>ERZ772874.28-NODE-28-length-81673-cov-27.779044_pt1 | contig 81673 bp, 59 predicted proteins | sample MGYA00580586_ERZ772874 | MGnify/ENA primary metagenome ERZ772874 (study PRJEB29015, sample SAMEA2737952) | human oral metagenome | biome: human oral; feature: human-associated habitat; material: dental | place: China | collected 2154 ... | reverse complement strand
ATTTTTACTGACCCCCAGTTTAACTGGGGGTTTAGTCATGCCTATTCGGCGTACAAACAACAAAAAACAGAGCTTCAAAGGAGCTCTGTTTTTGTAGGCCTCAACTAATCACTTAGTTAATTTGATTATTTAGAGTCAAATTGGTCTGGAGTTGTATTATTATAAGACTCAATATAATTATTGAAATTCTCAATCATGTCGTTAAGATTATTTTCATTTGCATCAGTAAGTACTTGACGTACAGAACCAACTACAGAGTTATAAGAGTTAACAAGCACTTCTCCACGATCATTATTTATGCTCTTAAGCAATGTTTGAATTTCATTAAGTTCTTTTTCTACAGCTTGTTTGTCTGCATTTTTAGGAGCTTTTTCTACATTTTCTACAAGAGTAGTCAAGCGAAGCGTAGATTCCATTGCTGCTGCATAGCCTTTTTTACCGTCTTTTTTCAATTTTTCGATTTGTTTCTTAGTTTGTTCAGTGTTAGCTTTGTTAAGAGCATCATTGAACTTCGCATAAGCTGCATCAAATTTTTCTACTTGTGCTACGTATTTAGCTGCTAGTTCTTTACCTTTAGCACCACCATCGTTCATGTAGGCTTTAGAGTCATCATAAGCTTTCAAATCTTTGAATGTTGGTACTAATTCATTAAGAATATTTAATACATTATCGCGTTCTGTGTCAACTTCTTTAAATGTAGAACCTTCTTTTTTAGATTTTTCCAAAGCATCTTTTAAAGTATCATAGTGAGGTTGACGACCAATAGCACCTTCTTGGAAACCACCCTTTAGTTTAGCCAAACTATCTGCATAGTTTTGACCCCAAGTTGCATTGTCACCATTGAAGCGATTTGTTGCATCAATAAGTGTATTAAGCTTAGCAGCTGCTTTCTCATCGCTACCGCCATCAACTACGGAGGATACTACGGAGCCAATGCTATCCGCTTTATCACTGCCGCAGCCAGAAACAAATAAACCTGCTGTCAATGCTGCTACACAAAGTAGAGTTGAAAATAATCTGCGTTTATTGTTCATATCTTCTCTTCTCCTTTTAACACATGATATTGAACTAAGCGCATTATACTAACTATACTACACCAATTCTGTAGCCACAGCTACAAAAATAAATCTTCATATAAACTTCACCTAGTTTAGAGAATTAGCGATAATTAATCAATCCATTTAAAATGCTTACACGCATTATAAATGCCATCTTTATCACAGTCTGTAGTAATATAATCAGCCTTTGCCTTTAATTCAGGGCGCGCATTACCCATAGCAATATTTAGCCACTCAGGCCTAAACATAGACAGATCATTATACCCATCACCAAATACAACAGCTTGATTCGGTTTCATTCCAAAGTGTTCAAGCATGTTGCGAATACCTAATGCCTTTTCCATAGGCTCATATAGAACACAGCCATCACCATAACGAATGAGCTTATGTGTCATATGCTCGATATCCTTCTCCTCTTCCTCTCCTTCCTTGAAAAACACATAAATCTTATAAAATTCTTCAACACTATGAAAGTCAAAATTAGGGTCTACAGTTGTTTTAAATACATCCCAATTTGGATGCCACTCTAAAATTTCCTTATACGGCGTAATACGACCGAGTTTATTACGGTCAGTTACGGCCCAAGGAATATTATGTGATTCTAAATACTCTAAATATTTAATACATGCATCACGATCCATACCTATCATGGATACCAATTCATTATTAACAGTGATACTGTGACCACCATCTGCTACAAAATCGGTAAGACCCGCTTGCTCTGCGAAACGCTTAGCATCCACTTGAATGCGACCTGTCGCTAGTGCTACTCGATGACCACGACGCTTTAATTCATCTAGACAGTATTGAGCGCTTTCGGGAATTTTACCTTCAGGCCATACAGCTAAGGTATTATCGATATCGAAAAAGAAAAACTTCTGCTCCACAGGCCCTCCTAATCACGTCCACTCATTAACTTAAATCGTTCTTTTTGCGCTACATCTGGATATTTTTCACAATCCACATCGCTCACAAACATTTCTAAGGGACGTACATACATATCGCGCTCATCATACAGTTTCTGATATACTACAAACTTTTCACCCGTCTCAGAGTGAGTCGCTACATCTAGCACATAATAATACATGCCTTTAAAATGACGATACAAGCCACCTTTTACTATATTACTCATCTATAACCTCATATAACATTCAATTGATTAACAAACATTTTCTTATCTCTTATTATATTACTATTATAAGATAAACTCACTCAAATCTAGCAAATTAACATTCTATAGTTTCCATATAACGAATCGCATCTGTCAAGATTTCCGTTGTAATCTCGTATGGTGACACTACAACATCACGAACTGAAACTGCTTTTTCTACGATTTGTGGTATATGAGATTCATCGAGTCCCATTTGTGAAAGTTTCGTAGGCCATCCAATTTCACGATATACAGGTAACCAACGTTTCAACTCATTTAACTGTTTATCTACAACAAAGAGAATTAGCAATCCATAAGCTACCATTTCACCATGTAAATGGTTCTTTTCTGTCTCTTCATTCGTAGCACAGCCATAACAAATGGCATGAGCAATAATACTATTATAGTCACCCGGCATACACCCTGATACAATGCCCGTCGTAAAGATTACGGTCATGACCATTAAATCAAAGGCTTCACTCCGATGTTTCATCTCGTTATCCTTATATGCTTGTAAACCATGTTCAAATATAGGTTCACTACACATAGAGGACAACACAAGACCTATTTGAGTATTGTACACTTGTTCACGGCCACGAGCAGACATCAATGTTTCATAATGTTTTGCTATTGTGTCCCCCATGCCCGCCCATAAATAACGACTAGGTGCCTCTACAAGAATATCTGCATCAATAAAGCAGTGTACAGGCGGATGGTTTACAAAGGCAATGCCATCAAAATTATGATCCGATGTATATACAGCGGCCGCTTCAGATGTAGCTGCGCAAGTAGATGCGATAGTGGGAATCGTAAAGAATGGCTTATCATTGAGTTCTACAGCGACTACTTTTACCGTATCAATAGCCTTACCACCACCTACAGCAAAAAGAAAGTCTGCAGCTTTCACAGATTCCATACGGGCAAGTTCCTTACCTCGAGCAAAGGTACATTCACCACCAAAGTGAATCACGTCCAACACCTTAATACCCGCCTTATCAAGTACGGGTTGGAGATGCGGTAACGCCTTAGATAATGCTGTTTCACCACCAATAATGGCCACAGAACTGCCGTATAATTTTGTAAATTGTGGAATGGCGTCAAATACATCATGACCGCCAAAACTATAACTTGGTAAACAATGAGTGCTACGCATAAAAAATCTCCTTTATATACTATATATGTATTATAAAAACTCCCACCTATAAAAGCAATTTGAATTCATAAAAAGGCCCTATACTTTCACAAAGAATGAAAGCATAGAGCCTTTACTATTATTACTTATTATCGGAAGCAAGACCTTTATGGATAAGGCCTACAACGAAGCCTAATACCGCAAAGCTCACCCAGCCCATACCAGCACTTTGGAATGGAATATATTGAGCAAAGAGCTGTTCCAAAGCTGTAGGTGCAATACCTGCAGTTTCAAGACCAGTCATGAGGGCGGAGATCATTGTGAAAGCCATAGTCCATGCATATACGCAACGACGACCACCAAACACATTATGAAGAAGTGCCAACAAAATGATTACGATAGTCAACGGATACAAGAGCATCAACACAGGGATTGCTGCACTGATGATTGTTTTCAAGCCAAACATACTAAGGCCAAAGGCCGCTAGAGAGAAAATTACTACATATAATTTGTAACTAATCTTTGGAGTCAGCTTGTGGAAATACGTACCGCAAGAAGTGATAAGACCAATACTTGTAGACAAACAAGCCAATAAAACGATGATAGCCAAGATAATTTGACCGAACTCACCAAACAAATAGTTAGCACTTACGGACAATACAGGAGCCCCTGTCTCGAACAAACCAAAGCGTTCAACACTTGTAGCACCAATATTAGCGATAAATACATACACGATACCAAGAAGGCCTACTGCAATTGCCCCTACCTCCATTACTGTTTTTGTAATCACAGCACGAGAGGTAGCCCCACTAAGGCGTACAAAATCGATTACAAGAATAGCAAACACTACGGAAGCTAAGGCGTCCATTGTATTATAGCCATCTAGGAAACCTTGTAATACAGCCGTTGGTGCATCACCATATGCCGGTTGTGGCACCGCATAACCACCAAGTGGAGTAATAAAGGATTTAACAATTAACAACAGAATTACAAGTAGTAAAGCTGGTGTCAAAATATTACCGATACGGTTAACAAGCTTTTGCGGACTAATAGATAACCACAAGGAAATACCAAAGAATAATGCCAAGAAAATTGGTTCCATATTCATACTTAAACCTTCGGTAAAAGGTTTAATTGCGATTTCATAAGCTACAGTACCAGTACGTGGCGTCGCAAACATTGGACCAATACTCAAGTATAAAGAGATTGTGTACAACAAGCCATAAATCGGATGAACACGACTTGCAAGTTCTTCAACATCTTTACAGGAAGAGTAACCCATAGCTGCAACACCTAAGAGTGGAAGGCCTACACCAGTTAATACGAAGCCGAGCAAAGCCCAACCTACATTATCACCAGCTTGTTGACCTAAGGCTGCTGGGAAAATCAAGTTCCCTGCCCCAAAGAATAGGGCAAATAACATCATGCCTATAGCCAGATAAGCACGGGTCGACAGATTGTCGTTACCATTCATAAATGTAACCCCCTTTAGGTTATATAAAAATAATATTACTATTATAATCTAAAGAGGCTAGGGTATACAAGAAAAATATCCTCACTATTCTATATCCGTATAATGTTATTCCCATAAGTAAAAGGATTTATTTTTAAATATAGCTGTAAAAGCATGTGACATCACATATCTTATACATATTCGTTCATCATATGGTAATAAATGATTATCTATGAAAGGTTTCTTATATGAACTTGCACATCATAGAAGGTACTACCCCACCCTTGATCTGTAGGACGAGCTGCGGTAAGCGCATTTATTGCCACGTGAGGATCACTCGATTGAGATTGCCACCATACACCTAGTGTTACCAATGTCCCTCTCTGTACTTCATCGTCGTAGTATGCTTTAATTTTTACACTGCCACGATCGTTATAGATTTCTACCTTGGCACCATCGTTTATGTTATACATTTTTGCATCTTCTGGATGGATGCGAAGTTTCATCAACTCAGGATCATTAAAATCTAATTCGCAGAAGCTAGAGTCCAAAATTCGAATATCATTACCAATTATGAGCCAAAACGGTGCATTGTCACCATATGGAGACATATACCGAATTAATGGTTCTACATCCTGCGGATTATATAGTTCAATTTTTCCAGACGGTGTTTTGAAATCCATCTTATAACTTTCAGGTACCGTCATCTCCACAGGCTCACCGTTTAAAATCAACTCTTGGTCCCTCTTGGATATACGACTCGAAGTCCGCACAATTTGATCAATAAGGTCTCTTTCACTAAGATCAAAAAAATCATCCTCCAAACCCATTCGTTTTGCTAACTCAGCGATAACTTGCCAGTTGGAACGAGATTCACCGATTGGCTCAATCAACTTGTACCCCGTACCAATTGTGTAATGACCATAAGAATTATAAATATCATCATGCTCCACAGATGTTGTGGCAGGCAAAATAATATCAGCATACTTACAAGTATCCGTAAAGAAACGCTCATGTACCACAGTGAATAAATCATCGCGCATTAAACCTCTACGTACAACATTCTGGTCAGGCGCTGTGATAGCAGGATTTGAAGAGAAGATATATAAACTATGAACTTTAGTTCCTTCAGGGTTTGTAAGCATTTCACCCAGTTTAACCATCGGCATCAATCGTTTAGCGGGTGCATGAACATGCGCCTGTTGCATCACTTCTTTACCAACAAATTTACTACCACTTGCACTCGATAGTAATCCACCTCCAAGATGTTGCCACGCCCCAACCACTGCAGGTAAAGCATTAATAGCACGGCATGTCATAGCACCATTGCCATATCGAGATAGTCCACTACCGAGACGAATAAACGGCGCTTTTGACTTTGCGTAAACATGAGCAAACTCAGTCATCCGCTCCACGGAAACACCGCAAATTTCAGACGCTTTCTCCGGCGTAAACTCAAGCAACACATCTTTTACCAGCTCATCGTAGCCTTGCACATGTTGCTTGATAAAATCTATATCTGCTAAACCGTCACGATGAATGATATGGAGCATACCTAATGCTAGTGCCCCATCACTTCCTGGTTTAACAATAATATGTTCATGAGCTTGGCTAAAAGTATAAGTTTTATGAGTGTCGATAATCCAGACCCGAGCCCCCTTCTTTTTCGCAATGTTCACATCATGTAAAATATGAACATCTGTGGCTGTCGCATTTATGCCCCACAAAACGATAAGATCACTATATTGCGCCTCTTGTGGTTTGATTGCCAAGGTATCACCATAAACAGAGCGGAACCCCGTCTGTTTGGCAGGAGAACAAATACCTCGGTCTTGGTCTGTAGCACCAATGCGACGGAAGAAATAATCTGCCGCAGGACTCTGAATAACCCCCATTGTCCCTGCATAAGAGTAGCGCAAAATACTTTCACTACCATATGTAGTAATGGTATCCTTAAAATTAGTAACAATTGTATCAAGGGCCTCATCCCAACTAATACAAATATATTGATCTTCACCAATTCCTTTTTTACCGACACGCTTCATCGGGTGCTGTAAACGCAACGGGGAATGAATTACTTTTTCATAATGTACCATCTTAGGACATAGTGTACCTCTTGTGAAAGCATGATCTTTATCACCACGAACTGATATTACTTTATTATTTTCAACCGTTACAATTAGTCCGCACGCATCGGGACAATCGTAAGGACATACAGATTTATATTCTTTCATAATAAGCACCTCGCTTATAAATTGTATAAACTATAGGATGTATATTTATATTATAGTATAGTATCGCTTGTATAAGTATAACCTTTTACACATCTTCTGATTCTAAGAGGTTTTAGAACTAATTATTTTTTGTATATCAATGCATTCGATTATCACATTCCGTTTATGACCTCATCATTTATTTTTATATGAGTAACTGAACATTTCAAGTTTTATCGATATCTATCTATTATCATTCTTTCCGCCCCCCTAAACAGATATACTAATAAGTTCTATAAAAATACCAAAATTCTTCAAAAAAATCATGCAATCATTACTAAAAGTCATAACCATATAGTTTTAGGTATAATCAGACATTTTAATAGTGTCGTATAGATAATGTGACAAAAATCACCGGTACGTATGCATATTTAGTAATGTCGTTCAGACTGTAAGACTATTCAATCTCACTAATTTCTGTGCTATACTGACATTGTCATTTGAGAGGATATAGAGCTACCCTTAGAGTCATGTTATTTTCATGATTCTTTTAGAATGTAGTCCTTATATCAGGTACATATTTTCTGAAAAGAGGTTTTAACGATGGCAGACGCAAAAAACACTGTGTTATTCCCTTATGAAACACTAAAAAAATTGAGCATGGATGCTTTCCAAAAATTCGGTTTCTCCGAAAAAGAAGCTGACATCATCCAAGACGTGCTTTTGACTTCCGACTTGTTCGGTATTCAAAGCCATGGTATGCAACGTATGGTTCGTTACCACAAAGGTATCACTAATGGCTTAATCAAAATCGACGCAAAACCTGAAATCGTAAAAGAAACTCCAATCTCTGCAGTTATCGACGGTCATGACGGCATGGGTCAAATCTTGGGCCACATGGCTATGGAAATGGCTATCAAAAAAGCGAAAAAATCCGGTGTTGGTATCGTATCCGTACGTAACTCCAACCACTACGGTATCGCTGGTTACTATGCTAAAATGGCATCCGACCAAGGCTTAATCGGTTTCTCCTGTACTAACTCCGAAGCAATTATGGTTCCTACATATGCTCGTAAAGCTATGCTTGGTTCTAACCCTATCGCTTGGACTGTACCAGCTGATCCTGTTGACTTCTTCTTCGACTGCTCCACTACAGTAGTAACTCGTGGTAAACTTGAAATGTACAACAAAATGGGCAAAGCTACTCCAGATGGTTGGGCTGTTAATAAAGACGGCGTTCCTTCCACTGATGCAGCTGAAGTATTGGGCAACATCTCCCGTCATGAAGGCGGCGGTATTCTTCCTTTAGGTGGTGCTACAGAAGTTCTTGGTGGCCACAAAGGTTATGGTAACGGCATGATCGCTGAGTTATTCTCCTCCATCCTTTCTCAAGGTGGTACTTCCAACAAATGTATGATTGGTGGCAAATCCAATATCTGCCACGGCTTCATGGCTATCAACCCTGAATTCTTCGGTGACCCTGCGGAAATCAAAAAACACTTCTCCCAATTCTTACAAGAATTACGTGAAGCACCTAAAGCTCAAGGTCAAGATCGTATCTATACTCATGGCGAAAAAGAACATGAATCCGTTGAAAAAGTTAAAGCTGAAGGCATCCCTGTACTTAACGGTACAATGCTTGAAGTTCAAGACCTTTGCAATGAGTTAGGTCTAGACTTCAAATCCTACTTCGGCGATTATGTACCAGAAGCTCCTGCTACAATGTTCAAAGGTAACTACTAATACCTAAATTTAGTAATGGCCCTAACAAGGACTTGTAGTTAGTACAGAAGGGGACATAAACACTGTTTATGTCCCCTCTCTTATGTTTTTAACCTCATAGCCTATGAGGTTAAAAAATTTTATGTACTATATCAATTTTTACGATAAGTATATCTGTTATTTTATTGTAATCTTTTATTTTAACTGAACTTTTACAACTTAATATTATAGCGATTTACTCATCAATTTATTTGATTAAACTACATCGTCCTGTTGAGCATATATTTTTGTTTTACTTGAAAGGATGATCTTAGAAATGAGTGCTATCACCGTTCTATTAGCGCTATCTCCAATCATTTGGTTGATTGTAGCGTTATCCATCTTGAAATTACCTGCATGGCAAGCAACAAGTGTTGCTGCAATCGGTTCTTTCATCATCGCTATTACAGCATTCCAATCTGACCCATTCATTATGGTCACTGGTGCCCTTGAAGGTGCCGCTTTGGCAATTTGGCCAATCCTATTAGTTATTACAGCTGCTATCTTCGTTTATAACTTGGTAGTATATACGAAAGCAATGGAAACTATTAAAACCATGCTTTCTTCTGTAACATCTGATACTCGTGTACTTGCATTACTACTTGCATGGGGCTTTGGTGCCTTCATGGAAGGTATGGCTGGCTTTGGTACTGCTGTTGCAATTCCAGCTGCTATGATGGTTGCCGTAGGTTTTGACCCACTAAAATCTATCATCGCCTGTCTCGTTGCGAACTCCGTACCTACAACATTCGGCTCTATCGGTATTCCAACAACTACATTGGCATCCTTGACGAGCCTTGATCCAAGCCACTTGGGTACATTCATTTCTGTACAATTATTCTTACTTAACCTTATCGCACCATTCTTCGTTGTTATGATTATTGGTGGCGGTGTTAAAGCGTTAAAAGGCGTATTCCTTGTAACATTACTTTCCGGTTTAGCATTAGCTGTTCCTGAAACTGTAATCAATGCAGTAATGGGTCCAGAATTATCTGTAATCTCTGCATCCATTGTTATCATGGCAGTTATCATTATTTGTGCAAAAATTATGCCGCCTAATGATCCTGAATACGCAGTTAAACAAACCGGCGAAGTTCCAAAAGTTTCCGGTGGTGAAGGCCTTGTAGCGGCAATGCCATTCATCTTAATCTTCGTATTATTGTTATTAACTTCCAAATTGTTCCCTGCAATTAATGGTCCTCTTGCGTCCATTAAGACATCTGTACCTATTTACCAAGGTCCTGGTGCAAAACCTTACACATTCGTATGGATTGCAACACCTGGTATTATGATTTTCATCGCTGGTATTGTTGGTGGTTTTATCCAAAAAGCAAAAGCTGGTGAAATCTTCGGTACATTGGGTAACACAGTTAAAAACTTGAAGTTTACATACCTTACAATCATCACAGTTGTTATGACAGCTAAATTGATGACATACTCAGGTATGACTGCAGACATTGCGAAAGCAATGGTTGCTGGTACAGGTTCCTTGTACCCACTATTCGCTCCTATCGTAGGTGCGTTGGGTGCCTTCTTGACTGGTTCCGGTACAAACTCCAACGTATTGTTTGGCCCACTTCAAATCGCAGCAGCTCAAGGCTTAGCTCCTACAAACTTCGAAGACCTTGGCTTCTGGTTGGCAGCAGTTAACTCCGGTGCAGCTGGTATCGGTAAAATGTTGTCTCCACAATCCATCGCGATTTCTATTGGTGCCGTAGGTCCTGCTTTAAAAGCATACCTCGATAACCATAAAGAAATCAGTGCTGAAGAAGCTCATAAACTAGAACATGAAATCGAAGCAAGCGTTATTATGAACACTGCATTCAAATACTTCTTGATCTTCATCGTTATGCATGGTTGTATCTCCTTCTTCGGTCAACATTTCATCCACCAAATTCACAGTATTTTCTTCTAAGATATTGTTAAAGGTAAACAAAAAGAACAGCTCATACGAGCTGTTCTTTTTTGTTGCCACATATGAGAATACTACATATAACATGCTTTAATGATAATACAGTTTAGAGTTCACTAATTTGCTATAAATAATTGTAACAATCTATTAATAAGACTCTTGCTCTACTTCCCATTTAGTAAAGGTCCCAGTATCTGCATCAATTTCAAAATCATATTCATAACCGTTATAATGTATTTCACCTTCATACTCTAAACGGCCATTCTCATAATCACGATTGAATTCAGTTACATTTGCAACTGTTGCACCCGGCACACGTGCTAAGGCGCTTTGAACAGCCTCATCAGAACTAATTGCTTCTACAGATGAAACCGTAGCTGTCCCGATTACTACTATTGCAGCTAACACAAAACCTTTTAGTTAATATTTCATATAATTCTCCCATCGCCAATAAACACATTGATATTTTTAGATATAATTAATATACTAATTGTAATCTATAAATAGAGATATAACAAACTCAATATTTCATATAGATATTTTTTCTCAATCATGGTAAAATACATCGTATCAAATAGAAAAAATTAAATGCAGTCTGCGAAGTGCGATTCGCAGACTTTTATTTTTCCCATATTACATATAGGAGGACTTTATGACACAAGAAAGTTCTGCCAAGGTTTCATTTATACTGGTAATGTTCCTCGGTTTATTAACAGCCATCACACCACTTGCAACAGATTTATATTTACCAGCATTACCAATTATGCCTAATGAGCTAAATACATCTGCATCCAATATTCAAATGACCATTGGTATAATGACCTTTGGCGTTGCATTAGGTCAATTATTTGGAGGTCCTATTAGTGATACTATGGGCCGCAAGTTGCCTCTTATAATAGGCAACTTACTTTGCGTTATCTCTAGCATAATCTGTGCTTATGCACCAAGCATTGAAATACTTTTACTAGGCCGCTTTCTACAAGGTTTAACAGGATCTGTTGGCGTTGTAATTGCTAAGGCCATCGCTCGAGATTTTGCATCTAGTCAAGAATTGACTAAACTCTTTGCATTGCTCATGATGGTTAACGGTTTAGCGCCAGTAATCGCTCCGCTCATCGGCGGTCAATTATTACTATTCACTACATGGCGTGTTATCTTCGTTATTTTAGCAATATTTTCTGCTATTCTATTAGTGGGTTCCCTTCTTTTCCGTGAAAGCTTACCAAAGGAAAAACGCGTTACTGGTGGCGTTGCAACTGCTACAAAGAACTACATTACGCTTATTAAAGATAAACGATTCCTTGGGCAAACACTAATCCAATTCTTTGCTTTCGGTGGATTCTTTGCGTATATCTCAGGTTCATCCTTCGTATACCAAAACATCTTCCAACTATCTGCACAAGAATTTAGCTATCTCTTTGGTATCAATAGCTGTGGTATTATCTTAGCTAGTGCCATAAGCGCCAGATTAAGTAATGTAATCACAGTTCGACAATTACTAACATTTGCCCTCTGGCAACTAACAATCGGCTCCTTGCTATTCTTAATAGCTATGCTTTTCGAATGGCCACTTATTCCTGTAACGGCCATTCTATTCTTTACCGTATGTACAGTATCCCTATTTGGCTCTGCCTCTTTCTCTATGGCAATGGCTAAATACGGTAAAATGGCTGGAAGTGCCTCTGCAGTACTTGGCTTTGCTAGCATGTTCTCTGCAGGAATCGTATCTCCATTAGTTGGTATTGGTGGGGAATATACGGGGATCCCCATGGGGATTACAATGCTAGTATGTGCAGCGCTTTCCTTATTGTGCCTATATAGGTTAGTTGAGAAAGAATAGTGCCAGTCTTATTACAATAGTTAATACAGTATTATAGCATTTGTATGTCTAAGTCGTAATGGGGCCCCGTTACAATAGAATAAATTTAGTATAAAAACAGCACCACCTTCTTCTTGCTCAGTACGTCACTACGTTCCGTAAAATCGCTGCGAAAAAGGTGGTGCTATTTTTATTAACCTTTGCTATGAAAAAGTCCCATTACGACGTAATAGCATCAGCAAAAATGTTTAAAGATATGTATTATACATTTTAATATCAACTTGGCACTATTCTTTCTATCTACGCCAATATACATAAACACAATAACGGAAAGCGCCTGCTCAACTGTTTGTAGGGAAAAGAGATGTAGCACAGCCACATCTCCTCGCTCCGACCATCCTCTGCCCAGTTACATTTTCAATGGGACATCTTCATAACCAGTGTATATAGAAAAGAATACAGCCCTCTTCCTCCCATTTCCATTAGGTGTATTGCTAATTTTTTGTAAATAATGAGCTATAAGACTCGATGGAGCTCTTAGGTATATAGTAGATTAGATTATTTACATTTTATAATGGGACATCTTCATAATTAGCGTATATAGAAAAGAACATAGCCCTCTCTCCTCTTTTTCCGTTAGATGTATTGCGAATTTTTTGTGAATAATGAGATAAAAAAAACGATGGAGCTATTAGATATACAGTAGATTGAATCATTTACATTTTATAATGGGACATCTTCATAATTAGCGTATATAGAAAAGAATACAGCCCTCTCTGCAGCGATTTTACGGAACGTAGTGCCGTACTGAATCAAGAGAGGACTGTATTTTTTCTATACTAGTAATATGCGGTTGTCATCTGACCTCATTATAAAATGTAAGAGACCTTATCGCTTATTCACTAACTTCCATCCACCTCTCCCCACTGCACTAGTTATATTTTCATTGGGACTTCTTCATAATGGGTGTATATAGAAAAGAACACAGCCCTCTCTGCAGCGATTTTACGAAGCGTAGCGCCGTACTGAGCCAAGAGAGGGCTGTGTTTTTTCTATACTAGTGTTATGTAGTTGTTACGGGCCCCAATGAAAATATAACGGAGCACTCTTATTCAAACATTGTCGATAGTAGTAGTTTCAATCGGTTTGCTTGGTTTACCGCACTGGACCCTGGATCGTAGTCGATAGCCGCAATTCGCACGTCTGGGTAGGCAGCGGATAGTGTTTTTACCATGCCTTTACCTGTTACGTGGTTTGGTAAACATCCAAATGGTTGTAAGCATACGATTTGTTTAGCCCCTTTTTCGATGAGGTCGATCATATCGCCTGTGAGGAACCAGCCTTCACCGCATTGGTTACCAAGACCGATGAATTGGGCTGCTTCTTTAGCCACTTCTGTCATACGTTGTAGAGGGTCAAAATTTTTAGACGCCGCTACAGCTTTAGCGTATGGCAAGCGGTATAGTTCAAGGGCTTCACGAGCCAATGTACCAAAGAAGCCTGATAGCCATGTACCATCAAGGTGTTTCGCACGATAAGTGCTATCCATTGCACAGTACAAGAAGAAATCTAGCAAGCCAGATGTAACGACTTCGCCGCCTTCCTTTTCAATGAGTTCATTAATATGGTTGTTAGCACTTGGGTGGAATTTAACGTAAATTTCCCCTACGACGCCAACACGAGGTTTCTGTACATCCTTGTTGACTGGCAAGTTATCAAAGTCATGAATGATTTCTTTAATATACTTGTTGTATTGACGAAGGCTTGCAGATGTAATGTTTTCACGGAGCTTTTTAAGCCAGTAATCACATAATGCATCGGTAGAGCCAGGGTTCTTTTCGTATGGGCGTGTAGCCAATACGCATTGCATGATAGCGTCCCCGTATACTACGGCTTGAATCATGCGATGTAAGAAGCCTTTTGTCAATTTGAAGCCCGGTTGACGTTCCATATCACTCGCATTGAGGGATAGGATTGGCACTTGTTTCATACCAGCATCAATCAATGCTTTACGTAAGTAACCGATGTAGTTTGTAGCACGACAACCACCACCAGTTTGAGAGATAATAACAGCAGTCTTCTCTACATCATATTTACCGGATAACAGTGCGGACATAAGCTGACCTACAACAATAATAGCGGGGTAACATGCATCATTATTGATATATTTCAAACCCACTTCAATATCATCACGCGTAGGCGCTGGCAACATTTCAAAGTCATATCCTTCATTTTTGAGAACTGGCTCTAAGAGGCTAAAATGCAATGGTGACATTTGTGGTACCAAAATTTTATAAGTCTTACGCATTTCTTCTGTAAAGACAACTCGATTGTAATCGTAAGTTGGTAATTTCTCTACCACTACCTCTTCCCGCGCCTCAGGATTATGATGACGACGCAAACTACGTTCCATTACAGATTGCAAGGATCGTAAACGGATTGTCACAGCTCCAAGGTTTGTACCTTCATCGATTTTGAGCAAGGTATGGATTTTGTGGTTTGCTGAAAGTATATCTTTTACCTGATCTGCTACGATAGAATCCAGTCCACAACCAAAGGAGTTAAGTTCTACAATTTGGAATCCTTCAGTTCTACTTACAAATTCAGCGGCACGATATAGGCGACTATGGTAGGACCATTGGTCTACAACGCGTAAATGCTTGATTTCATTGCCTAATGGGGCAACGCCATCTTCTGTAAGAACAGCCATACCAAGAGATGTAATAAGTTCAGGAATACCGTGGTTAATACCGGAGTCTAAATGATATGGACGGCCAGCCAATACGATTGTCGGAATTTGTTCTGCCACGAGCCGAGAGACAGTTTTCTTTGTCGTTTCTCGGTAAGACGCTTTGCAGTTTTCCTGCTCTTCCCAAGCGAAGTCTATAGCCTTAGCAATATCCTTCTTCTTTAAGTTTAAAAAATCCAATGCTTTCACAAGAGCCGGAACAAGGGATTTTTTATCAGCTAACGGCAAGAATGGTGCGTGGAATGGAGTATCGCCCAATACCTCTTGCATATTATTTTTGATAAGTTCTGGATAGGAAATAACCATTGGACAATGGTAATTATTGTCGCGACTAAATTCCTTAGGGCCATGTTGAATACAAGGGTACCAAATAAAGTCTACCTGTGCATTCGCTAAATCTCGAATATGACCATGTACAGCTTTTGCAGGATAGCAAGCTGTATCGGATGGAATTGTATCGATAGCCTTATTGTATTGATCCTTAGTCGTATAATCTGAAAGGATTACTTCATAACCCAAACTATTGAAGAATGTGAACCAGAATGGGAAGTCCTCATACATGTTGAGAACGCGAGGAATACCTACACGCATTTTACCTTCAAACTCAGGAATATTTTTCTTCAAGTAGTAATCAAAGTAACGACGTAATTTTACGTCTACCAAGTTAGGAACTGGCTTACGCTTCTCTTGGATCATATCGCCAGCACCGCGGTCACAACGGTTGCCAGTTACGTACGTACGACCATCGGAGAAAGCGTTAATAGTAAGCATGCAATTATTTGGGCAAAGGCCACAATTGCGCATTGTCGTAGATACTTGTAAAGAATTAAGGCCTTCACTATCTAGCAATGTGCTTTCACCCTTTTGTAACTCTTCCGCCGTTTCTGCTGCAAGAAGAGCCATACCGTATGCACCCATCAATCCAGATACATCAGGGCGAATCACCTCTACGCCCATCAATTTCTCAAAGGCACGCAAAACGGATTCGTTATAGAACGTACCACCTTGTACAACGATATGATCGCCTAATTCTTTAGGATCTTTCACCTTAAGAACCTTATAAAGGGCATTTTTAATTACAGAATAAGCAAGACCTGCTGCGATATCTTGTACCGTAGCACCTTCTTTTTGAGCCTGCTTAACCTTAGAGTTCATAAATACGGTACAACGAGAGCCTAAATCGATTGGCATAGGTGCCAATAATCCTTCTTTTGCGAATTGATCGATAGGAATTCGTAGCCCGGATGCAAATGTATCAATAAAAGAGCCGCAACCAGAGGAGCAAGCTTCGTTCAACACGATATCTTCGATATACCCATCACGAACCTTACAGCATTTCATATCTTGACCGCCAATATCCAGAATAAAGGATACATCAGGGCAGAAAAAGCGGGCCGCACGATAATGAGCCATCGTTTCTACTTCACCGATATCGATGCCGAGAGCGCGTTTAAGAAAGGCCTCGCCGTAGCCGGTTACGCCAGAGTGTGCAATATAGGCACCTTTTGGCAATAATTCATATATTTTCTCGATGATTTCACGAGATTTTTCTAATGGTTTACCATGGTTAGGACCATAATGAGAGAATATAATTTCCTTATTGCTATTGATAAGAACTACCTTAAGTGTAGTAGAACCAGCATCAATACCAAGGTAGCAAGGACCTTGAGCATCCTCGATATTCGCCTTTGGCGTTACAGCCTTAGCGTGACGAGCACGAAAATCTTCTAATTCTTGTTCATTCTTAAATAGCGGATCAACACGGTCTGTAGCTTCCATGGGAATACCGATAAGTGCACCGATTTCCTTTGTCAATTGGCCAACAGTAATCTCGCGGCACTCATCTTTCATCAATGCCGCCCCTAAAGCAATGAACAATTCACCATTCTCAGGGATAATGCGATGTGCTTCATCTAGCTCTAAGGTATCGCAAAAGCATTGGCGTAATTCAGACAAAAATGTCAACGGACCGCCAAGGAACGCTACATTACCTTCGATTTTATGACCGCATGCAAGGCCAGCAATCGTTTGATTTACAATTGCTTGGAATACAGATTTTGCAATATTTTCATGAGATGCGCCTTGGTTTAACAAAGCTTGTACGTCTGTTTTAGCAAATACGCCACAGCGTGCCGCAATTGGATAAATCGTATCAGCATTCATGGCTAATTGGTTAAGGCCAGATGCATCTGTCTGCAATAAAGTCGCCATTTGGTCAATAAAAGCGCCCGTACCACCAGCACAGGAGCCATTCATACGATGTTCTGCAGTTTGACCTAAATACGTAACCTTCGCATCTTCACCACCAAGTTCGATGATAACGTCTGTCTCTGGATAGAGGGCTTTCACAGCTCGCGTTTCAGCAATAACCTCTTGTACGAATGGGATGCGCACCTTTTCGGCCATAGCCATCCCACCAGAACCAGTAATACATACATGAACAAGAGCGTCTTCATGACCAACTTGAGCCTCTTGTAACAAGGTATATACTGTGTCCAATATGTTTGCATAATGGCGTATGTACTTTTTATACAAATAATTATCGTGTTCGTCCAATAATACAACTTTAACCGTTGTAGACCCCACGTCAATCCCCATGCGTAGCATGTGCTGCATAAATACCTCTCTTTTTAACAACCGTATGACCACCTAAGTGACCATACTTATTTTTGTGAAAGTCTCACATGTAATATGTACAACATATATAATGTACTAAGCATCTAAAATAAACAATTAAATTAGATAAGGATATAATACTTTCACCAAAATATCTAAATTTTTAAATATCCTACTATTATTATACAACAAAAGCAGTTAAAATCTAAGTTTTTCTGTATTCCAAAGAGTTATAGAAAATATATCTAGATTTGAATTACAAAGTCATATTTTTAATAGGATGTAAAGAATATTATACCATTTTCCAATGAAAAACAACGTATCCTTTGTAACATAAAACTTTAATAAAATATATAGATTAAGCTGGTAAATTTTACCCCACATGTAACATATAAAAAGACGCAACACCTAATAGGTATTGCGCCTTTTTCGTATCAATAAAGTTAATCTGAGGAGATGTTTTGTGAAATACACTATGTTATTAACGATTCAATTGATTAGAACGCTGGGATAATTGCACCTTTGTAGTGTTCTTCAATGAATTTCTTAACTTCTGGAGATTGTAATGCTTTAGCTAATTTTTGGATAGCTGGTTTATTTTCATCACCAGGGTTTACGGAAAGAAGATTTGCATATGGAGAATCCGCTTTTTCTACGAATAAACCATCTTTTGTAGGATTAAGACCTGCCGGCAATGCATAGTTAGCATTGATTACAGCTGCGTCTAAGTCTTGAATGGAACGAGGAATTTGAGCTGCCTCTAACTCTGTAATTTGGATGTTTTTAGGGTTACTAGTTACATCAAATGGTGTGTTAGTCAAACCAGTTGGGTCTTTCAAAGTTACAAGACCTGCACTTTGTAATAAGAGAAGTGCACGAGCACTGTTTGTTGGATCAGATGGAATCGCTACTTTTGCACCATTTGGTAAGTCTTTCAAATCTTTGATTTTTTGAGAGTAAATAGCCAATGGCTCGATGTGAACTGGGGCAAAGCTTACGAAGTTTGTGCCATGATCTTTATTGAAGTTATTTTGGTAAGGCACGTTAGCAAAGAAGTTTGCATCTACTTCTTTACTGGACAACGCCATATTTGGTTGGATGTAGTCCGTAAATTCAATGATTTGAAGATCTACACCTTCCTTAGCCAATAAAGGCTTGATATGATTTAAGATTTCAGCATGAGGTACAGGGTTCGCTGCTACCTTTAACACCTCTGCTTTAGAACTACCAGCACTGCTGGAACTTGTGTCATTTGTGGAAGAGCCACAACCACTAATCAATAAGGACGCACCTAGTACGGCCGTCGCTGCTAATGCTAACCATTTTTTCATGTAATCCTCCTATCTACGATGAACACCTACATCTATTGACGAGGACTCACGCGTATACAACACACGTAGATATTGTAATAAATTTATAGTTTCTTATTCATGTATCTACATTTAATTATTTAATAATTTCGATGTTGTAAGTATAGCAATTTAAATCCTACTTGCATAATAGATTTTATATATTAATCTTTATAACTAAAATCTATAGCAAGGATAAAATAATAACGTTTAACTATACCAAGTACATAAAAACGGTACTAAGATGATTTCCCGTACTACTAGGTAATATACCTAATAGTTAAAATCAAACTTAGTACCGTTATAAATGTCGCTCTATATAATAAACAATCTAATCAAAATCAAAAAGATCAAATTATAAAGTTGACGTTGTTTGCTCAATAGAAATAGTTACAGGTACTGATAATTTAGCCTCTAGCCAAGCTTTTATTCGTTTCGAGTCTACATCAGATACACTAGATGTGGTATGGATAATCACTATATAACGACTCGCTTTAGCCTGTTCAAGATTATCTATCAAAGGCATGCCTTCCACTTTGCTTACAAACGGGAATAACGCCTTTGCTTCAGCTTCTGTCGTTTTCATAGTGTTTATAGTTTCACTTACTAGTTGATAAGTCGGCTGGTACAGATTACTCAAGTTTTTATATTTTTCAAGATTCTCCGAAGATTTATTCAAGTTTGTCTTATCCATAGTGGATTTTTTCTCATCTACGCTATTAACAAATCGGAGTGTATAAGGCTGTAAGTACTCATCCTTCTGTAACTTGCCATCCAACTGGGATTGTTCCTCTGCAGTCACAGGAGCGCCTATAACTACTATGTCTACTAGCTTATTTACTCGATCCAATGAATAATTAATCACTTGTCGACGTCCATCTTGATTAATATCGTTTTTAATAAACTGCTCTATATGATTTGACTCAGAATACTTAACGATCATATCATAGCCTCCATAAATACTTGGTATAGCCATAATAAGACCAATCACAAGAAATATTAGCTGATTACGACGAATAAGCTCTTCTGCTTGTTTATGGGATGGCAAACTATATACACCCTTTAAAACAATAAATGATGCAACGAAGATGAAAAATGCATTTATAAAGAATAGATAGCCAGCCCCAAAGAAATAGTTCCAATTTCCATTAGCAAGTCCATATCCTGCCGTACATAGTGGTGGCATAAGTGCAGTCGCAATCGCAACCCCTGGTATAACATTATCTAAAGTCTTACGCGTTTGCCCAATAATCCCGGCTAGCCCACCAAATATAGCAATAAATACATCAAAAATATTCGGTTCTGTGCGCGCTAACAGTTCAGATGTAGCCGTCTGAACGGGGGAAATATAAAAATACAAAGTAGATGCTAAAACAGCAATCGTAATCTGTAAGGACAATCTTAAAATAGCACTTTTTGCAACTGTAAAATTAAGCGTAGCGAAGCCAAAACCAGTTGCTAAAATAGGTCCCATCAACGGCGATATAAGCATAGCACCAATAATAACTGCCGTACTATTCATATTCAACCCAATAGAGGCAATAAACATGGAGAGGATCAGGATAACTAAAGCAGGTCCCTTAATCTTAGCCCCACCTATCAGTCTTTTAGCGATAGTTGCATCATCAGCTCGCTCAAAATGTATATCAAAGTATTTATTTATTTCCATTCGTCCTCCTTATAATTTCATCAAATCAGCAAAGGTGCCTACATGTACAAACATATGCTGTGTCGTTTTGAGCATTTGTACCATCAAGATGGCTCCTGTGCCTTCCCCCATCGACATTTGGGCTTGAATAGGAACCATGTCTTGTGTAATACCTACCTCAGCTAAAGCGAGTTCCGTACCTTTTTCTTTAGACTGATGCGATGGCAATGCATAGTCCTTAACACGAGCGTTTACGTGCGTTGCACAAGCAGCTGCCACAGATGTTATAAAGCCGTCAATGACAAAAGGCTTTTCAAATTCTGCACAAGCTATCATCGCACCAAGAATAGCCGCAATATCAAAGCCCCCTACATGAGCTACGATTTTACAAACTCGGTCAGGCTCATGTTCAGAAACTATATTGTTCTTATGATGCTCTAAAACAGACCGAACAAAATCAATTTTACGCTTCATCAGCTCTGGTTTATCTGGCCAAGAACCAGGTCCTACGGTTTCCGTCGGATCAGCTCCAATTAATGCAGACAACACACACGCAGAGGTTGTTGTATTCCCTAAACCCATTTCACCAAAGGAGAACAGATTGATTCCTTGTTCTACATAATGTTGAACCCGTTCATAGCCAGCTTGAAAGGCACGATTAAACTCATCCTCGGTCATCGCAGGATGGTTCAAAATATTCTTTGTCCCCTTTGCTATTTTGCGATTCACACCAATACCATCATCTGAGGCAATGCCTACATCGACGACCTCATAAGGAATATTATTGAAGTTGCAAAACTGTGTTGCAGCTGAACGACCAAGTAACATATTGCGAGACTGCTTTTGGGTCACCTCGTAGTTATAGCCTACATAGCCTTCCATGTTACAACCATTATCGGCAGAAAATATGATATGCTGTGGTCGGATTTCGCCATTAATCTCGCCCCATGCCGTGCAAATCTTACGGAAATACATTTCCCATAAACCAAGACCACCTGGGATGAGGCATTTCGCTTGAAGAAATTTATTTAATTGTTTCTCTATCGGTCTTACTGAGTTATCTTTCATTCAATTTTCTAGTCCGTACGTAATGTGCGGACTAGCCTTCTATTAATTCGATATTATTCTATATGAAAGTATATCATAAATTATATGACTAGTAATGTACCTATTTTTAGCTTTTTGAAAGTCATGTGTAAAGGTTATATATATCGTTGCTTTGAATACATTAAAAGCTTATATCGACAGCGATAATTCAGCTTTTAATATAAAGTTATATTCAAACAAAAAAGGTTATCCATTACAGGATAACCTTTTATTTTAACTATATTTAGGATACATGATATATCTCTTGTTAATTTATGAAGCTACTCAATTTAAGCACCTTGGAATTGTGGCATATCATCACCACTGGAGTCGTCCAATTTCCCCTGAAGGTCATGGTCAACCATGGCACACACAGATGCATCAGACCAAACGTTTTCAGCGGTTTCAATCATGTCGATAATCGTATAGATTGGCAAGATGATACCCAGCAAGCCGATTGGTGCTCCGATGGAGCTCATCAAGGACAAGGTCAAAAAATAGCAGCCCATTGGAACGCCCGCATTACCAATAGCAGCGAGAACGGCAATAAATAACCATGCTACCATTGTGCCAATCGTTAATTCCATGCCAGCATTTTGCATTACGAATAAGGATGTAACAAGAATGAAAGCAGCACAACCATTCATGTTAATTGTTGTACAAATTGGCAATACAAAACGAGCTACTGCAGGATGCGCTTTCAAATTATCCTCAGCAGATGCCAATGTAACAGGCAAAGTTGCTGCAGAAGATTTTGTGAACAACGCAACAGCTACGGCTGGAGACATTTTACGGAATACGTCTACAGGGTTTAAACCACGGAATAACAAGAACAATGGAATTACGATAAAGAATTGGATTAAGTTACCGCCGATAACAACAGCCGTATATTTACCCAAGGCACCAACAATTACACCTGCTTCGATCTGTGCAGATAATTGACCTGCAAAGGCGAGGATGCCGATTGGCAATACATAAAGCAATGCTTTAATCAACGTGAACAATAACTCTTGTAAACCAAATAACACTTTCAACACCGCTTCACGATTTTCTGTGCGTGGCATGAAAGCAAAGGCTAACCCAACGGATGCGGAGATGAACATTACGGACAATACATTAGCTTGTAAGTAAGGTTGCAAGATATTGTTTGGAATAACGGATAAGAAATGATCGTAATAGGTAACGGTACCGAGTTTTTCTGGTACTTGGGATGCGCCAGCACCAATTACATCAAGTGGTAAGTTACCTGGAGCAATCCAGAGGTATAAGCCAAGACCAACAGCCGCTGCACAAATGGTAGTAAGTAATGTATACACTACGGCATGACCAAAGATGCGACCTGTGTCCTTTTTAGCACCTAGCATAGATAATGTAGTAATAACCGCTAAAGACACTGTTGGAATCGCAATGAATTGGAACAAGCGAGTAAAGACTGCTGCAATAAAATTAAAGAGCTCATTTAGCGCTGGAATGTGTTGCCATCCTAAGATAGCGCCTATGATGAGAGCCCCCATCCATAAAATGAACTGACGCAATTTTCCTTGTCCACGACTTTTCAAGGTAATCTCTTGCGCTAGGGCATCGACATTTTTGTTTTTTTGATTTGCCATAAAAACACCTCTTTACAAACTAAACTATATGAGACTATAAAAAGAAACCCCAGCCCTAAGGGCTGGGATAATAGTTAAATCCTAGTCTCTTGTCAAAACATATTATAAAGATATGTTTTAACACTGTCAAACCAAAATAATTTAATATATAGATTAATATATTCAATTAATGCGTCACTATAAAATCATAGAAGACAACACGAGTACGATCAGGGCTAAACAAAAAATAAATCACATACGGATCAATTCCACTCTCTCTGTGTAGAACATAAACCGTATAGCCATAGGTAGGAACTCGTTCAAGTTGATAATATCCACCTGCTAGTTGACGACCATATAGAAGCCACACAAATAAGTTCCACTTTGTATAATCCTCAATTAAAAGGTCATAAGTGCTTTGTATATCCCCTTTTGGAAAAATAGAGTCTGCCACAGACTTATATGTGCCCTCCTTAAATAACTCCGGTGTAATAACTACGCCAGGTGCTGAGGATTCGGCAACAGTTTTCTCAAATTCTTTTACAACTTCTGGGTTACCTTCAAAAACAATAGTGGTTGTGAAATCATAAAAACTTTCTATTGTTCCCCTTGAAGATATAGGATGCAATCCTTTCGGCACTATATCAGGGTCTCTAAAATGATCTGGCAATACTGTTGCATTTACTGGCCATCTTTGTTTCCATCTTGATACATCATTAACTTCACTCCCAAAAAGAATCTCATATATAAACATAGACATTAATAATAAAGGTACTGCTACAACCAATGTGCACCAAGCATATAAAATGTGTTTCTTCGGTAATGTTAAATGATAAAAGTAGTAATAAAACTGTATTCTTATTGATAGTACTAAGATTACACCTACAATTACAAACCATAGTCCTGGCAATTGAACATATGCATTTCCCCAAAGGAAAAAGACAAAGAATACGATTGATAGAATAATATGTTTACCACAAGGAGGGCCTATTAGCATTTGTAAAAGTTTAATAAATCGATTCACAATATATAATCCTTACTTAGACTGATAAAACACAGCCCGTGTACCATCATTACTAATCAAAAGTTCCACAAAATGAGGCCTTTTAGTATTCCCATCATCTACAAACACATATAATCTATGATTTCGAGTAGAATTATATGTATCCTTCACTACTGTTTTTGTTTCTTTTCGAGGTGCAAAGCGCAACCACTCTATAAAATTCCGTTGTGGCAAATTTAAAGATTCTTCTTCTATACTTTCTATAATGTTATAGCTATTTGGGTGAGATATAAAGCGCTTTTTCTCCCCAGTGTCTAAATCACGCAATACACCATCCGCATCAATTTGCGCTGTATAAGCTGCATTTTGCTTAGCTATCGCTTCATATTGTGCAATTACTTTTGGGTCCCCCTCCAATACCGTATATCTCTCTGGATATGCATTAGCCCAAGCTAAACTACTACGAAAAGCAGACGCATTATAAATACCTTCTGGAAGTTTTTCTGGCCGTTTTAACCCCTCCGGCAATTCTTCACTATTGGGCCATCCTTGATTCCAATCCTTTGTGCTATACTCGAAAGAATCAAATTGATCAAGGCTTGTTTGCAAATCGTACTTAAACCAATCGCCTATTAGCCAAGAAAAACTGAGAGTAAACGCTATATACAAGTACCAGGCCAATTGAGTATGCCTTTTTTCAGATATAGACTGTTTCTTAAAACGAATATATTGTAATAATAAACTCAATAGTATGGTTACACCAAACACAATGTATGTAATAGGTGCTAAGTTAAAAAGTGTCACTACAATAACACACAGCACACATAACATAACTGTTAATAGGCCATAAAATCCTTGAAACAAAACTCTCTCCTATCATGACAATACTTAGAACATTTTCTTATACAACATTTCTATATCTTCCCGACTCACGTCGGCCACTGTATTAGCAATATTCCCTGTAGCTACGACGTATACGTTATCGACGAGCCAAGGGATGTCTTTTTTCGTAAAACCTAGTTCTGTAAGGTTTGTGGTAAGGTCTAATTCATGAACGATTAAACGCAGTGCTTCACCCAGTTCGGAGCCATCTCCATGGTTGAAGATACGTGCCAAGGTAGCAAATTTGTCTGGGTTAGCACTCCATGTATATTCCACTACAACCGGTTCGATAACGGCAAGGCCTACCCCGTGAGTAATATCTTTCAGCCCACTAGCAGGGTGTTCCATACCATGAGCGAGTGTGACGCCTGCCGTATTGATAACCATCCCGCCAATCGTACTAGCAATAGTTACCGATTCCCACGCACTTTTACATTGCGCATCAGATAAAATACCGGATTGCCCATTAGCAAAAGATTTCACATGTTTATATAAAGGCACGAGATATTGAGCCAATAATGTTACTGCATAGTGGGACAGTGCATCTGTAAAAGGTTGTGCCGTTCTTGATGTGTACGCTTCAATATTATGACATAATGCATCAAAGCCTACAGATGCCAATACATGAGACGGCATTGTGCCCATCACTGCCGGATCAACAATAGATACCTTCGGCACGATGGCATTACATCGCAAGGATTTCTTGTCCCCTGTTTCAGGATTGGTAAGCACCCCGAAACCATTGCCTTCAGAACCTGTACCACAGGTTGTAGGAATTACGATTAACGGCAACGCCTTATCACTAGTTTTACGGTTGAAGATATAGTCGTTAATGTCACCATCATTAACGGCCATAAATGCAATGCCTTTTGCACAGTCCATGATAGAGCCGCCACCAATGGCAATGACCATATCACAGCTTTCAGATTTAGCTATAGCAGCACCATCCAATGCAGTCGTCGTCAAAGGATTCGCATCCACTTGATCAAAGAGGACGTGGTCAATATGAGCACCCTCAAGTTTCGCCACCACACGGTCATATAAGCCAGATTTTTTGGCACTCGTACGCCCCGTTACGATGAGCGCCTTTTTGCCATAAGGCTTAACAAAATCAGCAACGCCATCGACTTTATCCCACCCAAATTGGATATGTACCGGTAAAAAATAAGAGAACTCCATGTGAACGACCTCTTTTCTATAAATACTAGTTCTTAATGTTATTGTAATGTATATTCAGACGCCTGTAAAACCTCATAGGACTTTCACCAGAAAACATGTATACTACATATAAGAGGGGTCATTTATTTTTATAGAGGGAGAGAATCTATGAAATCTGCAATTAAACATTTATGGTCTTCGCTGCGAGACCTAACAACGCAGTCACCTTTATTGCTAGTATTAATCGCCGTATTTTCATGTACACCGTTATATATTGAACAAGATTGGTTTGACGATATAGACCTTGGATTGTACACGTTGTATTTCTTCATCGTCATACTGGAAACATATATAATGCGAGATCGAAAGTTCTCCATCATATATACTTTATTAAGTATAGGCATCAGCGTTGGTCTATATACGATTCACGAAACGTACCATCACATACGAGGCATCGAGTTGGCCACAGAAAACATATCATACCTATGGCTGTACTCTATGATTGCGCTGTACTTTACGTCACCTGGTGAACACTACATCGGTGAAATCATCAACCGCATAAAACGGATTGGTATCACCATTGTTACATCAACACTGTACAATGTAGTCATAGTCATGACCTTATGGTTCTTCTTCATCATTTTGGATAAACCATTCACCTTTGACGATCTAATCTTTAAAATTCTGGCGTCTATTAACATTTTTATCTGTATGTCTATGCTATGTACTTACAAAGAGGATCCAGAGGGACCGCCAGAACCAAATGCATTCTTTAATATTGTTTTTGGCCTTATACTACCAAAAGCGTCCATCATTACAGGCATTCTTGCTAATATCTACTTGGTATTAATCCTCTTAGGCCTCCGTGAAGATTCACGATTCCTTTACACATACTATCCATATGTAGCCATTTTCTATTTATTTTATTTGGCTAGTTTTAGGTCTAGTGAAAGTAGCCGAACGCAAAAAATACTATGCTTCTTATTTATTACAATTACAATATTGTGCTTAATCCTGATTGGCAAGCGCGTAATAAATGAGCCTTTACTCTGGCTTAATACGATTTATGTGGCCGCATTCAATCTAATCTTCTTAGCACATAACGTATATTCCTTTGTAAAGCGTTTAACTCCGTCGGTCCATACAACGATTATGGCTCTCGCCCTAGGCGCAGTCCTTTTAATGCCCTCCATTGGTTACACGTCCCATCGAGAGTTTACAAACTATACGAAAATTGATGGTCAATGGCACGTATACTTGCCTATTGTAGAAACATTTGATCCTGATTTTACAGACTATGGCAGAACGATTATACAGGGAGATTCATCAAAACCAGAAGCAACTGAAATATATAAGGAAAGAAATATTCAGTTTATTAGCTTTACGGCCGTTGAAGAACCACATGTTATTTCGCTTGTAGGATATAATAAATTCATTTCTAACATCGAATTAGAAGTACGTGAGCCTGCTGATAATACAGCTGACATACCAACAGCATCCTATGAATCTATCAACTTTAGATTCATCAATGAAGGTCTTGATTTAGAGGTATCCCGCCCCAATGGCGTGACCGAAGTTCATCATATATATGAAAAATTTCTCACTGTTCCAAAAACGGCTTCAGATTCAGTCATTATATAAGGCACGGGATACAAACTCTTAATCCACTCCTACTACGCATATCAAGACAGCGCACGAAGAATTATTTTTAGCGTATTATATAATTAATTATAAAATCCAGTAATTTCACGCATCTTTAACCATATCAACATTTTTTGCGAAACTATATTAAAAATTTTACAAATGTCAATATTGAATATATAGAATTTTTTCGCTATAATCGTAACATAATGTATAAGCTAGATAAGAAAACTACCATATATAGTAGTTTTCTTATTTTTCTGATTAAACTCAACTTAAAGATATTTTATATAATTCATTCTAATCTTATATACGCTTATACAACAATATTAACAGTTTTATGACTTTTAGCTCTCAAGGGGAACAGTAATGGAGATTATGATCAAGAAGCGGGATGGCCATTTTGAGCCGTTGTCCGTTGAAAAAACGAAACGAATGATAGCCTTCGCATGTTTGGGGTTAGATTCTTGTGATCCACTAGAATTGGAAATGGATGCGAAGTTACAATTCGTTGATGGCATGACTACTAAAGAAATTCAAAAAACTTTAGTCCAAACAGCTATCGAAAAAGTTATATCTAAAAAAGACGACGGCTTCGGCAACCAAGTTAATAAAATGAACCAAGATTGGCAGTTCGTAGCAGCCCGCCTATTCTTGTTCGATCTCTATAAAGAAGCGGCTATTACTCGTCGTTACAAAGCATTTGGCTACGGCAACTTTCCAAATCTTGTCAACATGCTTGTAGAAGAGAAAAAATACGCAGACTTCTTCGTTACAGAATACACAGCTGACGAATTGCAAGAATTAGGCGATTACATCAAACCTAAGCGCGACTATCTCTTCAACTATGAAGGTCTCAAATTATTGGCTGACCGTTACTTGGTAAAAGGCTTCAACAAAGAAATCTTTGAATTACCTCAAGAGCGTTTCATGGCTATCGCAATGCACTTGGCTCTTGTAGAAGGGGAAAACAAAGTAGAATACGCTAAGAAATTCTACGATTTGATGAGCCAACTAAAAATGACAACAGCTACACCTACTTTGGCAAATGCCGGTACACCATTCCACCAATTGTCCTCTTGCTTTATCTCTGGTGTAGACGACAATTTATGGTCTATCTACGACGTAAATAGCAAGTTCTCTCGCGTATCTAAACACGGTGGCGCTCTTGGTATCTACCTTGGTAAAGTTCGTGCATTGAACTCCGATATCCGCGGTTTCAAAAACTCCTCTGGCGGCGTTATCCCTTGGATTCGCTTGTACAATGATACAGCTGTTGCAGTAGACCAATTGGGTAAACGTAAAGGCGGTGCTACAGTAACGCTTGATATTTGGCACAAAGACTTCTATGAATTCGTAGAGCTTCGTACAAACAACGGTGATGACCGCCGCAAAGCGCACGATATCTTCCCTGCTATCTCCGTTCCAAATATCTTCATGGAACGTATGTTAGCTCGTGAAAACTTCACCCTCTTCGACCCTCATGAAATCTTAGCTGTAAAAGGCTACTCTTTAGAGGACTACTTCGATACAGATGACGAAAAAGAGTTTACTAAACGCTATATCGAATGTGAACAAGATCCTAATTTACACGGCATCGAAGTTCCAGCATTAGACATGATGAAAAAAATCATGCGCTCCGCTGTTGAAACTGGTACGCCATTTATCTTCTTCCGCGATACTGTAAACGCTGCAAACCCTAACAAACATGCAGGTATGATCTACGCATCCAACTTGTGCCACGAAATCGCACAAAACGTTGGCTTCACTAATCTTGCTGAAGAAATCATCAACGAAGACGGTACAATTACTACGAAAACAAACACAGGCGACATGGTTACATGTAACTTGAACTCCATTAGCCTTGGTCGCATTACAGATGAAGAGTTGGAAGAAAACATTGCCCTTCAAATTCGTATGTTAGACAATGTTATTTCTATCAACCAAGCACCAGTGCCAGAGTCTCGTATGACTTCTGATAAATACCGCGCTATCGGTCTTGGTACGTCTGGTTATCACCACTACCTCGTAAACCATGATATCCAATGGGAATCCGATGAGCACATCGAAGTAGCGGACAAATTATTTGAAAACATCGCATTCTATGCGATTAAAGCGTCTATGGAGCTTGCTAAAGAAAAAGGTGCGTACCCTGCGTTCAAAGGTTCCGAATGGGAAACTGGTGAATATTTCACTCGTCGTGGCTACACATCTGATCGTTGGAAACAACTGGCTGCGGACGTTGCCAAATACGGTATCCGTAATGGTTACTTGATGGCCGTAGCTCCTACAGGTTCTACATCCAACATTGCTAATACAACGGCTGGTATCGATCCTATCTTTAAAAAATTCTTCATCGAAGAGAAGAAAGGTTCTTTCACACCAAAAACGGCACCAGATTTGAACGACAAAACATTCTGGCTCTACAAAGAGGCGCATACAATCGACCAACAATGGTCCATCAAAGCTTGTGGCGTGCGTCAACGTCATATTGACCAAGCGCAATCTTTCAACTTGTATATCACGCCTCAAATGAAAGCGAAAGAAATTCTTGATCTTTACGTAGAAGCCTACAAACAAGGGATCAAAACTATCTACTATATCCGTAATCAATCCCTTGAAATGGATGAATGCACAAGCTGTTCCTCCTAATATAGGATAGATACACGCTACGTTATATAATGCAATTTAGGCTATGGTAAAAGTTAAAGATATCATTGCCATAATTTACAAAAAATATGCTCTATAACTAGAGAGCACTAAACTCAGAAAAGATACTTTCACAAACACTATAAATCTGATGACGACCTATAGAAGTATAGGTCGCATCATAGCATAAAGGAGTCCTACTATGGATAAAAAACTGATTTTCAACGAACATGGTGACCGTGGCACGCAATCTATGATTGGTGGTAATACCACAAACCTTCGCGAATGGAACCGTATCAAGTACGACTGGGCTAATCAAATGTACCGCACAATGCTGAACAACTTCTGGATTCCTGAAGAGATTTCCTTGAACGAAGACGTTAAGCAATTCCCATATTTAACAGATTACGAACGCCGTGCATTCGATAAAATCATTGCGTTCTTGAACTTCCTTGATTCTATTCAATCCGAAAACTTGCCTAACTTGAGCCGCTATATTACAGCTTCTGAAGTAGCATCCCTCTTGAACATCCAAGCATTCCAAGAGGAAATTCACGCTCAAAGTTATTCCTACATTTTGGACACTGTAACAAACCCTATTACACGTGACAAAATTTATGATGAATGGCGTACAGATAAAACATTGCTTGAACGTAACCGTTTCATCGCCGATGCATATCAACGTTTTAGCGATGATCCTAGCGAAGCAAACCTTATTCACACAATCATTGCAAACTATATCTTGGAAGGTATTTACTTCTACTCTGGCTTTAGCTTCTTCTACACATTGGCGCGCCAAGGTAAGATGACAGCTACATCCACTATTTTCAAATATATCAACCGCGATGAAGTAACTCACCTTGTATTGTTCCAAAACATTATCCGCGAATTACGCCGTGAACGCCCTGACTTGTTCACACCAGAACTAGAAGCAAAAATCACTGACATGATTCGCCAAGGCGCAGAAAACGAAATCGCTTGGGGCCAATACATCACTGATGATAAAATCCTCGGCCTTAACAACGTTCTTATCGAGCGCTACATCAAATACCTTGCCAACATCCGCTTAGAAGCGATTGGTTTACCTCATTTGTATCCTGAAATCAAGGATAATCCAATGGAATGGATCGAAAGCTTCTCCAACTTGAATAGTACAAAAACAGACTTCTTCGAAGCAAAAGTTACAAACTATACAAAAGCAGCGGTATTTGATTTTGATGATTTAGAGTAGAGTGCCATCATACAACTCAATATCTAAGGACCTACGTTCCAATAGAAAAGAGCTGATAGCTATAACGCTACCAGCTCTTTTTTCATGATTATTTAGTTACATAGAGTCACTATTTCATCAACACTGAGATGTTTTCTTTCAGCGTATATGTAGTAAAAAAATATAGTCCCCAAACGCCACCCTCGTTTGTACAGTTGACACGTGGTAATACATTGTAAATTGTAGCAATACATTTGTGCGCAAATAGGCCTACACTGTAGTTTTTCATTCGCCCCATGAATGTATTCATAAAACGCTTGGTAAAAGCAAAAGGTTTTGTGTCCACCCTGTTTCAAACTACCAACTATATTAGCTTTCAATCAATTCAGTTGTCCAGTTAGCAGACTGTAATAGATTATCTAATAAACGAACTTGTTTTGCGATGTGATCAGCTTCTTTTTGGATATCTCCAACATTGACGGTCGGTATTAATTTGATTTCAGACCCTCTCGCACGAAAATTGATACTACCTGCACTAGACGCCAATGTTCGATAAGCACTTAGCCGCAACGCAGCACTGTCTTTTTCGGCAATAATTTCGGTAATAGAGCGACCTTCTACAATAGTTTTACAATTTGTTATATTAATGTCTGCAATTAACTTTTGAAGTCTAGTTACACATTGATCTAATGTTTTCAAGAGCTCTTCAGGGTTTTCATTCGGTACCTCCCCTTCTTGTACTAAACTATTTTGAGTTAAACGAAGCTCTAAATCGCTTATTTTATAATTCAAATCAGACCGCTCTTGTAATGCTTCTGCTAGTTTCATGAATTTTCACCTCACAACCAAAAATATATTAACTTACCTATTTAACTATTACGTATCATATAAGAATCTATTTCATATAAGTACCCATTTATTTTATTATATAACGACTTATAAAACTTTTCGCATAAAAATATGTGGACAATCTTCATCAAGGTATTCATCCCCTTCTGCTTTATATCCAAGGGATTCATAGAATGGTCTAGCCTGTACCTGTGCAGATAGGCCGCAAGTTTTAAATCCTGCTTTGCGAATAGTATTCTCTGCAGCAATCATTATGGTAGCACCCAATCGTTGCCCACGAAATTCTCTACGAACCGCTAGACGTCCGATATACGCAGAGCCCGCCTCTTTACCAGGAAAATACCTGCATGTACCGGCTGCCTTACCATCAATAGATAAGAGAACGAATTTTGCAGTCTCATCTATTTCATCGAACTCTTTTGAAAAGCTTTGTTCTTTCATAAACACATCGATACGAATTTGTTTTATTTCATCGGTGATATGATCTAATATTTGAATTATCATATGGTACCCTTTCTGCTTCTAAATACATTCGTAAAGATATCAAAACATATTACAAAAGACCTTTATAAACACCTCAAGAATATTTATAATCATTATATCAAAAGCCTCGTAGTTTTCACAAAAGAAATCATATCTGACTGAGTCCCATCACAACTATTTTCTAAAATTTACATGAAGTTTGCTTTTAAGTATTGCATAATTTTATCATTTGGGTTTATACTATACCCAACATTTTAGAAAGGAGCAACCAAAGATGACTAACCAAATTAGCCTCGCAACAAAACAATACTTTTATTGGTTCTTTATCCAACGTACGGGTAAGGAACTATTTGTGATGCGCTAATTAAGGATTATTCAACATTAGTTGCTTAGAATAGTAAAAGGGCTACCCGTATTAGCTTACGGGTAGCCCTTTTTGTTTGCTATCCGTATGGTCAGCCCTACTATTCACTGTAGTTACAAGGAGGAATTATCATGATTATTACATTGAAGCAAAACGCAGCAGCGGAAGAAGTATCCCGTTTACGCGGTGAATTAGAGGCTCAAGGATTCGTTATCCATCCAGTAGAAGGTACTCGATACAATATTCTAGGACTTATCGGTGATACTGCATCTCTTGATGCCCGTCAAATCGAGTCTCTAGATTTTGTAGATAAAGTAACTCGCATTCAAGAGCCATACAAAAAAGCAAACCGCAAATTCCATCCAGATGATTCTGTAATCAATGTTGGTGGTGTCCTCATCGGTGGTGGTCACTTCGCAGTAATGGCCGGTCCTTGCTCTGTAGAAACACCTGAACAAGTATTAGCCACTGCTAAAGCATGTAAAGAAGCTGGTGCCACCATCCTTCGCGGTGGCGCTTTCAAACCTCGTACATCCCCATACTCCTTCCAAGGCATGGGCCCAGAAGGCTTAGAGTTATTAGAGCTTGCTAAAAAAGAAACAGGTCTTCCTATCGTTTCCGAGGTTATGGATATCTCCCAATTACAATACTTCGATAATGTAGATATGCTTCAAATCGGCGCTCGTAACATGCAAAATTTCACGCTTTTAAAAGAAGTGGGCAAATTAAATAAACCAGTTCTTTTAAAACGCGGTCTATCTGCAACATACGAAGAATGGTTAATGGCTGCTGAGTACATCATGTCCGAAGGCAATGAACAAATTGTATTATGCGAGCGCGGTATCCGCACATTCGAAACTAAGACTCGCAACACCTTAGATGTAACAGCAATTCCTATGATGCATGAATTATCTCACTTGCCAATTATCATGGACCCTAGCCACGCAGCAGGTATGAGCCGCATGGTTCGTCCGCTTTCACTTGCATCCGTAGGCGGCGGTGCAGACGGCCTTATGATCGAAGTTCACAATGATCCATCCAAAGCATTGTGTGACGGCCCTCAAGCATTACGTCCAGACCAATTCACTAGCCTTATGAAAGAAATTAACGCGTTACGCCAAGCATTGGTAGAATGCACTAAATAATCTTACATATCACACAAATAAGCTAGTATCCGTTATAATAGATACTAGCTTATTCTTTTAAGAAAGGTACCGTTATGACTCGCATTCACATTAACGCATCCACACCGTATGACGTTGTCATCGAGGAAGGCGCTTTACAACGCATCACCGATTATATTAAACCATTAAAACCAAATTGCCGTGTTATCATCGTCAGCGATAGCAACGTGGCACCTCACTATTTGGACTCTATGAAAGCTAATATGGAACATGCGGGTTATGCTGTTTGTGATTATGTTTTCCCTGCTGGTGAAAGCTCCAAAAATGCTCATCAACTCATCGATTTAGTAGAATACATGGCGGCCCAATCATTGACTCGCAAAGACTTGCTCATCGCCCTTGGCGGCGGTGTTGTAGGCGATATGGCGGGCTTTGCGGCAGCGACCTATTTACGTGGTATCGACTATGTTCAGGTTCCTACATCTCTATTAGCCGCAGTAGACTCGTCTGTAGGTGGTAAAACAGCGGTCAATCTCGAAACCGGGAAAAACCTATGGGGCGCTTTCAAACAACCTATCCTTGTTCTCTGTGATCCATCTACACTCAATACATTGCCTGAAATGGAATGGATCAATGGGTGCGGTGAAATTATCAAATACGGCTTCCTCGACGTACCGGGTTTGCTCACTCAACTCGAGAACAGACCATTAATTAAACATCGCAGTAGTGTAAGTGGCGTTATTGCCCGTTGCGTACAAGCAAAAGCGGATATCGTGGAACAAGACGAACGCGAGTCTGGCGTACGTGCCCTCCTAAACCTCGGTCATACCTTTGGTCACGGCATCGAAAAAGCGAGTCATTTCGAGGTGCATCACGGTTATGCCGTTGCTATTGGCATGGTTCTCATGGCACAAGGTGCTGTCAAACATGGAGAATTAGATGCAGAGGCTTTAGAGAAATTAAAGGCCCTCATCAAAGCACATGATTTGCCAACCACAACAACGATAAGCAAAGAAGAGATTCTAGCTGCCGCTAAACACGACAAAAAAAGCGAAGGAGCAACCATTAAAATCGTAGTACCTACTAGCTATGGTCACAGCGAACTCAAGGTAGTAACGCACGAGGAACTTGCTACTTATTTAGATTAAGGAGATTTATATGCATTCTGTAACGAACGCCGTCCCTACAGGGACTATCGCGTCCATCCCTGCAAAGGCTCATGCACACCGTGCATTGATTTGTGCCGCTCTCGCAAACTCGCCATCTACCATCCTACTGAGCCGCACCTCTAAAGACATCGATGCAACTATGGACTCCTTACGAGGCTTAGGAGCACACGTTGTGTATGAAAATAAAGTTGTCACTGTTACACCGGGTCCTACGCCCCAAAAAGGCAATGTAGTTCCCCATGAATCGGGTACTACATTGCGCCTCTTATTACCAGTAGCAGCCTCCATTTGTAATGAGGTAGATGTGGATGCGAAAGGGCGTTTACCAGATCGTCCTTTAGAGCCCATGCTCGGTGAAATGAAAGCTCACGGCGTAACATTCTCCCAAGATAAACCACCATTCACCATGACAGGTCTTCTCCAAGGTGGTCAATTTAGCATGGTTGGCGATGTGAGTAGCCAGTTTTTCTCTGGATTATTGTTAGCAGCTCCACAATGTGGAGGCGCTATAATTACATCTACTACTCCACTTCAATCTAGCGACTATGTAACATTAACGACTACAACGATGGCAGACTTCGGCGTAAAAGTCTACCATATACCTGCCTCTGACACAGTCCAAGAATCCTTTACGGTAGCGACTAATGCTACTTTCAAAGGACAGAACGATTACCAAATCGAAGGCGATTGGTCCAATACAGCAATTTGGATGGTCGCTGCCGCTATGACAGGCAAACCTATTACAATTACAGGTATGAACAAGAATTCTGTACAAGCTGACCGCCGTATCATGCAAGTCATCGAATCCGCAGGGTGCACTATTACATGGGACGGCATGAATATCACTGTATCAGGTCGCGCTAGTAAGCCAGTTCATGCCGACCTCGAACAGATGCCCGATATGTTGCCAGTCATGGCAGCCCTCGCTTGCTCTATCCAAGGTGAAAGCGCCTTTGTTAAGGGCGCGCGCCTACGCTTGAAAGAATCCGATCGCCTCGAAGCCGTTGCTAATCTCGTCAGAGATTTAGGAGGCACGGTTCGCGAAGATGGTGATGACCTATATATCATCGGTAGTGGTATACTAAAAGGAGGACAAGGTGATTGTGTTAACGACCATCGCCTTGTTATGGCAGGTACATTGATGGCACTCATCAGTGAAAATCCTGTGGTACTAAAAGATAGCGAAGCTATCACAAAATCCTATCCAGACTTCTTCGAAGACTGGAACATACTAGGTGGCAATGCACAACCAGTATAGCTGTCTAATCATAGCTAATGCATTTTAATAAATAACAATACTAGTCATACATACTATAAGTAGGAGTAAATATAATGGCATCTAATTTCGGTAAAACCATACAAGTATCTACCTTTGGCGCATCTCATGGGTATGCCATCGGTGGTATCGTGGAAGGCCTCCCTTGTGGATATTCCATCGACATCGATGAGCTACAAGCCTTCTTAAAGCGCCGTGCGCCAGGTCAAAACCAATTACAAACGCAACGTAAAGAAGCCGATATACCTGAATTCTTATCAGGTATGGTAGATGGCATGCTCAGTGGATCTCCATTAGCATTTATGATTCGCAATACATCGCAGCACTCCGGTGATTACAATAACTTGCGCGACATTCCTCGCCCATCTCATGCGGACTTTACGGCTCGCATGCGCTATGGTAACAAGGTAGATATGCGCGGTGGCGGCCACTTCTCGGCACGTCTTACAGCACCTCTTTGCGTAGCTGGTGGCATTGCACTACAGTTATTGCGTGAAAAAGGTATCGAAATTCATGGCCATTTAAAACAAGTTGGTACAATCCAAGATACTCCTATCGATATGGTTCATCCAGATATGAAAGCATTTAGTAAAATTGCTACAGAACCTATTGCTATGCTTGATGCGAGAAAACGTTCTGAAGTAGAAAACTTGGTCATGAAACTAAAAAAAGACGGCGACTCTACAGGTGGTATCGTTGAGGTTGTGGCTACAGGTCTACCAATCGGACTTGGCAATCCAAACTTTGACGGCATCGAGAACCGATTAGCTCGCGTGATCTTTGGCGTACCTGCCATCAAAGGCGTGTCTTTTGGCGGTGGCTTCGACATGTGTTCTCGCCTTGGATCAGAAGTGAACGATGCTTTCACCATGGACGGCGATATAATAACAACAACGACCAATAATAGCGGTGGCATTCAAGGCGGTATCACCAACGGCTTGCCCCTCATTATGCAAGTGGGCATCAAGCCTACTCCATCCATTTATAAGGAACAACATTCTGTGTCGCTTTCACAAAAAGAGGACACATTACTCACCATTAAAGGTCGTCACGACCCATGTGTAGCGCTTCGTGCTGTACCTGTTATCGAAGCCGTTACAGCCCTTGTCATTCTTGATTTCTTAGGAGATATTGACCATGAACTTAGATGAAGTACGCGTTAAGATTAACGATATAAACGACCAAATGCTCGCCCTCTTCAAAGAGCGCATGGAACTCTCTAAGGACGTAGCGGCTGCAAAAAAAGAAATGAATAAGGCTATTTATGATGCCAAACGAGAGCGCGACATCCTCGACAAGGTAACAAAAGATGCAGGTCCAGACCTCGATCTATATGCACGCCGCTTTTTTGAAGCATTATTTAGCTTGAGTCGTACATACCAATCTGAGCAACTATTCCAAGACAATGAATTCACTTTAAAAATGAAAAAAGCCATCGAGCAATCCCCTACTTTGCCACCTCAACGAGGTAGCGTAGCTTGCGCCGGCGTATTCGGCAGCAATGCGCAAATGGCGTGTGATAAATTATTACCCCTCAGCCAAATCCATTATGTAACGGGTTTCCGTGCCGTATTCGATGCCGTAGAGTCAGGGGAATGTCAATTCGGTGTATTGCCTATTGAAAACAGCTCCAATGGTTCTGTAAAAGAAGTATATGATCTCTTAGAAGAGCGCAAATGCTATATCGTTCGCGGCACGCGCCTTTGGATATCTCACGACTTGCTCGTGAAAAAAGGAACAAAACTGGAAGATATTCATACCATAATTTCCCACCCTCAAGCATTGGGCCAATGCAGTCATTTCCTAGATAAGTTAGAAGGCGTAGAATTACGCTCCTATGACAACACGGCTCGAGCTGCACAGCTCGTAGCAGCTAGTGATGACCCAGGGGTGGCAGCTATTGCAGCACCTCAATGTGCAGACCTATATAATTTGTCTCCATTATTGAGAAACATCCAAAATAGCGACAACAACTATACGCGCTTTATCTGTATTAGTAAGGACTTTCACGTATACCCAGGAGCTAATAAAATCTCAGTAGTAACGACAGCAAGCCATGCTCCAGGGGGCCTTGGTACATTGCTTACCAAATTTGCTAACATCGGTGTGAACCTTACAAAACTTGAGTCCCGCCCTATCGTAGGACATAACTTTGAATTCTTGTTCTACCTCGATTTGGAAGCATCCTTAGCAGATCCAAAAGTACTCTCCGTGTTGGCAGAGCTCCACGCATCGCAAGATAAATTCCGCTTGCTCGGTAATTATCCTGAAAATTAATATTTTCCTCTATGGTAGTGCTTATTAATGACATATATAGTACAATGGATATAGTTTTAAAACTCCAATGGCTAATAGGTAACAGCCTATTAGCCATTTTGTGTATATTGACCTAGGAGGTCCTATGAAATTTGGTTTACTTGGCCGTACGTTGGGCCATAGCTTTTCACCACGCATCCACAATGCTTTGGGAAATATTAATTATGAATTATTTGAACGAGAACCGAGCCAACTGCAAGAGTTCTTTGCAAATCCAGAATTACAAGGTATTAATATTACCTTCCCTTACAAGGTTAATGCCCTTGAGGCTTGCGATGTAGTTGACCCTCGCGCGGAACGCATTGGCTGTGTAAACACGATGGTTCGTAAAGACGGCAAATGGCATGGTTACAATACAGACTACGATGGGTTTGTATTCACCTTAAAACACACTGGTATCGATGTATCCGGTAAAGAATGCATCATCCTTGGCGATGGCGCATCTTCTGCTACCGTTCACGTGGCTCTTGAAGATTTAGGTGCTAAGAGCATCACTCATCTATCCCGTAAAACAGCTCCGCTCTATACCGATGCACCTAATTACTACGAAACAGCACAGATTATCATTAACTGCACTCCTATCGGGATGTATCCGCATAATCCGGCTAGCCTGATAGATATTATGCAATTTTCCAAATTAGAAGGCGTTGTAGATCTCATCTACAATCCTCGCCGCACGATTCTACTACTCCAAGCCGAAATGATGGATGTTCCACACTGTGATGGTCTACCTTTCCTCGTGGCTCAAGGCGTTGAAGCGGCTAATCATTTCCAAGGTGAAAGCTTTGGCACCAAAGAAATCGAGCAAATCTTGCGAGATATGCGCCATGAAAAGGAAAATATCATCCTCATCGGTATGCCTGGAGTTGGTAAAACAACAGTAGGCAAAGCAATTGGCAAAGAGATGGGCCGTACTTGTATTGATGTCGATCAAGAGTTAGCAAAAGAAATCGGTGATATTTCCACATATATTACGGAACAAGGAGAAGCTGCGTTCCGTGAAAAAGAAGCGGAAATGATTGCTAAACTAGGGACGCAAACAGGTATTGTTATCTCCACCGGTGGTGGCTGCGTTACAGTACCAAAAAACTTTGCACATCTACGCCAAAATGGTCGTATTTACCAATTGACACAACCGGTGGAAAAACTATCTACTTCAGGTCGTGTCCTATCTAGTGGTGGCATAGAACGCTTACGTGAACTGGAAGAAACTCGCACTCCAATGTATGAAAGCTTTGCCCAATGCATCGTAGAACATAATCGCAATGCACCGGAAACAGTGGCGGCTATACTAGAAGACTTCGAAGCAAACTTATTGTAAGAGTTTATATAACGATATTTATAAGACCATTTTCTTTATATAAGTAAGGGCTTCTACATCTATCGAAGTGAGAGCATTTACATCTGTATTCTTAGATAAAACTAAAACTCATATCATGACATCAATGATATAAACTGAAAAGCAGTAGCTATCCTCAGGGTAACTACTGCTTTTTTACATGTCCTATGTATTAAAGATATTTGTAAATATATTTTAAGGCTATAGCTTTATAAAAATATTATTGTAAAAATACTGTTTAGAAAGAAATATCTTTTATGTAAAGCGTCAAAATACATTAAACACTATATCTATAATCAATATGTATAACATTATCCATAAACTAGGAGATACTATGAAAACCGTAAACCTACAAGTCCGCATCAACGAAGATCTAAAACAAGAGGTATCCAGTATATTGAAAACACAAGGTCTATCCTATACCTCCATGCTAGATGCACTATTCCGCCAAATCATTAAAGAACGTCGCATTCCGTTTGCCATTGCGTTACCAACGGCACCTATAGATGAAACACCTACACCAAGCACACTCAACAACGGCACCTATGAACAACCACAAACTACATTAAAAGCCTCAGAAACTATCAATAGATATGGAAACTACGGAAATGTAACCCCAAATGAAGGAGAAGTAGCTTTCGATACAATTGATAAAACAGGTGTTCTTAACATCCGCATTAACCCTAAAGTAAAAACACTTACTACAGCAATCCTAAAAGAAATGGGTTTAACCATGTCACAAACAGTTACACTTGTATCTAAACAAATACAATTTAATAAGGATATTCCACCTACTATCCTCCGTCCAGAATGGATTGATGCTATTAATAATGATTTCTGGACTGAAGAAGATTTAACTACAAGAATACAATTAGGGCTAAATCAAGCAGAAAAAGGAATTGGTGAACCTGCGGAAAAAATTTTTAATGAACTCCTTGAAGATTTATAAATATGGAGAGCTGAAATATTCTATATAAAGTCATTAATAATAACATATATATTTTTTATATCCGCCCTTCAAAAATGAATATACTACAAGAAATACAAAACATATAAAAAAGTCGGCTTTCGCCGACTTTTTTAATGCACTTTTACCCGTTTATGTTGTTGTTCGTCAAATACACCATCTACATCAATAGTATCTAAAATTCGTTTTAAAGCATGCACATCAATTTGACCTGGCGCCGATGCTTTACCAGCAGAGGCAAAGGTCATGGCATTTCCAAATAGAGCACCTGCAGTGCGTGTAACAGTACCTAGTTCTCCCATTGCCATCGTAATAATTGGATCCGAAGGATACAAAGCTTTCACTTCAGCCGTTGCTTCAAGGAGCGTTAATACATCACCAGTTGTGTGGGGCATAACGGCAATCTTTGGCACATCGGCCAAGAACTCTTTCATTTGAATGAGTCGATTTACAATGACTTCACGACTCGGTGTACCATGGAAATCATGGTTACTCATGATAATAGTGATTCCATGAACCTTAGCAAACTCTATCGTTTTAAGCATTCTATCTTGATCAAAAAACAGCTCAATATCGATAGCATCCACCAATCCTGTAGGAATCAAACGCTCTAGCATTGTAAAATAATCTTGTGTAGAAATCGTTCTTTCCCCACCTTCACCTTTTGTGCGCCATGTAAAGAGCAACCCACGACCTTTCAGTTGTGGCTTGATGAGCATTAATAATTCAATAATAGCGTCAATGGAGTGGGCCCGCTCGAAATAGTCAATGCGTAGCTCCACTACGTGACACGGTGTATTACATGCGACCGCGGTGGCATCTAGAATCTCTTTCATTGTTGTGCCCACAATAGGCACGCATATTTTTGTGCCCTTTTCGCCGAGTACAGTATGACCGATACGGACCATAATAACTCCTTTCTGTCCCACACGGTGAGACTAATGACTTACCTTAAACTAACTATATACCAATATTTTTGTAAAAGCAATCAATCGGCTCATATTGAATTGCTATTCACTAAAAACGTATGAAAGCCTGCTATTATGCACTAAAACAGTATTCTTAGATTAACGATTAACATCACTTTTTCTTATACCCTAGATTAAGACCGCTTACCAATAAACGGTCTGTACCTGAAAGCCTCGTATTATAAAAAAAGCATAAAAAAGTAAAAGCCCCTTACCAATATATATTAGTAAGGAGCTTGTTAAACTCTAATTCACACACTATATTTATCATGTTGAACAGATAGTTTCCGTGATTGGAATCCCATATAAAGTAATAGCAAACCTGTAATACTAAATACATAGGATATCCCAATATAGGTAGATACAATACTTGCAAACACTGGACCTACCATGGAACCAAATTGTTGAGCCGTCGTCGTCATACCAAACATGCGACCTCTAAAGCCTGGTTCTGTATTAAGTGTTACAGCTGCACTCAAAGATGGGTTGATCCCTACAATACAAGAGCCAATTAATACTTGTAGTACACCAAACCACCAGATACCTACTGGTACGCTTTGAAGTAAGAGAACAACACCACTACCAAGCATACAGTAGGAAATGGTTCTAAAGTACCCACGACGCTCACCGAGGCGCACCCATATATTGGTCGTTAAGGAACCAGCTAAACCACCGATGCTGAGGATTGTACCTGAAATGATGGCTGCCCCTTCCATAGTGCCTTGCATATCACCTACATAAAGCGCCAAAATAGGCTGTAGCATCATGATGACACATTGCATAAAGAAGTAAATCCATAAAAGTCTTACTAATACAGGTTGTTCTTGAACCGACTTAAAATCTTCTCGCAAGGATGTAGCTTTTGCCGGCTGTTTGGACTGCTCCTTAGAAGTTGTATTTTCAACTTCTAGTTTTGGTTCTTTTACAAGAAACAATACTGCCAAGGTAGCAATGAATACGGCTATACCAGATATATAAAATACAGGGCGCATACCTACGACACTTTCAACGGCACCACCTAAAAATGGGCCGATGACATTGCCTAAAATCAGACCTGTTTGGAATATGCCGAGGGCACGGCCCACCTGTTTCTCATCCACACTGAGGGAAACCATGGTCATCGCTGCAGGATAGAAACCATTAGCGAACCCAACTAAGGCACGCCCCATTAACAATTGATACTGATCTGTTACCATGCCGATGAGAACATAACTGACAGCAATGGCAAAACCAGCGCGCAAAGCCATCCGCTTTTTCCCTTTATTATCTGCAATTTTGCCCCAAATCGGCGCCATAATACCAGCGATAAGAAAGGTAATACCAAAGACGAGGCCTGACCAAAGTGCTACATCAGCCTTAGGAACACCGAGTTCTAATAGATATATAGGGAGAAAAGGAATTATCATTGTGTAACATATGGCTAGCACAGTCATACTAGCCGTAATAATCCATACGTTTCGCATGCCACCGCGAGCATCATATACACTTGTACTCATAGTACCCTCCCTTCCACATAAAATCGTTTAGATAAACTAATATACACATAAATCACTTTTAATTACAGTTCCATTTAAATTACAGCCCTACTTAGATTTCAATCTATGTTACTATTCATAAAATGTTATTACATTTTAATTTCATATATAAAGAAGAGCCGCATACGAAACGCGACTCTTTCCATAAAAAATACCTAAAATATAGGTATACAATGTAGTAATCCTCAAAGATTATTCAAACTAAAGTTTTCGGACTATCAATTATTCCGTAGGAAATTTATGATCCATTACATCTTGCAAGGAAACATGTTCCATAACATGTCGGAACTCATCTTGTAAATACTGCCACAATGGAGCTGTCAAGCAGTCATTAAACATAGGACACGGTTCTACATCATCTTCTAAACAAGACACGAGAGCAATGGAGTCCTCTGCGGCATATAAAATTTCATATACATTGTATTCAGATGGATCTTTCACCAAACGATATCCACCGTATTTGCCACGTCCACTTTTAACGAGGCCCGCGGAGGATAATCGAGATACAATCCCCTCTAAATATTTATCGGAAAATCCTTGGCGTTCTGCAATCTCACGAATTGGTACATTTTTTTCTACCCCATGTTCTGCAATATCCGCCAATATCCGTAAGGCATAACGCCCTTTTGTAGATATTTTCATAAGTTAACCTCTATATCATTCATAATATATTAATAGTATATCACAAATTCATACAAAAAATGGTGGGAAATATGATACACTATACATATATCGAAATATCTTTATTTAGGTATGATTTTAATTTCATATAGGGAGGATTTTATCTAATGTTAGATAAATTATTTCAACTCAGTGAACGTGGTACAACCGTTAAAACAGAAATTTTAGCAGGTATCACTACGTTTATCACGATGGCGTACATCCTATTCTTGGCGCCAAACATTCTTAGTCTTGCAGGTATGGATAAGGATGCGGTCCTCATTGCCACAGCCTTAGGTGGAGGTCTTGTGACGATTGCTATGGGTTTATTCGTAAACTACCCAATTGCTCTCGCTCCAGGAGTTGGCCTCTTGGCATTTTACTCCTTTACTGTAGTTCTCGGTATGGGCGTATCTTGGCAAACAGCATTAGGTGCGGTATTCATTTCAGGTCTCGTATTCCTCGTATTAACACTTACGTCGGTGCGACAAATGATTGTTGAAGGCATCCCTACCTCCATGAAAATTGCCATTACCGTTGGTATCGGTCTCTTCATTTCTATCATCGGTTTGAAGTTATCCGGCTTGATGGCCATCTCCATTAGTTTGTCTCCAAACTCCTTAGGTCAGGTTGTACAGACACATGGTAATTTAGTCCCTCCAGCATCTGAGGCACTCTTAACGCTTGGTAATTTGCACAGTGGTGAAACATTGTTAGCACTATTCAGCCTCATCTTTACAGCTTTATTGATGGCTCGCAAAATTCAAGGTTCCCTCTTGATTGGCGTTTTAGTAACAACAATCATCTCCTATGCGACAGGCCTTTCCACAATGCCTGAGAACTTCACTGTATTGGCTATTCCTGATTTCTCCAAAGCAGCATTCCTGCAATTAGATATTCCTGGTGCTCTTCACATGGGCTTAATTACGATTATCTTCTCCTTCACATTTGTAGAATTATTCGACTCTATGGGCACTTTGATTGGTACCGCTACAGAGGCGAAAATCGCAGATCCTAAATCTGGTAAATTCCCAGGTCTTGGGAAAGCCATGACCGTAGATGCTATCGGTGTTAGTGCCGGTGCATTGCTCGGTACTTCTACAATTACGGCTTTCGTTGAAAGTGCGGCAGGTGTAGGGGCTGGTGGCCGTACAGGTTTAACAGCTGTCACAACAGGCGTACTTTTCTTAATTTGCTTATTCTTGGCTCCATTGGTATCCTTGGTTCCAAATGCAGCCACATCTCCTGTTCTTATCATCGTAGGTGCCCTCATGTTAGGTGCCATTCGCAATATTGACTTCGATGATTGGACAGAAGGCTTCCCTGCATTCCTCGTTATCGTATTGATGCCGTTCACATACAGCATCGCTAACGGTATCTCTGCAGGTCTCATTGCATACCCTCTACTCAAAATCATTGCAGGCCGTGCAAAAGAAGTTAACTGGATTATGTACGTATTGGCGGTTCTCGTTATTATTCGCTACGTATTCTTCTAATTAACGTATACCCATAATGATGCTATTAGTGAAAGCTACTTTATATTCGATAGCTATAAAATCACTAATACGCTACAAACCCAAAATATATATTACTATACTAAAAGAACCTATCTCCAAAAATATTACCCTAATATCTAGGAAATAGGTTCTTTTTATTATATACTCTTTTACTAAACGCTAACGTCGTATGACATCACCGAATCGTACTATAGAGTCTTATTAGGGTTTAGTATTAACGAATCGTTTTTACACCGATTAAGTCTGTACGACTTAAATCAATATTTTTTAATGGTACTACATGATCTTTATAAAACTCTGCTTCAGATACTTTTACAGGCACTTGGAAAAACAAGAAATATGCCATGTTATCTTTGCTCCACGCAATACTGCGTACTAAGCCCTTATCTACATTACCTGTATACTGCACATCACCGGTTGGCGTAGAGTCAATCCACTGTACGTCATGGTATTCCGTTGGAACATATTCTTTAGGCCATACCGTATCCATAGAGTAGCTCATGCGAAAGACCATCGTATGATTTACCCAACGCCCGCTGCGTTCTTGATATTCTTGACCTTCCTTCCAATATACAGTTTCTAATACATCATTATCATAAAAATGTGTAGCATAGTATGTATAGCCAAGAGGCAAGTAACTTGGTACAGATACGTTATAGGACAGCTTACGAGATGCATCAATTACACCGCTAGGTAAGCCGATGGATTTACTCGTAAGTATAGGCCACTCAGAATTCGTATGTGTACGCAGTGGCAAACCAATAGTTTCAAAATGAGGTCTATCTTGTTCACCATTTTGTTTAACACTTTGCGCATTACTTCGTTTAACATTTTGCTTATCATTTCGGTCACCACGTAATCGAGTATTATCAGCGGCTACGTTAGTAAGAGGCCCTACAGAGTCTACAATTTTGCTTACATAGTTTTGGTTTCTTGGAGAAGCAAAGTAGAGCATATAAACTTTGTTATCTTTTTCCCAATAAGCAATTTGAACAGAATCGTTTCTAGAACCTAAAGTATGTACAGGGATTCCATTAGGGGTAGTAAAGCTAACGGCATCATCAGCATTGTATTTTGTCTTTTCCAATATAGGCTTTACTACGGTATCGATAGCCCAACCCATACGATATACAATATCTGTATTAGAGAAGGTAAGTTTAGGCCCAAACATTCCATGAGCTCCAGTTTCTGTATATACGATTTCTAATACGTCATGATTCCTTGACTTTACATCGCGTACTACATAGTCTTCAGGCATATAAGATGGAATTTGTAAATCATATCCAAAATACTTTGTACTTGCGTCAATATTAAGCTGTACTATATCACCATTATCAACTTGATCATACCATCGATAGCGATTCATTAGCTCTTTATTCTTTTCCACTGTACCGATGGTAACAGTATTTCCATTTTCATCCACTAAAGGGGATAACGCACTAACTGGTTGTACTCCAAAGCTACTTACCACGGTAGCTAGTATTCCCATGGCTAATAATGATTTTGTTCTTTTCAATTTCATAATTTCTTCTCTCTAAATTTAGATATTTCATAAGTATATATTACCGAGATAATCACTTATCTATTACATTTTTAACTCAGATCACTGACTTTCAAGAGTATTACGTACCCTTAATAAACCACGCCACTCTTTGCTTTCATAGGCACTACATGTTCCTATTTTATTTCTTCAATAGTTTTAGGTTTAATCGGTGTTATCGGATAGTTACCAACTAGTTCATAGCGGGAGCTATCAATATTTTTCAACGGTACCACATGGTCCTTATAGAATTCCGCATCAGCCTCTTTCACCTGTTCTAAGAAGAATAGAGAATAAGCCATGCCATCCTTCGCCCACGTAATGCTGCGAACCATATGGGTTTCAGGATTACCTGTATAATAAACCTCACCAGAATCACCTGGTTTAGACCATTCAAGATCACCGTACTCAGATGGAACATATGGTGTATCTCTCACGGTATCCAAGGAATCTCCCATTCTATAAGCCATAATACTATCTATATATTTTTTTCCATCCCGATAGATAGTCACACCTTTTTTGTAATATACAACCTCTAATACATCATTTAGATCTTGACGCGCTGTATAGAGCTGATAACCATAAGGTATATAACTAGGTGCCTTGACCTCATACGGTAGTTGCTGTGCAGCCTCTACTATTCCCTTCCAATTACGAGCCCCTTCTTGTGTTTTCATAGGCCACTCTAATAAGGTCTTTCTTGGCAATGCTTTGATTACTGAATCAGGATGAACTCTAGGCATATCATTTGTAACGGTAGCTGAAACATCAACATTATCAGTAGATATAGAATCATTAACAACATCTGCCGAAACATATCCCGCAGACAGTAATCCTACGGCCATAGCAGCTAAAACGGACTTATATAGAAGCTTCTTCATGATCTCTCCTTTTATAAAAACTTGATATATACTTTACACATATAATGATATATTTTCTTATTTATATCAAAAACATGCCACCTATTCTGTTGCCCTAGCTACTTCATAAAACTTTTATCTTTCCTATTGTGAAAGTATAGTTATGAGCCATTAGCTGCTTTAATGCTAACTAGTTATACATAATAAAACATCCTACTAAACGCTATATTACAATAGAGTTCAATAGGATGTTTTGTCATTATTTATTTAATGGAGGCATAATAATATCTTGTTCAAGCTGTCTTCGTCTCTTTGCGGTATAGTCTACAACTTTAATTTGAACTACGCCCACAGAGTTTACCATGGCATCAGTAAAGGTAAATTCTCGACCAGTCTGATGCTTCATCAACACCTGTAAACCATGAGCTTTTTCATCAATATTCGCTAAATAAACAGCCTCTCCTCGTCCCATTACACTGGAATAAACTGAACTATATTTACAAGGAATATCTCCACCTGATACGAGGGCTTCATCATGGCCATCAATTTCGATAAATACATGGGGGTTCTCTTGAATCAAACTAAACTTCTTCCCCTCATGATGGCCATGTACATAGATGTAGAGTATATCATCTACAATTTCATAACCAAAATGTAAAGGTACTACATAAGGGTAATCACCATCCATCATGCCTAGGTGAATGATACGAGTGCCGTTTAAAATACCTTTAATTTCATCTATATTTGTAACCATACGATCTTGACGTCTCATAATAGCCTCCACAAGAATCGGAAAATTAATACACCTTACGCTTCATGTAATCTGCCAAGAAGATGTTTAAATTGAGCTTCATCACTCTTCAGCTTTCCGAAAAAGAGTTCATCAATTTGTTCAACTAATGGGACTGCCTTTTGTAATATTGCACTGCCCTCTTCATTTAAAAGAACCGCTTTCGCACGTGTATCTCTAGAGTGTTCTTTTCGCTCTACAAAACCACGTTTTTCCAATAAACTCAATATTTGAGATACCGTCATAACATCTATCTCTGAAAGTTTTGAAATCATAACTTGAGTAACTTCGTTATCATTTTGTGATAGATACGCAAGAGATGCTAAAACAACAAATTGAGGATGTGTTAAATTCAACTCTTTTAATGCTTGTTTTATAGTAAAATGCCATTTATTGTACACCCTCATGAACAATAATCCTGTTGATTTTTCTGAATTGTCTTTATATTTTGATGTAAACAAACAGCAATCACCTTATCTTTCTAAACAATTTTTTAGAATAAATATAGATTGGGGAACATCAGAAAAAACTTGACTTAAAAATTCCAAATGTTGCTTATCTTCACTTTCTAAGCTTACGGTATGCTTTACATTTACACTTCCGTCATGATTATCAATTATTTGATGTCCGAAAAGTATAGCACCAAATGGAGTTTCAGTCTTATCCCAAAACTCTTCAAAAGGTTTTACAAGAGTAAGCTGATATTCCATAGGTGGCATGCCTTCAAGTTCCATTGTACCACATGAACCGGTCTCAAATTTACCGTTTAATGTAATATTTTTTAGATCCTCTTCCCAGTCATACCATTTTTCAATATTCGCATAGTACGTCCACACAGCTTCTTTTGCCGCTTTTATTTTCAAACTAAAACTAAATTCCATTTTATATCCTCCTTTTATTGTAAGTGTACTTATTATAAATTATTTTATATTATTCGTCAATTAACTTCATAAATAAAGATATTCTATGCGTTTATCAATATAAGGGTATATGCTTATCAGAAAATCATTAGATATTATGTCTACTGTAAAAATACATTTGACTTTTTAGAATAGATACTGTATTATAAGAAAATAGTTTTATAGATTCTATAGATTATGAAAGTTATGGTTATCCATGGCTTTTTATGTTTATAGATAGTTTGTAGAAAAGAGGTCTTTATTATGTCTGATACTCATCAGTTAAAACGGGGACTTAAGAACAGGCATGTACAGTTGCTCGCTATCGGCGGTGCTATTGGTACAGGTTTATTCTTAGGCTCCGGCCGCGCCATTCACTTGGCTGGTCCATCCATTATATTCGCCTACCTAATAACAGGTGTTATTTGCTTCTTCATTATGAGAGCACTAGGCGAATTACTGTTATCTAACCTAAACCACCACTCTTTTATCGACTTTGTAGAAGATTACTTAGGGGATCGAGCAGCATTTATCACGGGATGGACATACTGGTTCTGCTGGCTTTCACTAGCCATGGCAGACTTAACGGCCGTAGGCCTCTACATGCAGTACTGGATACCGTGGCTGCCCCAATGGATACCTGCCTTACTTGTTTTAATCGTCTTGTTGTTAATGAACTTGACAGCTGTAAAACATTTCGGTGAAATGGAATTCTGGTTTGCCTTGATTAAGGTAATCGCTATTATCTCTCTTATCATCATCGGTATCATCATGATTGTTACAGGTTTTACTACAGATGCTGGCGTCGCCGCCTTTAGTAATATGTGGAACTACGGAGGATGGTTCCCAAATGGAACGATGGGCTTTATTCTATCATTCCAAATGGTTGTATTTGCTTTCACAGGCATCGAACTCGTTGGGTTGACAGCTGGTGAAACGGAAGATCCTGAAAAGGTTATTCCAATGGCCATAAATAATATCCCATTGCGTATTATTTTATTCTATGTGGGCTCTTTAGCCATCATCATGAGTATTTACCCTTGGACTGCCGTTAACCCTGCTGCAAGCCCATTTGTAGCGGTATTTACCGCCGTTGGTATTACAGCCGCTGCAGGTATCGTAAACTTCGTGGTTCTTACTTCTGCAGCATCCGCTACAAACTCCGGCATCTTCAGTACGGGTCGTATGATTTATGCCTTGGCAAAACGCGGCCACGCCCCGAGTTCGATGCGCCGCTTGACTCACAGCAGTGTGCCATACCAAGCAACGATTTTTTCGGCAGCCGTATTATTGATTACGGTTGTACTCAACTACGTAATGCCTGAAGCAGTATTCGTTATGATTACATCAATCTCCACGTTCTGCTTTATCTTTATTTGGGGCATGATGGTTATTTGCCATCTCAAATATCGCAAGAAAAATCCTGAAGTAGCGGCACAGTCTAAATTTAAAATGCCTCTATACCCTATAGTGAATTACATCATCCTCGCTTTCTTCGTTTTTGTTCTAGCCATCCTAGCCTTAAATGAAGATACGCGAATTGCCCTCTTGTTCACACCAATTTGGTTTATTATTCTTTGGGCGTTCTACTCCATGCTTAACACAGACGATGAAGATGCCCTTGGGGAAGAACTCATCGAAATGGCTGGTGTAAAAGAAATTTACAAAAAACCTAAGAAAGACGATTCCGATGATTACGTAATCTAACAAAAAAGCTCGTGCATAGCACGAGCTTTTCTTTTACTTCATTGTCGGGAAGTTTTGTTGTTCATATTGTTGCTGATACTCTGTTAAATTACTTGTATCTTCATTGTAATTAAAAATAGTCTTAATGCGATAGCCTTCTTGAGTGATGATGATATCAATAGAGGATGGTACTTCTTGACCATTCTGTTGCAAGTGGTTAACTAATTCTTGCAAGGCCTCTGTTTGACGTAAAGAACCGGTCATATATTTACCCTTGGATAAACCTGTATTTCTAATGACTTGGCCATTGTATACTTGACCTCTATTATCTTTGTAATAAAAGCGTACAGCATCCTTATCTCCCGTAGGAACTGCTTTAATATAAATGATCTTCCAATTCTTTTTAATCATCACTTTTGTAGCTTCTGCTAAAGTATTAGACAAACGTCGTGTTTCTTTATTTATTGATTTAGAAACACCATTAACCTGTTGAATTTCATCATTCATAGGCATATCAATAGATGCCACTACTGGATCTTGTTCTACCTTTTTTGCATCTGCAGGCTGAACCGCGAACACACCAACAACCGCCATTACAGCTAATGCGGTAAGAGCCATTTTTTTCATTCCATCTCTCCTTAGAGAATTTATCAAAACAAATTACAATTTATAAAATTAGTTACTAAAATCCGTATCCACAATAGCGAATTGTGTATATTCAGAGTAGCGTTTTTGCATTTCTGCCTTAATTTTTTCTAATGTACTATGTGGATCTTCTTCGTCAAAGTCAAAGATAATATCGTAGTAGATAACCTTCTTTTCTTCTTGTACATAAAAGGCATGTACTTGTACTACATGTGTATATAGGCTGACAACTTGGTCAAGAGCTTGTCTGATTCCAAGCACTTCTAGACTTGGTTGGTTTTCAGCGTATACGCCAACGGTCATATTGATGCCAAATTTTTTATAAAGATGAACGGCGATGCCTTTTGTTAGGGGATGAACTTCTGCCATGGTCATCGTATCTGGTACAGAAATATGAACGGAACCAATTGTTTCTCCCGGACCATAGCTATTTAATACCAAATCATATACGCCCCCCACATATGGATGTTGAGCGATAGTTTCTTTAATCTCACGGATTAGATTATCATCAGCCCGAATGCCAAGCAAATGGTTATACATTTCGCGCAAAATATCATACGCTGCTTTCAAAATCAAAGCAGAGATAGCCGCACCCACATAACCTTGAATATCAAAGTTAAAAAAGTATACTAGACCTGCAGATATCAATGTAGCAAAGGTAATTACCGCATCAAAAAGAGCATCTATACCAGATGCTACGAGCGCATCGGATTTATATTTTTCACCTTGTGCCTTGATATAACGGCCCATCACTACTTTCACCACGATGGCAACAGCAATGATGGCAAGACCTGGTATATCGAAGGTAGATACCTCAGGGTGGATTATTTTTTCCACAGATTCCTTAAGGGATCCAATACCAGCACCAAGAATGATAAAAGCGATGGCCATGGTAGTCATATATTCTATACGACCATGACCAAATGGATGCTCCTTGTCAGCCCCTTTGGCAGCTAATTTCGTGCCCACAATGGTCAATACAGAGGACAACACGTCGGTTAAATTATTTACCGCATCAAGGATGATAGCGATAGAATTAGACGCAAGGCCCACAATCATTTTAAAGATAACGAGAACAATATTGCCTATAATGCCTTTTATACTAGCAAGCGTAATCCCTCGATTACGTGCTGCACTATTTTCTTGTAAAATCATACTACACCTCTTACATTCTGATTTACAGTTCTTAAATTGAACTATATCGATTTACTCCTATTTATATTATAGCTTATCGATTATCATTTGTCATTATTTTTCTCGAAAAATATTTTTAAACTTATTGATTTTACTGAATTATCAATAACTCTCATTTCTCAATTAGAAATTTTGATGTATTGTGACTTCACAATAGATAGTACAAACCTATTATTAGCAAACTAGTATTTTGTATTACGTAACGAGTTAACCAGATCAGATTATGCGGTAACCGTAATACGCTCTCCTGTGCGCATGTGTATAAATACTACCTTTTGAGCACGTAATTGGAATGGTTGTCCCGTAGATTGTGCACCGTATAATGTATCCCCTACAAGAGGGTGCCCTATATGGCTAAAAGCTACTCGAATTTGATGTGTTTTTCCCGTGTACAAACGAACTAAAACCTTAGTATATCCACATTTATTGGACTTATACACAGTTTTGTCCACATTTGGGTTATTTTTATCAACATCTACTAATTCTATATCCACATTTTTTGATCCTATATCCACAGAATTTTCAGACTTATTCACAGAGTTATCCACAGGCTGGGAAGAATGTCTACATAGGACGGAAAAATCTGTACGAGTCTCTTTGCCCTTTGCATTTACTTCGTAATGAATACCATCAGCACTGCGTTCCATAGGGAATACTAAAGTATCCTCATCAGCTTCTACAATGCCTTCTACAGTAGCCATATACCACTTTTCAAAGGTATTATCATCCATTTGCTGTTGATAAAGACTTTGAGCTAACCCACTTTTTGCAATGACAATGCAGCCCGTTGTATCTCTATCGAGACGATTCAAGAAACGTACCTTTCTCTTGATACCATGTTCTTTAAAATAGTGCGCCACACCATTGGCAAGAGATAGTTGATCTTTAGAGTTCACCGTCACACCACTTGGCTTATCCACAATAAGAAGATCATAGTCTTCGTATAAAACAGATAAGTCCATTTCGATTGGATCGTGGTCAATCTTCTCCTTAGCCATAGCAATCCAGATCTCATCGTCTACGGAGATTGCATCCTTTGGCGTAGCCTTATGCCCATTAATATGGATTAATTTCTCTTCAAAGAGCTTCACTAAGGACTTTCGAGGATATTTAGTATCTAACACTTCACCAAGTGAAATATCACATGCTTTGCCAGTATGTTCTAGCTCACGAGTTGACATATCTTGATTGCTACTCGATATATCTCGACTGCTACTAGATCCGTCTTGACCATTACCAGCTAGCTTTTGTTTTGCACTTTTCTCGCTAAGCACAGCATCTATATCTATAGCGGTCACGGTCCACAGAATATCGTCAGGACGATGTGTTTTTCGCGCCATTAGTATCTCCTTTCTACGAGTTCAGGATCTCGTGGCATATAGTTGAGTAACGAGCTTGGTTGAACGGCTCGACCTCTCATATTCGTCTGTTCAAAGGTAATGGTCAATTCTTGTTTAGGTCGAGTGATGGCCACATAGAACAAGCGCTTTTCTTCGTCTTCACGACCTTCTGCAATAGCAAACGGACTTGGAAACGTACCTTCGTTGAGTCCTGCTAAAAATACGTAATCGAACTCACTGCCCTTTGCTTGGTGAATGGTAATGATAGGAATGCGGTCTTCGTTTCGCACCTGTTGTGCGGGCTCGCCCGCCGTGAGAGCTGCGAGTTGCAAAATTTGATTTAACCGCGCCAGTCCTGCAGGTCCTTCATAAGCCGCATCTAGTTTTTCCATGATGCGATATAAATCACGTATATGCTCTACTTTAGCTGCTTCTCCATGAGATTTGTAGTATTCTAGGACCCCCATTTGATTCATGATGTACGCCAATAATTTCGTTGGCATCTCCGTATAGGCTTTTCTACGCAAGGTCGCCATTTGAGATGCGATATTGGTGAAAGCTGCCTTATATTTGTTAATAGCTACCATACGTCCCGTTGTAGTAGGCACGATATTTTCTTTCACCGCATAGATTAAAAGCTGTGCAGTTGCTAAGATATCGTCCATCGCATTATGAGTCGGGACGTGGTTTATAGGGAATGTAGACGCCAGAAAACCCAATTTATGATTTGGCAAATTAGGGTAAAATCGACGATAAATATCGAGTGTATCATAGACAGCCTTGAACTCGGGATTACCTAAATTATGACGCGCCAATTCATTCGTAAAGATGCTTACATCATAGTTTACATTATGACCTACAATAATAGCATTCTTGGAGAATTCCTTAAAGGCTTGTAACACTATAGCTGGCTCTTCGCCGTGCTCTTGTAAATACGCATCGGAGAAGCCGTGTACCTCTTCGGATTGACCAACAGGTACACCAGAATTGATAAAGCGTTCAAAGGTCTCTAAGACCTGTCCATTTTCATCGATGCGGATGGCCGCAATTTGAATGATGCGGTCTTGAACCGTATCTGTGCCGGTGCTCTCCACGTCATAAACAACGACTTCCTGCTGTTCGAGCCCACTTACGAGCTTTGCATAAGGCTCCGCCTCAAAAATAGGCATATCCATGAAGTCCGTCAATTTTAAACCGACTTCCCGTGTTTCAGGACTTTCAATTGCGGCGATACGAGCGTCACCAATACCAGCGACATATCGCTTGATAATGCGCTTCGCACTGACAGAGTCATTAGGATTCATCAACAACTTGAAGTAGGCCATAACATCTTTGATTTCTTGGCGTCTAAAGAATTTAAACTCGTCGATAATCATGAATTGACGGCGTTCCTCTTCAGGACGCTCACCATAAAGACGTTCAAAGGAGTCACTCAATCGCTGTGCCTTTTTATTATCCCGCACGAGAACGCCGATATTAGCATCCTTTGGCAAGGCGCAGATAGCTTCGTAAATATATCGGCCCTCAAGGTAGCTATTTTTACAACCTTTAATGAGAACAGGCTTCCCCTTGCTTTCACTATTGGCACGAGGCAATTCTGTGTAGATAGAACCTACAAGGTCTGGGAACATATTTTGCAAGGTTTTGAAAGCCATCGTAAAGAGCGTCCAGTTAGAGCGATAGTTTTCATAAAAGATGATTTTCAAAGGCTTGAAATCCGCATCAAATTGCTTAAGCAAGCGGAACGGATCGGAGCCACGCCATTCGTAAATCGTTTGGAAGTAGTCGCCACATAGTAGCACGTGATTACCTTCCCACAACATTTCTAGAACCTTGTACTCCAGTACGCCCGTATCTTGCATTTCATCTACAGAGATATAGCTGTAACGACTGCGCCAGCGCTCACGAACTACAGGGTCTTGGAATAGGCGATGAACACCGCAGATGAGGTCTGTAAAATCTAGACCGTGCACAGAAGCTAAGCTTTCATCATACGCAGCAATCCATTCGTGACCATGATTCAAGAAATCATGGAGTTCACTATAGAGGACATTGCCAAAGCTAGAGAATTGCTGCTCAATGGCTTCACGTTGTTCCTTCTGTAAGCGTTCGATGGTCCGCTTGTAATCGCCTATGAGATCATCAGAATAAAATCCATATAAGGAACGATATTCTTTCACCATGGAGATAACATTAGCAAAAGACATTTCTCTCAATTTACCAGGACGGTACGGTTCAGACAATTCCTTGCAATCCTCTTCATCAAAGATGGTTACATCCGTGTACAAGGTTTCGTTGCGCTTTCCCTCTTGTTGGAGAATGAAAAAGCAAAAGCTGTGGAATGTACTAACCTCCACAGCCTTTGCAGGACTGCCTACGAGCGATTGAATGCGGTCTTTCATCTCATTTGCGGCCTTATTTGTAAAGGTCATGCACAAGATATTCTCCGCCTTCGCATAGCCGCCCTCAATGAGGTGAGCCACTCGATAAGCAAGTGTATTCGTTTTTCCAGTCCCAGCGGACGCTAACAAGAGGATATTCTGTTCCACTTCATCAATAACGCGTTGTTGTTCACGATTGATAAGCATAAAGACCTCCTGTTATAAAATGCCGTAATATATAGCAGCTAAAACCATAGGAATAGGACCTAAAATTGCTGTTAATGCCCAAATACCAACTCCAATATCCATTGGAATCTCCAGTATATGAACACATACCCAGTAGGTTAAAACCCCTGTTACAACATTCATAGCCACCCGTTTAATGGTGAAAAATGCTACCTTGAAAGCAATGTAGGCTACAGCAATGGAAATAACCGCCGATATAATCGGTGATGCTAATAAAGCTCCCATACTACTATCCTTTCATTTCTTGACGGTTCACTACGGCACCGCCTAGCGTTAATTCATCGGCATATTCAATATCGCCACCCACAGGAACACCGCGGGCAATGCGCGTTACCTTGATGCCACTTGGACTTAATAAGCGCGCCAAATACAGAGCTGTTGCTTCTCCTTCGACATCTGGGTCTGTAGCGAGGATAACCTCTTGTACAACACCATCGCGAAGGCGTGCAATCAATTCTTTTACGCGAATATCATCGGCACCGATGCCCTCCATAGGCGATAAGGCACCTTCCAATACATGATACAAGCCCTTATAATCACCACTGCGCTCGATAGCAATGACATCGCGAGATGTTTCAACAACCATAATCGTCGTTTGATCGCGGTTTGGATTGCTACAGAATTCGCAAGGATCTTGAGCTGATAAGTTAAAGCAAATTGAACAGTGACGCGTAGCCCCCTTCGCTTCTACGATGGTTTCCACGAGACGATCTACCTCTTCCTTCGGCATTTCTACCAAATGGTAAGCCAAGCGTCTAGCCGACTTGGAGCCAATCCCCGGCAAGCGGCGCAGCTGTTCTACAAGCCGTTCCAAAGCATTTGTCATTTAGAATAAACCTGTTGGCAAATTAAGACCACCAGTTACTTTGCCCATTTCTTGAGCCAAGAGGTCGTCTACTTTTTTACTAGCTTCGTTTACCGCAGCCATTACCAAGTCTTCTAACATTTCTACATCTTCAGGATCAACCGCCGTTGGGTTCAATTTCAAAGACTCGATGATTTTTTCGCCGTTCATCACAACTGTTACAGCTCCGCCACCTACGGAAGCTTCTACTGTGCGAGTTTTTAACTCTTCTTGCATTTTCTTCATATCTGCTTGCATTTTTTGAACTTTTTTCATCATGCCAGACATATTGCCCATACCTTTACCAAACATCGTATTTCCTCCTTTTAGGACATCGTCCTATACTAATATTCTAAGTCCATATCATTAATACTCTATGACATAGGTTTATAACATATATGTCTCCTAATAGCCCTAAGGCCAAAGGTTATTATATAACAATTACTTTTTTATCTATTCTTCAATGACCTCGACTATGATGTCATGGTCTTCAGATAGTTTTTCTAATGTTTCTGCCAATAAAGGATTGTTTCGTTCCTCTTCGGTCATATGCGCTGGATCCCATGCGTATTCACGAGCCACCGTAACGCTATCGATGGCCTCTATTTCAATAGGTGCTGGTGAAAGCATAGCATTTCCATCACCTTGCGGTGGGGTTACCTCACGAGGTTCACCCCCATCAGACTTTGGGACAGCTTCCACCTCGATATGTGCACCGCTATCCATAGGACGCTCTAACACTTCGCCATCCTCGCTGATAACAGTCACACTATCTAATGGATGTGGTGGCATATCATCTAAGGATGATACATAAGAACCCTCCATATCGTCTACAGGCACATCATCAAAGGAATGAACTGGAATATCATCCCCTTCAATAGAACCTGCTAAAGACTCGATAGGAATCTCTCCATCTGGAACTTGAGTAGATGGAGTACCATCAAAGGATGTAATCGGCACATCATCACCGGATGCTGGCTCTGTTTCTACTCCAGCTCCTAATGCAGTTTCTGATGCATCTGTTATAGCTGTATTCGCACTATCACTAACTGCTGTATTTGCAACAGAACCAGCGGTTTTCTTAGCTAAGAACGCCATAGCCGCAGCCTTAGCCGCGTCCACGGCTGCAGAATCAAACTTACTCTCTTGAGGATCATTGGTTAAATCCATTTGTGTTGGTTGCGTACCGGAGGTCGTCTTTACGTCAACCATCGGTTCTTGTGGCCGTTGGGGTGCTTTTACTTGGCGTTGTATGGTGCTACCAGCAGCCTTTTTATAATCTTTATAAACTTGCGTGAGGGCATCCACGATTTCTACGTGTACTGCATAGCCCAGTGTATAGGTGAAAGCATCAGCCGCTTCAGCCAAGTTCACTTCATTGGTCATCACATTGAGATGCAATGTATTTTTAAAGGCCATGACCGCCTTGCTTTGGTCTACATATACAAGTTGACCTTGACCAATAACGGTAGAGGTCATATTGCGATTGCTGTCCTTCAAGTATTTAATCACATTGGATTGTACATTGCGATACTCTTGAGCAGACAAGATTTGTTCACTAATGATGGCCTGTGTACTAACACCTTTTTTAGCACGACCTTTAGCTTGGTTTCTTGTAGGTTTTCGGGAAGCCGTGTCCCCATTATTTAGCGGTGGCGCCATGCCAACTCCGCCCATCGGTGGCGGAGCCATGCCCACTCCATTCATCGGAGGAGGTGTGCTACCAGGCACTCCTAGCGGTGGAGGTGTCATACCTACATTAGTAGGCGGTGGTGTCAGTCCTACGCCACTTGAAGGTGGTACTGTGCCAACAGTAGCATTTTGATCACTACTCATTGAAGCACTCTGTACAGTAGCAGTATTATCTACAGGAACAAAGCTATTTGCATAGCCACCTTGTGATAGTACAAATGCATTGGCACCATACGTTGTTGGAGCTGCTACGGGACTTCGTTGCTCCAATTGAGCCATGCGGTTCAATAATTCGTTTCGTTCAGATCGCTCGGCACTTTCTAGAGCATATACACGGTCTTCTAAGCTTTCATCAACAGAACCTAATTTAGCACAAAGCACGAGTAGGCCCATTTCAATGATGGTTCGCGGATTATCCACTTGTTTCGCATCATTCATGATGGATTGAGCACTACGCACATATTGGTTAAGTTCATTGAAATCAATAGTATTGGCCTGAGCTAGGAACTCATCTTTAAAGGCATCGTATACCTTGAGCTCATCCGCATCAGGAGCTACCTTACCAACGAGCAAGGCGCGCACATGTTGAATGAGGGCTTCCATAATCTGCGTCGCATCGCGACCTTCTGCCAAAGCATCGTGAACGTAGGATAATACTTTAGGTCCATCGCCGTTACGCAAAGCATCTAGGAAGTGAATAATCCATTCCTTACTTACGAGACCAATTAACTCTTCCACCACTTGCGGTGTAATAGAACCCGTTGCCATACCTGCACATTGGTCTAGAATACTCAAGGCATCGCGCAAACCACCATCTGCATGAACAGCGATAAGCTGAGCCGCCGCAGAATCAAGGCCAAAGCCCTCTTTTTCTGCTACGTAAGATAAACGTTGTGCGATGTCATCAGAAGTAATACGTCTAAAGGTATAGCGCTGACAACGAGACACGATAGTAACAGGCAATTTTTCAATTTCTGTAGTAGCAAAAATAAACATCACATGAGCAGGCGGCTCTTCGATTGTTTTTAAAAGTGCATTCCACGCCTCTGTGGTAAGCATATGGGCTTCATCTATGATGAACACCTTTTTACGCCCCTCAACAGGCATGAATTTGACGCTTTCACGGAGAGCACGCACCTCATCGATGCCGCGATTGGATGCGGCGTCGATTTCAAGGACGTCCATGGACTGTCCACTCAAAATCGATTTACAAGCACTACACTCGTTACAAGGGTGATCCGTTGGACCATGCTCGCAGTTGATAGCGCGCGCAAAAATCTTCGCCATACTCGTCTTACCAGTCCCCCGTGGACCGGCAAATAAATAGGCATGAGCTACCTTATCCTCGCGGATAGCGCGCATCAATGTATCAGACACCTGATGCTGACCGACTACATCGGTAAATGTCTGCGGTCGATACTTACGATATAGCGCAATATATGCCATTGGAACACCCCCCTTTTTCCGAAACTTACAATACTTTATTATACCATATTCAGGAAAATCTGACTTCTTTAATATAGTTCTCTCCACATTTCCAAATTGACCTGTTTATTTATAAACTTTGTAGATATTTACTATTCAAAATCCCATCATATAGTTCACAATAAAACATCGTATAGTCCAAAATAAAGTATCATACATTCCTAAATTAGACATAAAAAAAGCGGCCTCACAGGCCGCCTTGCAATATTCGATCACGACAGCCCCCGGGTTCCCCGTGGCACATGAAGGTTACCGCTTAGTGCTGCTACCTCTCAGTCCTGACACGATTCACAGGCCCCCATTGCACAGGCCCGAGAACTGCCATGATCCAATATTGCAATACAGATATTATACATGAAAAAGCCTCTATAGTCAAAGCTATAGAGGCTTTTCACTGTATTCTTATATAACCAAAATTAACTAAGGAGAAATATATTATGCATATTTTTCTTTAAATGCAGCCAATTGTGCTTCTTCTAAGGACAAGCCTTGTTCTTTGAAGCGTTCAATAGTAGCTTGCATTTCTTCGTATGCTACAGGTACAACCTTTGTAAATCTATTTACAAAGTTATTCCAGTTTTCAAGGATGTGACGGCCTTTAGCGGAGTTAGTATGCAATACATGTTGTTCTACCAGTTCTTTAATGCGTTTAAGATCATCATTATTAGCAGGACGTAGTTCTACAAGACCTGTATTTACATAGCGTTCATCGCAATCGAGAATGTACGCGTAACCACCGGACATACCAGCACCGAAGTTACGGCCGATTTTACCAAGTACGAGCACTTCGCCACCAGTCATGTATTCACAGCCATGGTCGCCGACGCCTTCCACAACGGCAGTGATGCCACTGTTACGAACGGCAAAACGTTCACCAGCTACACCGTTGATGTAGGATGTACCAGAGGTTGCACCATAGAAGGCAACATTACCGATAAGGATGTTTTCATCAGCCTCAAAAATAGACGCTTTCGGCGGATACACAGTGATTGTACCACCGGATAAACCTTTGCCAAGGTAGTCATTCGCATCTCCTTCAAGTTCCAATGTCATACCTTTAGGGATGAAAGCACCAAAGGATTGCCCTGCAGAGCCTTCGAAATTCAACTTGATCGTATTGTCTGGCAAGCCGCTTTCACCATAACGACGAGTCACCTCAGAGCCAACCAAAGTACCTACAACACGGTTGATATTAGTGATAGCCAATTTAGCGCGAATCGGTTTTTGGTCCTCAATAGCAGGACGACACATACGCAAGAGCTTGGACATATCCAAGGTGCGTTCCAACTCGTGATCTTGATCAACCATGTGCATATGCCCTACAGCGGCATCGATGTACGGACGGAACAATATACGTTTAAGGTCAACCCTAGACAATTTGAAGTTATCGTCTTGAGATTTTTGACGCACAAGGTCGATACGACCAACGAGTTCTGCTACGGAGCGAATACCTAGACGAGCCATGATTTCACGCAATTCACGAGCGATAAAGAGCATCAAGTTTTCTACATACTCAGGCTTACCTGTGAAGCGGGCACGCAATTTTTCGTCTTGTGTGGCTACGCCGTAAGGGCATGTGTTGAGATTACATACACGAGCCATTTTACAACCTACTGCAACGAGTGGCAATGTACCGAAACCGAACAACTCTGCACCGAGCATAGCTGCTACAGCCACATCGAAACCGGTCATCAACTTAGAGTCTACTTCTAATTGAACACGATCACGCAATCTATTGAGCATCAATGTTTGATGAGTTTCAGACAAACCTAGTTCCCAAGGCACACCAGCGTGTTTAACAGATGTACGACCTGCCGCACCAGTACCACCATCGTATCCGGAAATCAAGATATTATCCGCTTTTGCTTTCGCAACACCAGCAGCAATCGTGCCAACACCTGCTTCAGATGTCAATTTAACGGAAATACGCGCATCTTTGTTGACGCATTTCAAATCGTAAATCAACTCAGCCAAGTCTTCGATGGAGTAAATATCATGATGCGGTGGTGGAGATACAAGTTCAACACCAGGAGTGGAGTGACGAGCTTTCGCGATTTCAGGGTACACCTTTTTACCCGGTAATTGGCCACCTTCACCTGGCTTAGCGCCTTGAGCACATTTAATTTGCAATTCTTTTGCATTAATCAAATAATTCGCTGTTACCCCAAAACGACCAGATGCAATCTGTTTTACTTCGGAGTTCATGCTGTCGCCGTTTGGCAATGGTTTGAAACGAGCTACGTCTTCGCCACCTTCACCAGAGTTAGATGTAGAGCCTAAACGATTCATAGCGATAGCGATCGCTTCATGCGCTTCTTTACTGATGGCACCGTAACTCATAGCGCCCGCTTTAAAGCGTTTTACGATAGACTCTTCCGGTTCAACCTCTTCGATAGGAATACCGCCGCCTACAGGATAATTCAATTCCATCAAAGAACGTAATGTAACATGGTAATCATTGCGAATCGCTTTGGAGTATTCTTTATATTTTGTATAATCCTTTTCGATAAGGGATTCTTGTAAAAGATCGATAGTCTTAGGGTTGAATAGATGCTCTTCTCCATCTTTTACAGGACCATACCAACCGCCTGGTTCGAGTACAGTTTCATCGGATTTGAAAGCCCGTTCATAACGAGCTAATGCCTCATGTGCTACACCTCCAAGACCAATTCCGCCGATACGTGTTGGCGTATTTACAAAGAACTTATTAATGAAGTTAGTATTCAAGCCCAAAGCTTCAAAGATTTGTGCACCGTGGTAGGATCGAACTGTGGAAATACCCATTTTGGACATAACTTTCATAATGCCACCCACAGCGGCTTTAATATAGTTCTTTTCTGCTTCTTCTGGTGTAATATCACCAAGACGTTTACGAGCTTGCAAATCGCGAACTGTTTCAAGTGCTAAATATGGGTTGATAGCCGTTACGCCATAGCCAATTAATGTACAGAAGTGATGAACCTCACGTGGTTCACCAGACTCAAGGATGAGGCCGATTTCTGTACGCAATACTTTGTCGATCAAATGATTATGAACAGCTGCTACAGCTAATAATGCTGGAATTGGTGCATGGTTTTCATCGACACCGCGGTCGGATAAGATCAACACATTTTGATCTGTACGAGCTGCTTCTTCTGCCTTTTCGCATAAATCATTTAGCGCATCGCGCAAGCCTTCAGCACCCTTAGTAGGATCGAAGAGAATTGGCAAGGTTACGGATTTCATGCGACGACAATCAAGAGCCTTGATGGATGCCAACTCTTGGTTTGTAAGGATTGGTGTGCGCATAGACAGCGCGTAGGTTCCTGCTTTGTTAGGATCTGTTAAATTACCAGAGTTACCAAGCATGACCCGTGTAGATGTAACCATCTCCTCACGGATAGAGTCGATAGGAGGATTTGTTACTTGTGCAAACATTTGCTTGAAGTAGCTATATAGCAATTGTGGTTTATCAGACAAGATAGCTAAAGGCGCATCGGCACCCATGGCACCTACAGGGTCTTTACCATCTTTTGCCATAGGCACAATCATGCGCACAAGGTCTTCTTGAGTATAACCAAAGGCTTGTTGATTTTTGAATAAATCTTCAATTTTTGGAATGGAGCTTTCATCGGCCTGAGTAATTTCAGATAAGTGAATAACGTGTTCTTTTACCCATTCATCGTACGGTAATTCAGTAGCAACGCGATGTTTGATTTCTTCATCGGAAATGATACGTTGTTCATCTGTATCGATGAGAAGCATTTTACCTGGTTCCAAACGACCTTTAGCACGGATGTTTTCAGCATTTTCGTTTACAACACCAACTTCAGAAGCCATGATAACGCGGTCATCTGTTGTCATATAGTAACGAGCGGGACGCAATCCATTACGGTCAAGCACACCGCCGATAACGGTACCATCGGTAAACCCCATAGCCGCAGGACCATCCCAGGGTTCCATCATGAAGCTATTGAACTCATAGAAATCATGTTTTTCTTGGCTCATAAGGTTATTTCGTTCCCAAGGCTCAGGAATCATCATCATAATCGCATGAGGCAAGGAACGACCTGTCATGTGCAAGAATTCCAAGGTATTATCAAACATCGCAGAGTCAGAACCGCTATCATCTACTACGGGGAATACCTTTTTGATATCTGGGAACAATGGAGATTCCGCTTTACCTTCACGAGCATTGATCCAGTTCACGTTACCGCGGATAGTGTTGATTTCACCATTATGCACTAAGAAACGGTTAGGATGTGCCCGAGCCCAACTTGGAAATGTATTCGTACTGAAACGAGAGTGAACCATTGCCAACGCAGATGTAAAGTCAAGGTCGCTCAAATCAAGGTAGAAGTCGCGCAATTGACCAGGTGTTAGCATACCTTTATATACAATTGTTTTAGAAGACAAAGATGCAATATAAAAATCGCTAGATAATTCCTTGCTTAATGGAATGATGCGTTTTTCCGCCAATTTACGGATGATATATAATTTGCGTTCAAATTCCTTATTGTTCGTTACATCGGGGCCTTTGCCGATGAGGATTTGAATCATCCAAGGGCGAATCGCCGCTGCCTCTTTACCGACCTTTGTACCATCTACTGGTACTTCACGCCAACCGAGGACAACTTGCCCTTCTTCGCGCACGACCTCTTCGAGAATTCGTTTTTGCTCGTTACGGAGACTTTCATATTTATGAGCAAATACCATGCCTACGCCATATTCGCCAGCTGCAGGTAGGGTAATACCAAGCACTTCGCACTCACGCTTGAAGAACTCGTGCGGAATTTGTACCAAAATACCGGCACCATCACCTGTGTCTTTATCGGCACCGGCACCACCACGGTGTTCAAGGCGCTCCAAAATGCGCAAACCATCGTCGATAATATCATGAGATTTTTTTCCCTTAATATTAACAACAAAGCCCATGCCACACGCATCCTTTTCAAATTGGCTGCTATACATGCCATTGGCTTCGAGTCTAACTTGATCTAGACGTTGTTGCTCTATTGTGCTTTGCTTCATATCCATAACGTGCACTCCTTCATATCACTTGATTATTCCAAGCACTGCGGCATCGTTCCGTTCGGTCTTGGTAAAAGTATAACTAACAAACTATTTCTCTATAAAATTATCAATCTAACATTCTATAGAATATTATGTCTATACACAGTATACTCCTGTCCACTGTGAATTGAAAATACAAAAAAAACATAGTCTATGCTTTTCATGCATAGACTATGAGTTTTTATCACTATTGTTTTTTGTATACAAGAATACAAGAAAAATAAGCATGTCGCCCGATAGATACGATAGGCTTATTATTTAGAGTAGAAGAATCAACGGTTATTATTCTCGACCAAAATTATCCCCTACTTCACAAGTAATCGTGATAGCTTCGTCCTTACCATATGGCACGAAGGTTAGTTCCGATGCATGTAAACATTGGCGTGTATAGGGCTTATTGCGCGTACCATACATTGCATCTCCAACAATAGGATGTCCAATGTGTTCCATATGAACACGAATTTGATGAGTTCTACCAGTCAATAACTTAAAACGTAACAGAGTATTATCTCCCTCATGATCAAGAACAGTATATTCTGTTTGAGCAGGCTGACCCAATTCATCGATAACACGGCGATTATCGAATACTGGATCTACCCCGATAGGCGCATCTACCATACCATCCGCATCAATACACCCTTCTACAAGACCTGTATAGATGCGGTCGATACGACCTGCTTGTAGCTCATCCGTATAGTATTGTTGCGCTTCTTTTGTTTTGCCAAAGAGAATGCAACCCGATGTATCTCGGTCGAGGCGGTGCACAGGTCGAACCTTATGGACTACGTTTTTCTTTGCATAATACCCTGCCACATAGTTACTCAATGTACAAGACTTCGTTTGCCCTGCAGGATGAACGAGCATAAAGGGAGCCTTATTTACAACTAGGGTATGCGCATCTTCATAGAGAACTGTAATCGGTCCCTTTTCTACATCAACCCCATAATCCTTATCTTGTGGTAATTCTAAGGTTAACACATCCCCTTTTTTGAGTGCCCGTTGTGAATGAGCCACACGGCTATTAACTTTTACCCGTTTCTTACGAAACATCATTTGAATATCCCGAGAGGATAAGGAAAATCGTTCCTTTACATATTTAGAGACCGTTAACTCTGTCGGTTCTTTCACCGTATACGTTTTCCAGCTCATATTACCACCATTCGTTAATATATGTTTTTTGTTCAGGATAGAGAATATCGAAATAGTCTAACCATTCTTCGCTTACTGAAAGTTTCCCTTCAAAAACAAGATCTCGAGCCGTAAGTGTGCCCATTAATAACTGGCTCAATGCACCAACCTCAACGGTAATATCCGCTTCACCATCGAATATATCAGAAATCTTTTTAACGGATGGAGTTAATGCAGCGCCATATTGCACTTCATAACGGCCTTCGTTCCAGCTGCAAAGTTTATCTTTTACTGCAAAGGTCATTGTTATAGGCATCATCAATGCCTCTGGATTTACAGGAATCGCTTCAAAAGCAGCTTTTACATCTACAATACGACTCATCATATACGGCATCGTAGCGTGACCAGTTCTACCATCAGGATAGAAGCGATAGTATGTATCATGAAGACCTTCATTCCAACGAATAGAAGTACCTTGGGAACGATGATTATAGAAGTAGTTCAATAATGCACGTTGTGCGCGGCGTGTCGTGTAAACCAATTCAGAAACAGGAATTTCAGGCTGACCTAAACGATACACTGCATAACCTTCGATGACATGTTCATCATTGCGCACTACAGCGACATTTACACCTTCTGCAAAGAAGCTGCCTAATAATCGTTTCCATTCCTTTTCACCGCGCTCTGCGTAGCCGGAAAGACGAGCCGTATATGTTTTATATACTGGATCTAACAAAGTCCATTGATCTACGCTATTTAGCAAGCCAAAGCTCAACGTTTTATCTGTCATAGGGCGCAAGTCTTCTAGCGACATGGTGTTCACCCATTGATGAGCATAAAGTTCCCAACCATATTGTTGATAGAATGCCGCCTTGGATGGCATCAAAATCGTCATAGCTTGGCCGCGTTTACGAAGCTCATCTAGTGCAGAGGTCAATAATGCACCGCCTACTCCACCACGGCGAGCCGCAGGATGCGTTGCAACGCCTACCATATAACTAGTAGGTAATACAGCACCGCGAACGTTAAGATTGTATTGACGCAGATGAACAGTACTCAACAATTGATCCTGTTCTAGGCCGACTATTGTATTCTCTGGTTCATAGCAATTTGTAAAATAATATTGGAAGAATGGATCTTCCTTTGGTTCAAAGCAGTACGCCCATAGATTCTCCACATGAGGCGTATCTTGAGCCGTCGCAATTCTAAATTCCATATTTATATCCTCGTTATATCATAAGAACCGTTATCTATCTGTCGCGTCACAGCGTATAATATCTAACCTGTCGCCATATCGCCATATCGCCATATCGCTATGATGATAGGATAGTTACATTCAAATAGATAGGCTAACAATTCTATTATAACAAAATGAGCTATGGAGCACATCGGCTTCATAGCTCAAATTTTTATTTACCACCTGTCGCATTATCAGCTTCGTTAGCATATACTGCATCATATTTTTCAGCAAAATGATCTGGGTTATAAGATTCTTTTGCTTGACGAAGGCCAGGCAAACCCATATCTTCTTCGCGGTTGATAAATTCTACTTCACTAAATTCATGACGAATGAATTCATTGTTAATAGCTTGATACAAACCACGAATATCTGGATTTGCTTTTTCAATGTGAATCAAAGCAATTCTGTCATTGAGTAGCTCACCAATGCTAAAGGCTTCAACACGGCCGAATAATTTAATGGCACCGCCCTTAAGACCCAAAACATCCCAGTTATCAAATAACAAATTGATGGCTACCAATTCATCTTCGATACCTTCTTCATGATGCGTTTCTACCCAAGATGCTGCCGTTTCACGACACAATGGGATGATATCTTCTGTAATTGGCACATATTCATAGTTAGAATATTGCATGCGGAATTGGTTTAAATGGTTTTTCTTTTGACGAAATTTCTTACCAGACAAGTTGATAAGATCTTCGGACTTGTAAATATATTCGTAGTTGTCTCGGTCAGGTGTAAATGCATAGCGACCAGGACACAGGTCTTCCATGCGTTCTTTTACAGCTTTGCTAACACCTTTAAAACGGAACGGCAATTTATTTTCTACGAACCATTCTTTAGCACGCAACAAGCCATCAAGGAACTTTGCATCTTTACCAGCAAATGGAGGTAAAAGGAATGGCTCACGCTTGCCACCACCTTGGATGTACAATACGCCATTCTCTTCAGCCCAGCGAATACCGTACGGATCTTGCCACATAAACAATGTAGTAAAGCAATTATCGGATGCTTCATAATGATGTTGTTCAAAATATTTGTCGATTAATGGTTTATCTCTCAATTCAAAACGTTTAAATTCTAAAATAATAATCCCTCCTATCAGATTCCTCTTTTGAGGTTACTTTCACAATCTGTGAAAGTTTTGATTCCATCACATTTAAACATAATCCTAACAATCTAGTACTAAAATCTTAGATCTCATAATTACAATTTTACAGATTCGCCCAACACAAAGGTGCCATCCGTTGTGATAACCTTATCACCTTCGTTTAGGCCAGAAATAATAGCTACATCATCGCCTTCTGTGATGCCTACCTCAACGACACGTACGTCAACTGTATTATTTTCGGTTAATACATATACATATTTGCCATCTTGATTTTCGCGAACCGCCTTAGTTGGAACGGTCAACATTTTTGCTTTCACATTAGATTCGATAACGAGTGTATAGAACTCACCAGCCTTAATTAGGCCTTTCTCATTGTTAAACGTTGCTTTTACCAATACACTTGGCACAGTTTCTGGTTGAATAATATCTACATAAGTCAATTCACCTGGTAATTCTTGGTCACCTACCTTGAGAAGTACCTTCATACCATTCTTCGCTTCAGGTGTACCTAATTTCATAGCCGCATCACGAGGAATGCTAAGAGAGGCTACCATTGGTGTAGTTTGTTGAATCATCATAAACGGACGATCAGCAATCGCCATTTGACGGTCTTCGTTATAGATAGATGTCACCGTACCTGCTATAGGGGCTACGATTGTAGATGCCGCCATCTGCGCAGATACTTGAGCAATTTGTGCCTCAATAGCCGCCGCATTAGCGCCACCACCAGTTGTGACAGTCGTAGTTTGCGGTCTAGCTCGTTCAAGAATACGCTCATATTCCTTTTGTGTAATCATGCCCGCTTCGCGCATGCGTTGAGCCTGTTCCAATTGGGCACTATCTATAGATGCTGCGGTCGTAGTCGTCACAGCTGAGGCATATGATTGTGATTGGGCTTGCGCTAATTGTCCTTGCAAGGATGCTAGCTGTTGTTGTAAAGCCGATATATCTACAGTTGCCACAGTTTGACCTTGCTGTACTTGATCGCCTACTTTCACGGCATACACGACCTGCCCCGTTAAAGTCGGCATTATCGTCGCCTTGTTAAGGGCCGTTACATTGGCATCATTATGAATCTGCAAAGGCATATCCTTGTACGTTACCTCCGCGACGGATACGGTTTTTGTACCACATCCCGCAATGGCGAGCGCCATGATCATAACACCAAGAATAGCAATTACAGAGCAGAAACGATTTATTTTCATTCTGTCACTTCCTATCATATTGATTTTTATCAATACCTTAGTATATCATAAAATCAATTAGAATTATATGAAAGCTATTTCCTTTAGTTTATGGATATAACGGAGGTTCTCATGGAAGAACGGATGGACTTTAGAATTTTAAATAATGGCAGCTTCATTCCCTCTATCGGTTATGGCACCTATAAAACAGGTACCGATGGAGAGACAGAACAAGCCGTTGTAAATGCACTTGGCGTAGGCTATCGTTTACTCGATACGGCATCCTATTACGGTAACGAAGAGGCCGTTGGTAGAGGCATCAAGGCATCTAGCGTTAAGCGTACGGACATCATCATTACGACTAAAATATGGCACACTGATGCAGGCTATGATAATACGATGCGTGCTGTTGAAAGCTCCTTAAAGAAGCTAGATACCAATTACATTGACATCATGCTCGTACACCAACCCCTTGGTGATTACTACGGCTCTTGGCGTGCCATGGAAGAGCTATACGACCAAAACGTATTGCGGGGCTTAGGTGTATCTAACTTCTACGAAGACCGCCTCATCGATTTGCTGTACCACTGCAACGTAAAACCGGTGGTCAACCAAATCGAGTGTCACCCATTCAACCAACGCCAATCCTTATTACAATTAATGCGTAAACATCAAGTAGTAGGCATGGCATGGTCTCCATTTACTCGTGATCGCCAACCAGTTTTCGACCATCCAATTATTAAAAGCTTGGCTGAAAAATACGGCGTTAGTAAACACCAAATCATCTTGCGTTGGCACATCCAACGAGGCATCATTCCATTGCCAAAGGCAAATAATGTGAGCCATATGGAAGCCAACTACGATGTATTCGACTTCAAACTCACTAACATCGACATGGACGTTATGGAATTATTAGACCAACAAGACTTCTTGGAAGACCATCATACTGCACCAGGTCTTGAAAGACTATTACAACTTAAATAGAATATAAAAACAATACCACTTATATCATCTTCCTTTAGGAATAGATATAAGTGGTTTATTTTAGTGTGCTTTATTTTATTTCGGCACATTAAAGACGGCTTGTATAAGTATCATGTACACTACAGTGCCCACCCCGATGGACACAAGCATATTGCGTTTCCACAGATGTAAACCTACTGTAACGAATAATGCAATCAGTTCAGGTATTCCATATGGATACGATAGGACAACTGTTTCTTTAAAAGTATATACAACGAGCATCCCCATAACAGAAGCGGGTAATGCCTTACCGAGGTATAGCACAAAGTCTGGAGCCTTTTTTCCTGGTGGAAATACGAGGAACGCCCCAAAGCGAGTGAGTAATGTACCTGCCACTACAATGGCAACGGTAATGACCATTTCTATACTAGTCAAGGCGCACACCTCCCCACTTATACGCAATATAGGATGCTACGAGCATACAACTCATCGAAGTAAGCATAAAGAACGCTTTACCTACTAGAAGTAACATAGTTAATGCTACAACGGCACCAGCAACACCAAACGCTTTAATCCTATTATTCTTAGCATTCAATAACATTTCGAGGAACACCACAATAAACAGGCCTGGCAATACAAAATCAATACCCCGTAAATCTACAGTAGACAAAAGATTTCCAAATAAGCCACCTACAAGAGTACTAAATACCCAGAACACATAGTTAAGCCAAGACACATGGAAGAAGAACCACTTTTCATCTACATCTTCTGGAAGTTTAGTTGTGGCATTGATAGCAAAGCTTTCATCACACATCCAAGCTACGGTAGGGAACCATTTCCAGCCCATATTCACATAGCGCTGCAACATAGGCAATCCATAGAAGAAATGACGCCCATTGACAAACATGGTCAAAACAAAGGCATTTAACGGATCAAAGCCCGCCATGAGCATACCAATAGTTACGAATTCCATGGAACCTGCGAAAATAGTGGCTGCTAAAACAGGCGCCGTCCACCACGGAAAGCCTTGGCACGTCGCATACAGTCCAAACCCTAATCCTATGAAAAAGAAGCTAATCCCCATGGGAATCATAATAGGAAGCGCAAAGGAAAAGGCACTTCGACGCTTTATTTCACTCAAAGGATTTTCTCCTTTCGAAATCATACATTATATATTATGTAAACGATAGTCAAAACTAATCTTAGTACTCTTCCAGACACTAAAAACTAATTTGAACAATAATAAAAGACACCATATGGTGTCTTTTATGTAATTTATTATATTATACATGGTATATAATTAGTGTCAAATTCTGATGGTTTTAAGCAAATGTATTATAAAGCGCGAGTTAAAATTTCACGAGCTACTTCTGGTGTTACATCGCCTTTTTCACCAAGTTGTGTCATACCATGATCTTCTAATTGTTTCACAATTTTATCAACTGCTTCAGCGCCAAGGCCATAGTCTTTCAAATGCGTAGATACACCAAGGGACTCAAAGAATTCACGAGTTTTAGCGATAGCCTTATCTGCTTTTTCTTCTGTTGTACCTTCTGTGATATGCCATACGCGTGTCGCATATTGTGCCAATTTTTCGAGTTTATCTGCTTTTTTCACTTCCAATAATGCAGGCAATACGATGGCTAATGTTATACCGTGATCAAGATGGTACGCAGCGGTCAATTCATGTCCGATAAGATGTGTAGCCCAGTCTTGTGGCACGCCTGCACCAATCAAGCCGTTTAATGCCAAGGTAGAAGCCCACACGTGGTTAGCACGAATATCGTAATTTTCTGGATTTTCTACCGTTTCTTTGCCAATTTCAATCATAGTTTTCAAAATACCTTCGCTGAAACGATCTTGAATACGACCTTCTACAGGATATGTTAAATATTGCTCTGTCGTATGCACAAAGGTATCAATAACGCCGTTCTTAACTTGTTTTTCAGGCAATGTAAAAGTCAATGTTGGATCAAGCATGGAGAACTTAGGGAATACTAAGCTACTGAATACAGGGAATTTACCGTCTCCATAAGTAATAACTGCACCATTGTTCATTTCGGAACCAGTCGCAGGAAGTGTCATAACTGTACCAAATGGTAATGGATTTGGTACCATGTTTACCGGAACCTCTGGCACACCAGCTTTCATAACTTCAATGACAGGACCATCATAGGTAGCGCCCATAACGATGAGTTTTGTGGCATCCACAACGGAACCACCGCCTACAGCGAGAACGAAATCTACTCCATGTTCTTTAATGAAAGCTACCGCCCGTTCACAAGTTTCAAGAGATGGGTTTGGCTCAATACCGCCGAATTGTTCTACCTTACGGTTGCCAAGCGCCTTCACAATGCGATCAATAAGACCACTGCGTACTGCAGAGCCACCACCATAGGTAATCAATATCTTTGCATCCTTTGGTACCAAAGTGTCTAATTCATCTAAACGATCTTTACCGAATACGATATGTGTAGGATTATAAAAATCAAAGTTAAACATGATAACCTCCTAAGTGATAAATGATAAATATCAAGTATTAAGTGTTAAATTTTAAGTATTACGTATTAACTATCAAGTATTAAATATTGGCTATATCTACTATTTCCATTGAATTTAATTGTATAAAACTTATTATATATTATATCATACTTCGATGTTCTTAATATGTAGAATCTGTATTTATCGGTATCTACTTCATCCCTACTTATAAATATCCACTTAACATTATTTGTAGATAAGCACTAAGCCTCATAGTTTTAATCTATAGCCAACTGATATGTATTTATGATATGCAAAAGCCCATTCTCATGATAGGATATCTATATTACATATGTTGTAGAAAGGGATGTTATTATGAAATTCAAAAAGTTTATTGCTCCACTCCTCGTTGGTGTGCTTGCATTTGCCATCGCTGGTTGTGGTAATAGTACAAATCAAGCTAGTCAAACGCCAAAAGAAATCAAAATCGGTGCCACTGCTGGTCCTCATGCACAGGTAGCAGAAGCAGTAGCTAAGGAAGCTAAAAAACAAGGTATCGAACTTAAAGTTGTAGAGTTCTCCGATTATGTAACACCAGATAAAGCTCTTGCTGACGGTGACATTCAATTGAACGCGTACCAACACGTACCATTCATGGAAAACTTCAACAAACAAAACGGATCCAAATTAGTAGCTATTGGTAAAACGATTTTAATGCCAATGGGCTTATACAGCAACTCTGTACGCAGTGCTGCTGATGTTCCAGAAGGTGCTATCGTTGCCATTCCAAACGATCCAACTAATGGCGGCCGTGGTCTAGCGCTATTAGCTAAAGCAGGCCTCATTACGTTAAAAGAAGGCGTAGGCTTTAAAGCAACTGTAGCAGATATTACATCTAACCCTAAAAATCTTCAAATTCAAGAGTTAGAAGCAGCACAATTACCACGTAGCCTAGACGATGTTGTAGTAGCCGCAATTCCTATGAACTACGTTCAAAGCGCGGGGCTCAATGTAGAAAAACAAGGTTTTTTCTTAGAACCTAAAGATGAACCTTTAGCCGTTATGATTCTTGCTGTTCGTGAACAAGATAAAGACAACGAAACATACAAAAAAATCGCGGACATCTACAAATCCGATGCCATTAAGCAATTCATTAATGATACTTTCAAAGGTACCATTACATCTGCGAACTAAATAAATTACAGGCCGACCTCTAAGGCCGGTCTTTTTATTGGTAAAAGTCTCATTTTATATGTGTAAAAGTTTCATTATATGCCAAAAAGCGATACCCTAATCAATTTAGAGTATCGCTTTTATTTTATTCTTCAGTATCGAATACAACGTCCAGTGGTTGACGTTCCACGATGTTACGATAACGAACGCGTGGATAGCCCATCAAGATGGCACCAGCAATAATTTTATCCTCTGGCACACCTAAAAGCTCCAACAATGGTTGATATTCTGCTTCGCCTGCATGTTCAAAAAAGCCTGCCCAACAAGTACCAAGGCCTAAAGTCGGCGCATATAACTCAGCATAAGACAAGCAAGAGTGACCACTATCATGGGTACGATGAATATCTTTTTTAGAGCCAATTGCCACTACGAGAGCTGGCGCATCGCGCAAGATATACTCCTTGCCTTTATCTACCTCTGCTTGAGCAGCACGAGCATAGAGACGCATAATCGGTACCGTTTTTGCAGCCAGATGCATCCACTCTAGAACAAGATCAGCAATACGGCGCAACGTTTGTTTATCTCGGATTACTATATACGAAATACCTTGTGTGTTGGTCGCTGTTGGCGCCATTCTTGCAACGTTTAGCACTTTGCGAATGAGCTCTACAGGGACTGGTCTATTTTGATAGTTACGAATAGAGCGACGACTACGCATGAATAGCTCAGCTTGCTCAGGCGTTAACTTAGGTTCCTTTGTAATATCGATTTGCTCCTTACGCGGTGTCATATCGCTATCAAGAGCAAGCGTTGGGCATACGGAAATACAATGCCCACAGGAGATACAACCTCCCCTGCCAGTTACAGGTCCAGCATCGGACATCACCAGCAATCCGGTCGGACAGTCAGCAACGCAAAGGCCGCATCGTGTACAGACTTCTGTATTGACAGTAAATAACATCTGAATATCCTCCAAATACTACTATAAAGCCTATTATAACATACAAAATCAAGTCATATCTAGTTTTAAACAATTATTCTAATTGTATTGGGACTCAACTAACATTTGTTCATCCGCTTTTAGGATGGGACCCCATCTCGTTAGTACAACTTGGTAAAAGAAGTAAGAATACGCTTGCTTGCTCCGTTCTTCGCAAAGTCGCTGCACAAGCGTATTCTTACTTTTTTATCACTGTATTTATAAAGATCTCCCATCCAAAAGCGTAAATAATCTAGCTAATACTTATATAGAGTCATTACAATTACACCTTGAAATAAATCATAGAAAACACTATCATTTTACACATTATAATAAACTTTATAGTAATGGCGCCATGCCCACCGTATGGGAAGGACTAGCCAGAGGCTAATCTACTGGCCTGTCTTGATGCAAATTCAGTCAAAACTACTTAGCCGCTCTCGCCTCTCCGCTCCTCTAATTATAAAAGCATATTGAGTAAATACCGAATGTAGCTTGTCACGGGGCCGCTCTGTATATTAGTAGGGTAAGTCGCTTTGCTATGGGACTAATTTACATCAGGTGTTATAAAAATGAAACTGGGTACCTCTGCAGCGACTTTACGAAGGACGGAGCAAAGAGGTACCCAGTTTTATTTTTAATTAAGTTGTCGCAATGAAACGGAGCCCCATAGCAATCGACATAGAAACTACTTATATGCTAGGGCCCCATGACAAGCGGAAACCACATTTACTCAAATGCTTTTATAAGTTCCATGTATTGCGCTTTGTGTGTCATTCTCCATGTCCCAAAGTCTGGTTCCGAGGATTCGTTTAGAGTATTCGCCAAGGCTTCCATGAATTTCGGTATTTCTGTAGCAACAATATGCCCTGCCATTTTGCCGAAGCTTTCAGAGCCCATGTGTTCAGATCCGCCATCAACTAACATAAAGGATACCGTAGGTTTCTTATCTACTAGTTTTACAGATCCGTGAAATCCAATTTCTCCTATTTGATGTGTCCCACAGGAGTGCGGACAGCCAGATATATGTAAACGAGGTAGTTTTCTTGTGTCTACACCCTTTTTTTCAAGGTGTGCGAAGATATCTTTTAACAGACCGTTAGAGTCTTGCATACCAATCTGACATATAGTAGAACCAACACAAGATACGGAACGGCGGAAATCATTTTCGGCACTATCATCAGTTATTTCTGCAATTTTGCGTGCTTCATCAGCTGTAAGATTAATGAAGAACAATGCTTGGTCTGGCGCAATACGTGCTTCTACTTGGTCAAGTGTCACTGCATAGTCAAGGGCAGCCAACAAGTGTTCTACGTTCGCATCACCACCTGCTGGATGGTATTCTACGTAATATAAACCTTCTTGTTTTTGACGGTGAATACGATAATTTTCCACAAAATCATCACGCTTACCAGTTTTTGTAATTTCATAAGCATAATCAGCTGGATTAATAGTTAGGTGTTCTACTTCTTTTACCATAGCTAGGGTTTCTTCATAGATCTTGATGAAAGCTTCCGCCCCACCCATTTCAGCCGGCATGTAACGGGTACGAGCTTTACCACGGTTTTTGAAATTACCATGATTAGCAAAAACCATAAGCATAGCTTTCACATGGTACAAAACATCCTCAGGTTGCACATCGTGTGCCACGGGAATCCCCATACGCGGATTCGGTCCGAGACCACCACAAGCATATACATCAAAGGTATTGTGTTTTGTCAAATTAAAGCCTAAATCCTTGAACGTAGAGTACGGGGTGCTATCAAAGCCATTATCGATGCCCATCTTAAATTTGCGAGGAATTTTGATATAGAACATTTGCTCCATAAGAAATACGCTAATAGCTGTTGCATATGGCGTAATATCTAAAGTTTCACGAGGATCAATGCCACGTAAAATACTAGCCACCACATTGGGATTGTCACCGCCAGCGCCACGGTTATAGATACCGTGATCATAACATTCCTTATAGAGACTCAATATAGTATCACCATCAAGACCATGCATTTGTAAGCATTGGCCGGTAGTGAAATGTACGTGTTGCAGGTTATATTTACGAATGGAGTCCGCTAAAAACTGTATGTGCTCGCGTGTCATGCGACCACCGTTGAAGCGCCAACGGCTCATGCCAGTATTTGCACCGCGCTCAGCGTAACTACCATAAGCACCAGATTGTCCTTTATAGTCTGCAATGGATAGTTCTTTCTTATAGAACTTATGTGTCATATCCTCAAACTTTGGATAATCTGCAATTAATCGATCTTTCAATTCTTGTGTAATCATACTATTACCCTCTTGGCTTATATCTATTAAGCATGATTTATAAATGCAACGGTTAGTATACCATACATGCATAAGTATGTTTATAGCTTAACTCACAAATTTTATACCGAATATTAATACTATTCTTTACAATCTGTAATAATTATTACTTTTAAAAAGGTAAAAAAAAGAACAGCTCGATGGCTGTTCTTTTATGTTAGTTCTGATAGTTTTATATGATTAAGTGTTGTTAGTGTTGTTAGTTTTATAAACTTAAGTGTTATTAGTTTTATAAACTCAAACGTTGCTAGGAATAACTATACTTTTAAGTTCATATCTAATCTTGAGAGCCTACACGCGACCTTCGTTAGGATTATTGTATGCGTCTTTATCGATAGTTCCCATAATTTTATCTACTACGAGAGCATTTGTTAAGGAGCCAGATACGTTCAAACATGTACGGCCCATGTCAATCAATGGATCGATAGCTAGGATTGGGCTAATAGAGGTGAAGTACGCACCAAGGCCTGTACCACTAAGGGATACGGATGCAGCCATTGTAGCAGTACCTGGCACACCTGCGATACCAACGGAACCGATAGCAATAACGATAACACTCATGATGTACATAGTCATATCGAATGGAATATTCGCTACGTTAGAGATATACACCACAACAAGTGCAGGGAATACGCCGGCACAACCTTGCATGCCCGCAGTAGTACCGAAGGAAGCGACTGTATTAGCAGTTGTAGCATTTACGCCAAGACGTTTTGTCAAAGTCTCTACAGTCAATGGCAACACGCCCATAGAGGAACGGGATGTGAAAGCCAATAAAAGAGGTGCTTTTGCTTTCTTGAAATATGTAATCGGATTGTAACCAAAGCTAGTAATCAAAATAGCTTGTACAACGAACATAATTAAGATACCAACGTAAAGTAATACTACAAATAAACCCATATCAAGAATGGCTTGTACGCCACGAGTTGCTAATGTAGAAGCTAGCAATGCAACTACGCCATACGGCATAAGACTGATGATAAAGTCAGCCACCCAGGAAATCAATTGGTGAAGCTCATCAAACAATTTAGTGAACATCTCCATGGAGTTTGTTCCTGTTTGTTTTAATAGGCGAGCTACGCTACCTAAGATAATTGCAAATACAACAATACCGATAACATTTGTTTCAGCAGCCGCTTGAATTGGGTTGCTTGGAATCAATGCACGGAATGTATCAACCATAGGTTTGATTTCACGAATCTTCTTACCAGATTCAACGATATCAAAGCCTTGCCCTAAGCCGAAAGCATTACCCAAAATAAGGCCTACTACAGCAGCAACGGCTACCATACCGAGATTCGTAGAAATCATAGCAACTACTAACTTCTTAAGGTTAGCACCTGCCTCCATGTGCAAAATAACGTGTACAATGGAGATAAAAACGATAGGAATAACAAGCATGCGGATTAAGTCGATGAAACCGCCCCCAACAAGGGAGAACCACTTAGTACTTTCCTTGATATAAACCACTTTAGATGGATCATCAGGGAAGCCTGCAATAATTTGAACCGCTACACCAAGTACGGCACCAGCAATAGTACCAATAATAACAAGATTACCGAAGGATGTGCCCTTGCGTTGCAATACATAAATACCTATTAACACGAGCACGAACACCGCGATAATACCAATACTTAGTGGATTGCTTAACATGAGGTAATCTGTAAAGAATGGAATATTCATAATACACCTCTTTTAATTCATATCACAATAATAGGTTATGAATTAAGTATAGCATATATCGAAAAAAATACAAGTATAATATTTTATTTTTAAATAAAATATTATTTATT
>ERZ772874.24-NODE-24-length-88740-cov-24.041281_pt1 | contig 88740 bp, 78 predicted proteins | sample MGYA00580586_ERZ772874 | MGnify/ENA primary metagenome ERZ772874 (study PRJEB29015, sample SAMEA2737952) | human oral metagenome | biome: human oral; feature: human-associated habitat; material: dental | place: China | collected 2154 ... | reverse complement strand
ACGCCGAAAGTACTTGGCTGGAGACGGCCTGGGAGGATAGGAAGCCGCTGATTGATTGAAGACACACCTAAGGGTGTGTCTTTTTTTATGTATGGCTTCCTATCCTCCCAGGGTACCTGGTGAGCAGGGCAGTAGAAGATGGAGAAGCGAAGCGACGACAGATTTACTGCATCGCTTAGTTCGGAGCGTAAGATGACCATGTAGCTATGCTACATAAGGCCATCCACAGCGACGAACACCCAGTATCCTGGAGGGAAGAGCCGTACATAAGAACTCGCTGATTAATACAATAGAGGGTCAACCCTAAACGGTTGGCCCTCTATTGTATTAATCAGCGAGTTACAGCTTTTATACCTACTAGAGCCGTCTCTAGCCAAGGGTGTACAAGTTAAATCTATCTGTATTAATCAATAAGACGGCGTGGGAAAAGTAGGGCAGTAGAAGATGGAGGAGTGAAACGACGACAGATTCACTGCATCACTTTCTTCCGAACGTAAGATTTACCGAACTGCGAAGCAGTGAAGGAAAATCCACAGTGAGGAAGCAAGTAGGGCAAGGGAAAAGTAATTAGGATTAAACGACGTATGGGGCCCACACATCACCTTCTTCCGAACGTAAGATTTACCGAACTGCGAAGCAGTGAAGGAAAATCCACAGTGAGGATTGATAGGAAGCCGCTGATTGATTAAAGGCACACCTAAGGGTGTGTCTTTTTTATGTATGACTTTTCTTCTACTAGAAAATCTGATGAGTGGGGATGTAGAAGATAGAAATGCTAGAGCGATGACCGGTTTACTGTATTAATTATTTCATTATTTTTTAATCATATTTTTCAATTAGTTGAGATTAAATAATTAATGGAGGTTCAATTATAAATTTTAATAATTACTATTTATTACATATTCTATTCATGCATAGAATTATCACTATTTTATATAGATCTCTGTTTAACCTAGTAAATACGTGCTTTGTAGATATTTTTTTGATATTTAATAATATACCAAAATGTACCAAAAATTACTCGTTTTGATTATATTTCATATCACTTTCACTATGTTTTCACGAATTATCTATATACTAGCTATAGTTGATTGAGATCAACTAAGGAAATGGAGGTCTACTACTAATAACTTTTACCTGTCCCTTTTACAAATAATACAAACAATACAAAACAATACAACACATAAAACAACACTTAAATACACAACAATACTCTCCCTGTGTATAAACAAAACAATACATATACAAAACTCTCTAATTATATATACCATCTCCCGTATATATAAAGGTAAAAGTTAGGTAGACATAAGAGCCCTTGAGAAAGGGCTCTTTTCCTTTAATAATCACTATTATTTTATCGATTAAAAAGCCTTTATTTCTTGACAGAGTATGTAATATTTGTTAAACTAATCAAGTATCAAGCAAAGCTTGATGAACATAGGGGTATAGCTCAATTGGTAGAGTAGCGGTCTCCAAAACCGTTGGTTGTGGGTTCAAGTCCTACTGCCCCTGCCAAACTTTGGATTGCGGTCTTCGGACCGCATGTCCATAAAATTACTCGATAAATATTAAAAAATGCTTGCGTAGCTGCAATCATTATGTTAATATAAGTGAGTACCTTGTACATGACTCAGTAGCTCAGCTGGATAGAGCGTTTGACTACGAATCAAAAGGCCAGGGGTTCGAATCCCTTCTGGGTCACCAAATTAAAGCATCACAGTAATGTGGTGCTTTTTTATTTTTTATATGTATATAAAGGACTCTACATATTTATGTAGGGTCCTTTTATGAGCTAATGATCTTTATTTAATAGACTAAATCTTATTATTTCGCATGTGGCTGATCTGATTCAGCTACTACGTTAACGACAATTTCTTGATCTGCAGAAATAAGATTCATAATGATGTGGATTGGCTGTCCGATGGCTTCAGCTATAGCTTTAATTTGTCGCATAGCAACAGGATGAGGTGTTGTTCCATCGCTTTGAAATAATTCTTCCAATTGGGTGATTTCAGTTTGACTTAGATTGGATTTGTTTGCGAATTCTTCAACCGTCATATTATGTTGTTCGCGATAGCTTTTAATGATTTCACCGATATACATAATCGCCTCCACTTGAATTATATTAATACATTTTTATTTTATGTGAAAGTCTGATAAAACTCAAGTTAGATTAAAATGATACTTCATATTATTGATACATAATGGTTTTATATTATAAAATGAACATACAATGATATTGATATATATGGAAATGAAAAGAGGTTTGCTATGATGACGAATAGAAAACAACTTTTAATTGTTTATATATGTTTAGCATTAGGGGCTTGGAGTGCTAGCGCAGGCGTCAGTTTTAGTCAATCAAACGGCGATGCGAATCGAACGAGTCGAGATAATACGACAGTACAGCATAGGGCTGAAAAAACTGTTGACGATTCTGACCAAGGCAGTCCTGTTATTGCATCGTATTACAAGGATGGCAAAAAAAAGAAGAAAAAAAGCACTGCTGCTGATGAGGCTAAGCTTTCAGAGAAACAAAAAGCAACTAAAGAATTAAATGAACATTCTTGGGTAGAAGAAGCGGGAAAACATCCGTTACCGTATGAGGTTGTAGAAGGAAAAGCAGTCAGTGAAGAAGAATTAGCCCACTGGTGGAAGGTTTTTAATGATCCTGTATTGGATCAATTAATTAATTTGACCCTCAAAAATAATCGGCAGTTAGAGGTAGCTCGTTCTCGAGTTAGACAAGGGCGGTTACAGTTGGGAATTGCTGAAGCGCAACGATTACCCTGGCTGGATGCTTCCGGTTCATGGTCTGCTAACAGAGGACAGGGCGAATGGGATTCGGACCGAGAAGAAATAAAGAGTTCACCTTTACCTGATAAGACGACGAGAACTGTAGAAACGGGCAAACTGGGAGTTGATGCTCGATGGGAAATTGATATATTCGGAAGACAGAAAGCCAATTTACGTGCTGCATCGAATTCGCTGCAGGCATCACAGGCGGATTTATATTCCACCTGGGTATCGTTGAGTGCGGAAACCGCATTACAGTATATGTCGTTAAGAACCTTGCAGGAGCAATTACGCATTACGGAAGATGATGTGAAGCGTCAACAGGAAGCGTTGGAACTGCTCAAGGTAAATTATCAGTCAGGCATTATAAATGAATTACCGGTACAACAGGCTACATATGCATTGTCTCAGACTCAGGCGGAGATTCCTTCATTAAAGAAAAATATAGCCTCCACAATGTCCGCTATCTCTATCTTGACAGGAACAGTTCCGGGCGAAGTCGATGGGTTATTGACGGATAATGCTTCGTTACCGACGGTGGATCCGCATATGTTTATCGGCATACCGGCGGAAGCTTTGCGGCAACGACCGGATATACAGGCGGCTGAACGACGTATTGCGGCACAACAGCAGAAAACGAAGTCCGCAAAGGCTGATCTTAAGCCTAGATTTTCACTGAATGGCAGTATAGGATTGGAGTCGTTTGCATCGGGTGGACTCGTTTCAGTCATCGGGAAGATGATAGGGATAGGACCGTCAATAACGATGCCTATTTTTCATGCCGGAGCTATCCGGAAGAATATAAAAGTACAAACGGAAAAGGAACAGGAATACTTGGCACTTTACGAAGAGACTGTTTTGAAAGCTGTCGGGGAGGTCCGAAATGCGGTGACGGATGCATCTCAGGATCATATTAAGTCTGAGGAATTAAAATCTGCTGTAGAATCTGCACAGCAAGCGGAATCATTGGCTCAAATTAATTTTGACTCTGGTATTAGTGACTACTTAAGTGTTCTTGATGCGCGACGAAATGTATTGTCTGCTAGACGGCAATATATCATGAGTCGAGGGGAATAGTTTGCTGATACCGTTCGTTTATTCAAATCCTTAGGCGGTGGCTGGGAAGCAATGGATATGGATCAGGAGGCAGAGGCGGACTCGCATGCTAAGAAATAGTGTGAGAAACGGGGAATGATTATGAAAGAGAAACTTGATGTCCTTAAACATTGGATGGCGAATAATAAAAAAAAGTGCGTAGGTACAATGATTGCCTTTCTAATAATTTTGGGTGGCGCAGGTTATTATGCTTATAATCAATACGAAGCGTATATGGCGGCTCATCACATTGTGTTGCAAGGCAATGTGAATCTGCGGGAAGTGAATGTTGCATTTCGGGGCAGTGATCGAATTTCCAGCCTTTTAGTGGATGAAGGGGCGGTCGTAACCAAGGGGCAGATATTAGGATATTTAAATTCTGATGAATTGAGTCTTGCTGTACAGCAGGCTAAGGACACCATTGTAGCACAGGAAGCTATAGTGGCCAAGTTGCAAGCTGGGAGTAGACCAGAGGAAATCGCTCAAGCGTCGGCACGAGTTACATCTGCAGAAGCTGCGTTAGCGCAATCGAAACAGGAGGCCGAGAAGTTACAAAAATCCTATAATGCTTCAAATGGTAAGGCCGTCAGTCGACAGTCTGTAGATGATATACAGGCGAAGGTGAAAGTATCGGAAGCTAAATTAAATGAGGCTCAACAAGCATACAATTTAGCTGTCGCAGGGCCAAGACAGGAAGATATAGCACAGGCCCAAGCACAATTGGATTCGATGAAAAGCGAATTGGCTCGACAGGAGTTTTTGTTAAACCAAACCGTATTAACAGCTCCTATAGACGGTGTTATAACGGCCCGATTATTACAAGTCGGTGATATGGCTTCACCGAGTACACCTGTATTTAAGTTGGCTGAGAATACCAAAAAGTGGGTTCGTGTATATGTGAACGAACGAGATTTAGGAAAAATTTATAATGGTATGGCAGCAAATGTAACAACGGATACATATAAGAACGAACCGATTCATGGAACAATCGGATATATTTCTTCCGTAGCGGAATTTACGCCTAAATCGGTAGAAACGGAAGATGTGCGTACTACCCTTGTGTATGAAGTGCGGGTATATGTGGATGACCCGAATAATCGTCTTCGTTTAGGAATGCCTGCCACTGTTTCCATTGATATATAGAGGTGTGCGGTGAATGATGTATATGCAATCGAAGCATCACAATTATATAAAGAATTTCCCATTGTCGGAGCTGATCCTATAATAGCATTGGACCATTTGGATTTTAAAATTCGAAAAGGTTGTTTAACTGCATTGGTCGGGCCAGATGGGGCGGGGAAAACGACTTTGATTCGTTTGATAGCCGGTTTATTGGATGCCACGGCTGGTTCTTTAGATGTCCTCGGAATGGATGTGAAAGCATATTCGCAGAAAGTTCAAGATAGACTCAGCTATATGCCTCAGAAATTCGGCCTTTATGAGGAATTATCGGTTAGTGAAAACATGAATCTCTATGCAGATTTACATGGCATCCCTTTGGGGGTGAGAACGGAACGGTTCGAAAAATTACTGCATATGACGGGGCTAGCCAAATTTACTAAGCGTCCCGCCGGTAAATTATCGGGCGGTATGAAGCAAAAGCTTAGCCTAGCCTGTACATTGGTGCGTTCTCCAGAGCTTTTACTGCTCGATGAACCTACCGTAGGGGTTGATCCATTTTCAAGGCGGGAGTTATGGGAGATTTTAGAGTCGCTGGTACGTACAGATGGAATCAGTGTACTTGTTAGTACTGCATACTTAGATGAGGCGGAGCGTTGTAAAGATGTTTTTATCCTTAATAAAGGGCGATTTTTGGCAACCGGGACACCGCATGAATTGACTCAAATGTCTGAGGGGCGATGCTTTCAGGTAAAAATTCCGAAGTCATTGAGCATGCGAAATGTACAGGCCGCATTGATGGATGATAGAAAATGCGTGGCAGATGCAGTTCCGGAGGCTGGTACCGTACGATATATAAAAACGAAAGACATGCTTTCGATTCCTTGGCTTAGCGAGTATGGTATGGAGGAACAATCAGTTCAAAGCCGTTTGGAAGATACCTTTATGATGCTGTTAAAAGAGGATGAATTTGCTTCGAAACAGAGAACCGCTTTTTCAGATACCATCGATATGGATTTTGATGAAAGTGCGATAGAGACAGAACGAAAGCGTTTATTGTCTCCAAATGAAATGGTTGATCGTACAGTAGAAATTTCTGTATCTCATTTGGTGAGGACATTCGGTGATTTTACGGCGGTGGCCAATACCTCTTTTACGGTGCAGCGCGGAGAAGTATTCGGATTGCTTGGACCAAATGGAGCCGGCAAGACAACGACATTTCGTATGCTGTGCGGATTATTGCCTGTAACGAGCGGGGATTTACGCGTAGCTGGCGTTGATGTCGTTAAATCTCGTACAGCAGCAAGAAGCAATTTCGGATATGTAGCGCAAAAGTTTTCTTTGTACGGCAATTTGTCCGTTATGGAAAATCTGGATTTTTTTGCTGGTGTGTATGGTTTATACGGTCAAAAAAAGGATGATCGAATAGAAGCTGTGATCAAGGAGTTTCGTCTGAATGATGTGAGAGATATGATAGCCGGTGATTTGCCTGGTGGTTATAAACAGCGTTTGTCCATGGCAGCTGCTTTAATGCATGAACCTAAGATTCTTTTCTTGGATGAGCCCACAAGTGGTATTGACCCTCTTACACGTCGTAATTTCTGGCGACAGATTACTTCTTTATCAAAAGGAGGAACAACGATTATTATTACGACTCATTTTATGGATGAATCGGAATATTGTGACCGCATTATGATTCAGGATGCAGGGAAACTCGTTGTACTGGGAACACCTGATGAGGTTAGACGGACTGCTGGCAACGAGACTTGTACTATGAATGAAGCGTTTATCTCCGTCATACTGGAAAAACGCGAACAGGAGGAGGACGTATGAACGGATTTATAAGACGGTTTTCCTCATTGGTATACAAGGAGACCTTACAAGTATTGCGTGACCCTAGCACTATTTTGTTGGGGGTTGTGCTACCTATACTACTTATTATCCTCATCGGCTCAGGGGTAACTTTGGATGTTAAACACGTGCCGATAGCAGTGGTTATGGAGCGGCAAGATTCTATGACCCAGAGTGTGTATGACTCCTTATACGGTCCTGAGTACTTTCAACCTATAGCAGTTCGCGATAGAAAAACAGCAGAACTATTGATGGAAAAGCGAAAGGTAGATGCCATATTAGTGATTCCACAGGATTTTTCTGCTCAAGTTATGCGTGGACAAGGGAAAGTGCAGGGAATTTACTACGGTGTCGATACTTCGGTAGCGATGAGCATAGAAAGTTATGTAAACTCAGCTATTAATTTATGGGCCGTTAAGAATATTCCGTTTATGCTACGTGGCGGATATATAACAATGAATCATCGCATGTGGTTTAATGAGGCAAATACAAGTACCTGGTTTTTGATTCCTGGGCTCATCATGATTATCATGACGATTGTATCCGTCTTTCTTACGGCGGTTGTTATGGCTAGAGAATGGGAGCGTGGTACGTTCGAGGCTTTATTCGTTACACCAGTTAAGCCTATTGAAATTATTTTGGCTAAGGTAGTGCCTTATTATGTATTGGCCATGTTGGGGCTATTGTTTTGCCTCGGTGTATCGTATTTCTTTTATGAAGTACCGATGCGTGGTTCCTTATGGATCATCTGCATCGTATCCACATTGTATTTGATTGTTTCCTTAAATATGGGATTACTTATATCTGCGTTTACGAAGAAACAGTTCTTAGCTTGTCAAATGGCGTTACTTACCAGTTTTTTACCAGCTTTAATATTGACGGGTTTTTTATTTGATCCACACTCACAACCTGTGGTGATTCAATATATTTCATGGCTTTTACCTCCTACATATTTTTTAGAATTACTGAAATCATTGTTCCTCGGTGGAAATAACTGGTATTTGATCATTAAAAATAGTGCCGTATTATCGGGATTTGCTATTTGCTTTACAATATTGACGATTTATATTACGCGGAAGAAGGTGGAATAATGAATTGGCGCCTGTATTGGAATCAAATTGTCTCCATCATATGGAAAGAGCTATTAGCCACCTTCAAAGATCCGAAAACTCGTATAGTCTTACTGTTACCGGTTCTTATTCAAGGATTCCTCTTCGGTTATGCCGCAACCTATAATCTCAACAAAGTTCCCTATGTATTGATTGATGAAAGTCATACGCAGACCGCAGCTGCACTAGAATCGACTATTAATTCATCAGGTGTTTTTGAACTGTATCAATCTGCGAACTCTCCGGATATAATTGCACCACTAATAGACTCCAACAAAGTTATTATGGCTGTTATCATACCTCAAGATTTTGAAGAAAAATTAAAGCATAAACAACCTACATCTATCACTGTTATTGCAAATGGGACCAACACAATGACCTCAGGTCTTGTCGCAGCCTATATGGGGCAAATCATTTCTCAATTCAATCAGACTTGGTTAGGTATTGAACATAAGGGAATCACGATTGAATCTCGTACCTGGTACAATGAAAATCAGCAGTCTTCATGGACTTTCTTGACAGGTCTCGTCATATTGATCAGTATGACACAAGTTATCATGTTGGGTGGCTTATCTGTGGCAAGAGAACGAGAACAGGGGACCTTTGATCAATTATTGGTGACACCTGTATCATCTATGCAAATTTTGATTGCAAAGTCTATACCACCCATGATAATAGGACTGTTTCAAAGTACTGTATTGTTATTAATAGCCATGTTTTGGTTTAAAGTTCCATTTCGGGGCAACATATTTCTTGTGTATGCTGTGTTGTTTACATTTATAAGTAGTAGCATTGGATTGGGATTATCTATTTCGGCTATTGCAAAAAATATGCAGCAAGTTCTCGTATATGTTTTTGTCTTTCTCTTTCCACTAGCATTATTGTCTGGATTAATCACACCTGTACATAATATGCCGAAACTATTGCAATATCTTACATATGGAAATCCTATGCGGTTTTCTGTTGATGCAATGCGCAGGATTTATCTTGAAGGTGCAGGATTGACGGATATTTGGTTTAATTTTATTCCTATGATTATCCTAACTGTTATAACCATGTTTATAGCAGGATGGCTATTTAGAAATCGCGTTGGATAAAGCTAATGATTAGATCGTTGAACTTTTTATAATTTGCTATAACAATACGGCAGACCTATATAGCATTTTTTTATTAATAAATATGCTACTGCCGTATTGACGAAATGAATTTAGACTGTTAGAATAAAAGCATAGAAAACATCATATTTGGGAATAGGTGCTGAAAAGCATAATAGAGAAGCTGGTTAAATGCCAGCACGGTCCCGCCACTGTATGGTCGAGCGAGTCTAAATTAAGTCACTGGGAAACTGGGAAGGCTAGATGAGCGATGAAGCCGAGTCAGGAGAACTGCCTATTCAACATTCACCATTTGACCTACGAGAGATAGGGAGGAGAAGTTAATAGCTCCTTTTTACGTATTCGTAAAAAGGATTTTTTAGTTCTATAGGATCTAAATTGTATTATATTTGATTTAGATTTTAGTTCTATACGACCTAAATGTCGTGCTATGGTCATGGTGGATTTACCTTCTTGGTATTACCAGCATGACGTATGTTATGACTGTTAATATATTTTATGGTAAATGTAGGGCATGCATTTATTCATCATCATCCTAAAAAAGAGGCTGACCCAGGGTTCTAGTAGTTCGGATTCTGGGTCAGTCTCTTTTTATTTTGCAAATATTAATTATCAGTAAGAACTTTTAGATTGAGACCTGTAGAGTTAAGGTTTAGATAAGGCGTTAAGCGTTAATATATATACAATTGTAGAGTTAAGAGTTTTTAGATTTAGAATTTGTTTTAGGTTTACGTAAATTGTAAGGTTTAGATAGTTATTTTCCTTGGAATATATTTTTCGATGTATGAATTTTATGTCATTTATAAAAAAATGATTGACGATGAATTCCATACATGATATTATTATTTCAGTTGAGACGCGGGAGTGGCGGAATTGGCAGACGCACCAGACTTAGGATCTGGCGCCTTACGGCGTGGGGGTTCAAGTCCCTTCTCCCGCACCAACTTTATTGCACCTTTAGAGGTGTATTTTTTTTTGCCTAAATTAAGTATTAACGTGGATATTTATATCGATAAACACATACAATTTGATAGGAAGATAGGTACAGATTTAACTACTACGTTATATGTTATAATAAATGAGTTAGAACTATTTAATTAATACAATCATAGTAATACTATATGGTGCAGTATGGATAATACATTAACAAAACTGCTTTCACAGAACCCATCCTTTGTGGATGGGCTAAACGCATTTCAGCGAAAGGGGAAGTCAGTCATATATGGTCTTAGCGGATCTCAAAAGAGTTTCCTCTTAAGTCAATCTTTTTCTGCAGGTCTTACAAAACCTGTAGTCATCGTAGTCCATGATAAGGACCATAAGGAGATGTGGGAACGGGACTTAGCTTTTTTTATGCCTAATGTACCAGTCTTATCATTTCCTACAACAGATCATGTAGACTTTACGACTGTGGCTCGCAGTCTTGAAGACCAAGGTGCGCAGATGCGAGCATTAGCACTGTTGGCGTGGCAAGAGCCGGCAGTAGTCATTGCCAATGCTGAAGAGGTTACACAGTATGTTGTATCTCCTCATTACTTAAAGGGGCAATCGTTGCATTTTGCTTTAAATGATGCAATTGAACGTGATGTAGCCCTTGAACAGCTTGTAACAATTGGATATGAACGTGTAGACCAGGTGGAACAACGTGGTCATTTTGTTGTGCGTGGAGATATTTTAGATATTTATCCTGTAAATAGTGATCATCCGATTCGTATTGAATTCTTTGGCGATGAGATCGATACATTGCGTTTCTTCTCCGTTGAGAATCAACGTTCCATTGAGCAAATCGAATCCTATACGGTAACTCCTTTCTTTCTTGGTAAAAGTGATGCGGAAAGTACTTTATTATCTTATGTGAAAGAGGGCACTCTAATTTATGATGAGCCAGGTCGTATTCAAGAAGCATTAAAGAAATTCCTTAAGGAAGATCCTATACATCGGAAAAATCATTGTGATTGGAATGAACTACAACGCACTGTAGATTCTATGAATCAAGTGGCTTTCACATTTATGCAACAACGCTCTATCGGACTTGCAGGATTTAATCCTATTGGTATTCAAGGGAAGACGATGACGAGCTTTGAGCGTCAAATTCCCCTATTAACAGATGAAATAAAGCAATGGCATCGTTTAAATCACCAAGTGGTACTAGTATTAAATAATCAGCAACGACGAGAAGGTATTGAGCGTGCCCTTGAAGGGGAAAATATTGCATTTATTCATAGTGATACATGGATAGCAAAGCCGAACACTGTCGTTATTTTAAAAGGATTATTAACAGATGGTTTTGAATTGCCCAATAGTCATTTAGTAGTAGTCGTAGAAGGCAATATTTACGGACAGCAAAAGCGCAAGCTTCGGAATAAGCCTAAAAAGGGCCAAGAAATCAATTATTTCACCGATTTAACGCCTGGTGACTATGTGGTGCATAGTATGCACGGTATCGGCAAGTATATTGGCCTTAAAACGATAGAAACAGAAGGGATTCATCGCGACTATATTGAAATCGCTTATGCAGGAACGGATAAACTGTTCTTGCCAGCCAATAATTTAGATCAATTACAAAAATATATTGGCAATGAAGGTGATGTGCCTCGTATTCATAAGATGGGTGGCCGTGACTGGGCTAAGGTTGTTACAAAGGCAAAAAAATCCATTGATGATTTGGCAGATAAACTCGTTGAGATTTATGCACAACGAGAAATCACAGAAGGTTTTGCATTCTTACCAGATCAACCATGGCAGCAAGAGTTTGAAGATGCATTCCCATATGAAGAGACGGAAGATCAGTTACAAGCTACGGCGGAAATTAAAGAATCTATGGAACGACCTGTTCCTATGGACCGGTTGCTAGCCGGTGATGTAGGCTTTGGTAAAACAGAAGTGGCTATGCGGGCCATTTTTAAGGCCGTTATGAGCGGTAAACAAGTGGCGGTACTTGTACCGACCACGGTATTAGCACAGCAACATTTCCAAACCTTTTTAAATCGATTTGCTCCATTTGGGGTTAAAGTAGATGTACTCAATCGATTCCGCACTACATCAGAGAAAAAGCAGGTTCTTAAAGGTGTAGAGAACGGCTCTATTGATGTTCTCATCGGTACCCATTCACTACTTAACAAAAAGGTTGTCTTTAAGGACTTAGGAATGCTCGTAGTAGATGAGGAGCAACGCTTTGGGGTAGCACAGAAAGAAAAGTGGAAAGAGTGGGCTAGCAATATCGATGTACTCACATTGAGTGCTACACCGATTCCGCGGACCTTACATATGTCCCTTGTTGGGGTTCGAGAAATGTCTGTTATCAATACTCCGCCAGAGGAACGCTTGCCAGTTCAAACCTATGTGGTGGAATATGATATGAACCTCATTGCCGATGCTATCAAGCGAGAATTGGCGCGGGGCGGACAGGTTTACTTTGTATATAACCGTGTTGCATCCATTGACCATATGGGAGAGTTATTAGCGGCTGCCTTGCCTGATTTACGCTATGCTATCGCTCATGGACAGATGACGGGCCGTCAAATTGAGGAGATTATGACCGATTTCTATGAAGGTCATTATGATGTACTCTTGTCCACGAGTATCATTGAAACCGGATTAGATATTCCTAATGCAAATACTATTATCATTTATGATGCGGACCGTTTGGGTTTATCTCAACTATACCAAATGCGAGGCCGCGTTGGACGCTCTCGTAGACGTGCCTATGCATACTTTATGTATCGGCCAGATAAAATACTTTCAGAGGCAGCTGAAAAGCGTTTGAAAGCCATAGAGGAGTTCACCGAGCTCGGCGCAGGATTTAAGTTAGCCATGCGAGATTTAGAGATTCGCGGTGCCGGTAATCTATTAGGTTCACAGCAACATGGTAATATCGCATCTGTCGGCTTTGGCATGTACGTGAGTATGTTAGAAGAGGCGATTGCAAAGGCTCAAAATAAAGAAGTTGAGCGAGATGTATCCATTGATCCAGCTATCGACTTAGAGGTAGATGCGTTTATTGACGATGCGTATATCAAAGATAGTGCTCGTAAGATTTCTGTATACCAACGATTGTTACATATTAAATCTAAAGAGCAACTCGACGATATGACGGATGAGCTCATTGATCGCTTCGGTAGACCAACCGATCCAGTAGACCGTTTATTGCGCATTACTCAAATTAAGGAGCAAGCACGTCTACTGGGCATTAAGAGTATTGTCCGTAGAGATAAGCAACTCACTATCCATTGGCATGACGATTCTAAAATGGCCGATTGGGATATGGGGGCTGTACCAGAAGATTTATGGAAAAAAATGAAGTTTATGGATACCAAACCAGCCACATTATATGTGAGCCTTAATGGTATGAAAGGTTCTATTTTGACCATTACGGAAGCGGTGATAAAGGCTCTTAGCCACAAGTCACCGACTAAGGAGAGCCTATGAATCGATTTTTAAAGGGTGCCATGATTTTAACCTTAGCCGGTATTATTGTGAAGGTCATCGGTGCGTTTAGTAAAGTTCTTATCGCACGTATTCTAGGTGGTGAAGGAATTGGGCTATATATGATGGCCTATCCAATCTATCAAATTATTGTAAGTATTTCTGCCGCAGGTATTCCTGTAGCTATATCTATCATGATTGCGGAAAAGCTCGCTAATGATGATATGCGAGGCGTACAACAAGTATTTTCTGTATCATTAAGGGTACTCTCTATTTTAGGCCTTGTGTTCAGTTTGGCCTTATATGGTAGTGCACAATGGCTCGTAGATAATCAAATCATTACCGATCCACGTGCTTTAATTGCTATTCAGCTATTATCTCCAGCCATTTTTGTAGTGACTATCCTAAGCTGCTTTAGAGGGTATTTCCAAGGTTTCCAATATATGGTACCTACTGGTACGAGTCAAGTGTTTGAACAAATCTTCCGCGTGTCTTCTATGGTAGGTTTGGCATACTACTTCATTGATCGTGGACTCCATTTGGCGGCAGGTGGTGCAACCTTTGCTACATTTCCCGGCGTATTGGCGGGCTTACTCGTATTAATTTACTTTTACTATCGACAACGGAATATCCGTGAGCAGATGCTTTCACAACAGAATCCTAATGTAATTAGTGAAAGTAACGGTACTGTGATTAAACGTTTGTTTAGCCTTGCTATACCTGTTTCTATGGCGAATATTATGCTCCCTATGGTATCGCTAATAGATACATTTATCGTCCCAAAACGATTGATGGATATTGGATACTATCTCAATGAAGCAACGACGCAATTTGGCTATCTGACGGGGATGGCAACATCTTTGATTGGGTTACCGATTATTTTAACTACCTCCTTAGCGGCTAGTCTTGTACCTGCCGTATCTGAGGCACATACTCAAGGCAATGTACATCGTATCGTGCAACGGGCGGAGACGGCTATTAAAATTGCCAATATGTTCACTATTCCAGCCTGTATAGGACTTTGTGTGTTAGCTACACCAATATCACAGTTGATATATGCAACACCTCATGCCGGGGCAGTTATCGCTGTTATTAGTTTGAGTATTGTTTTCCTCGGCTGGCAGCAGATTACTGCAGGGGTTTTACAAGGTTTAGGAAGAACCGTGATTCCTATGGTGTCGATTTTTATTGGCTTATTAGCGAAGACTTTTTTAGATTATGAATTGACGGGTACTGTTGAGCTCGGTATTAATGGTGCCGCTTGGGCGACGAATTTAAACTTTGCCATTGCAGCGCTTATTAATTATATGTTTGTAAAAAAATATGTAGGCTCGGTACTCAATAAATTAGAATTATTAAAAATAGTAGTATCCGCCATGGCTATGGGTGGTGCTACACAAGTTATTTATGTGAGCACTGTTGAATTATTAGGCAATGGTGGTGCGGTGGCTGCAGCAATTGTAGTGGCTATTTTGGTATATTGTTTATCGTTATGGCTTACTAAAGCTGTAGTAAAAGACGATATGTACCATTTCCCGATTATTGGCAAGCGCTTACAAGCTCGACGCAATAGGGAGGAGGCAAAGCTATATGAAGAACAATACTGATGTGCAACCTTTAGTCGACGTAGTGAAAGCTTTACGGGCCCCAAATGGTTGTCCCTGGGATCAAAAGCAAACGCACGAATCCTTACGTCGCTATTTTATAGAGGAGACCTATGAAGTAGTAGATGCTATTGATAATAAAGATATGCCTAATCTTCGTGAAGAACTAGGCGATGTATTATTACAAGTTGTCTTTCACAGTCAATTGGCAGAGGAAGCTGGTCATTTTACGTTGCAAGATGTAATTAATGACGTTACTGAAAAAATGATTCGTCGTCATCCTCGTGTTTTTAACCCAGAAAAAAATGAAAAATCATACACTTGGGATGAATTAAAGGCTCATGAAAAGAAAAATATACAAAATTCTGTATTAGATGGTGTTTCTAAAAGTTTGCCTGCTTTAGTAGCTGCTTACAAGCTTCAAGAAAAGGCTGCGAAATTAGGTTTTGACTGGGATGAGCTCGATCCTGTTTGGGCTAAAGTATCCGAAGAAATGGGGGAATTTAAGGAGGCTATTGACCAAAATAATAGAGAAAATATGGAAAAAGAAGCAGGAGATGTGCTTTTCTCCTTGATTAATCTATTCAGATGGTATAAAATAAGCGGTGAAAATGCACTAAATCGCACAAACACAAAGTTCCGACAGCGTTTTTTACATGTAGAAGCTTGTGTTAACCAAAGCGATCGCTCATGGGAAAACTTTTCATTAGCTGAGCTGGATGCTTTTTGGGAGGAGGCTAAAGTGCAGGAAAAGTAGCCTGGAGGTTTGCATACTTCTAAGGTATTGTATTTTTAAGGAGGTTCTGTCATGAACAAAACAGAATTAATCGCAAGTGTTGCACAAAAAACTGAATTAACTAAAAAAGACGCTGAAAAAGCGGTAAAAGCTGTATTTGACACAGTTGCTCAAGAATTAGCAGCTGGTGGTAAAGTACAAGTTATCGGCTTCGGTACTTTCGAAGTTCGTGAACGCGCAGCTCGTGAAGGCCGTAACCCACAAAACGGTAAAACTATCACAATTGCAGCTTCCAAATCCCCTGCATTCAAAGCTGGTAAAGGTTTGAAAGAACAAGTTAACGCTGCAAAAGCTAAAAAACGCAAAAAATAATCCATATTGGATGTGAAAGAGACCCTTTGAGGTCTCTTTTTTTTATCTATTTATGGTATAATGCACAGAGAAAGGGTGCATTATGAATAACGAAACATCACGGAAGGTTCTCATTGTGTCCGCCTCAATCGGGACTGGGCATATGCAGGCCGCAAGAGCCATAGAAGAATATTGGAAAGAAAAAGAGCCGCAAGCATCGATTACCCATGTTGATTTTCTTGATACAGAAACTATGTCTGTAGAGCATTTAATCAAGGGTACCTATATCAAGATGATTGACGTATTCCCCATGCTCTATGACATGATTTATCGCGTATCAAAAGGGGAAAAACGAGGTACTATTATGCAAACCGCATTATCGTACCTATTAAAAAGTCGCATGCTCAAGTTAGTACAACAAGAAGAGCCAGATGTAATGGTCTTTACGCACCCATTTCCTTGTGGGGCGGCATCGATTTTAAAGCGTCAAGGTCATATTGATGTACCACTAGTAGCTATTATGACAGACTTTAGTAGCCATCAGTTTTGGCTCTACCCACAGATCGATACTTACTATGTAGCCACAGAGTCTATGGTAACTGAAATGGTAGCTTCTGGTATCGATGAATCTCGGATTCATGTATCTGGTATTCCTGTGCGTCGTTCCTTTTTCCGTGATGCTATTGAAGAGTATAGCTTAGAGGAACCTGTGAAAGTACTCGTTATGGGTGGTGGACTTGGTTTAGGTTCTCTAGAAACGGCGTTACAGCATTTAGATGAAGTAAATGGTATTGATGAAATTACAGTCGTAGCCGGCCAAAATACATCTCTCTATGAATCCTTAGTTGTCCTTAGTGTTTCCATGAAAACAAAGACTACTGTATATGGGTATACCACAAACATTTCAGAGCTTATGAAATCATCGTCTTTGCTCGTTACAAAGCCTGGTGCTTTGACTTGTATGGAGGCTGTCACAATTGGTTTGCCAATGGTATTCTTTAATGCTATTCCGGGGCAAGAAGAGGCCAATGCAGAATTATTAGAGCAACGAGGGTGTGCCCGCTGGGCCCGTGATATTCACAACTTAGAAGATGTGGTAACTGCACTGTTAATTAATTCTCCGCGACTACAACAAATGTCTGAGCGTGCTCGCGAATGGCATGTGGATGGGGCTGCTGATATCGTAAATAGTCTCATTGAAATCTTAGATGCTAGTACACAAGATGAACTGGTAAAAGCTGAAGAGGCTCTTAGCTAATCAGCGTAAAAAGCGATGACCTAAAAAGGCCATCGCTTTTTTCTATTGATACTGTTCAATATGTTCTTGTCGAAGTTTTTGTAATGTAACTAAGAAAGCATCTGTACTTTCGGCACCATCCAATAAATCTTTTAATTGGTAGGAGTCATCAAGGGTAACACTCCATTGGAAGGAGTCATTATCGTCGTATACATTGAATACGATTGGTGTCTCTAAGTCCTCTAGCATATAGCCGTCATCATCGGACACAGTTGCATAAGTGCCATCCTCTAAGAGCTCAGTAAATAATGTGTCATACCCATCAATGTCGATAAGTTCAAAGTTGATACTTTCATAAAAGTCTAAAACGATCTCCGTCGCCATGTGGACCTCCTCATGAATATATATGTTACGTTTATTCTACTGAGGGCGCCTGTTACTGTCAATGGTAATGTGTAGTATAATAAATAACAGAAATACAAAATAGGAGCGGAACATGAACGTTATTAGTTTACAGAACATAGAGAAATCATATGGCACAAGGCTGTTGTTTAAAGATGTGAATATTACTTTTACAACGGAAAAACGACTAGGTCTTGTGGGCATCAACGGAACGGGTAAGTCTACATTTCTAAAAATATTAGCAGGGCAAATGGAAGCTGATAAAGGTACCATTGAGCGTAATGGTAAGGCCAGCATCCATTACTTAGCGCAGACACCTGATTTTGATGCGGAATCTACCTTATTAGAAGCCGTTCTTGATGGAGATCATCCTCGCTTGCAAATGGTAAAAGTCTTTGAACGTATTAGTCGTGAGTACCGCCAAATGCAAGAGTCTGGTAGTGATGATGCTAAATTGTCTCGCAAATATATGAATGCATTGGAGCAAATGGATCAACAAGACGGGTGGCAGGTAGAGCAAGAGGCGCGCATTATTTTATCTAAACTGGGCTTTCCTAATGTGGACCAGAAGGTAGCCGTGTTGTCAGGGGGGCAAAAGCGTCGTCTTGCATTGGGGCAAGCACTGCTATATCCATGTGATCTTTTATTGCTAGATGAGCCGACTAACCATTTGGATAAAGATAGTATCGATTGGCTGGAGTCGTATTTGAGTGCTCGCCAAGGAGGATTATTAATCAGTACCCATGACAGATATTTCCTCGATTCCGTATGTAATGGTATTTTAGAGCTATCTAATCGTCGTATGTATCAATACGATGGCAACTACCAAGAATTTATCGCCTTGAAAGCAGATCGAGAGGCTCGTGAGGCTGCCACCGAAGAAAAGAGGCGTCAATTCTTAAAACGGGAAATCGAATGGGTGCGTCGCGGTGCCTTGGCGCGAACTACAAAACAAAAGGCTCGTCTTGACCGCTACGAAAAATTAAAGAATATGGAGAAAACTCGTCGCCCCGATCAAATGGACCCTATTGCATTGAAGACCCGTTTAGGAAAAACAATTTTTGATATTGAACATTTAGAGTTTTATTTTGATGAACGTCCTATGATTAAGGACTTTACCTATCACGTGGTACGTCATGATCGTATCGGTATTGTTGGTCCTAATGGTGTTGGTAAGTCTACCTTTATGAATATCCTTGATGGCACCTACGAGGCGACGAGTGGAACTATTGGTAAAGGTGAGACCGTTCGCATTGCTCATTTTAAACAAGAGCTGCCTGACTTCGATGAAGATATGCGTGTCCTAGATTATATTCGTGAAGACCATTCTTATATGGTTCTTGGTGATGGTTCTACGTTGAGCGCAGGGCAAATCCTTGAGCGATTTCTTTTTACCCCAGAACTACACGGTGTGCCAATTCGAAAACTCTCTGGTGGAGAACGTCGTCGCTTATATCTTTTGAAATTGCTTATGAGCGCTCCTAATGTATTATTGTTAGACGAACCGACGAATGATCTCGATATTCCAACTTTAGAGGTATTAGAGGATTTCCTAGATTCCTTCAGTGGCGTCATCGTAACAGTATGTCATGATCGGTATTTCCTAGACCGCGTAGTGGATAAATTGTTTGTCTTTACCGGTGATGGTCATATTGAAATCGTGCATGGCTCCTATTCTGACTACAAGGATGCTCTTGATGAAGGTAGTGGAAGTAAGCGCCCGTTCTATGTGGCAAATGATAGTATAACGGCCAATTCCAAAGCCGTACGAGCTGTAGAAACTGGAGCGGCTGATACCGATGACTCTGTTGATGATCAATCTGATAGGTTAGATGCCCTTGAGAATGATACTGTTGTAGTTGGTGATGAAACAGCTGCTTTCAAAGAAATACCAAAGAAAGGCCTGAATAAAGCAGAAGAAGTAGAGTATGCTAAAATTATGGATGAATTGCCTAAATTAGAACGCTTAGTAAAGGGCCTCGATGTTATGATAAGGCAAGTGGCCACTGATTATGAAAAAATGCAGTCACTGATGACGGAGCGAGAAGAGGCTCAGGCCCAAATAGATGCGCTCACTGAACGGTGGATGGAATTAGAAGAACGCCTGTAAACCCAAGCGTATCATGTGATTTACTAATACCTGCTATGCAAAGGAATTACAAGTGATTTATTGATAAAACTTACAATGTATAGTATAATTTCTACGATTAACGATAACAACGTTACCTAAGTAGGAGGAACTCATGAGTAAGTACCAATTTTTAGATCGTCGCGTACCAATTGAAGACGGAAATATTGCATTAGTACAAGATTTAACTAAATGTAAAAACTGCTCCTTATGTCGTAAAGCTTGTGCTGTAGACATGGGTGTATTTGATTATTATGATTTAACAACTAATGGAGATCATCCAATTTGTATTCATTGTGGTCAATGTGCATCTATTTGTCCGTTCGATTCCATTAATGAACGCTCTGAAATTGATGAAGTAAAAGCAGCTATTGCTGACCCTAATAAAATCGTCATTTTCCAAACTGCGCCTGCTGTACGTGTTGGTTTAGGCGAGGAATTCGGCCTTGAGGCTGGTACATTTGTAGAAGGTAAAATGGTAGCCGCTCTTCGTAAATTGGGTGGCGATTATATTCTTGATACAAATTTTGGTGCGGACATGACTATCATGGAAGAAGCATCTGAGTTATTAGAACGTGTTATTAATAGTGATGCAGTATTGCCTCAATTTACATCTTGTTGTCCTGCTTGGGTTAAGTTTGCGGAAACATTCTATCCAGAATTCTTGCCAAACCTATCTACGGCTAAGAGCCCAATTGCTATGCAAGCGCCTACACAAAAAACATACTTTGCTGAAAAAATGGGCCTTGATGCAAAACAAATCGTGGCTGTTGCAGTAACACCATGTACAGCTAAGAAATTTGAAATTCGTCGCGATGAAATGAATTCCTCCGCAGAATACTGGAATACACCAGAAATGCGCGATACAGACTACTGTATTACTACACGGGAACTTGCAAAATGGTTGCGCGCAGAAGAAATCAACTTCGATGATCTTGAAGATTCTGCTTTTGACCCATTGATGGGTGAAGCTTCTGGTGGTGGTATCATTTTCGGTAACACTGGTGGTGTTATGGAAGCGGCTATGCGTGCGGCTTACAAAATGGCGACAGGTGAAGATGCACCTCAAACATTGATTCCATTTGAAGCTATTCGTGGCATGGACGGTGCGCGTGAAGCAGACGTAGTGATTGGGGATAAAACATTACATGTAGCGGCAGTTCATGGTACCGGTAATTTGCGTAAGTTCATCGAACGCATGCGTGCAGAAAATATCCATTATGACTTTATCGAAGTAATGGCTTGTCGTGGTGGCTGTATCGGTGGTGGTGGTCAACCACGCGTTAAATTACCGATGGCTGACAAAGCTCGTGAAGCTCGTATTGCATCCTTGTATACTCGCGATGCAGAAGTAACTGTAAAAGCTGCTTGTGATAATCCGGATATCCAAAAATTGTATGCTGAGTTCTTTGATGGCAAACCTATGAGCCACAAAGCACATCACATGTTACATACTATCTTTGTGAACCGTTCTGAAGATTTAGGTCCTAATGGCGCTTGTACGCCTGCTACATGCCCTACATCTGTGCCTAATTTGAAAAAGGCGGCAGAGGCGGCTAAAGCGGCAGCTAATAGCTAAGAGCTGATGGTTACTAGTTAATAAAAAGTACAAAAATCGCTAAGAAATATATAGCAGATAGTTGATATGTTAGTCAGCTATCTGCTTTTTTTATCTATTTTATATAGTGGATATATGGTCAATAAAAGCTTTCACAAAGGTAGATTCTATATATGCCATATACGCATAGGGGTTAAAATATAGAGATTGGTAAATTGGTTTAGGAATTACCTGTAGTATGCTATAATTAAATTGTTATTATAGAAGCAATCAATACTGGTTCGGGAGGATCTTCATGGCTTTTAAATTAAAAGGAAAAGAAGAAAAATTTTTCAGTATTTTGGAAAAACATGCTGCACTAACTTATGAAAGTGCGGAAATGATGGAACGCGTGTTTAAGGGGGATATCTCTAAGGAAGAGGCATTTCTTGAAATTGATACAAAGGAAAAAGCTGCCGATGAATTAGTAAATGAAACTGTAGAGCGTTTACGTAAAACATTTATCACTCCAATGGATCGTGAGGATATTCAGCTTTTGATTGACCAACTGGATACTACATTGGATAATATCAAAGAAATCATGGATAAAATGGTTATGTATCATGTTGGAAAACCAAGTGATGGTGCTATTCGCATGAGTGAAATTGTTGTTAAATGCGTTAAGCATATCAATAAATCCATTGGTTATATGGGTAGTCTTAAAAAGGATCATGTGAAGGTAGAGGGGCGTGTTCACCAAGTATTGAAACTTGAGTCTGAAGCGGATAATATTTATCATGAAGAAATGGCTAAGCTCTTTACAGAGTGTACGGATCCAATTGAAATTATCAAATGGAAGGAAATCCTTAGCGCTATGGAAGATGTAATCGATGGCTGCGAAGATTTGGTTGGTACATTCCGCCGGGTAGTATTGAAGTATGCTTGATGCTCATTATTTAGTATGGCTAGTTGTATTTTTAGCATTAGCTTTTGACTATATCAATGGCTTTCATGATACGGCAAATGCCATTGCCACATCCGTTTCTACACGAGCTATTGAGCCTAAAAAGGCGATTATGATGACCGCTGCTCTCAATTTCTTGGGTGCAATGGTTAGTACAGGTGTTGCAAAGACTATCGGTGGTGATATAGTAATGTCGCCATCCCTTATCGATAGTGGTATTATTTCTGCAGCCCTCATCGGTGCCATCACATGGAATCTTTTAACCTGGTATTGGGGAATCCCAAGTTCCTCATCCCATGCTTTGATTGGTGGTATCATCGGTGCTGTGGGTTGGTCTGTAGGATTTGACGCGTTGAATGAGGCGGGGATTTTAAAAATCTTTTTGTCTCTTATTTTATCTCCGATTGTAGCCATGATTGGTGGCTACATTGTGATGAAGGTATTGTTGCTTATTTTCGGTAGATTTTCTCCAATTGTTTTAAATGATCGATTTAGATCCATGCAAATTGTATCAGCAATTATGATGGCATTTTCTCATGGCTCTAATGATGCACAAAAAGCGATGGGGATAATCACATTAACCTTACTTAGTGGTGGTTTCATCGATACATTAGATGTACCGATTTGGGTAAAACTTTGTTGTGCTACTGCAATGGCTATGGGTACTGCTGTAGGCGGTTGGAAAATTATCTCTACAATGGGAACCAAGATTTTCAAACTAGAAACTATTAATGGGTTTGCAGCTGATCTAAACTCTGCTATTACAATTTTTACAGCTACATTTTTACATTTGCCTGTAAGTACTACACACGTAGTAAGTGGTTCTTTACTAGGTGTAGGCTCTTCTAAACGTATTAAAGCAGTCAACTGGGGTGTAGCAAGATCTATGGTTATGGCTTGGTTTGTAACGATTCCATTATCTGGTATCGTTGCCGCTATTGCTTATGAAGTAGGTCACTTACTATTTGGCTAATTTATATATTTTTTATTACAGTAAAAAAGACTGCAAAAGCAGTCTTTTTTTGTTTATCAAAATATTTTTGCTATATTGTCATATTTATAAATAATCTGCTTTTCTATTTTAAAATTCTATTTATTATATATGTACGTGATAGTTTCTAAATAATCTAAAAATATAGAAATAAACTGATTTGTAAATACTATATTCTATAAAAGAGATTTATCTATATTTGGCAACATTAATGTTACAATTCAAGTTGAATAGGGAGAAATACTTATAAATATGTGTTTTATTGATTATGCATTTTACTAATAAATGAAGCTTATTACTTGTTTATAGGCTGTTAAAAGGTTATTTAAAGTGAATGGCTATTGCATACTTATGTATCGGAGGTTATACTATCGGTAGAAGGAGTTTTTCAAGTGAAAAGTGAGGTATGTATATGGCATGGGGTGGATCTAGACGCGGTGCCGGGCGCCCACGTAATCCTATTAAACGTATTGGTAGAACCTTTCGACTTAGTGATGAAGAGTTTCTTTCGCTAAAGCCATTGATCATGGCTATTAAGGCAAATAACGATAAACGATATAGGCAACAATATAGCCGAGAAGTATAAATAATCAGGCATTGTCACAGCATATACAATTTAATACATTTTAAATCTATTTTACAATAATTCATTATTTCTAAATCTTTCAACTACAACACATCTTTACTCTCTAAAACAATATGCTGTGTGCAATACAAGCAGTACGAAAAGGTCCCAATTCATTTGAATTGGGACCTTTTCGTTATATATAATATACAATACATATTGCATATTACATATTACATATTACATATTACATATTACTCTATATTTTGTTATATTAAATTAGTCTACTTTGATGCCGTGAATTTCTTCAGCTAAACGTTTTAGAGCATCAACGGTACGTACCCCAGGAGTGATTTCAGAAAGTTTTACACGAATGAAGTGACCTTCTTTAACGGCTGTGATATCTTGAAGTTGAGGGTTAGCCTTGATCTTTTCAATTTTTTGTTGGAAATCATCATCGTTGCGAATAGAATTGCCATAGTCAGCGATAATAATATAGTCAGGGTTTTGCGCAATTACTGTTTCCCAAGAGCCTTTAGCCCATGTTTTATCAACACCTAAGCCGCTCATTACATTATCAGCACCGATAAGTTTTAAGATGTTAGTAGTGTAACCTTCGAATGCTGTGAATGGTTGTCCATCTTCGGAGTCATAAATGAAAACGCGTTTGCGAGGCAAGTCTTTTAGCTTGTCTTGGATAGCCGCCAATGTTTTACGTTGACCTGCAACCCATTCTTCAGCCTTAGGTTTTACACCAAAAATCTCGCCCAATTTAATCATGTCATTGAAGTTAGTTTCTAGGTCGGCCTTAGTAGATAGCATAGACTCAGGAAGCCAAATATTAACTTTTTGGGCAATCATTTTGTCTGCAGGAATAGCACGTTTGCTGAAGGAATCAGGCCAACCTGTAGCAAAGTCTGGTTTTACGGACATGAACACTTCGTAGGATGGCCATTTGTCAGATAGTACTTTTACTTTATCATAAGCTGCTTGTAAAGGTGGGTAGATTTCTTCTTCTTTAAAAGCCGTACCAGCCATTTTGTCTTCAAGACCTAATTGTAACATCATTTCCGTTGTTGCTTGAGACATGGATACCGCATGAGTAGGGGCGGATTTTACGACAAAGTCTGTTTTTGTACCATCAAATGTTTCACTCCACGTTACTGCATTGCCATTGTCAGCTGTGTTCTTAGTTGTGTCAGAACCACAGCCAGCAATAGCAAAGGTTGCGCATGCCATAGCGATTAATACTAATTTTTTTGACTTTTTTAAATTTTGGAACATAATGAGTCCTTTCTTGACTAATTAATAATATAAATGATAGCGCCCTTCATCCCAAGAGGTTTTGAAAGAAACTTCAAAAATTGGTTCAAGAATTTCAGGTGTGAGCACCTCGGTAGGGGAATCTTCTTTTAGGATAGTTCCATTGTTCATGATGACTATATGATCGCAATATTGAGCCGCTAGATTTAAGTCGTGAAGGACTACGATTGTAGTGCCTTTAAAAGCACGTAATTGTTTCATTAGTGCCACTTTATACTTCATATCTAAATGATTAGTCGGTTCATCTAAAAGGAGTATTTGAGGTTTCTGGGTTAAGGCTTTTGCAATAAATATGCGTTGCTTCTCACCACCTGATAAATGATGAGTTTCTTCATTTACTAAATGGGTGATTCCTACTTCATTCATATAATGCTCTGCAATTTTAACATCCTCAGAACTATAGGTGCCAAAGTGTTGTTTGTACGGATACCGTCCCATGAGAACGATATCTTTTACGAGAAAATCATCAATCATAGCGTCTCTAGATTGTGTTAAGACTGCTACCAATTGAGCAAATTCGCGACCTTTATAAGACTCTAAAGGTTTTCCGTTTAATGTGATTTTGTTTTTTGTTGGATGAAGTCGATATAGATGGCTAAGTAGGGTGGACTTACCACATCCATTCGGTCCAATTATGGCTGTTATTTTATTGGTAGGAAATGTTACAGAAATATTCTTTAACACTTCTTTTGTTTCATAAGAAAAAGACAGCTGATTAATTTGATACATAGTATCTCCTATAGATATGATATACACTAACCATTGTGTTTATAACGATTCATGATAATCCAAATGAAGAGAGGAGCCCCCAATAAGGATGTAAGTACACCAATAGGGATTTCTTCTGGACTGTAGAGTGCTCTCGATAATACGTCTGACCAAATTATAACGATGCTACCGATGAGTGCACTGAATAGTAATGTGTATTTATGCTTAGGTTCGCCTACAATCCGAGCAAGGTGAGGGATGATAAGACCGATAAAGCCAACTACACCAACCTTTGATACTAGTGTGGCAATCACAATAGAGGATATGATAACGATGCTTAATTGTAACTGCTTAACGGAAAGGCCCATTTGTGCTGCTTCATGATTACCGAGTAGCAACACATCAAGATCTTGGTTGAACATATAGATATATAGCATAAACAAGGTTACAATAATTGCTGTTAATGGTAAATCGCCCCATTGTATACCTACAAAGCTGCCAAGTAGCCAGAACATGGCACTTCGTACTTGTGCTTCGTGTTTTGCTCCGTAAATGATCATCATCGTTAAGGCTGAAAATACACCGGTCATGCCCATGCCTATGAGAATAGCTTTACTGGACTGTTACTTTTACCAACACATAGTAGTACTAATATAATTGAAAGTGCTGTGCCTAGAGCCGCAAAAATAGGCGTATTGTATTGCCCTAAGAATGGAAGCCCACCCATGATAATAGCGAAAACGGCACCTGTGCTTGCACCAGAAGAAACACCTAATACATAGGGATCCGCAAGGGCATTGCGCGTGACCGTTTGCATTAATAGACCCACAAGCGATAGACCTATACCTGTTAGAACAGAGGAAATAAGTCGTGGTAAGCGGATATCTGTAATAATCGTATCAGTCATAGATGCTTTAGTATTTGCATCGATCATAGATATAAGAGCCGAAATAATTTGGTCTAGAGAAACGAATTTAGCTCCAAACTGTAAAGTTGTTACTAATGAAATACAGAGGATTAGACATAGTACAAATACTTTTACTGAAGTCTGCATAAAATCTCCTTATTTTATTTAGGTAGTCTAAGTCTTATCTAAGTATAGAAAATTTTCAATATACATATAATATTAATACCTGTATAGGTATTATAAGTGTGAAGATTCATTAAATTATAAATAGCAAAATCATATGTTAGCTTTATTCATTTTTATGAGTTCATTGTTATTTTGATATATGAAAAATTTATTAGAATAGCTATAATAGAATTGTATATATAGAAGTAGGTTTAGGAGGTGTTAGTTTGATACAAGATTTATTATCTGAGGATAATGTATCCTTTCATTATCCCGCTGAGACGTGGGAGGATGTTATTCGTCATGGTGGTCAACTGATGGTTGATGCGGGCTTTACGGATCCATCTTATACAGAGGCTATGGTTGAAGTAGTTCGCGAAATGGGGCCATATATCGTATTGGCTCCAGGTCTTGCTATGCCACATGCTCGCCCAGAACATGGTGCTAAGCGTGTAGGGACAGCTTTAGTGACATTGGAAAAACCTTTGAATTTTGGCAGTCCTGATAATGACCCAGTATCTGTCGCATTATTCTTATGTGCTCCCAATAAAGATGAGCATATTCAATTGTTAACAGATATTGCTATATTATTTGAGGATGAAGAATTTTTAGATGCGGCCGTTGACTTTGAAAGTATTGACGACGTACAAGCATTCTTGGCAGAACATTTAGACGAGCAATAATACGTTTAGAAGGAGGCAAGTATGATTTCTGTATTAACTGTATGTGGTAATGGTATTGGTTCTAGCTTGATGTTAAAAATGAAAATTGAAGAAATTTGTGCTGAAAATGGTATCGATGCACAAGTTGAATCTATCGATTTTAACGCGGCTCAAGGTCGTAAGGCAGACCTCATCGTAACTGTAAAAGAGTTGGCTGAACAATTTGACGATAAAAACGTTGCTATTGTTCGTAGCTATATTAATAAAAAGAAGATTATAGAAGATGTTCTTGAAGCATTAAAACAAGCCGCTCAATAATATGTAACAATTATATATAGGAGGTAGTGCCATGGAAATGGTATTAGAGTTCTTGCGTGATGTGCTGTCTCAACCAGCACTTTTGATTGGTATTATGTCATGTATAGGCCTGATCGCTTTGAAACGTCCGTTTCATAAAATAATGACGGGCACATTAAAACCTATTCTTGGGTATTTAATGTTAGCTGCAGGTGCGGGTGTTATCGTTAGTAATCTTGACCCATTGGGGAAAATGATTGAACATGGATTTCATATTACTGGTGTAGTGCCAAATAATGAAGCTATCGTAGCTGTTGCACAAAAGGTACTTGGCGTTGAAACAATGTCTATTCTTGTTGTAGGCTTATTGATGAACTTATGTATTGCACGTTTCACCAAGTTTAAATATGTGTTCTTAACAGGTCATCACAGCTTATTTATGGCATGCCTTATGTCTGCTGTACTTGGTACAGCAGGTTTATCTGGTATGGAACTCATACTTGTAGGTGGTTTCTTAATGGGAGCTTGGTCTGCCATTTCTCCAGCTATTGGTCAAAGTTATACATCCAAAGTGACAGATGGTGATGAAATTGCCATTGGTCATTTCGGTAGTTTAGGCTACTATTTATCGGCTTGGGTTGCTAAATATGTTGGGAAAGCTGAAGATAGCACAGAAGATATTGAGATTCCAGAAAAATGGGGTTTCTTACGAGACTCAACATTATCTACAGCATTAACTATGATCGTATTTTACCTAATTGCGGCATTTGCAGCAGGTTCCGAATTTGTCGCTACTTTATCAGGTGATATGAGCCCATATTTATACGCTGTTATGAGTGCTATGAATTTTGCTGTTGGTGTAACAATCGTATACTCAGGTGTGCGTATGATCTTAGGTGATTTGATTCCTGCATTCCAAGGGATTGCTACAAAAATTATTCCTAATGCAATTCCAGCTGTAGACTGTGCCGTATTCTTCACCTATGCTCCAACTGCGGTTGTATTAGGCTTCCTTAGTTCCTTCATCGGTGGTATCATCGGTATGCTTATCCTTGGTGCTGTAGGTGGCGTATTAATCATTCCTGGTCTTGTGCCACACTTCTTCTGTGGTGCTACAGCAGGTATTTATGGCAATGCTACTGGTGGTCGTCGTGGCGCAGCGGTAGGTGCTTTCCTAAATGGTTTGGCTATTACATTCTTGCCAGCTTTGGCGTTGCCAGTTCTTGGTCAATTAGGCTTCCAAAATACAACCTTTGGTGATGCAGACTTTGCAGTAATGGGTCTTGTATTAGGTAATGCTTATGAATGGGTAGGTATGGCTGGTATTTATGGCATTGTAGCTATTGCCGCTTTAGTACTTATTATTCCTAACTTTATTAAAACAAAAGGTAAAGTTATTAATTATGTAGAAGAGGATTAATGAAAACAACTGAGCAACACAGTAATGTTGTAGTACGATATGTATTCCTGACTATTGGAGCAATAAGTTTTGGCCTTGGTACAGCAGGTATCGTATTACCACTATTGCCAACAGTTCCTTTTTATATGCTAACTTTATTTTGTTTAGCTCGAGGGTCTGAACGATTCCATAAAATGTTTTTGGAATCTAGTTTATATCAAAAGACTGTTGCTGCTTATGAACGCGATAAAGCGTTGACCTTGCGGGCAAAGTTGTCCATTCTCGTATCCGTTAGTGCCATAATGGCGGTTGGTGCCTATTTTAGTCAAGATATGCCTATTGCTCTAATGGTTATGGGCATTATATGGGTAGCGCATGTCATAGCATTAGCTTTTATTATTAAAACAAAAAAATAGGAACTTGTATCCTTAGTTTTGAATATAGCCTCATGAATTAAATTGTTGTAGTTTAATTCATGAGGCTTATTTTATAGTACACTAGAATAACTCTCAACGAAGATCTTAATTATTTTAAATTACTAAAACGAACTAGCTTGTGTTTTTAAATCTAAAATGAATTATTATTAATTAGAAGTTGACAATGACTATCAATAAGTATACTATAATATAATATTAACGTTTATGTTTATAGTATTTGTGTATATGGTGATAGTATGAATCCACATAATCATGCGGTTTCACATGCTGGAACATCTATGTCAAGACATACGATATTTGACGGTATCGATTTGATGTTCTTAGATGTGAAGCAAGAGACGATTCAATTTTATGCTAAATCACATACCAAGACGTTTGCTATAAATCACTGTGAAGAAGGGCGCATTGAGTGCAAGTTCACATCTGGTGAGTATTTATATATGGGCCCAGGGGATATGTCGTTAGGGTGGCATACACGCTCCGCTTACCAACATGAAAATTACTTCCCTACAAAATTATTTAAAGGAATTGTATTATTAGTAGATGTTGAAAAGGCACAACCCGTATTAGATGCACTTGTTAGTGATTCTCGAATTGATTTGACTGAGCTGGCCAATCGGTTTTGTGAGCATTCTGATTTTGGTATGATGATGGAAGAAACGGAAACTGTTCGTCACATTTTTTCTAGTTTATATAATGTACCAGATCAAATAAAGGAGCACTATTTTAAATTAAAAGTGATTGAAATCTTTTTATTGTTATCTGTTATATCTACAGCTAATAATGAAAAAAGAAATACCTATAGAAAGCAGCAAGTCGATATTGTAAAAGCTGTATGTGAATATGTATCGACACAGTATATGAAGCGTATTACTATTGATTCCTTGTCTGAACAGTTTGATATTCCTACATCTACCCTGAAACGTTGCTTTAAAGGTGTATTTGGTACAACCATACATCAATATCTAAAAGAATGTCGTATTAATGCGGCTAAGCGATTGCTTCAAGATTCAGATCAATCTATTTTAGAGATTGCTAATGCAGTAGGCTACGAGAACGGTAGTAAGTTTACTGGTGCATTCAAAGAAGCTACTGGTGTAACGCCAAGTGCTTATCGTAAGGTTTAAATAATTTGGATCTTATATTATTCTAGATAGAAATTTTGTGCTTTAGGCTAGGTTTGATAGTCTATGAAAATTAAATATTGTCCGAAACGTATGTTTTTGGTCTATTCGGAGTAGATATGTATAATACACTTTGCTACCATTAAATCTGTAAATGATTTTCAATGTCATTTGGTTGTGGTAGTAAAGTGTATTTTTATATGCATGGTTAAATATATGTCTGGAGGAAATTTAATGAATAGGAGTTGGGTACGGGCAAGGAGATATGTTATATTATCTTGCGCAGTAGCGTGCTGGTTGCAAATGCCGGTAGTTATGGCGGATAATGCGACTGTAACAACCGATGTGGTTCATGTTCGCGGTGCATGGGCTGAAGAGCAGGCAAAACAAGAGTCTCAACAGACGACGATTATTACGAAGAAGGATATTGTCAAAAAGCAGGCAAAATCCGTAGAAGATATTGTATTTTCCGAAACTGGTGTATCCAGAACCGTTGATTCGATGGGGCGCGTCGGTGTATCTATCCGTGGTGCGGATCCGCGTCATACCTTGATTCTTGTGGATGGACAGCCTGTGATGGGTGACCTTGCCAAATATCAAGGCGCCGGTGATGAATTACAGCGTCTCGGTACAGAAAATGTGGAACGTATAGAAATTATTCAAGGTGCAGCAAGTGCTAAATACGGATCCGACGCCATCGGTGGTGTTATCAATGTTATTACCAATAAACCGCGTAAGACTGCTGGCCTTCAGTTTAATGCGGAAGGTCGTAGAACTAAAGGCGACGGTGATATCGTACCGTTTTCCAATTTCTTTATGCGCGCTGATTCTGGCTCATTAGGTAAGTTAAAAGTTAATATTCACGGTAGTAAACGTGATATTATGCCTATTTATGCTAGCGAGCGGCGTCGTATCAGCGCTATGACCAATGATGAAGACCACGGGTTTTTAAAGAATTCCCTACGATATTACGGTACAAATTCCAATATAGGTTTGGCCGCTACGTATGATATTAATGATAAACAGTCTTTGGGAGTCCGTATCGATAGGTATAATGAAGACTTGGAACGATATGTAAAGCGCAGTACTTCCTATTTGGAACCTCAGGTTCATTACAAACGGGATTTAGATAGGAATAATCTTAATTTGACGTATACTGGTCAGGACAATAAGAGTTCGTGGAAAGCGGAACTAAATTATACACGGACCAAAGAAGATGATGTAACATTAACTAGTGACTATGGGAACAGTACCTATGAAGGAAAAAATACATTAAACTATGTGGATAATGTAGATCATCGTCAATGGAGCATAACACTCGGGGCAGATACACAAGTCAATAAGAAACATCTCTTGTCTTATGGCATGGGGTTTATACGGGAGACAGGCGAAGGTAGCAGACTAAAAAATGCGCCTCATACCTATAAACGGCATATCGATCCCTGGGATTACGATAAAAGTCTGGCGGTAAAAAACGGTGTTCCTTCATCCACAATTTATGACCATTCTTTCAGAAAAAACGAGGCCGGTGTAGAGCAGTGGAATAAGGAGAAAGAATGGTATAACGGAGATAAAAGCAAGCCAAACACATTGCCGGAATTTACTTACGAAGAATATCTTCAATATTTGGATCCGCAGGCGGGGATTGATTCAGCGGCCGCAATGGGGCTTGTGGACGGCCCCGTGACGGAGCGTACTCTGAAAAAACGGAATCCTGAAGCTTATGCGCGATATCAGCAGTTTGCTAAACGTTTATTAGCGGAGAATAAAGAATTTATTGAAGACTATCATTTTAATAAGGAGGGCCGAAAAGATGAAAACGGTAAGTATTATCCAGCACTTTATGATGCCTATTTACCGAGCTTTTACTATGGCGCCGTACCGGATTTTGATTCTACGAAGTTGAAATTAAACGGAGCTTATTTTAAAGAAGAGTATTTAAAACGCGTTAATCAACAGACCGCAGGACGTGCGGAGATCAAGAAACAGAATTTCTTTATTCAGGATACGTGGCAGGTTAATAAAAATACTACTTTATCACCAATTATAAGACTGGATCATAGTGATTTATTTGGCTCCAACTGGTCGTTTAATTTCGGCATGACTCATAATGTACATGGAAATGTACACCGCAGATTAAAGGCTAATGTGGGTACCAGTTATACGGAACCTGGTATGGGCGAGCTGTATTATAACTGGGAAATGTATGGCCCGAATATTACAAATGCTACAATCGGTGGCGGTGAAGCCCGATTAGGTTGGTATTGGGTCGGAAATCCGAACCTTAAACCGGAGAAATCCATGAATTTTGATCTCTCTTTGGAAGGGGAAAATAAAAATACCTATGGTAAAGTAACCGTATTCCATAATAATATTCGGAATTATATGTCGATTTACAATACGGGATATTTGATGGATTTTTATCCTCAGTATGATGAATCTACCACATATGGAGCGGCGAAATTTGCTCATGCACCAGATATGATTTACAGTTTCCGTAATATCGGCAAGGCCCAAATTACGGGACTTCAATTTGAAGTTAAACAAACTTTGAATAAACACTGGAAGGCCCGTTTGGGATATACGTATTTACGAGCGCTTAATAAGAGCGATAAAGATATGCCTCGTGAATTACTGGATAAACCTCGTCATAAAGTGGATATCGGTGTGGATTTTGAGGATAAGGCTAGCGGATGGAGCGGTAGTCTGTGGGGAGATTATTATATTCATATGCTGGATAGTAACTCCTTGTCTGGTGGCGGTAATTATATGGTATCTTATATTGATCCTAATAATTCCGATCGTTCCGTTATCAGATATAATTTGAATAATAGAAAAACCGCCGATATGTATGAACATAAAACTTATGGCATATGGAATTTGATGATTCAAAAGAAGATTGATAAGGATTCACGAATCTATTTCGGTATTGATAATCTCTTTAATCATCGTGATGATGATCGGGCTTTATCGGCTCGAGTATATCGTATCGGATTAAATATGAAATTCGGTTTCGGTTCAGGTGAAAGTAAAACGAAACTTACGAAGGAGCAGTTTGAATCGTTACCTCCGGTTATGCTGCAGGATTTTATTACGCGTCCTTTCGATACAGACAGAAAACGAGGTATGGAACTTGTAGGTGATTATCGTGTACGTAATGACAGTCATCTTGGATCTGATCGTCCTGCTACGCGGGTGACTGCTACAAGTTACGTATCCGACGAGGCCGCAAAGAATCTGGCGGACCGCAAGGAACATGGCTTGAATCAACGTATACGTGTCGGTGTCGATGCTCGTATTAACGATAATACGAATGTACGTGTTGTGGGTAGTGCTTCTGGTCAAGCTGGTGTAGATAGCAGTCATGAAACAGAAGGCTCTAAAGGTTTTAATCATCAACGTCTCGAAGAACTAGATGTAACACATCACGGTTCTAAATGGGATCATAGTGTTGGTCGTATTACTGAATCTATGGGGGTTACAGGTTATTGGTTTAATAAAGAATATGACGGCCTTCGTAGTGTTTGGACGAATAAGAATACTCAAGTCCGTATCGGTGTGGGGACCTTTAAACATAGTACGGGAATTAGCGACAGTGCTTATACTCATGCTATTTATACGCATTTTAAACGGGTTCCAACGGTAGAGGAATTCTTAGGTGTTACTATGGATTCGGACGGTGCCAATAAGGAACTCATCGTACCAAATGCAGGGAATACTATTAATTTCTACCAGCAATTAAAAGCCTTGCGCGATAAGGAAGGCATCTTAGATGCGGAGGTAGGTACATTAAAGAAGAAAATCGTCGATATGACTTCCGATATCTGGTCTAAAGAATTTATTGACGGCATGTCCGCGGATCAACTGGCTCCATTAAAAGCGGAGTTGGCAAAGTTGGAAGCATCTTTGCCGGATGTGGAAGCTCGTGTGGCAAAAGAACGGGAACCGTTGCGAGCTGCGCAGTTTGATGTGTTGCGCCGGATGCAGGAAATCGCGGTGAAAGCTTATGGTGCGGATGCGGCTAAACAGACTGTATCGATTAAGATGCCGGATGTGTCAGTAACGTATTCTTATAAATCGCGATACTATGATGAAGATGATGAACAATGGTATGAAGACGAACGTACTTTCACTCAGAAAATAGCACCGGGAACGATTGGGCTTGATAAGAAAAACCCATTGTTTGAAATGAAGTTGAGTGATACCACTGTTCTTTCCAATGGCGGAAAAACGTTTATTTCAAATTGGTACAATCAGAATAAGGCGGCTATCGTGGAGGCGTATCGTGCCAAGGCGAAAGATATAGCAACCTATAGCTTTGGCAATAATCCGTACACGATGAAATTTGAAGATAATGCCTTTGACGGGCTGGACAAGTCTATTTATAAGGCGAATGTTGTTGATATTAACGACTCCGGCACGTCCGGTCTTATTAACGTAAAAGGAAGTGCCTATTATCCTTCTATGATAGCTTCGTACTTTAATAGCTTGGCCCGAATGCTTGAAAAAGCGGACGGCAACAGTCGTTTGCCGAGAGAGGCGCTAGGCAAATATACAGGTGCTATTATTCCTTCAATAGGTGTCGTATTGGAGCGGGATACTATTCCACCAATTGAAAAGGCTGCCTATGTTCAAGTTAAACATATGGTAACGCCTCGTCTTGGTTTAGCTGCGTGGTACTTACGCTCCTTTGGTGGTAGCGACTATCGCTTCTATACGGCGAATGGTAATGCTACAGAAGCGCATGAGTTTAACAATGTGGCTAATGTATTTGGTGTAGGTGCTAAGTATCAATTAAACCATAATGCAAGCATTTCCTTTGACTATGGTCAAAACCGTAGTGACTATGGTCGCTTCATGAATGGCAATACTCATTATGAACATAAGGCTGGTTCATCTCAATTCGATATTAAAGGTCGCGATGTAGGTGGGACACCTCACTTCTGGGCATTGCGCTTTGATGTTGGTCGAGTTGATATGAATAAACCTGGTTCTTGGAATGCCTATGTGGATTATAAGTACTTCGGACATGGTTCCTTCTTCGGCGGCAATGGTACAGAAGCTGTACCTGACCGTTACTTAGATGGCATTAAGAGCTTCACCTTTGGTGGTGGCTATGTGCCAACTAAAGATCTTCTTTTACAAGCATTCTATACATTTGATGCAAAAGGGATTAATAAACGAGATACCTTATATGGATCTGAAAACTTCAAACTTGGGAATTATACTCGTTTCCAAATGACGTATAAATTCTAAAAAATATGTCCGATTTGTCCAAAACGTATATTTTTGGTCTATTCGGAGTAGATATACAAGATACACTTTGCTAACATTAAAATGTGAATGATATTCAATGTCATTATATGTTGGTGAAGTGTATCTTTTAATTTTGTGTGGGAGATACAAGTCATATGTTTAGTTAGAAATTTAGGAGGGCACAATGACCCGGTGGGGACATACAAAGCGTACCATAATTCTATCTAGTGCAGTTGCCTTATGGCTTAGCGCGCCTTTAGTGGTTTGGGCGGATAATACGACTGTCACTACAGATGTTGTTCATGTCAAAGGTACGTGGGCAGAAGAAGAAGCAAAACTGAACTCACAGCAAGTGCAAATCATTACTAAGAAAGAAATTGAAAAGAAACAGGCGAAGTCCGTCGAAGACATTATTTTTACGCAAACAGGTGTATCTAGAACGGTTGATGCTATGGGGCGTGTGGGCGTATCCATTCGCGGTGCAGAAGCTCGTCACACTCTCATCCTCGTAGATGGTCAACCAGTGTTAGGTGATTTCGATAAGTACTCAGGTGCAGCAGACGAAGTACAGCGTATCGGTACAGAGAATGTAGAGAGAATTGAAGTTATTCAAGGTGCGGCCAGTGCTAAATACGGCTCTGATGCTATAGGTGGTGTGGTTAATATCATCACTAAAAAAGCACAAAAGAAACCATCTGTACAATTTAATGCTGAAGGCATGCGTCGTAAGAGCGATGGCGATGTGTTTCCATTCCAAAACTTCTTCATTCGTGCCGATTCTGGTCAAATGGGCAAGTTAAAGGTTGGTTTATCAGGTAGTAAACGAGATCTTATGCCTGTTCTAGCATCTGTTAAACGTCGTGCCTCTGGGATGGCCTTTGATTATGCAAAACATAACTTCAAGCCAAATGTACTTCGTTACTATGGTGATGCGGCAGATATCGGTCTTGTAGCGACCTACGAGGCAAATGATAAAAATAAGGTAGAATTGCGACTTAATCGTTACACGGAAGATCTTGTGCGCGATGTTAAGCACTCCGACTCCGACTTAGAGCCACAGCAACACTTCAAACGTACGGCAGATCGTAATACAGCTAACCTGCAATGGTCCTCTAGAGCTGGAAAGAGTGACTGGACTGTAGAAACTAATTACTCTCGTATTAAAGAAAATGACGTAGCGCTCATTAACTATACAGGTCGTTCCGCTTATGAAGGCTCTAATGAGTTGCGTTATATCGATAACATCGATCATCGTCAATTAGATATTCGAGTAAATGCTAATACGCAAGTCAATAAAAATCATTTGCTAAGCTATGGTGTTAGCTATGCTCGTGAAGAAGGTTCTGGTAGTCGCTTAAAGAGTTCTCCTAATACAAGTACGATGTACATTGATCCATGGGATTACGATAAAAGCTTGTTAGTAGACCGCCTTGATCGTCTCGTGCGACGTAAAGGCGATAATAGTGTTAAAGTTTACTCTCACATCCATGACTATAAATTCATTAATTCCGGTGGCGGCATGCCGCAATGGGATATGGATTATGAATACTATGGGGCTGAAACAAAGGCCCAAAAGCCGGGCATTACGTACGATGATTATGTGAATTATGGTTTATCGGAAAGCAGACTTAGTGAATGGTCAAGCACATCGCCGAATAATCAACCCGTAACGGATGAATTTAAGAAGCGATATTATGCTTTGGAAAATCGGTTGAAATCGGAAAATCCTGAAATGGCGGCACATCGTGCAAACATCGTAGGTGACTATTTTAAATATGGTGAGTCTAACGATCCAGAAATGCGTAAGAAAGCACCTAAGCTAAATGGTAAGGCTTTCTTGGAAGAGTACCGTAATCGCGATCAACGCTTGACTACTGGTAGTGGTACGATTCGTAAAATAAACGCTTACATTTCTGATACATGGCAAGTTAATAAGAATTTAACATTGTCTCCAATTGTGCGCTTCGACAATAGTAGCTTGTTTGGTTCTAACGTATCTGCATCTTTGGGCATGACATATAACGTTAAAGGTAATACACATCGCAGATTTAAAGCCAATGTAGGTACCGGTTATACAGAGCCTGGTATGGGCGAATTGTGGTATAACTGGGAAATGTACGCTTCTAACCCTGTAGGGATTGGGGTAGCAAAACTCGGTTGGTATTGGGCTGGCAATCCTAATTTGAAACCAGAAAAATCGGTCAATTTCGACATGAGCTTGGAGGGTGAAAATAAAAATACATATGCACGCGTAGGTGTATTCCATAACCGTATTAAGAACTATATGTCTGTATACTTCACTGGTGATTTTATGGACTTTGCACCATATCTTAAAGGTGATGCGAAATACCAACGTGCCCCGGATATGATTTATAGCTTCAAAAATATTGGTAAAGCTGAAATTACGGGTGTTCAAGCTGAAGTACAACAAAAATTCGGTAAATATTGGTCTGGTAAGTTAGGTTATACATACTTACATGCAATCAATAAGAGTGATCCGACAATGCCTCGTCAATTACTTGATAAACCAATGCACAAAGTTGACATTGGTATTACCTATGACAATCCTAAGTCTGGTTGGAATGGTTCCATCTGGGGCGATTACTATATCAACATGCTTGATAGTAATACTCTAAATAACGGTGGTAACTATTGGCCAGATATCTTGTCTGGTGATGCAGGTGTTTACAAGAAGCAAACATATGAAAAGAAAACATTTGGCATTTGGAACGTAATGGTTCAAAAACGTTTCAATAAAAATGCCATGATGTATTTCGGTATCAACAATATCTTTAATCATCGCGATGATGACCGCGCTACACAAGAACGCGTCTACCGTATGGGTGTTAACCTTAAATTTGGTGGTGGCGATAGCAGCAAAACTACGGCTATCGGGAAAACTAAAGATGGTGCGAATGTTACAGGTGCTAATGTAGCTAATGGTGAAGTGGTAAACTCTGAATCTGGTGTACAAAACGTAGCTGATGTAGTTCGTTTAACTGATTTTATTCGTTCTGATTTCGATACCACTAAAGAACGTGGTGTTACATTGGTCGGGGACTATAGAGCACGTTGGATGGCACATGATGGCTCTAACAGACCACAATCTCCATTTAGAGCGAACTCCGCTATTGCTTCTGCAAAAGCAAATATGTACGATGCAGACCGTCATAGCTTTGAGCAACGATTACGACTTGGCTTTGATGCTCGACTCAATGAGTTTACAAACTTGAAAGTTATCGGCAGTGCGACTGGTATGAGTGGTGTAGATACAAGTTGGACACAATCTGATTCCAAAGGCTTTAACCATCAACGACTCGATACCGTTGATCTTACAAGACGGGTTAAAAAATGGGATGTATCAGTGGGCCGCTTAACCGAGCCTATGGGTGCTAGTGGTTACTGGTTTGGTCAATCTTATGATGGCGTTCGTGCTGTTTGGAATGGTCATGACTCTCAAGTTCGTATTGGGGTTGGTACTTTCAAACATAGCACGGGTATTACTGATTCTGCGTATACTCATGCAGAACATGAAGTTATTTACAGACCTCCAACAGCAGCTGAATTGATTGGTATTAATCGTGATGATTATCCATACGATATTGAGAGTGCTACTAAAACCGGCTCTGATGGTGAGAAGAAGACCTCAACAGATTCGGCAGCTCCAGATAGTCCAACTGGTATTTATAACTCCACTTACAAAGGCAAGACAGATAGCCTCTATTTCTATCAACAGCTAAAAGGTTTACAAGATGAGTATGAAGCATATAAGGCTACATTGAACCTAAATTGGAGCAATCCAAACCGAGATCAAGAGCTTGAAAAGGCTAATGCTAAATTAGCTGAAACTCAGAAAAAACAAGCTCAAATTATGGGTCGATTACAAGATATTCTTACAAAAGCATATCCTACAGATATGGCAGGGACTAAATTCTCCCTTGATATCCCATCTGGTGGGTATGCAATGTATGAAATCACCAATAAGAAAACAGGGGAAAAACTGTATAAAACAGGCGACATTATGTATAACGTAAATTCCCCATTGTACCCTGAATCTATGAAAGAAAAGGCAAAAGGTCTTATCGTATCCTCTGATAATAAAGAAGCCTTGCTAAATCCTAAAGAGTATGTTGATAAACATGCAGCTGAGATTAATCAATCGATTACAGAAATTGCTAAATATAATGCAACTGATAACTGGAAAAACTACAATAATAGCGAGCTTGATGAAGTTTGGGTAAAACAAGCTGATGGTACATTTAAGAAATCTTATGATTATTATGGTCAACCATCAAGTGATTATGAATTCACTGGCTTCTTAGGTGCAAAGACTTACAAATACGATAGTGGTAAATACGTATTTAGTGATTATGATGCTAAAGATGCCATTTACAAAAAGAACTTCACCATGTTCTCTGGTGATTGGGGCGAAGGTGGTTCTTATTATGGTTGGGGCATGCCAAATGCTATGTATAACTATATGTATAATCTTGAAAAAGTTGTACATGATGCGGAGTCTGAAAATAAATTACCACGCGAAGCAATCGGTAAGGTCATAGGCAACTTGATCAGAACAGAAGGTGTAGTTCTTGAAAAAGATACTGTACCAGCTATCGATAAAGCAGCATTTATTCAATATAAGAAGCAAATTGGTTCTCGTCTTGGTTTACAAGCTTGGTACTTACGTTCCTTTGGCGGTAAAACACATACATATTTAAATGCAAACGGTAACGGTAATGATGAACACAACTTCTCCAATGTAGCTCATGTATTTGGTATTGGTACTAAATATCAACTGGGTGCCAATGCAGTTGTTACTGTTGATTATGGTCAAAACCGTTCCAACTTAGGTCGTTACTTGAACGGTAACACTGTATATCAACATGAACGTGGTACGGCAGACTTTGCGATTAAAGGTCACCAAATGGGTGGGACACCACATTTCTGGATGGCTCGTCTCGATATTGGCCGTGCAGATTTAGATGTTCCAAAATCATGGAATGCGTTCATTGATTATAAATACTTCCAACATGGCTCATTCTTTGGTGGCAATGGTACGGGCGCTGTTCCTGATCGTTATTTGGATGGTATTCGTAGCTTTACATTCGGTGCTGGTTATGTGCCACGCAAGGACTTACTCCTTGAGGCATTCTATACATTTGATGCGAAGGGTACTAATAAACGAGATACTTTATATGGTAGTGAAAGCTTTAAGTTAGGCGATTATACAAGAATTCAAGGAACCTATAGGTTCTAATGCTCAGTCTGTAAACAGGCAGAAAGGTTACTAATATGGAAAATTTAAATTATGTCATTCACTTATTTCATAGTGGCGGGTATGTAATGTATCCATTGTTACTCTTGTCTTTCATGGTTATCGCTATAGCTGCAGAACGTGCTTTCTTCTATCGTAAGTATGCAGGTAAAACATTTGTTGTAACTCATGCCGTAAATGAATTCGCAAAATTACAACGTTGGGATGAAATTGATAAAGTAATTAAAGAGAACCCTTCTATTGCAAGTCGTATTGCGGAAGCAGGTTTAAATAATGATTCTAGCGAAGAAGCAATGAAGACCGCTTTTGCTGATCAAATGGGGGTTGATGCAGTTGGTTTCCGTAAATATATGGACTACTTAAGTGCAACAGTTACGATTTCTCCACTATTGGGTTTGCTTGGTACAGTAACAGGTATGATTGGTTCTTTCAGTATCCTTGACTCTGGAGCGGGTGCATCTGCCATTACTGGTGGTGTAGGTGAGGCTCTTATCGCTACAGCATCTGGTTTGTGTGTAGCTATTATGGCATTTATCGTTTACACAATTTTTAGTCATCGTTTGGATTCCATTATTAATCAAATTGAAAATATGTGTGTAAATATAGTTACAGCTAAACGAGAAGGGTGGAAATAATTATGAACTTGCAAAGCTTTCGTATGAAAACTAAGCCGGAATTCATGATCATTCCAATGATTGATATCATTTTCTTCTTGTTGGTATTCTTCATGATGAACAGCTTACAAACAGTGGCTCAAAAAGCCTTGTCTGTACAATTACCACAGGCTACTAGTGCTTCGGCACCAGCTCAATTACCAGTGGTTTTAACATTAGATGCAGAGGGTCATATTACGATTGATAACAAGCCAATGAGCATTGACGATGCTGAGGCAATGGTAAAACAACGTATCCAAGAAAACCCTAATGCTAGTGTTATCTTACAAGCCGATAAACGAGCGGCTCATGGTCAAGTAGTAGCAATCATGGACATGTTAAAACAATCTGGTGTTAAACGCTTAGCTATTGCAGCTGAACAGAAAGGATAACTATGGGACTAGGCATATCATGGAAAAAAGCAGCCATTATATCCGCCGTAGTTCATCTTATTGCTCTCTTTATTGCTGTAATCTTTTTTGTAGTGGTTCCAGCCATTCAAGAAATGGATACCTATGAAATCGACCTCACACAAAGTGTGCTCGATGATGGTGGCAGTGGACATGCTGGTGGTGGCGGAGGTAACAGAGCTGATCTGTTCCCTAAACCATTATCTGCAGATGAAGTAGCGGCAAGAACAAAGGCTGTTGTAGCAAATGTTGAACCATCTACCGCAACAGATATTCCTGATGCAGTAGATGTGGCAGCTAAAGCAAGCGAAAATAAAGGCAATACATCCGGTGATAATTCCGCTGTTGGTGGCACCGGCCCTGGATCTGGTGGCGGATCTGGCGGTGGTCATGGTACCGGTGAAGGCACTGGAGTTGGTGATGGTAGAGGCCATGGTACTGGTACAGGTGATGGTACCGGTGAAGGTGATGGTCATGGTACAGGTAAAGCAGCGTTCAATGTAGAGGGCTTTTATGCAGCTGTAGATAGCCAAAAACAAATTCCTTATGCGGCTATTAAACGTAAAATAAACGTAGATGTTACAATTAATGTAATGGCTAAATTAGATACTAATGGTAATTTAATAGATGTATATCCAACTAGTGGTGGGGATGAGATATTTGTAGAAGCGGCTCTTGATGCAGTGCGACGAGCGACTCCGTATCCAAATGAAACAGGGGATATACAACCAGTAGAAGTTCCTGTACACTTTGTAGTACAGGCTGATGGTGAAGACGAAGAAGAATAAATTTATTTAAGTAATAAAGGAGATATTTATGAAATCTATTATTTTATATTCCTCCCTCACGGGAAATACAAAAAGCGTAGCGGAAGCAATGGCTTCTGTTATGCCTGAAGGTACACCTTGTGTTCCTGTAAAAGAAGCGCCTGATAATTTAGCTGACTATGACACTGTGTTCGTAGGTTTCTGGGTAGACCGTGGTACAGCTAATAAAGAAGCGGCTAAGTTGATTGAAACTTTGACAAATCCTAACATCGTATTCTTTGCTACGTTGGGGATGTATGCTGATTCTGATCACGCTCGTGAAAGTATCGATAAAGCATCTACATTGTTGCAAAACAAAGAGTCCCTTGTAGATGGGTTTGTATGCCAAGGTAAAATCGATCCTAAAGTAATCGAAATGATGTATAAAATGTTCCCACCTGGATCTGCACATGGTCAAAGCCCAGAACGCGATGCGTTACATAAAGCTGCAGAAACTCATCCAGACGAACAAGACTTTGCAAACGCAAAAGAATTCACAAAATCTGTACTTGCAAAGTTGCAAGCCTAATTTCTGAAAGGGGATTGGAGTATGAGTTTAGCAAGTTTCTTTGAGTCCATTCCGGAGAAACAACGCAATCTACAACTAGGTTTAGAATGCGATAATCCGATGAGTGGTGCATTTCCTCATAAACGTGTTGTTCATGCAGGTCTCAATGGTACGCTTGTTTCTCCAAAAGAAACGCAAGCCGTTTGGGATACATTAATGAATAGGGCTCCTAAAAAGGGCGAAATGCAATGCGCTTACATTCATATTCCGTTTTGTAAGACAAAATGCACATATTGTGGATTCTTCCAAAACGGTACGAGTCAAAGTGTTGAAGACCAATATATTGATGGTCTTATCAGTGAATTAAAGCTCGCTAGTGAACGTCCGAGATTAAAAGATGGCTTAATCCATGCCGTGTTTATCGGCGGTGGCACACCAACATCTTTATCTCCTACAAACTCTGAAAGACTGCTCAAAGCAATTAAAGCGTACTTGCCATTGGCAAATGATTACGAACTTACCTTAGAAGGTCGTATTCACGATTTAATTCCTGAAAATCTTGAAGTTTGGATGGCAAACGGTGTTAACCGTATGTCTATCGGCGTACAATCTTTCAATACAGAAGTACGTCAAATGGTAGGTCGTTTAGATACGAAAGAAACCGTATTAGAACGGCTAGCAGCTTTGAAAGCTTATGGTCAATGCTCTGTTGTTATTGACTTGATCTATGGTTTACCTGGTCAAACGATGGAGGTTTGGGAACAAGACTTAGCAGATTTGGTAAGCTCTGGCGTAGATGGTGCGGATCTATATCAATTAAATGTATTTGATGGTAGTGATCTCAATAAAGACATTGCAAACGGCAAAGTTCCAGCTGCAGCCACCACCGCGATGCAAGGTGAGATGTTTGAATTTGGTCGTAAATACCTTGATGAACGTTCCTATCGTCGATTGAGTGCCGCTCACTGGAGTGCTAATAATCGTGAACGTAGCTTGTATAACACTTTAGCTAAATCGGGTGTTTCAATGTTCCCATTTGGCAGTGGTGCAGGTGGTAACGTCGACGGTTATGGTATGATGTTACATCGTGCATTAAAACCATACGAAGATATGGTTACCCGCGGTGAAAAACCATTTATGGCCCTTATGAAACAAAGTGATTTACAACCTATTGTAAACCAAGTAGTAAGTCAATTAGAACAAGGGTTCCTCAATATTATGAGTTTAGTAAAACTGGATTCAAGACTAGATGAATTGAACTGGCTCTATAAATTATGGGAAAAACACGGTCTTGTTGCCTATAATGGTTTACTTTATAAATTGACTGCAGCAGGTGAATTCTGGACTGTAAATCTTACACAAAGTACATTAGAAGCAGTTGAATATATCCTGACTGGTAAGAATTCCTTTGCTGTAGAAGCAGTAGCTGCACAAGATACAAAAACAACTTCTAAAGACAATCCTAATCAAGAGGTACGTGGCATTGGTCAAGGTAAAGCTAATATTTCTGTGCCAACTGATGAAGATTCTGAAGCCCAACGTAAAGAAGCTCTCATTGCTAAGGCGAAAGCTGAAATTGCAAAGAGCGGTGCTTCTGGGGAAGCAGCAGAACGAATGGTACTAGCTATGTACAATTTGAGTGCTGATGAGATTGAATATATGATGGAGCGTATGATGTCTTAAACTGTTATGTTACACCTCAATTCTAACAACCTCTCTCAACAACCAACATATAATATACAAGACATATTACGTGACATATACGTGCTCTCTGTAGTACAAAGTAGCCCCAGACTTCGGTCTGGGGTTTACTTTTTATACAACGAAATGTATTCTGTAATTAATAGGAATTGGATTAATAAATATCATAAGACGATTAGGAATCTTAGTTGTTTCAAGGACCATAAGAATTATAAAAATTACGAGATGCATAGGGCTAATATAGATCAATTTGTTTATACAGTTAGTCAAAACGTTAGGAGGTTAGTATGAGTATATTTCCTAAAAAAAATATAGATATCGTGGGCATCGGTGCTAGTACATTAGACCGTTTTATAGTGGTGGATCATTATCCAACGGGCCGTGAGGTACAGCAAGTCGTATCGTCTACTACCGATGGTGGTGGGCCAGTGGCTACAGCACTAGCGGTGGCCGGAAAATATGGTGCTCGTACGGCTATGATTGATAGTATTGGCGATGACATGGTAGGTCGTCACATATTAGATGACTTTGAAAAATACAATGTTAATACAAATGCAATTCAAGTTGAAAGTGGTACTAATAGTGGGGTGGCTACAATCCTCGTAAAACAGAGTACTGGTGAGCGTGCTGTATTTTTTGAACGATCTACTGCAACTGAGCCCGATTTTTTAGAGGTTCATAAGCAATTGATAGAAGACGCTTATATTTTGCATATTAATGGTCGACATCGCCAACTCATGCGTTCTGCTATGGCTGTAGCGAAAGAGGCAGGGACTATCATTTCTTTAGATGGTGGTGCTCAGCGTTACGATGAAGATATGAAGCCTATTACAGAAGATAGTCATATCGTTATCGTTGCCCGTGATTATGCTGAGAAGTATACGGGTACAACTGATTTAGAAAAAGCTTGTCGTATCATTCATGACCGTGGTGCTTTAATTGCAGGTGTTACGGATGGGGCTAATGGTAGCTATTTTGTATGGCCTGATGGTACAGCGTATCGTTGTGAGCCATTCCCGCAGAAAAGTATAGTAGATACTACGGGGGCAGGGGATAGCTTTCATGGTGCTTTTTTAGCTAATTTAGCACATATAATTAATCATATGAAGGGGCAAGAAACGATTTCAACGAGTGAGTCTTACGGTGCATCTATACGTGCTGTAGAGTTGCTCAAACATTGTGCGCACTCCGATTTAGAGAAGGCCGCTATTTTTGCATCTGCGGTAGCTTCTTTAAATACACAAGGCATAGGCGGGCGAAGTCCACTACCAACGTTACAGTCAGTGCAGGAACTTATAAGATAGGACTACGATTATGTGGCAAAATACTTCAAAAAATCAAGTTCAGCAATATATGCAACAAAATCCTTATCGTCTATTAGCCCTTAGCTTTTTGGCTGCCATGACTATAGGGACGATATTACTTATGTTGCCCATATCAAATGCTCAAAGCAATAGTACAACGCTTGTGGATGCAGCTTTTACCGCAGTATCTTGTGTTTCTGTAACAGGCTTGGCGACAGTAGATACCTATTATCATTGGTCCTTGTTTGGCAAAATCGTCATGGTAATCCTTATCCAATTAGGTGGATTAGGGATTGTTTCCTTTACCACTATTATTGCTCTAGTATTAGGGCGTCGGGTAGGTCTAAAAAATCGCGTGCTTTTGTCAGAGGATGTAGGGCAAGATGGCATGAAAGGGCTTCTACATATTACGAAGAAACTAACTATTTATACCTTCTGTGTTGAAATTATTGGTGGTATTATCTATACCATTCAGCTATATCCCTATATTGGTGATGCTGCTTTATATACGGGGATTATGCAATCTATTTCCAGCTTTTGTAACGCAGGATTTATATTCTTTGATAATGATCTACCTTATACCCTGGTGGGCGATGTAGTATTTAATATAAATACAATGGCCCTTATTGTAATAGGTGGTTTTGGTTATCTCGCAACTTTTGATATTTGGTCGCATCGCAAGCTACGACGTTTTGTAGATTTAAAACTACATACAAAAATAATGTTAGTTGGCACAACGGCTCTCATCCTTTTAGGGACTATTATTTTCTTAGTGGTTGAGTGGGCGAATCCCAACACTTTTGGTCCTTTACCTATATGGAACAAGGTCATGGCCTCTCTATTTCAATCGATTACACCTCGTACAGCAGGTATTGCTACTGTAGATTATAATGATTTACATCCAATTACCTTGTTTATTACCATTATTTTTATGTTTATTGGGGCAGGTCCAAACTCCACAGGGGGCGGTGTTAAGATTAGTACCATTGCTGTCGCTTTTCTAGCATCGCGTACATTATTTAATAACCGTCCTGATACAGAGGTTTTTGAACGTCGCATATCGTTGGTTACTGTACTTAAGGCAAATGGGATAATCTTTTTATCGATCCTTCTTGTTTTACTTGCTACTTGCTATTTGGCTTGGGATGAGCCGTATAACTTTATTCGACTACTTTTTGAGGTAACCTCTGCCTTTGGGACCGTAGGTCTTACAACGGGTATTACACCTGATTTATCTGAAAGTAGTAAATGGGTGTTGATGCTTGTCATGTTTACGGGTCGTGTAGGGGTTATGACTGTTATTGGTACTTGGGCGTTAAGAACGGCACCGACTAAACCAATTAGCTATGCAGAAGAGCGTGTATTGTTATAAAAACTGATTAGATTGAATATAAAAGGGGGCATATATGAAACATAAAACGATAGCAGTAATAGGTCTTGGTCAATTTGGTGGCACTGTTGCCAAGATGTTAGCTTCCATGGATCATGAGGTATTAGGTGTAGATATTGATCCAGAAGTTGTACAGAAAATTTCACCATTTATAACACATTCTATAGTTGCAGATACAACTGATGAAGAGGCAATCAAAGCATTGGCGCTAAGCCAGTTTGATATGGTTATTGTGGCTATAGGTGGCAATCTTCAAGCCAATTTGATGACAGCTATGCTTCTTAAAGAGTTAGACGCACCTAAAATTGTGGCCAAGGCTGAAAATAATATACAAGGTAAAATGCTTCATAAAATAGGTGTAGATCAAGTGATTTACCCTGAATATGATATGGCATTACGCCTTGTACAATTTTTAACTAGAGATCATGTTATGGATTATTTACAACTATCTAAAAATATTAGTCTTATAGAAATTAAAGTACCGTCATTCTTGGTGGGGGCTAATTTAAAGGACTCCAATTTGCGTGAGAAATATAATCTTAATGCAGTAGGTATAAGACGTGGTGAGGATTTAGAAGTTCCACCTAATCCAACTACCATTCTCGGTGAAGATGATAAATTATTAGTCATTGGGAATAATTCTGATTTAGATGCATTAACGATGTAGTGAGTATATGAAAGTGATATAACTACATCGAAAAAATATGATATAATAAAAATAGAATTCAGTATAGGTCATACGTATTCGTATGGCCTTTTTATATAGAAATGAAGGTTATTATGACAGAGGAACAATATATAACGGCGCTGACCAATAACCCACATGGGATTCGAAACATTCCAAATCCTACAGAAGCTATGCAACTTACATGTGTGGGGCAAAACGGTATGCTGTTACAATATATTAAAGAACCTACTCAAAAGGTGATTGAAACGGCGCTTTTACAAGCAGCACGGGCCATACAGTTCGTAGAGCATCCTAGTGAAGAGTTGTTGAGTGCTTTGGTAGAAAAGGACTGGGCGGTTTTAGAATACATCAGCGATCCGTCTGATACATTAATTCAAAGCGCGTTAGCTCAATCAGGCTGGGCTATTCGCTATATTGCAAACCCATCTGAAGAATTGCAATTAGAAGCGGTGAAGGCGAATTATGATGCCTTACAATATATCAATGCCCCAAGCGAGGTTGTGCAGTTACAAGCCGTGCAAGAGAGTTACTTAGCCTTGCGCTACATTGATGAGCCTAGCGTAGCTGTACTAGAAGCAGCAGTAAAGCAAGATCCACAGGCAATGCGGCAGATTACAACCATCACTAAGGACTTGGCCTTGCATCTATTTAAGGTAAGTGCGGCTATTGTCGGTTATATACCTAATACATTGGGTGTTACAGTAGACGAAATCAAAGCTATAATTGTAGATGCTATTTCCAGCGATACAGTTGATGAAGACTATATACGCGAGTTAATCAACAATAAAGCTATCGGTGGACGTCAATCTAAATGGCCCATCGATTTGGTGTCACTTATAGATGCTTATGGCACCAAAACAGTTAAGAAAATTGCAGTAGGCGAATATTTGAAATATTAGGACGGAGATACAATGAACTTTATAGATACAATGACAAGCGTTGAATTAGTGCTTGCCGCTAATCAAGTGCCTTTGCTCGTTGGTGAGACTGGCATTGGCAAAACCTCTCTCGCAGCGCGTGTAGCAGATGTACACGACTGGGAACTCGTTACTATTGATGGTAACCTGTTAAAGGAAGGTGAAATCGGAGGCTTGCCAACAGTAGAAACAGTGACGCATACAGATGGTCATGGCAACACACGGGATGTAAAAACTACGGTATACGCTGTGCATCATACATTGGAACATGTGGCACAAGCTGTAGACCAAGGTCGCGATGTATTACTGTTTATCGATGAAATTAACCGCGCGGAACATGCGGTGCAACAAGAGTTGATGAACCTTATCTTAAACCGTGAAATCAATGGTTTCTCCTTAAGTGATCAAGTGCGCATTATCGCCGCTATGAACCCTGAGGATTCTTTTGATTACCAAACGATTGACATGGACCCGGCACAACAAAACCGTTTCGTATGGCTTTACATGAATGCTGATTATATGCAATGGATTGATTGGGCTATTGGTGCAGGCATTGAAGAAAAGGTTATTGAATTCATTTCTTCTTATCCAGAATATTTAAATCAACGTCACGAAGACGATATCGATGCTACTCCTCGTTCCTTTGAACGCGTGTCTGGTCTATATATGATTTATAAAAACCAAGAGGGAACAAGCTATAGCCGAGACGTATTTATGAATGTTATCCGTGGTAACGTAGGCAAACTCATTGCTGAGGCTTTCGTAAATTTCATCGAGTCTGACCAAGAACCTCTTATTACCTTTGATGATGTTTTGGCGGCGGTTCAAAAACCAGGTGCTATTATGTCTATGGCTGAGCAGGTTAAAGGTGAAAGCCCGACTCGTCTATATGTAGCGGCAAAAAATATGTTGCATCGTTTAAATCACAATAGCAATGCGCAGGAAGTTCATCACTTTGTGGAATTCTTGACCTTGTATCCAGGGGACTTGCGCGTAGCGGTTATGAAAGATCTTCGTAACACTTATGAGCGCGTTTACGCTTATGCGATTGAAGATGACCTCTTTGTAGATACTTTCTTTGAATCACAAAAATAAGTCTATGTAAGTAGTTAGTTGAATCGAAGCTGTCTATATAGATAACTGATTTTAGTAAATTATTAGTTATGAGACTAATTGATATATAGAACATGATATAAATAAAATCAGATGTTTAACGAAAAGGAGGTGGAATGATGCAACGAAATTTAGATAAGGACGATATTCGCGACGCCTCTGACTTACTGACGCACATCGATGGTTGGGAAAAGACTGGCTCGTATGATAAGGATGCCATCGAGGCTCTTGATCGATGGCATGCGAAACGAGAACGCATTCATCGTGAAGCAGAGGCTTTATATACGCAAATCTACGCTACCTATGAGGCCTATGTTGATACTTATGAAGAGCAGCATCATAATGTTCAGCCAGAACGCATAGCGGCAGACCTTATGAACCACAATATGTCGGATAGCCATATTGGTACTATCGGGCGTGCTCTTGAAGACGTACAAGTGGAGGGGACAGATTTCGCCGTCATGCAGCAAGCCGTTATGACGCCTGCCTATGAGCAACGGTTGTGGAATATTTTGCATGATGTGAATAGCTTACTCTTTGAAGAGGACCAATTCTTTGGTTATTTCTATTTGCAAATGACTCATCGCATTCGCTTTGATATGACCAGTGCCTTCGGTATTAATCTTAAAAAGGGCAGATATGTGCTATATGTAAATCCTTTTATCTTATTACGCCAACCGCCAGATGTGATGAAGGATGGCATTAAGCGTGAAGTTCTTCATATCATTTCTGCTCATTTGATGCGGGTAAAAGCACTGAGCCAAGGCTTTCACAAAACAGCAGTCCATATGGCTATGGACATGGTCGTAAATGATTACCTTGAACATGTGGACCGTGATGCGGTAACGGTGGCCAATGTAAATACGCGCTTTGGTTTGTTATTAAAGCGTTTCCGTACCATTGAATACTATGCGAAGGCTATTGATAAGGTCATGAAAGAAAAACCAGACCTTTTTGTGCCTATCGATAACGCAGATACAGCGGTTGCTATGGAGTTTGACCCTCAAACCAGCCATGATATTTGGGATGAATCCGATTCTATTGATACAGATACGATGGACCAAATCACGGAGCGCTATATCAACGAAGCCTCAAAGGGTGATATGGAAGGCTATGTGAAAAGCCTTATTGATACATTTCAAAAAACACGCCGCGCCTTGCCTTGGTATTTCTACCTTAAAAAGCTAATGGGCAAGGTAGCGAGTGGATACAAAAAAACGACGATGCGTCGTAATCGTCGCCAACCTGAGCGTTTGGAATTATCTGGTACATTACGTCAACATAAGGCAAATGTATGGGTAGCTCTCGACATGAGCGGTAGTATAACTGATGTGGAGTTTACAAATGCTTTAGAGCAAGTGCTACAAATCGTGCATGCTTATAACCATCGTATTACTGTTGTAGAATGTGATAATGAAGTACGCCGCACCTATACGATGAAATCTGTAAAAGATGTAAAACCTCGCCTCGATGTGCGTGGTGCTACAGCCTTTACCCCTGTATTCTCTATGGCTAATCAAAACCGTGTAGATTTACTTGTATACTTTACAGATGGCAAAGGGGAAGAGCGACTCCGAGAGGCTCCAAGAGGCTATAAGGTGCTGTGGGTATTGACCGGTGAGAATCCACAATTATCTTTGCATAACCCGTACGGCATGGTTCGTGAACTCGGTTATGTGGGGATTGATGAGACTCAGGATATTGATGAGTTTGTACGTATGGCTAACCGCGGAGGCTTTTCTATGGCTAATCAAGAGATTTAGTCTATTAGGTCCCAAGTTTTTTATAGGTCTGATCTTGAACCAAGACGGTATACAAAAAAGACTCAATCCAGTGGATTGCGTCTTTTTTAGGTCTGTGGATTTTTATTAGCTGTTAAGCTCAATAGAGGAACCTGGATCGATAATGAGTGCTGTTTGGTTATACTTACCTTCTACAAGGCTTGTAAATACACCTGGCTCGCGGTCGATAACGGGCCAGGTTTTGTAGTGAATTGGAATGGAAATACGTGCTTTTACATAAGAAGCAGCAAGGGCTGCATCTTCAACCCCCATTGTGTAATTATCACCGATAGGAAGAAGGGCGTAATCGATTTCACCAAAGCGATTTAATAATTTCATATCGCTAAAGAGTGCTGTATCACCAGCGAAGTATAGGATATCTCCATAGAAATCTACGATACAACCTGCAGCGTGACCGCCAGGGATGCCAGAGCCGTGGAAGGCAGGAACCATTCGAACCGAACCAAATTCAAAGTCGAACTTACCACCTAAATGCATGGCGTGTGTACGGCAACCGGCAGCAGCTGCTTTACCCGCTACCTCAGCAGTAGAGATAACGAGGGCGTCATTTGCTTTGGCAATAAAATCTGTGTCTCCATAGTGATCATCATGGCCATGACTGACAAAGATATATTGGCATTTAATATCTTCTTTTTTAGCGATATCCCATGTATTACCGGTCAAGAATGGGTCGAAAATCATGGATACATCGCCACGTGTGAGCATAAAGCAAGCGTGACCAAAATAAGTTAGTTTTGTTTTCATAGGAACACTTCCTTCCTTGTACATACAATTCTTAATTCTATTGTATAATATAATAAATGAAAATAAAACTATTGGTGATAATTTATACATAATTAGTAAGGATATATTATGGATTTAACACATTTTGATCAAGATGGAAATGCTTGGATGGTAGATGTATCAGATAAGGATATTACAACTCGTACCGCCGTGGCAGAAGGCTTTATTGCTATTAATGATGCTATTTACGATCGTATTGCGGCAGGAACTATAAAAAAGGGAGATGTTCTTAGTGTTGCTCAATTGGCAGCTATCATGGGGGCTAAACAGACGAGTGCTCTCATTCCGCTTTGCCATCCGTTGGCATTGACTAAGGTTGAGGTGCATTGCACTCTTATTGATGGTGAAAGTCTAGCCTGTACAGATGCTACACATAATCGTGCGGTTAAGGTTCGAGCTACTGTAAAAACGACAGGAAAGACAGGTGTTGAAATGGAAGCCCTTACAGCGGTTCAAGTAGGACTTTTAACAGTCTACGATATGTGTAAAGCTATTGATAAGGGGATGATTATAGGCCCTACATATCTTGTAGAAAAAAAAGGCGGAAAAAGCGGACATTTTGTACGGTAATGTATCAAGTAAATCAGTCACGATGCTTTCATGATAAATTAGTATATTAGAAATAATAATCTTTGTGAGCTTGAGCCAAGGAATATGCTTACAAAATAATTAAAATGTGTATTAAGAACGAGAATGTTATGAGGGCCTGCATATGAGTAAGTTACGATCGAAATTATTTATTGCGATGATGTCAGCCATGCTATTGGTAACCGCAGCCGGATGTGGGAAGGATAATCCTATTAACAATATCACTTCCTCTATGAGTGAAGATGAGGCGCAACGTGGCAAAGGGATAAATGGTGATTTAAAAGATCCTGTTTACACTTATGATGCCATTGTTAATGGTGCATCGGGTGTGGTTCATCCACGTAAAACCCCTTATGGATTTTACTCTCAAAAAGGGACTGAAGATGAATATGCGGTTTGGAAGAGTCTTGTAGAAAAACAGTTTAAAGATGTTAAACCAGTCCCTGAGGACGCATCGGAAGCTGAGATTAACCGATTATTTAATCAAATTCTATATGTTTCAGCTTATGATTATGAGCCTATAGAAGATTTGGACAGGTATTCTTATTTCGTGTTCCAAAAGGATCGGATTCACCCATTTACAAAACAACCGATTAAGGAAAATACACAATTGAATCTTGAGATTGTGTTGGATGCCAGCGGATCCATGGTCAATGAGATACAAGGTAAAAGCATGATGGATATCGCTAAAAATTCAATTAATGAAATTTTAACGACCTTACCGGATAATGCTAATGTAGGATTGCGTGTATTTGGACATTTAGGTGATAATACGGCGGAAAAACGTACGGAATCTTGCGGCGCTAATGAATTGTTACAACCGATAACAAAACTGGATCGTGAGAAAATAAAATCTGTAATGTCTCCGATTCAACCGATCGGCTGGACATCCGTTGCCAAATCCATTGAAAAAGGCACCGCTGATTTGAGCCAATTTAAAGGTGAGAAGGATGTTAATATTCTATACATCATAACCGATGGTATCGAGACTTGCGATGGTGACCCTGTGGCTATGGCGGAAAAGTTAAAAGGTGGTAAAACCAATGTAATATTGGGTATCATAGGGTTTAATGTCGATGCGAATCAGGATGCACTATTGAGACAAATTGCGCAAGCTGGTGGGGGCTATTATGCTTCTGCTAATGAAGCCAATACTTTGACCGCTGAATTATATCGCATTCATGAACTGGCGAACGCCAAATATGAGTGGGAAACCTTAAATGAGATAGCACTTAATAGACTTAAGACTAGTCATGGAACTGGACGTCTGTTTAATAGCTTCTTAAAAGGACAGGCGCTTTCTGAAAAAGTTAATATTGATCAAACTATTTCCGTTTTAATGAGGGATGAAGCAAAGATTATTAAACCATTTGGTAAGGTACATCAAGCATTGAAGAATAAAGCGGAAGAACGCAAAAAGCTTATAGAAGCTCTTTTAAAAGACAAAATAGCTGAGGTTGAAAAAGCAGATGCTGAGTACATCAAGTCTTTAGAGGCAAGAAAGGGTGAAATTGTTGCTTATATGCCATCAACAAGTCGAGTAGATAAATTTAGCCGTTACTATGTTCCACGAGAAGATCGACCTGGTACGACGGAAGGGCAACAAAAAGATGGTCAAAAATTAGAAGAGGATAGACAACCTAAGAAATAAATATATGAGCCTTCTGTGTTACAATTAAGTTAAACACAGAAGGCTTATTTTTTCGAAAAGTGATAGATGAAAGTATTGTTTAGTATATTTTAATTAAAAATCTTAATTTTTTTTCAGTAGTTTACTTCTAATGGTATAATAGATTGTTAGAGGAGACTTTTTCTTCATCTATGTTAATAATATAAAGAGGCTTATAGTGGAAATTGTATTATATGAACCGGAGATTCCCGGCAATACAGGCAATATTGCACGCTTATGTGCTGCCAATCATATGACTTTGCACCTTATCAAACCGCTGGGCTTTTCCATCGATGATAAACATGTAAAGCGAGCTGGTCTTGATTATTGGCATTTGGTAGATGTACAAGTACATGAAAATATTCAAGAACTATATGAGAAATATCCTGATCGTAGATATTTCTACGCCACCACCAAGGCAAAGCATACACATTCTGAGGTTAAATACGAGATTGGTGATATGCTTGTTTTTGGCCCTGAAACGAGAGGTTTACCTGAAAGTTTATTAGACGGTAAAGAGGATACATGCATTCGTATACCTATGGTAGATGAAGCACGTTCTTTGAACTTATCTAATGCGGTGGCTATCATCGCCTATGAAGGCATGCGTCAACTTGACTACCCAGATCTTAAGGCTGAAGGCAAGTGGATTCAATCTAAATAGATATGCTTTCACAATAAACGAATATAAACAAATATAAATAAATATGGGTTAGAGGACCTACTAAATCTATATGACAGGTAGATTTTTTAACAGTGTTGTTTAGAGGAGGATATTATGAACTACGATAAAGCTCATGATTTAGCTCAAGCGATGCGTGAATCCGAAGAGTACAAAGAGTTAATGGCTGCTCAAGAAGCAGTGAAGGCAGATGCAGTAGCAACGGCTTTAGTTTGCACATTTATGGCACAACAAATGCAATGGGAATACGCTAAGTTGTCTGGTGCTCCTGAAGCAGATGAGTTGCAAAAGAAGCAAGAGGAATTGATGCCTCAAATTCAAGAAAATGCTGCAGCGACTTCTTATTTGCAAGCGCAAATGCGTTGGAGCCAGATTTCTAATGATATCTATAAAATCATTAGCGAACCAATCACTGAGGGGATGAAAGTGTTAGATCATGGCGAACAACAACCAAAACATTAAGGTATTACAAACAGCTTTATTAGAAAAATTACCAAGTACACGTGTACGAGAGCAGGAGCTTCTTTGTCATCATACGACATTCAAAATTGGAGGACCTGCGGACTTATTTATTGAACCTACTACGATGGCAGAACTTAGTTTTACACTTCGTACCATTCACGAATTAGATGTGCCTGTAACTATTATTGGGTGTGGATCTAATATTTTAGTGAAAGACGGAGGTATCCGTGGTGCTGTCGTATCAGTTCGACATATGACCCAAATCATGGATTGTAACGAAAACACATTGTGCATTGGTTCCGGGTATATGTTAAAGGATGCTTCTGAATTTGCTTGGGAGAATAGTTTATCTGGTCTTGAATTTGCCATTGGTATTCCAGGCACACTTGGTGGTGCCGTATTTATGAATGCAGGTGCTTATGATGGGGAAATGAGCCATGTAGTTACTGCAGTGAGAGCCGTAGATTTCCAAGGAAATATTAAAGAGTATGATGGATCTCACTTGGACTTTGCTTATCGTCATAGTGTATTCCACGATAATCATGAAGTTATTGGGGAAGTCATTATGACACTCAAACCAGGCGACAAGGATGCCATCAAGGCACGTATGGATGAGTTAACAGAAAAACGTGAATCAAAGCAACCTTTGGAATATGCCAGTGCAGGTTCAACCTTTAAGCGCCCACCAGGGTACTTTGCAGGTACATTGATTGAACAAACAGGCCTAAAAGGTTTGTCTGTAGGTGATGCGCAAGTATCTCACAAGCATGCTGGCTTCGTAATTAATACAGGTAGTGCAAGTGCGAAGGATGTACTTGACCTGATTAGTGAGGTACAACGTCGTGTGTATGATCAACATGGTGTACATCTCGAACCAGAAGTACGCATGATTGGTGAAGATTAATACAAATTAAATACTAATATAAGATTTCTTATGTAATGTTAGTCTTTTAAGGATGACGGATTCATAAGAAATCTTTTTTTATAGTTTTTAAAAGAGTATGATAGGTTCATAGTTAGTTCATATTTTGGAGGCGATGATATGAATACTTTGTTGGCCCAGGAGATTTATGATAAAGCGCTAGAGTGTGGGTATGACAGTTGTGGTATAGTGCCTCTTGATGCACTTGATTTTTATAAAGAACGGTTGATAAAGCGTTTAGAAGATGTACCTGAAAGTAAAGAGGTATATGCGCATAGTAAAGATTTTTTAGCATTAAAAGAAAAGTATCCTTGGGCACAATCCATAGTAGTTTGTACTGAATATTTTGGTGATTATAAGTTTCCTGTATCTCTTCGAAACCGATATGCAAAAGGGTTGTTATTATCTTTGTCAAATATTCCTCACAGTGATGAGTTTAAACGACGGCAATCTTTTGAAGTCTGGCTTGGTGAAAATGGAATACGATATATTGGCGGTGAAACGGCGAAACCTGCCGGAATTATTCCTTTGCGGCCCGCTTCGGTAGCAGCTGGTTTAGGCATTTATCGAAAAAATAATTTTTTTTATGGACCTAAGGGTTCTAGCTATGAACTGGTAGGCTATTTAATTGATGAGTCCTGTGAGTATATTCAACAGTTAGAGATACCACCATGTCCGGATTCTTGTAATTTATGTCAGCAAGGGTGTAGGACAAAATCCTTATCTGCACCGTTTACTATGAATCCGTTAACCTGTGTATCTTTTATTAATACATTCGGTGATGGTAAGTTACCGGATGGTGTCGCAGACGATATGCTGGAGGCGTGGATATTAGGTTGTGATAACTGCCAGGATGCATGCCCTTTTAATGCAGATCATGACTGGAGCATAGGACTGGATTATCCCGGACTTGATGAATTAGAGCCGTTGCTACAGCCAGAATATATTTTGAAAGCCTCTGATGAGGAGATTATAAAAAAGCTGATTCCTAAATTCTGTTTCCATTTAACAGATAAACAAATTCCGTTGTTGCGTAAATCTGCTAAGCGGGCGATAGCGCGTAAATAGGTTTTTGTCCTAAGATGAGTCAAAAGTATAATCGAATGTTGAAATTGCCATGATTAGAATAGGTGTACTATTTTGACTTTTTTCTATAGACTGCGTTATAATTAACTGTTGCCATTTTTGGAAAATATACCTACATAGCTACTTTCACAGAGGCTATGTGATATAGAATATACTGAAAGAATTAAAGGGAGGATCTTATGATTCGCGAAAATCTTCGAAATGTAGCGATTATCGCCCACGTTGACCATGGTAAAACTACTTTGGTGGACGCGTTATTAAAACAAAGCCATGTGTTCCGTGAAAACGAAAAGGTAGCAGAACGCGTAATGGACTCCAACGATTTGGAACGTGAACGCGGTATTACTATCTTATCTAAAAATACTGCTGTTATGCATAATGGCATCAAAATCAACATCGTTGATACCCCAGGCCATGCTGACTTCGGCGGCGAAGTAGAACGCGTACTTAACATGGTTGACGGCGTATTGCTTCTCGTTGATGCTTACGAAGGTCCAATGCCTCAAACTAAATACGTTTTGCGTAAAGCATTAGAACAAAAATTGAAACCAATTGTAGTTATCAATAAAATCGACCGTCCAGACCAACGTGTTAAAGAGGTTGAAGATGAAGTTCTTGAATTGTTCATGGAACTCGAAGCTGATGATGATCAACTCGATTTCCCTGTAGTATACGCATCTGCTCGCTCTGGTATCTCCAAAACTAACTGGGATGACGAAGCCGTAAACATGGAACCATTGTTCCAGACATTGATCGATGAAATTCCTGCACCACAAGGTGATATTGAAGGGCCTCTTCAATTTATGATTACTACACTCGATTACGATAACTTCATCGGTAAAATCGCTGTAGGTCGTATCGTTCGCGGTAAAATGAAAACTAATCAACAAGTTGCGATCATGAATGGTGAAAGCACTCGTAAAGCGAAAATCGGTCGTGTATATACATATAATGGTTTGAATCGCGTTGAAACTGACGAAGCTGAAATGGGTGATATTATTGCATTCGCTGGTATTGACGATATCAATATCGGTGAAACAGTAGCAGATGCTGAAAATCCTGAAGCATTGCCATCCATCTCCATCGACGAACCAACATTGTCCATGGTATTCTCCGTAAACAACTCTCCATTCGCAGGCCGTGAAGGTGAATTCGTTACATCTCGTCACTTGCGTGATCGTTTGTTCCGCGAAGTAGAAACTAACGTTTCTATGAAAGTAGAAGAAACTGATTCTGCAGATGCTTTCAAAGTATCTGGCCGTGGTGAATTACACTTGGCTGTATTGATTGAAACCATGCGCCGTGAAGGCTATGAATTACAAGTAGGTAAACCTCGCGTAATTTTCAGAACTATTAACGATCAATTGTGTGAACCACTTGAAGCATTGACCATCGACGTACCTCAAGAATTCATGGGTACTGTAATGGAAAACCTTGGTCAACGTAAAGCTGAATTGACTAATATGGTTGAATTGGCTGGTTACCTTCGTATGGAATTCGTAGTTCCAGCTCGTGGTTTGATTGGTTTCCGTGCACAATTCTTAACAGCTACAAAAGGTAATGGTATCATGAATCATGTATTCCATGGCTATGCACCATATAAAGGTGAAATTCCTTCCCGTACACGCGGTGCTTTGGTAGCATTCGAAAATGGCGAAACTACTCCATATGGTTTGAACTCTGTTCAAGACCGTGGTACATTGTTCGTTGGTCCTAACCAAGACGTGTACGCTGGCCAAGTTATCGGTGAAAACACTCGTGAACTTGATATGGATGTTAACCCATGTAAGAAAAAACACGTTACTAACATGCGTTCTAGCTCCTCTGATGAAGCAGTTCGCTTGACTCCACCTCGTATTTTCTCCTTGGAGCAAGCTCTTGAGTGGATTAACGATGACGAACTCGTTGAAGTAACACCAGAAAGCATTCGTATGCGTAAAACAATCCTTGATCGTAACGCACGTGCGAAAGCTGCTAAAAACAAAAAATAATATCCATAAAGATAGAAAACGACGCTCCTTAGGGGGCGTCATTTTTGCATTATATCGGTATAAGAATGACATTTCATACATAGTAGTAAACAATATTTTCATTGTTTAGTTTGATTAAGATATTCTTATTAATTATATTTATATGAAAAATAGATGATAATTTTATCAATCATGATTAATAGGCATATAAATGGTTATATATACTAACTCCGCATATTAACTTGGATATAGGGGTATTGGTATATACGAAATATCGGTAAGGCTGTATAATAATATCAAGTTTGTTGAAACAAGTTATTGATTATGGAGGTTCTTATGAATAAGAAAATCTTAGCTTCTTTATTTGCAGTAGGTTTAGCTGCAGGTTGTGTGTGCTCTTCCGTTGATGCGCATGGCGTATTCTTTGCTAACCGCTTAGATGAAAAAGCGCTAGTACTTGGCGAAGGCCCTGTTGATGATGCGTATAGCCCAGAAATGGTAAAAAGCATCATTGGTTTAGATAACAATGGCATGGTAATTCCTGTACAAGTTATTAAACATGAAAAAAATGTAGTAGTGGTACCAAATGATAAATTGGGTATTACAGTAACTGACTTTGACTATGGTTACTGGACAAAAGACAAAGATGGTAAAACGGTTCATAAACCAATCTCTGAAGTACCAGGTGCTCAAAAAAGTACACATGCCATTAAATATGACGTTCACTACTGGAATGCAGAAGCAAAACCTTTAGATAATAAAGATGCTTTCATCCAAATCATTCCTTCCGTTAACCCATTGACACTTAAAAAAGGTGATACCTATGAAATTCAAGTCTTGAAAGAAGGCAAACCATATGCAAATGCACCTTTAATCAAAGACGTAATTAACGATCTTACTAATGAAAGCCAAGCTGATGCTAACGGTAAAGCAACAGTGACTGTAAGCGCTAATGGCCTTAACGTAGTAGGTGTTGAGGTAGGCTTCCCAACACAAACTAAAGGGGAACAAAACAAATACTTCAGCGCATTGTCCTTCATCATCAATCCTGAATAATAGTGTGTACTATTTAATGAGTGTGTAGTTATAAAAGACCTCCTAAGTTGGACTTAGGGGGCCTTTTTACATTTTTGAGCAAATAAAAATATAAATGTGTTCTGTGAGGACGCTTGCCTACAAGGTAAGTAAAAGGAGAGATTATTATGAAGTTACATCGCCATTTATCCGCTATGATGGCTGCTTTAGTTTTAACTGGTATATCTTATTCTGCGATAGCAACAGAAATTACTGTAACAAGCGATAAAGCAGAGGAGTTGCTGGGTTTAACAATGGGGTCACCAGTACAAACGCAACCTGACGTTAAACACATAGAAGATACATTAACAGTTAATGTACATGGTAAAAGCTTAACAGAGGCTGGTAAAAGTAAGAATGTTACAGGTATTTATAATGGCTTTGGTTCACAACTAACAGTAGATAAAGATCTTATTGTACGTTTAAAAAATGATGCACCAGCATCGAAGCGAGAATTAGGTCATTATTATATGAGTGCAGTCTATGCTGGTTATGGCGGTAAGGTACCACGTCTAAGTAAAGATAACCCTGATCGAGACTATGGTGATACTAATATTCATGTGAAGGGAAATGTAGATATCGATGCTATCGGCTCTGGTTTACAAGTCAATCAACGAGGTCATATCCTTGTTGATGGAGGCGGTAAGATTATCACTCATCCTGTAGAAACATCTGATACCTATTCTGTAGTAGCAGAAGAAGGGGATGTATATGTTAATGCAGGCGCTGATGGCAAACATCCAGGCACTCATGACTTAGTTGCTGTTGGTAATGTGGGCCTTATCAACAAGGATTATGGCCGCGATCCAAATCACAATGTAGAACCAACTAATATAGCCCTAGCTTTCACAACACCTAACTCTAGCCTTACCGGTGCTGTTTTGAATGAATATGCTGAAAGCAATAAAAACCCTCATAATTCTGGTGCAGATATTTACCTACAAAACGGAGCTACTTGGAATAATGAATGGATTGGCATGGAGCGTCCTACTCCTAAAAAAGAACGTCCATCAGGGGATAATGCAGCGTACCTATACAAGGGTAGTAAGGTTCGCAATCTTGTAGGTGGTGTTAACCCAACTGCAGCAGGTAACATTCATCCTATCGATGCGCGGCCTATAACAATTCAGAACTATAGCGGTTATGTGAATGCTATTTATAAATCTGGCGTACCAGCAAGCGAAGCTGGAAAAGGGCAAATCATCGTTGAACATGCGGCGGATAATAGCCATATTATAATGAAAGGCGACCATTCTGGTAATACCATCGACGATGCAAGCTACAAAAAGGATATTCAAGCATTAGCTGAGAAATTACAATACACAGGCAATGATAAGAAGCTTAGCACAACAGTTCAAATCAATGAAGGCGTTACTACACCTGGTGCTGTTGCAGACCTAGGGGCAGATCATTTTGATTCTCAAGGCCATCTTATTGTAGACGATACAACAAAAGTTGTTCGTGCTAGTGAATCATCACTTGTAGGTGGCACAAAATCTGCCCTTACTTCAACAGTTATGGCGTGGAAAAATAATACTAATGATTTACAACGTCGTTTAGGTGATCTTCGTTTAGCTAATACAGATAAAGGAATATGGGCTAAATATATAGGTGGTAAATCTAAGATTACAGATGGTGCTGATGCACATATGACATACAATGGCGTACAAATTGGGTATGATCATAAAGCCTCCAATGGCTGGATTTTCGGCGGTGCCCTAGATTACAGTACATCTAGTAACTCTTATGTCAACGGTAGTGGCGACGGTAAACTTGGCAGTATCGCCTTATATGGTACAAAGCACCATGATGATGGTCGGTATATAGATATCATCGCTCGTGGTAATAGATTATCCAACAACTATAGCCTTAACTCTATGAGCGGACAACGTTTGAATGGTAATTACCATACATTTGGTACATCCTTGAGTGCTGAATATGGCAAACGCATTAAAAAACAAAATGGCTTCTACATTGATCCTAGTGTAGAATTTATCTTAGGTCGTTTAAAAGGTGTATCCTATGATGCGGCTATTGCAGGCGGTGGCTCCATGCATGTGAAATCTGATGCGGTCAACTCTGCTGTAGGTAGACTTGGCATTGGTATTGGTAAAGAAACAGAAAAATCTAATATCTTTGCAAAACTAGCACTAGCTCATGAATTCTCTGGTAAGGTAAATACTACATATTCTGCACCAGGTAATCCAACAGTACAAACAACTGTAGATTTAAAGGATACATGGCTTGATGCGGAAATCGGCGGTTCTTGGAGCGTTCGTCCTAGTACATATCTATATGGTACATTCACTAAAAACTTTGGTGCTACCATCGATAATACATGGCGTATTGATGCTGGGGTTAGACATAACTTTTAATTAAATATATGAAAACTCTGTAGTAGCTTGAATTGAGTTACTACAGAGTTTTTTTGTAAAAGTATTTATGTGAATTATTCTATAGCGGCAAATAGCAAATATTAACTGGCTTGCTGTGATGGGCAGACTTTAACAATTTTGTATTTCTGTGATAGTATATAAAGGCTAGTTAATATGTAACTTCTTAAGTAAGAGTTAGGAGGATATAATATGAAAGTTCTAATCGTAAATGGTAGTAGCCATGTAAATGGCACAACAATGCAAGCTATACAAGAGGTACAAAAGGTATTTAGTGAAGCCAATGTAGATACAGAGGTCATTCAGCTAGGCAATAAACCTATTCGTGATTGTATTCAATGTGGTTATTGTTCTGAGCATGGCGATTGTGTATTTAAGGATGATGATGTAAATGCCTTCGTAGAAAAAGCGAAAGATGCAGATGGTTTTATCTTTGCAACACCTGTATACTATGCACATCCGAGTGGACGTATTTTATCCTTCTTAGATCGCGTATTCTATAGTGCAGAAAGCGTAACGCCCAATCCATTTGCCTTTAAACCTGGTGCATCTATTGCCGTAGCTCGTCGCGGCGGTACAACTGCATCCTTTGATGTACTCAATAAATACTTTGGTATTTCTCAAATGCCAATTGCAGGCTCTACGTATTGGAATATTAGCCATGGTTTAGTAGCCGACGATGCTAAGCAAGATGAAGAAGGTATGCAAACCATGCGCAACTTGGCGAGAAATATGGTTTGGATGATGCGTAGCTTTGCTGTAGCTAAGGAGCAAGGCGTACCATATCCAGATACAGAGAAAAACGTATCTACGAACTTTGTGCGTTAAGAAGTTAGCCATTAGTGAGTTACTAGAGGAGTTATGATGGTTAAGGTTTTATTTATCTGTCACGGTAATATCTTACGGTGAACACGATAAGCCTGTATTGATGCAAGAAAATTGTTGTATGAAATGGAGTTTATACCTTGTTTATACCTGTTAGTTAATATATAGAAGAAGGCTACCTTGGATAATAGTATTATATGAATATTGAATTTTATTCCCGACGATGAAAAGTTTGTCGTGAGGAATGGCGTAAAATCAACGGTTACAGGTAGACAAGGTCAGAATGTACGACCAATTTACGACCAAATACAGAGAACACGTAAAAAGAACCCCTTTTTAATGAGGGGTTCTTTTAGTATTAATACTTTGAATCGGGAGAAATATCATATATCCCTTCTCTTTCTAACCACTTTGCCATAGCCCATGATTCTTCGAAGCGTACACTTGCCATTGTAAGACCATATTCTCTACACAATGACATAAACTCTTCATATGTGTCAGGACGTCTTGTGAATAAAATCCACATTAAAGCAGCTTCAGCAGTAAGAAATGTCTCGCCACCATGTTTATGAGAGGGGCGTTTGATTACATTACATCTTCTGCATCTAAGCGTCAAATTATCAAGTGTATTAGCAGCATCGCCTAATTCTTCCTTAGGAACAATGTGGTCAGCCTGTAATTCTAAACGTGTGCCACAATCAGCACATTTTCCTGTTTGTTCGAAATGCCATTTTCTAACAGCCTCCCAACATTTTCTCGGCGGATAGTGAGACTGGAAAGACTTATTGCTTGCTACAGAAGTGCCAACTTGAGAAGGATTAAGGTGCCCTAAGACAAGGGATGCTACCTCGCTATATTTCACCATACCAATATCAACAAGATAATCAAGCATATACTTCCAGTGTTCTTCTGTCCAATCTCTGTCAGATTCAGGGAATGATTTAAGTTTTTCGTAATCTGTCATTGTTTAATACCTCCTAAAGCTATACGTTCTTCATATTCCTTAATAAATTCAGGCAAACTAACACCTAATGCTAAGCAGATATTACGTACTTCAATGAAATCAAGACGCCTTTGACATTGCTCATATTTACAAACATAAGATTGACTACAATCTAAAGCACAGGCTAATTCTTGTTGTGTCATTTTTGACTGAGTACGGAAGTCTCTTAGGCATTGGATGAGAATACGGTATTCAGGTTCATATATCACACTCATAAAACTACCTCCAACATATATTTTATTCATGCATTAAAATTATTCCAAAATGGAATATTGACTATACAACCTAGGAAAGGTATAATGCCTTGGGATATTAGTAAAGGAGAAGACATGAAAACAGATATAATTGAAAATTTCGTTGAATTATTGGGAATAAAATGGCAACCAGAAGAAAAGCAGGTAGAAGTATTATGTCAGTTAGTAGACTATTCAAAAACAAAAGGGAAAAGCAAAACTAAGGATTATAGAATTACTTTCATAGAAGCAGTCAATAATAAGTTGGATTTGAACGCTTCAGCTTATCAGGATGTTTTAGATTATGCATTCAAAATCCATGTGAAATTCCATTATAAGCAGAAATTAGTAATTCGAGAATTATTAGATAGTGGGAATACAGATGCCTTTAGTAAATTCCTTAAGGAAAATAATATAGAGGATAATTCGTTTATAGAACATTTTAACCCGGTTGATGAAGATATAACATTTAGGGAATTAGAAAATCTGATTCAAACGGATCAAAAATGTAATGATGTGATAGCATCTATCTTTTCAAGATACTGCTTTAATTTGTTTGATTGGAATATAACAAGAGAGTTCTTTTCAGGAGAAGATGTTAAGGAAGATTTTTATGATTTTATTGGTTCAAAATATCCTGATATGTGCCAGAGAAATCATGCATTGGCTTTTATAGATGCTACGGCATTTTTGATGGAAGAAGATTATGTATCGGGATGCAATAATCTCTTGGGAACGATAAAAGAAGCATATAGAAATTTAAACAATCATTGCGACATGATAGTTTACATTCCAAATATAAAGACAGACAAAGGAAAGCAATGGAGATTATACGCAGATATCATCTTATATTCTGAAAAATATGTTAAAGAAAAGATAGATAGAGCATATTTTCGATGGAAAAAGATAGGAGATATAACTAAGGAGTATATTGAAAGCATAGTGCCGTATAATGCTGAGTTTGATGTTGCGTTTCAAGGTTTTGTGTTTAAAGATTGTTTTGTAATGGGTGAAGAGAAAGAATACTCGTTGCTTTTAGTGTTTGAGAAGAATAAAAGAGATGAAAGAATAGTAAATTGCCCAGCATGTTATACAAAGAATATTCAAGGAAATTCATATCCGATTCTTAATGTTAGAAGCTGGGAATGTGAGAATCCGCTATGCCCTGATAGAAGTAAGTATAATAGGGGAAAACGGTATGCATTTATGTCATTGTATAGACAAAAGCAATTGCAGGATGAAGAAAACTATATCCCTGAGCAATCAATAGCAAAATGGCATCTTGACTGTATAAAAACATGCTCTCTGGAAGAAATATTCGAAATGGCAGTTCGACATTATAGTTGTGTTGGCGATGAAGTGGATGTTTACACAAATGAAAAAAAACGCAGTAAAAGCTTCTTGAGTCGAAAAATAAACTATCATGAAATAAAGGGATGTCAGACTGATATAAGAAAACAATTTTTGGAATCGTCATATTTTTATAGATATATTCAAGATGATAATAGAGCCATAGGAGAATATAAAATAAGCAAAATAGGAAAAGCGGAAGTATTCTATGGTGATTCATATGATGTATTGCGCTCTCTGCCTGAATCGAGTATAGATGGGGCGGTAACCTCACCACCTTACTATAATGCAAAGACATATTCTCAGTGGGGAAATATATATTGCTATTTATATGACATGTATAATATTTCAAAAGAAATATATAGAGTTATGAAAGAAGGAGCTGTTTACCTATTTAATATTTTTGATTACTTTGACAATGAAAACAATATCTCTCTTTCGGCAATGGGAGATAAGCGTATGATATTAGGGGCGTATATGCTAGACGTCTTTCGACGCATAGGATTTGAAGTGGTTGGAAATATTATATGGAATAAGGGAGAAATACAGGGAAATAGAAGCTTTAATCAAGGAAATTTAACACCATATTATCAAGCACCATTAAACTGTTGGGAACATGTATTGATAGTGTCAAAGGGGAAGCCCAATAAAAAGTATAAGGATTTAGTATCGCATATAAAGGATATTAGACCAGTAATAAAAATGATTAGAGGGAAAAATGTACTTGGGCATGACGCTCCATATCCTAACGATATTCCAGAAATCATAATAAAGCTAATGGATAATGATGATGTTGTGTTAGACCCATTTCTTGGAAGCGGTACAACATCAATAGTGGCTAACAAATATGGAGTTGGTTCGATAGGAATAGAGAAAAACGATAATTATTTTGAGCTTTGCAAAAAAAGAATAAAGGAAAATTTACAGGATTAAAGAAAAAAGGAACGGATCTGGAATTACTCCAGTTCCGTTCCTTTAATCTTTATGGTCTTTTTCTTGGGGGCGTGTAGATTTAAAATATCAATTACTTCACTAAGATTCTTGCGTTTTGCAATGTTATCAGTTGCAATTTCAATCACATCGTCAGCAGGAATTAAAACGTATTCCTTAGGATGCTCGGAATCAGAGAAATTACCTTTAAGCGATTCGAAAGCTTTGGCAAAAGCTTCTTTCATTCGTTTATCTTTATTTTTCTGTGTGGATGATTCCATCATATTGTATATCTCAATAAGAAATTTATAGAAGTTTTCATCCATGGTGAAATGAAGATATTCTTTGTTTTCGTGTTCTACTAAATCCCAACTATCGACAAATGATTCGAAGTTTTCGTATTTTATACTGGGGACATCAAACATATTTGTAGCCCCTTTTCTAATATAGTTCGGATTAATTCCAAATTCATCGTGCAGATTTAGCAATGGTGAAAATGTTAGCGGCATCTCTTTATACATTGCTTGCGAGGAAGAAAATGTTATAGGCTATTGTACAGATAAAATCAATTTGAAGTCAGATATCAAATTACCGTCTGATATCAAGTTTGGCGATAACCTTACTATCATGTTTGACCGTAAGGGAAAAGCCGTATCTGTTGCAAAAGCAAACTAGAATTCAAAGGCTTTACAATCGGGGGGCATTCTAATCAATGCCCCTTTGATGTTGTCAGAAAGGAAAACAAAATGAAAGATATGAATAATCAATATATCCAGAACAGACATAACAGGATGAAGAACAGCGGTCATTGGAGATTGGCAATAGGACAGATAAAACAATATCCGCTCCTGCTTATTCTCACTATACCTATAATTGCTTTGGCAATTATTATATGGGTGAAGATGGATTTTGTTTTTTCGGTCTTTGATGTTCCGAAGATGCTTCTTCCTGCCTATATCGTGACGGTCAAGGCTCTGGGTGTAATATTTCCTGTTTTATTGCTGTGGGGGCTTGTAGATGTAATTGGAACACTTAACGCCTAAAAAGATGAAGCACTAATCCAGATGGCATTTAAGGAAAAAGAACTGCGAAACGGAAGCCCGATTCTTATTTATAAGCGTAAGGATAAGAAAACAGGGGTCACAATCCGAGAATGGTATTCTCCTATTCCTATGAATCTGTGGGTTGAGCGTCAGGAAGAAATTGCGGATGCTATGAACATCCATTTTGTTCAGAATTTCCGATATGGCGGTAAATCAAACGGTAACAGGATTGTGATGTATTCTGCGGAAGGCAGAGAAGCAATTTCAAGGGGCGTGTTATATGATGAAGAATTCTGATTTATTGCTCGGATGTGATTATGATAAATGGTATGGGTACGGAATGAAGGAATATGTGACAACAGATATATCCACAAAAACAAACAGCCATATCATTTTGTGCGGAATGTCAGGAAGCGGAAAAAGCTATGCGGAGAACATCCTGATAACCAGAATCGCAAGCACAGAAGGAACTGTATATTTCTCTGATTTCAAGCAGGATGATAGCTTTGAGTTCCTGAGAAAATGCCCTCGCTATTATCCGTATGATAGGACGATAGAAGCATTGGAAATCGTTTATGATACGCTTCATAAAAGGCAATCGGGAGAAGATACATCAAGAAGTCCCGTAACGCTTGTATGGGATGAATACATGGCAAATATCCTTGCCATACAGGGAACGGAAAAGAAGAAAGCGGATGATATTATGCGTAAGGTATCGGAAATATTGATGCTTGGTCGTTCGTTGGGTGTCAGGCTCGTTATTTCCTGTCAGCGCCCAGATGCCGCCGCTTTTCCATCAGGAAGCCGTCTTAATTATGGAGTTATACTGATAGTCGGTGCGCCGATCAGAAGTATATACGAAATGCTTATCCCGAAAGAATACATTAATGAGATAGGCGATAGAAACTTTAAAAGGGGCGAGGGTGTTGCCTTGTTACAGGGTTCGGAACTGCGTTTTATAAAAATCCCGATGGTTCGGGATATGGAGAAGATGCAACAAATCTGTATTGATGCACTTACCAGAGAAGAAAGCCCCGTTGAGGGCGGCGGCGAAGCCGCAAGCCCTCAAACGGTCGGCTAGTATTACCCGACCGGAACACACGTGAAAAAGTTTAATAACCGCAAGGGGTTACAGTTTGTTCAAATAGTTGCACAGAATGAGAAAGGAGTGATTATTATAGATACGCAATCCTTCATGTATCAATTAACGATTAACGCTCCTCTGGAAAAAGGTTATACGCATGAGCATATAGTTGAAATCATCAGGAGTTATTTCAAAACGATGACATATTTTTGCATGGCTGATGAGGAAGGTTCTATGTTTCATACGCATTTATTTGTGGTATTTACTTCAAGAGTAAGATTCAGTATGGTGAAGCGTTATTTTCCAGAAGCGCATATTGAAAGATGCAGGGGGGCAGTATCGGACAACGTAAACTATATAAAGAAATCTGGTAAATGGGAATTAGACGAAAGTAAGCAAGAAAAGAAGGTAGAAGGAACGTTTGAAGAATATGGAACACAGCCGCCTGACAGTAAAGGTAAAAGAAGTGATATGTCAGACTTATATCAGATGGTTCTTGATAATATGACAAACGCAGAGATTCTTGCAATAAATCAAGATTACATTTTACAAATAGATAAGCTCGATAAGGTTCGTACTACCATCCTAACAGAGAAATTTAAAGAAACAGTACGGCTCGACTTAGAGGTAATATATATTAGCGGTGCGACAGGCACAGGAAAAACAAGAGGTGTCCTGGAAGGCAACGGTTATTCAAATGTTTATAGGGTAACAGATTATATTCATCCGTTCGATGGATATACATGCCAGCCCGTAATATGTTTTGATGAGTTCCGTTCATCTCTCAAATTAAAAGAAATGCTTCTGTATTGCGATATATACCCAATAGAATTGCCAAGCCGCTATGCAAATAAATTTTCCTGTTACAATAAGGTCTATATAGTTTCAAATTGGTCTCTAGAAAGACAATATTCTGAGATTCAAAGAGATGATGAAGAATCATGGAATGCATTTCTGCGAAGAATTCATAAAGTTATTATCTATGATAAATCTGGAAAACAAACTGAGTATGATTCCGTAAAGGATTATCTAGATAGAAACGATGATTTTGTTGAATATACAAAAGATGAATTACCTTTTGATTGAGAGGTGCCAGACATGAAAAAAGAAGTTCCTATCTGGGAAAAGTACACACTTAACGTCGAAGAAGCTTCAGCCTACTATGGTATTGGGATAAAAAGCTTATATGAAATAATCCATAATAATCCTAATGCAGATTTCCTTTTGGAAATTGGTATTCACTATAGAATAAAAAGGCTCATGTTTGAAAAGTTTCTTGATGAAACTACGGCAATTTAAGGCAGACAAATTGAACATAGCTCTATGGCAGAGAAGACTATCAAATGGTAAAATGAGTAATATCCAAGATAGTCTTCTTTTTATTAATTGCGAAAGGAGACTTATATTATGAGTGAGAAAAGGAGAGATAAGAGAGGACGAATTTTACATAATGGCGAGATGCAGATGCCTGATGGACGATACAGATTTAAGTATGTTGATGAAAATGGTAAAGAAAAGGCTGTCTACAGTTGGAGACTTGATCATAACGATACTAAACCGACAGGCAAAAAGCGAACACTTTCATTGAGGGAATTAGAAAAGCAGATACAAGCTGATTTGTTTGACCATATTGTCACTAATGGCGGTAATCTTACTGTGCTAAAGCTTGTTGAAAAGTATATTGAGACAAAAATAGGCGTTAGACCTACTACGCAGGCAGGTTACAATACTGTTGTTAATGTGTTAAAAAAGGATTCCTTTGGGAAAAAGCGTATTGATACAGTAAGGATATCAGATGCGAAAACATGGCTTATAAAGCTTCAAAAGAAGGATGGACGTAGTTATAGCTCTATTCATTCAATAAGAGGTGTATTAAGACCTGCCTTTCAGCTTGCGGTTGATGATGATTTGATTCGAAAGAATCCATTTTCTTTTCAGCTAGTAGATGCTGTTATAAATGATAGTGTTCGTAGAGAAGCTATTACAAGAGATGAGGAACGAAAATTTCTCAAGTTTGTAAAAGAGGATAGACATTTTAGCAGATACTATGAAGGTATTTATATCCTATTTAAAACAGGCATGAGAATTTCAGAATTCTGTGGGCTTACTGTTAGTGATATTGATTTTAAAGAGCATAAAATCAATATAGATCATCAGCTTCAAAAGAAATCTAAGATTGGCTACTACATTGAAGAAACTAAAACTGAAAGCGGTACTAGGGTGCTTCCTATGACGCAAGAGGTTGAGGAATGTTTTAGAGAGATTATTGCCAATAGGAAGCCACCAAAGGTTGAGCCAATGGTTGAGGGGGATACAGGTTTTTTATACTTTGATAAAGATGGAAGTATAACTTATTCACTTCATTGGGAACATTACTTTAAGCATATAGTTGAAAAGTATAACAGCATCTATAAGGTACAGATGCCTAAAGTTACTCCACATGTATGTAGACACACATATTGTTCAAATATGGCTAAGTCTGGAATGAACCCTAAAACTCTTCAATATCTTATGGGGCATTCAGATATTAGCGTAACATTGAACGTATACACTCATGTTAATTTTGATGATGCCAAAGCAGAAATCGCCAGATTAAAAGTTATGTAAAAAGTACATTACTTTAAGAAAAACCGAGGTATAAAATGAAAAGTTTTATACCTCATTTTATACCTTTTGCTGAAAATAATATGCCATTTTATGCGTATTATATGCCGAGTTAAAAGGTATAAAAACTGTAAAAATGTTGAAAATACAGGAGTTTTTGAAATGATAAGAATTTTATTCGTCTGCCATGGCAATATTTGTCGCTCAACGATGGCAGAATTTTATATGAGACATATCGTTGAGCAGGCTGGATTAAGCGATTTTATTTATGTTGAATCTGCCGCTACATCTCGTGAGGAGATAGGGAACGACACCCATTATGGGACTAAAAAGAAGTTAGATGAAATGGGTATTCCTTATACACGTCGTAAGGCTCGTCAAGTGACCGTTGATGACTATCATAATTTTGATTACCTTGTTATCATGGACGAAAATAATGCGAGGAATTTAAAACGTATTATTGGCGATGATGTAGATAATAAGGTCCATAAGGCTATGTGCTTTGTTGGTGATAGCCGTGACGTAAAGGATCCGTGGTATACAGGGAATTTTGATGAAACCTATGATGATGTAAGTCGTAGTTGTGATGCTCTATTAAAGTTGATTAAAGAAAAAATATAAATATATAGACCTTACTATTAGACGGTGTAGCAGTAGTGATTGAGTTTAACTATAGTTATTTCGAACCTGAATTGGCTTAATAGTAAGGTCTTTTCTGTATACACAGACTATCTCGCTTTATACTTTATACTACCGAAGCATAGCGTAATATGGTATAATTTTTAGGTATTCATGCGCCTATAGCTCAGGGGATAGAGCGCCGGTCTCCGGAACCGGGTGCGCAGGTTCGATTCCTGCTAGGCGCACCAATTAAAAGGCTTCTCGAAATTTCGAGAAGCCTTTTTTCTATATAAATTTAATAATATGTCAATAATTTAGAGGTGTATATAGTATATAACTATCTATTAAGATTCTATGCGTTAAGAGCGCTATGTTATTATCTATATTTATTACACAGAATTCCTCTAATTCTAAACTCCTTCATGAGTAATTCTGTAGCTTTATCAATGCTTTCTTCATTGCTTACCAATACAAACTTTTTATAATAGACAGTACCATCAAATTGTATCCAACGGCTAGTTTTACCATTGATTAGGCTAATTTTCATTTTACCGGCCCAGCCAGGCGAACGAAATGGTCTGTATTTAGAGAAGCGTACTTCTCGAATATCTTTTAATGCAAAGGTTTTCCTTACTAAGCCAATGCCTATAGAGACTTGATCCTCCTTAAAGTAAAGAAGTTTATAACGCTCTTCAGGAGGCATCGATCTAATTATAGATAAGTTATAAGTAGCAAAAACTACAGCAATAGCTACTAATGTAAACATTAGGATTATCATATATTTTCCCATACTATTAAGTCCTCCTTATCGCTATTATAATAAATATAAGTAATGTATGGAATCATTTTTATAATCAAATTGCTAATAAATAGTAGAAGGACAAGATTATTTTGAAGGATAAGAATATGTAGAAATAGTAGATAGAATGCCAGTATATCGAGTAATGATTGAAGATTAATAGGATTATGTTGCTTCATGATTGAAATTTCACACTCCTTATATAGTTGGTATGATATAATGTCCTCAAAATTTACATTGTTATTTGATGTAGATATGGAGGTGTTTTTATGCTTTCAACACTTTTATTTTTATTAATTGTATTCTTAATTTACCTATTCATTAAACAATATAACTTGTTGCAAAACTTGTCTGGAGAAATCAGAGAGACTCGTACTAATATTATGGCTTTCTATGAGAAAAAGGTGTATATCATAAATGAGTTTATTAACCTTGTAAATGAGCTAGATGGTTATGAAAAATTAACTCCTTTAAAATTGTCCAATACCTTTGTAGAGATGGCTCGTGAAACATCCAAAGCGGTAGAAAATATTACTGCCTTAGTAAATCAATTTCCGGATTTGAAGGCCCATACTCAATATGCTGAATTCCAGGAATCTCTTAGAGAAAATGACATATTAATCTCAAATAAGCGTGAAGTTTATAACTATCAAGTGAAACAATACAACAGTACTTTGGCACAAATTCCAATGGTATTTGCTGCATCATTATTGGGCTTTAAAGAAGCGCCGTTTTTTGAGCCAAATAGAGAAGGTGCGTTTTCTGAGTTCAGTGGTGCTGATTCTAAAGCTATTAAAGACCTAGCTAAAAAAGGTTGTGATAAATTAAAGGAAACTACTGAAAAAGTTAGTGAGACCTTACAAAAGAAAGAACAAGAGGCACAAGCTAAGAGAGAAGAACGCATTAGACAAGAGCGTGAAGCTGCTTCTAATAATGAAAATGTAACGCCTGAAGAAAACAATGACCAAGAAATAGCAAAAGCTGAAGATACTTCTGAATCAGAAGCATCAAAAACTGGTGATAGTTCTACAGCTTTAGAGAATCAAGAAGAAAAATAGTTATATAGAATAGATGTATACAAGCAGGTAGAATTTAATTCTGTTAGTAATAAAATATGAGATAAAAAAAACTCCACTTTTTTGAGTGGAGTTTTTCCGTATATGACGTATGAACGTATTTTTGCTACTGAGTTAGTTTTAGATATGGATAATTCGTTTATTGATGTGAAATTATATATTCAATAATATCGAAATAGCATAATAAATGTGATTTGAGTAACACATTTTATTTTGAGAATGATGTACAATAAGGATAGCTATATGAAAATCTGAACATCCTAGCTGGAACACTAGGACATATAGGGGAGAGTTAAATTACATAGTGAATTTAACTAAGTGAAAATTACTTATATATGTATCTATAGCTCATCCGTTTGGGGATGCAGCTATTTAGAGGGGATAATATGACAAATAAAATACAGGAGCTTACCGTCAACGAAACTTGGCGTGATGAGCAAGACGCATGGAACCATCGTTCCGAGTACTTTGTAGAAATGCACAATCGCGAGGATCGCAAGGCACAGGTCACTGATTTTTTAGCCTTTTTAAAGGATGAAAATTTATTACCTTCAGCGAATGGTCGTACACTTGATGTAGGTTGTGGTGTTTGTGACTACGCACTTGGGTTAGCTAGGGAAGGCTATAAAGCGACTGGTATCGATTTATCTGATGGTATGATTCGCGGTGCTAAACAATTGGCAGAGTCAGAAGGTTTAGATCTTAGCTTATATATCGGACCTTGGTCTGATGAAACTCGTCAAGAACTAGGTTGGGATAAAAGCTTTGACTTGGCATACAGTATCTTCTGTCCAATTATGTTTAATGTAGAAAATATTCGCGCCATGCACGATGCAAGTAATGATAAATGCTTGTGGATTGCTTTCAGCGAACGGAGCGACGAAATGGTAGATATGTTATCTGAACATTTCTTTGGCCGTGATTCTTTCCCGTGGGATGGCAAGATGAAAGAATGTTTAGATGCAATTCATGAGATGGGGCGTAATGTGAAAGTAACCTACAAAACGGTTCCTGAAACAGAGGTTATGTCTCTTGAAAAGGCGGTTAATTACTTTACCATGCGACTTCATAATAATGGATGGGGAGACATGGAAGACATGAAAGAAGAGATTAGAAATCTCATTGAGCCATTAGCTATTGATGGAGAAATTCATAATAAGACCGTTGATAAGGTGGCTTGGGTGTCGTGGTCGGTGAAATAGGAGAGAAGCATGACAGTTGATGAAAAGCGTAAGTTAGAGCTAAAAACTATGTACCAAATTATTGGCATCTATTGTCGTGATAAGCACCACAGTCCTAAAGGGCAACTCTGTGAGGAATGTCAGGAAGTTTGGCAGTATGCAGAACATCGTATAGATGTATGTCCTCATATGGAAAGCAAAACCTTCTGTAGCGTATGTAAAACGCATTGCTATGCTCCTACATATCGTGAAAAAATACGAGAAATCATGCGCTATGGTGGACCTAGAATGTTGTTTGTATCACCAATCCAAGTTATTAAACATATGTATCTTGAATGGAAAGATAAAAAAAGAGACTAGCATTGCGAGTCTCTTTCTTAATAGTTTTATCATATTTTCATGTAATACTATGTTACGCGATTGCTTTGTCCAATACCGCTTTAATTAAAGCTTTTGTTTGGTCATAGCTTTCACTAGGTTGAGCCTCGTATTGTTTGTCGAGGTTGAACCACAAGTTTGGATAGTATTCATATGGGTGAGTTTTGAAGAGCTCATGAGCGTCTTGATCTTCAACCCAGTTGATGTGAATATCTGCGTATGCAGGGTTTTCTGCAACGAGTTCATCGATAGCACGGAATGCATTTTCGCAATAAGGGCAACCGTTCAAGTGGAAACCTAAGATTTCTTTCATGTTACACAGTCCTTTCCAGATAGAATCTACAGATATTTCTATAATTTGAGATTTTATACATACTCATGTACCACAACATATGGTACACTACTGAGTATAACATATCTATATGAGATATTCAATTTTTTAGATATATCTAACGAGAATATTGAGAATGCAATATGCATGTATTACATAGATAAGGAGAGACCTATGATTTCAGGCGCACAGTATTTGGTAAAAGCCCTTCAAGAGGAGCAGGTAGAGTTTTTATTTAACTATCCTGGGGCCGCAACCATCGACATCATGGATGAATTGTATAAACAAGATCAGGTAAAGGTTATCTTGCCTCGTCATGAGCAAGCATTGGCTCATGCTGCAGATGGATATGCCCGCAGTACTGGTAAAGTAGGGGTGTGCATGGTAACCTCTGGACCTGGTGCTACCAATCTTGTGACTGGTATTGCAACAGCTTATGCAGATAGTGTGCCCCTCGTTTGTATTACAGGCCAAGTTGATTTAAGCCTCATGGGCAATGATGCCTTCCAAGAGGTGGATACAGTTGGTATCGTCCGCAATATTTGTAAATATGCTGTCACTGTGCGTGATCGTAAAGACTTAGGGCGCATTTTGAAAGAAGCTTTTTACATCGCTCGCACAGGTCGTCCAGGTCCCGTGGTTGTGGATATTCCTAAAAATATTCAAAAGGCGATGGGGTCAGACGAATATCCTACAGAGGTCAATATTCGCGGTTATAAACCGAATATGGCTGTTCACGTAGGTCAAGTTAAAAAGGCTTGCTCTATCATTTCTAAGGCTAAACGACCATTGTTCCTATTAGGTGGTGGCGTTAGCATTAGTGGTGCTAACCAGCTTATGATGGAATTAGTTGAAAAAACGGGAATTCCTGTTGTAACGACCTTGATGGGGAAAGGTGCGGTAGATACACGTCATCCGCTATACCTCGGCAATGTAGGGATTCACGGTGGCTATGCACCAAATGTGGCACTCACCGATTGTGATGTAATGATTTCCATTGGGACCCGTTTTAATGACCGTATTACGGGAAAACTAAGTACGTTTGCTCGTAATATCAAGATCATCCATATCGATGTAGATGCGGCGTCCATTTCTAAGAATATTAAGGTCGATATTCCAATCGTAGCAGATGCTAAATTGGCTATTGAGAAAATCTTAGAATATATTGAACCTCACGATCTTGGTGATTGGCCTACTCAATTGCAGCAACTTAAGAAGGAACACCCTGTTACTCAAGCTGATGAAGAGGGGCTAACACCTCAAACTGTTATTGATTACATCAACAATCACTATGAACGTCTTATTGTTACAACCGATGTAGGTCAAAATCAATTGTGGACTACTCAGTTCCTTGAGGTAAAAGGGCAATATCAAATGTTGACGTCCGGTGGACTAGGTACCATGGGTTATGGTTTCCCTGCTGCACTAGGTGCGCAAATGGGAAATCCAGATAAGCGCGTGTTTGCCATCTGTGGTGATGGTGGCGTGCAAATGAATATCCAAGAGTTTGCTACTGCTATGCACTATCGTTTGCCTGTGACACTGATTATCTTAAATAATGGTTTCCTTGGTAATGTGCGTCAATGGCAACAATTATTCTACGACAAACGGTATGCTTGTACGAATTTGATGATGGATGAAAGCGCCCTTGTAACGCGTGATGTGATTGATAATGATGAGTTTGAATATGTACCGGACTTTGTAAAATTAGCAGAAGCTTATGGTGCAAAAGCCATGCGTATTACTAAGGTAGAGGACATAGAAAAAGGGTTCCAATTGGCGGATACTTTCAAAAATGGTCCAACCTTACTGGAGTTCATCATTCCAACGGAGCTCAATGTATTACCAATGGTACCAGCAGGTAAGTCTTTAAGTGATATGTTGTTAAAGGATAAAAAATAGGAGGGGCTATGGAAGTACAAATGAAAAAACGCTGTATTTCAGCGTATGTAGAAAACCAAATCGGTGTACTAGCTAAAATTTCCGGCCTCTTTGCTGGTAAAAACTATAACCTAGATACATTAACGGTAGGAGAAACAGAAGACCCTACCATGTCTCGTATGACGATCGATCTTACTTGTGATGATTTGACGTATGAACAAATTATTAAGCAACTAAATCGAAGCGTAGAGGTTATTAAGGTTATCGACTTTACAGATATGGCGATTACAAAAAAAGAGTTACTATTTATTAAGGTTAATAGTTGTAAGGAAGCCGATAAACAAGAAATCTTCCGCATTGCTCAAACCTTTGATTTATTAGTTGTAGATTACAATCGCAAGTCTGTACTCGTACAATGCGTAAAGACCGTATCTAAAAATAATGATATGATAGCCCTATTTAAAGACATGTTTGTAAATCGTATTGAGGTAGTACGCGGTGGTAGCGTTGCTATTGAAGCGTTATCTACACCTGATAGATAATATGTGAAATCTAAATGTAATCTAAGTATTCTTTGTATGCTTTACATATACTTTTACTATATTGTAATAGAGCTGTTGTGGCGATTTAGAACGTGTACAACTCGATATGATATAATACTTATATCGACCATTATTGATATAGAGACCTTGGTTGTGTGCCAAGGTCTTTTACTATAGGAGGTATTATGAGTTTATTAGATGATATTTTAGCCCATAATAGAGAATACGTAGAAGATCAAAATACAGGTTATGTAGATATCGATACAAAGTGTAGTAAGATGCCTAGTCGTGAGATGGCTATCGTTACATGCATGGATACGCGCCTCGTAAATTTCTTAGAAGATTCCATGGATATTGGACGCGGTGAAGCAAAAATCGTTAAGACTGCTGGTAACTGTATTACAGGTCCTTTTGATGGAGTTGTACGTAGTTTGTTAGTCTGTATCTATGAACTTGGTGTTAACGAAATCTTTATCATTGGTCACCATGAATGTGGTATGGCTAAAACTACAGCTGAGAACTTAACGCAAAAAATGTTAAGTCGAGGCATCGCACCTGAGGCTATTCACATGGTAAAAAAAGAAATGGAACGTTGGGCTGATGGTTTTATACATCCAGCGGAAAATGTAGAGGATACAGTGGACGAATTGCGCATGAATCCTTTGATTCCAAAAGACGTGCCTATTCATGGCCTTATCTTCCATCCTAGAACGGGCGAAATCGAAGTCATCGTTAATGGTTACACTCAAATGAAACAATTTTACGAAAAATAATATTAGGACTATATGAATAAAAAAAGATTAATTACATCTATATTAGCTATTGTTGCCTTAGTAGGTGTATCTATAGGCGGCTATGCATATAAAGAGGCTATACAAAGTCGAATAGCTAGGACCGCCGCTGTAGTGAGTGGGCAAGAGATTAAGCCCTTACTTGACTCTGAAAGCCGTTATATTCGGCAAATCGTGGCTCAAGATAATAGTACGAGCCGTACCATAATGTGGCAATCAGATAGCAGTGAAAGTGATGCGGTAATAGAGTATCGCCTAGCAGGTTCTGAAAATACTCAAACGATAGGGGCAACGGATAAAGCTTTTACCGATGACGGTAGCACTACCTATATTCATGAGGCTACATTGATAGGCCTAACGCCTAATACAAAATATGAATATCGTGTTGGTTATAGTAACGATCGTCGCAGTAATTGGTATTTATTGGAAACTGCAGGCGCTAAAGAATATGATGTTCTCATCTATCCAGATTCGCAGTCTGGAGATTACTCTGAGTGGGAACGAATTGTAAAAGATTCAGCAAAACGCAATCCGAATACAGCCTTGTATATTAGCATGGGTGATCTCGTAGATAATGGGGAGCAGGCATATCAATGGCGTACTTGGTTAAATTCGATTAAACCGTTAAGTGCTAATGTACCGTTATCAACGACTTTAGGCAATCACGAGATGTATACATTAGATTGGAAAATGCGTGAGCCTCATGCGTATTTGAATTACTTTGCAGTACCACCTAATGGGAATGAAACCTTTAATCGACGTTATTATTCCTATGATTTTGGTGATGTACATTACGTTGTATTAGATACGATGCTATATGAAAGTAATCATGAGGACAATCATGATACACATTATCCTGATCTATACGATGTACAAGTTCAATGGCTACGCCAAGATTTAGCTGCAAATACTAAAAAGTGGACAGTAGTTCTCATGCATCGAGATCCATTTCGATATGCTTTTGATCGACCAGGTGCAAGTCGCGATGTAGGTTTTGATGATGAGGGCGTATTATTTATGCCTATCTTCGATGAGTTTAATGTAGATTTAGTTTTATCTGCTCATTTACATACATACCGCAACCGTGGCCATGTACGAAACTTTGATCGAGACCCATCTGGTCCACTATATATCCTTACAGGGATCGCTGGTGATGCACGACGTCCTAAGTGGAAGCAACATCCTCTAGATGTATATGTAGCGCCTCAGCCTGAAACGAATAATTATATGTCTATGACCGTGACACCGAATAAGCTGATTGTAAAATCATTTTTACCTGATGGTACTCAACTTGATGAGTCGGTCATTGAAAAATAAGAAAAAGACACCTTCTTTGGAAGGTGTCTTTTTTGTCTATTTTTCTTTAATCAAAGGTAGCAAGAATTTATGAGTAAAATTGATTTACAATATAACAAATAAAAATACAGGAGATTTGTATAAATACTTGCTAATTATGGTAGGTAGTATTATAATACGTGTATAGATTATAAAAATACACAAAATATGTATAAAATATACATATAGTGTATAAAGGAGATAGCCTAATGAATGTTTTACAAGATTTAATTAAGAAATATGCCTCCCAATATAAAGAACAAGTTGTGGAATGGCGCCGATATATTCATAGCCATCCAGAGTTATCTGGTGAAGAGAAACATACATCGTTATTTATTCAAAAGGTGCTTGGTGAACTAGAAATTCCCTTTGTAAACGATGTTTCCGATTATGCTGTTATCGGTAAGATAGAAGGTGCTCATACAGGTCCAGTTATTGCATTGCGTGCCGATATGGATGCGTTACCTATACATGAAATAACAGGCTTGCCCTTTGCTTCACAACATGAAGGCGTTATGCATGCCTGTGGTCATGATAGTCACATGGCAATTTTACTTGGTGCAGCGGCGATTCTACAATCTATTAAAAATCAATTACATGGGACTGTGAAACTCGTATTCCAACCCTCCGAAGAAGAAGCTTTATTCCCAGGGGCCCAAGGTATTGTCGATAGTGGCATCCTCGATGATGTAGATGAAATATATGGCCTTCATGTGTGGCCTCAATTGCCAGTTGGCACTGTAGGATTAAAAAAAGGTAATCTCATGGCTGCATCGGATCACTTCCTCGTTCATATAAAGGGGAAAGCTACTCATGGAGCGGAACCTCATAATGGTGTAGATGCAATCGTGGCTGCTGCAAACTGGATTATTAATGTGGAATCCATGGTAGCTCGTGAAACTAACCCTATGGAAAATCTTGTGTGTACTATTGGAGTGATTAATGGTGGTGACCGATACAATGTCGGCTGTGGTGATGTGTATCTTGAAGGTACTTGTCGTACCTATGAACCAGAGAAACGTGATTATATTGAGCGACGTTTGGGTGAAAGCTTACAGGCCCTCGATGTAATGTTTAAAACGGAAAGTACTTTAGATTATAAACGTGGCCATGGTGCTACTATCAATGATCCAGAGGCCATCGATTATGCCACATCTATTGTAGAAAAATATTTTGGCAAAGAAGCGGTGGTACATCCTGAATTCCCGTCTATGACGGCAGAAGACTTCTCCGCCTATCTTCATAAGATTAAAGGTGCTTTCCTTTGGTTAGGCACTGGCTTTGAAGGCAATCCAGCGTTGCATAATGCAGCTTTTACCATCGATGAAAGTATTCTTGAACTAGGTATCACAATGATGGCAGCGTTGGCCGCCGAATTTTTACAAAAAAAGATGTAGTTTACATATAAGAGGTTATCATGAAAAGTTTACAACATAAATCATTTAAAACAATGCTTCAATATACACCAGAGGAAATTAAGTATTTTTTGGATTTAGCAGCGAAGCTAAAAGCAGATAAAAAAGCGGGCAAGGAAATTAAAACATTAGAAGGTAAAAACTTTGTTCTGATTTTTGAAAAGGACTCAACGCGGACACGTTGTGCTTTTGAGGTAGGGGCTGCTGACCAAGGCGCTTTTACAACATATCTTGGCCCTACAGGTTCTCAAATGAATAAGAAAGAATCCTTAAAGGATACGGCTCGTGTTCTTGGTTCCATGTATGATGCTATCGAGTTTAGAGGCTTTGACCAAGAGGACGTAGATACATTGGCGGAATATTCTGGTGTGCCAGTTTGGAATGGGCTTACCGATATGGATCATCCCACACAAACCTTGGCGAATTTTTTAACAATTCAAGAACATATCGATAAACCATTGAATGAAATTTCCTTTGCCTATGTTGGACATGGTCAATCAAATATGTGTAACGCTTTGATGAGTGGTGCCGTTAAAATGGGGATGGATTTCAGACTTATTGGTCCTAAACAATACTGGCCAGCTGGTCCATTCTATGAAGAATGTTTGAAAGTGGCTAAAGAAACGGGTGCTACTATTACTTGCACAGATAATGTAGCTGAAGGAGTTAAAGGCTTAGATGTCATTTACACTGGTGTGTGGGTAACGATGGGTGATACTTACGATATGTGGGAGGAACGTATCAATACATTTAAACCATTCCAAGTAAATGCAGAAATGATGGCATTAACCGGTAATCCAAATACTAAGTTCTGCCACTGTTTGCCAGCGTTTCACAACACAGAAACACAAGTAGGTAAAGATATTTATGAACGGTTTGGCATGAATGGCATTGAGGTGACCGAAGAGGTATTCGAAGGTCCAAATTCTTTAGCATTCCAAGAAGCAGAAAATCGTCTCCACACGATTAAGGCAGTTATGGTTGCTACCTTTGGAGATTATCCATTGAAATAAATTCATCCTCCTAAATGGTGATGAATTGTATAGTTTGTTTCCTATTTATATTGGATAAAGGGCTATATAAATAGGTGTGAGTCACCAATAGGTGAGAATTGAGGTTTATTATGACACCCCATAGAGTATTTATTGTTGGTCATGAAGGCACAACTGGTCTTAGAATTCATGAACGATTATCCGATCGAAAAGATATAGAACTCTTAGCCACAGCTGATGAGGATCGCAAAAATGTAGAGGCCATTAAAGTGGTTGCAAAAAAGGCAGATATTGTATTTCTTTGCTTACCTGATGCGGCATCTAAAGACATTATGGCGGTTATCGGTGACTTGCCGTGCAAGGTAATCGATACATCTACTGCTTTTAGAACTGCTGCTGATTGGACCTATGGTTTCCCAGAACTTGGTACTAATTATAAGACAGCTATTGCTACTAAAAAACATATTGCAAATCCTGGCTGTCATGCGAGTGGTATGATTGCTTGCATAGCGCCTCTTGTAAAAGCAGGACTTGTGCCAACGGATTATCCTTTCACCATTACATCTTTAACAGGTTATAGCGGTGGTGGTAAAAAGATGATTGGCCAATATGAAAGCAATCCAAAAGACTATTTCCTTTATGCTCCTCGTCAATATGGGCTTGGTCAAGAACATAAACATTTACCTGAAGTACAACATGTATGCGGCATTAGTGAAGCGCCAATTTTTATGCCAATCGTTGATGACTACTACTCTGGGATGGAGGTTACAGTGGGCATTCATAGTCGTTTATGTCATAAACCTGTTTGCATTGATAAGGTGCAACAAGTATTAGAAGACTTTTATAAACATAGTACGATTATTACGGTCGCACCATTTACTGAAAATAGTAACACTGGCATGTTAAACGCTAATCAATTAAGCAATACGGACAGCATGAAAATCTATGTGACTGGTAACGATGAGCGCATTATGGTTCACGCTATATTCGATAATTTAGGTAAAGGTGCATCGGGTGCGGCTGTTCAATGCATGAATATCGCATTAGGTTTGCCAGAAGAGACTGGATTGGTATTGGGGTAGAGGTAATACTATGAAGGATGTAACAAATGCAATGCGGGCGCAGATACTAACGGCGGCCGTTCCATATATAAAACAATATACCGATCAGTATGTTGTCGTTAAATACGGCGGCAATGCTATGACTGATGAAGAATTAAAAAAATCTGTTATGAAGGATTTACTGCTACTCCAATTGGTAGGTGTAAAAGTAGTTCTAGTTCATGGTGGAGGACCGGCTATCAATAGTGCCTTAGAGGCGATGCAAATTGAATCACATTTTGCAAATGGGCTACGTGTTACCGATGAAGCAACGATGGATGTTGTACAAATGGTATTAGCCGGCAAGGTGAATAAAGGTCTCGTGGCGGATTTAACGGATCTTGGTGGTAAAGCTGTTGGGCTCTGTGGTGTGGATGGCAACATGATTCAAGTTCATAAACAAAACGAAGCACTTGGTTATGTAGGTTATATTGATACTATTGATACGAGCATTATCCATGACGTAATTAGCCGTGGCTATATTCCAGTTATTTCTTCTATTGGCATGGGAGCCGATGGCAAGACATATAATATTAATGCTGATACGGTAGCCGCAAAGATTGCAGGCGCCCTCAAGGCGGAAACAATGGTGGCTATGACCAATATTGATGGTGTACTGCGAGATGTACATGATCCAGATTCTTTAATTTCTAAAATTACAATGGCTGAGGCAGCTCAGTTAAAAGCGGATGGTATCATTGCAGGAGGTATGATTCCTAAAGTAGATTGCTGTTTAGAGGCCATCGAAGCAGGGGCACAGAAGGTATTTATCATCAATGGCGAGATTCCACATGCCATTCTTATCGAACTATTGACCGATGAAGGTCTTGGCACCATGTTTGTTGCTTAATATAGTAGACATAATACGGTAATCATCTACTGATTATCTTTTATATAGATAGACGTCGGCAAGGCCGTACGTTTGGAGGATATAATGAGTAATACAATCGATTTTGAAAAACAAGATAAAGAATATATAGCCAATACGTATGGTCGGTTTAATGTATGCTTTGAAAAAGGGAAGGGTTCTCTCTTGTGGGACGTAGATGGTAAAGAGTACATCGATCTTGGCTCTGGTATTGGGGTAACCGCTTTTGGTGTTGACGATGATGAGTGGACTGACGCTGTTACTAAGCAGTCTCATGCGTTGAATCATATTTCTAATTTATACTATTCTTTGCCACAGATTGAACTAGCGAAACAGCTCTGCGCGAAAACGGGGATGAAAAAGGTGTTTTTCTCTAACTCTGGTGCGGAGTCTAACGAATGTGCTATTAAGGCAGCTCGTAAATATAGCCATGATAAATACGGCGAAGGTCATCATGTAGTTGTTACCTTGGTCAATAGTTTCCACGGTCGTACTATTACCACCTTGTCTGCTACAGGACAAGATGTATTCCATCAACATTTCTTCCCATTTACGGAAGGCTTTATTCACACTCCGGCCAATGATATTGATGCGGCGTTGAAAGTCCTTGCAAATCCAGCTGTTTGTGCCATCATGATGGAACCTATTCAAGGTGAAGGTGGCGTTATGCCATTAGATAAGGCGTTTGTCCAAGCGGTAACAAAATATGCACATGAACACGATCAACTGGTACTCATCGATGAGGTACAAACTGGTAATGGTCGGACTGGTAGTCTATATGCATACCAACAATTTGGCATCGAACCAGATGTGGTATCTACTGCAAAAGGCTTGGCAGGAGGGCTACCAATGGGTGCAACCTTATTCAATGAAAAGATGCAATACGTTTTAAATGCTGGTGCCCATGCTACTACCTTTGGGGGCAATCCAATTTGTGCAGCCGCAGGTAATACCATCATTAGCCGTTTAACACCTGAATTTCTCGATTCTGTAAAAGTAAAAGGGGAATACGTAAAATCTACCTTAACTGGTAAACCTGGTGTCATTGGTGTTAGTGGTATGGGGCTCATGCTCGGCATTGAAACTACGGTTGATGCTAAAGTCGTTATAGCTAAATGCCTTGAAAAAGGTGTTGTATGTTTATCTGCTAAAAATAAGGTACGACTTTTACCAGCCCTTAATATTACGCAAGAACAATTAGAAAAGGCGATACGTATTTTGGCTGAAGTGATTAAAGAATTAGCAGCAAAATAAGAATTCGTCTAGCTTTCATAAATATTGTTTACTATAATTATGTAACATTGAACTATGGAAATAAACCGATGATTATATAGACTTTAGTCCGTATTCGTGTTACCCTAGAAGAAACAGTCTATATTGGAGGAGTAAATATGAATACAGAATCCTTACGTAATGAAGTATTGGTTCCGGCGGTAGCAAAAACGTTGGACATTGCTGCAAAAGCAAAACCTACAAAAGAAGAACTTATCACAACGGCAAAAATCACCGCTGCTGTGACAGTTGCAACAGCTGTTGTATCTTTAGCGGTACAAGCAGTATTGCGTAACCGATAAGAAACTGAGAAAACGACATGGCGCTGCCTGTCGTTTTCTTTTACATTATTGTCTTTAGACTGGTTCGCGACGTAGTCGCGAATCATTAAACCACCCGCTATGCGGGTGCGGCAAGGAAAGTTATACAAAAAAATCACCTTGCTTAAGTATAATGTAGGTGTTCAAGCCGCATTATATGCAAAAGAAAGGTGATTTTATATGGCAACAAGGACACAGAGTCTTGCGCACACAAAATGGTTATGCAAATACCACATAGTATTTACACCTAAGTATAGACGTAAAGTT
>ERZ772874.21-NODE-21-length-89580-cov-7.737135_pt1 | contig 89580 bp, 58 predicted proteins | sample MGYA00580586_ERZ772874 | MGnify/ENA primary metagenome ERZ772874 (study PRJEB29015, sample SAMEA2737952) | human oral metagenome | biome: human oral; feature: human-associated habitat; material: dental | place: China | collected 2154 ... | reverse complement strand
TATCGAGTTATCTGAGACCACCCCACCACCCCTGCGGGTTAACCCCGTTCAAAACCATACTTGAACTGGGGAGATAGCGCTTTGATGGGGACGCGTCAACGTAGATACCCCACCGTAACACGCTTATCCAGCGACAATCGTGAAACACGCTCGCATGTCGCAACATAAACAACTAAACAACAAAGCGCTTCTCTTTCGCGTTCCTTCACTGACCAACTGTGGACGCAAACCGTGAAATGTACCAACGTTGCCACGGAGTTTCCACTGCTCGCGGGTGGTAGTTTTCTCGAATAAAGGCCACTGCGCTGGCTGAATCTATTCCATCAAGTACCGCAATGCATGCGAGCGCGGTTCCTGTTCGCCCAATTCCTCCGCCACACGTTATGTCCACACGGGAATCCCGCGCCTTTTTAAGCGCGGTTTCTAAAACACACTGAATTCTTGTGCCGTCAACTGGAATCCAAAAATCCGGCCATCTAATCCAATGAGTCTCGGCTATGGGTAAGGTACGTGGAGAAAACCCTGCGAGCATCACAATATGATCGGGTAATTCCACACCGTCCCGGTAATAGCTACGAGGCCGACCTCTTATTCGTGCGCCGGAAGGGAACACAACAACGCCGGGTTCTTGTTCACTCCACTGCGCCGTTGCATTCACGTATCTATTACATCATCACTCGCCAAAAGCGCTAAACCTCCCGCGCCCATTCCGCCACGACCTTCCGGTCTGGCTTTCCCACGGCGGTAAGTGGCACGCGGTCCATCATCAGTAATCGGTCGGGTTGTTTGAAGTCGGCCATGCCCGCATCGTGGACGGCTGCGCGGAGTAGTTCCAGGTCAATCTGGCTTCCGGGTTGCGCAACAATCCCCGCCACCACGGCTTCGCCAAGGTACTCGTCGGGTGCGCCCACCACCACAACGTTGGCCACACCTGGTACCTGCGATAACACTTCTTCCAGTTCCACGCAGTCCACATTTTCCCCGGCTTTGATCACTACGTCTTTGATGCGGCCCATCACCACCACGGATCCGTCGTCGTGGATGTGCACGTTGTCGCCGCTGCGGTACCAGCCGTCGTCGGTGAAGGATGCTTCGTTGGCGGCGGGTGCCCGGTAATAGCCGAGGATGGTGTAGGGTCCACTGGTTTCCAGGCCACCATCAGCACCGATGCGGAGCTTATCGAGCGGGCTCATGGGATAGCCCTGGGTGGTGCGCACACGGTCGCGGTCCGGATCTCCTGGAGTGGTGAAGCACAATAGTCCTTCGGCCATACCGAATACTTGCTGGAGGGTGTTGTTAAATGCCTCATCCACAATAACCGCTTGTTCCGGGCTAAACCGCGCGCCGCCAACCTGCACAAGGCGCAGTGAGCTGAGGTCTTGGGTTTCCCATTCGGTGGCTTCCGCCCACAGCAATGCAAGGGAAGGAACGGCGGAGACAACGGTGACGCGGTGTTGTTCGATGAGGTCAAAGATCATGTCGGGGCTGGGAATGGGTGCGCAGACAACGGTACCGCCTGCGGCCAGCACCCCAAACAGCCCAGGGCTTGCCAGCGGGAAATTGTGTGCCAACGGCAGCGCAGCAAGGTAGACGTCGTCTCCCGTAATGGTGCAGGCAGCGGCCGCGCAGGCAATGTTGTAGCGGTAGTCCTGGTGGGTCCGGGCAATCAGTTTGGGCAACCCCGTGGTTCCGCCAGACACGAGCAATACGGCAGGGTTGTCTGGCACAAACCCGGGATGCCACCCGGCCGCGTCCGCACCAGCATCTCCCCCATCAGTCCCTTCTGCAACCGGCAGCCCCCCAACATGCACAACAGAAACATCGCACGAAGCAGCCACCTCGTCTAGCAAAGCCTTATCGGTGCCCACAAGTTCGGCCGCCCCGCTGAGCTGCGCCAAGTGCGACAGTTCCGCAAAGCGATGACCTGGCAGCGTGAGTACCGGCACGCACCCGGCAAGCAGGGTTCCCAGCAGCGCTTCGGCAAACGCTAGACCATTTTCAAGGTGCAGCAGCACACGGTCACCCGGCTGGCGTCCCCGGGCTAGTAGCCCCCGCGCAACGCCTTCCGCCTGGGCGCGTAGCTGTGCATAGGTGAGGGTGCGCGCGCCGTCGATAATCGCGACCTTGTTCGGGGACTGTTCTAGCTGGTCCCATACCAGCTGGTCCAGGGGCTGCCCGGCATCGAGTGAGGGGTCGTCGTTAAGGAACGGCAGCATGGGGGAGCCGACGAATCCTGTGCGGAGGTTGTTGTCGGTGCTTGACATCGGAGCAGGTGAGGTAGTTTCCTTGTGCATAAAGGTAAGTCTAACCTAATATAATTAGATATGACCTTGCCTACCACTAGTTTGTCTTCAGATAGCTTGCCATCACATCAAGACATTCGCCAAACCAATGGCACCGACACCCTTGATGTCATTGGCATTGGTTTCGGACCGTCGAACATCGCATTCGCAGCGGCATTGGCCGACGAGAACGAAGCACACCCAGACAAAGCACAGCTCACAGCCCTATTCTTGGAGTCCTCCCCCACCACCGCCTGGCACCCGGGCATGCTGCTTCCCGACGCCGTGATGCAGATCGCTTTCCCCAAGGACTTAGCCACACTGCGCAATCCCCGCAGCCGCTTCACCTTTTTCAACTATTTGTTTGAAAACAATCGGCTCACGGACTTCATTAATCTGCAAACGTTCTTCCCCTCCCGCCAGGAAATCGCAGACTACATCCAGTGGGCGGCCCGCAACGTCCCCGTTGACGTGCAGTACGGCACCAGCGTAACCAGCATCGATACCGATGGAGACATCGCCGTGGTCAACACGGTCGACGCAGACGGCAACACCCAGCACTATCGTGCCCGCGCCGTTCTCCTAGGCACGGGACTGAATCCATCACTCCCCGACGGCCTCACCGAGAATGATCGAGTGTCCCACAGCGTGCACATTCTGCCGTTCCTTGAACAATTCAGGGAACACAACACCACCACCCCGAACAAAAAACTCGCCGTGTTGGGTGGCGGACAAAGCGCAGCGGAAATAGCAAAGTACCTGCACGCTACGTTCCCCGATTCGGAAGTCCACCTGATTCACACCCGATATGGGCTTACCCCCAGCGACGATTCCCCCTTTGCCAACCGAGTGTTTGACCCCGACGCCGTGGACAAGTGGCACGCCGCCCCCGTCGAAGAACGCGAGCGTCTGCGCGCCGTCCATGCTGGAACAAACTACACTGCGGTGGACCCAGATCTGCTGGATGAGCTCTTCCGCTTGACCTACAAAGAGCGCCTTGATGGAAAGAAACGCCTTTTCATTCACGACACCACATACGTAACATCGATTGTAGAAACCCCTGATGGCGTGCAGCTTCAGTTGGAAAACTCCATGGACAGCACCACGGAAACCCTCAATGCAGACATGCTCATCTGCGGAACAGGTTTTAATGAATCCGATCCTCGGGAATTTTTTGTAGACTTATCACACATACCCGTGGATGAAAATGGGCGCGTTATCGTGGAACGAGACTACCGGTTGGCTACTGGTGATACCCCCGCTCCAGCTATTTACCTGTGTGGTGGTGTAGAACATAGTCATGGTTTCAGTTCATCACTGTTGTCCCTGGTATCCATCAGGGCAGGTGACGTACTTGAATCGGTGAAAAGCTACCTCGCCACCACGCCTACCCGCGTGACCTAACGCCACACACATGCGGGCGGCAGTTAAGGGCAGTGGCACCGGCACGACACTACCCAGGAGGAGGAAGCTCGCTATGGGGAAAGGCTTTCAGGGAGCCATGCTCCGCGCCATGCGCGTTGAGGAGCACGCCGCAACCGTCATCGAGTCCGAATGGCTCACGCAGCACGTTATACATATTACGTTTCATTCCGACACGTTACTGAACAGCGACGGGGAGCTTCCCGCCTCGTGGGTGCGCGTATGGTTCCCTGACCATGAGGGCCAGGGAAAACTTCATCAGCGCTGTTACACCCTCCTCCACGCCGACCCCACCACCGGAGTCTTTTCCATCGCGTTTCTTATTCACACCCCCAGCGGCCCGGCATCCTCGTGGGCTGTGCGCGCCCGCGCGGGGGATGAACTCACCATGCAGCGGTTCGGTGGGGACGGCTTTACTCCCGACGACCAACCGCCGCGCGGCTACCTGTTCGTCGGCGACGCAGCATCGTGGCCCGCAATCAACGCCATCATCGGCACGCTGCCCACCGGCACACCCATCCAGGTTGTCATGGAACAATTCCGCGATGACGATACCCAGTTGCCCTTCCCTGACCACCCCGACATCACCGTCCGCTGGATACCCACACGTCACGACGCCCGCGCGCTTGTCGACGCCCTCGAAGGCCACGACGTTCACGGGTGGCGCTGTTGGGTCGCCGCCGAAAGCACGGCAACCCGGCTGGTCAAATCGCATCTGGAACTGAATTTTGGCCACAACCGCGCAACCCTGCATTCCCAGGCGTACTGGATTGAAGGCCGAGCCATGGGCAAACAGGTTGATGTTGAACCTGACACCACAGCCGACAACTCAGGCGCAGATGCTGCGGATGCAGCAGCAACGGAGCAGACTACGACACCGGTCGCGGCGTCGACAAGCGATGCGGCGACCAGCGGCAAGACTGCCGATGCGAAGCAGGTATCGGTGCTGCGCCCGGCGCGGGTGGCGTTGATTATCAGTGGGTTGGCGCAGGCGCTGCTGTCCATCACCTACATCGTGCCGTTTATCCTGTTTTCCGAGCTCGCGCAGCGCCTGGTGCGGGGTGCGAGCCAGGACGAGCTGATTCAGGTGGGGCTTGTGGGGGTGGGCATCCTGGGCTTCAATACGCTGGGGACGGCAGTGTTGCTGTTCGCGCAGCATGTGTACGATGCCAACTATTCGGCGGCACTGCGGAAGCGCCTGCTGCACAAACTGTCACGCCTGCCCTTGGGCTGGTTTAAGGACCGCCGGTCCGCAGAAGTGAAGACGTTGGTGCAGGACAATGTGTCTTCGTTGCATTATTTGATTACTCACGCGGTGCCGGACATGGTGGGTGCGGTAGTGACCCCGCTCGCCATTCTGATTTACCTGTTCACGGTGGATTGGCGGTTGGCGCTGGTGTTGCTGCTTCCCATCGTGCTCTACATTGTGGTCACGGTGCGCCAGGCCAGTGCTGATAAGCAAAAAATTGCCCGAATTCTGCGCTGGAACGCCACCATCAGCGGCGATACGGAACGGTTCGTGTCCGGGCAAGCCGTGAGCCGAGTGTTTGGCGACGATGCCACAGTCAACCTGCCCCGTGAACTGCAAGAAATGGGCGATTACCTGATCACCTGGCAGCGCAGCACCCTGGACTCCAAACTGAACTCCACACAAATGACCAAACCGATGAGCATCATGGCGTTGTTGCTGCTGGTGGGGACTGGCCTTGTGGTGGGCGGTGTCATGCCTGCGGAGAACATTATTCCGTTTTTGATCTTGGGAGCATCCTTTGGTGATCGCCTGCTGGCCGTCTCCTATTCCGCCAACGGCATTCGGGAAGGTCTTAATGCGAAAAAGAGCCTGGAACTGCTGCTCACTACGCCGGAACTTAGCGAATCCAGCGACGGCTCGCAGAGCGATGCTGCCACGGGCGCGGAAGACGCTGCCGACACAACTGAGGTCGCGAGCGCACGCACCTGCGGAAACATCACGGTGAAGAACGTCTCGTTCTCCTATTCGGCGGGCACACGGGCGCTGAACAAGATTGACCTTGATATTCCCGCTGGCACGACAACGGCGCTGGTGGGGCCATCCGGGTCCGGGAAATCCACCTTTGCAAGCCTGCTGGCGCGCCTGTGGGACCCCGACGATGGTGCCATCGTTCTCGACGGCGTGAACCTGCGCGACATCCCAGAAGATACGCTGCACCGCAAAGTGGCTGTGGTATTGCAGGACGTGCAGCTGATCAAGGGAACCCTGTTTGACAACATTGCGCTGGGTCACCCCGAGGCAACGCGCGAAGACGTTCGGGCCGCCGCCCAAGCCGCCTACATTGACGACTTCATCATGTCCCTCCCCCACGGCTACGACACGCCCGTGGACCGCAAGAGCCTATCGGGTGGCCAGCGCCAGCGCGTCGCCATCGCCCGGGCATTGTTGGGTGACCCGGATGTTGTGGTGCTGGATGAGGCAACCGCCGCCGCCGACCCCGATTCCGAATGGGCTGTGCGCAAGGGCCTCGATGCCCTTCTGGAGGGCCGCACCAAGATCATTGTTGCGCACCGCCTGCACACCATCGCCCACGCCGACCGCATTGTTGTGCTCCAGCACGGCGACATCGCTGAGCAGGGCACACACAATGAACTGGTCACCACCAACGGCTTGTACAGCAGCCTTGCCTCCAGCATGCACAGAAAGTAGGCCCATGCTTTTCGACGCCCCCTCCAACCTCGCCGCCATCACCGGACCGGAAGCCACGCGCGATCGCATCTCATTTTTCACCCTGAGTGTCGTGTCCACGGCGGTGCAGGCCGGGGCCATCATGACGCTGATTCCGCTGTTCGAGGGACTTTTCTCGGACAACCCCGCCTCCGCAATCCGCTGGGTGGGCATGCTGGTTGGGCTGGTGGCGCTGGGGTGGGGCATTGACCACATCAGCCACCGCATTGGCTTTTCCTTGGGGTGCCGCATTCTCAAAACCGTTGAAACCTCTGGGGTCGCGTCGATCCGTGAGATGGACATTTCGCAGCTGCACTCCGAATCCGCATCAAAACTTTCAAAACTACTGTCCACCGCTGGTGCCGAATCCCTCTCTGCGCTTGCGCACCTGATGTTCCCCCTCATCCAAGGGGTCCTGATTACCCCGCTGCTCAGCATTTTCCTGCTCACCATATCGTGGAAGCTGGCCGTGGTGGCCTTCGTGACCGGCGTTCTTCTGACCTTGGCATTGGTGGGGTCTCAGCGTCTGATCGCCCGCTCCGAGGCGGCCTACGACGACGCCACCCGCGAACTCAACGACGCCACACTGGAATTCGCTTGGGCACAACCAACGCTCCGCACCGCCGGGGTGAGCCGTTCCGCCCTTGACGACGTCCTCCGCGGGTCACGACAACGCGGCCTGCGGCTCCTCCTCTGGCAAATCCCGGGTGAGACGCTGTTCAGCATCGCCTCACAGCTCGGCCTTCTCGCATTCGCACTGGTCACCGGCATGCTGTACCTCAATTCCGACATCTCCGGCGCCACCGCCGCAGCCCTCATCATCGTGTTGCTGCGCATCATCGAAGCCTCCGGTGCCCTGTCGCTCCTGGCCACACCCATGAGCTCCATGGAACGCACCTTCAGGGACATCCGAGCGCTTGTCGACGCCGCCAACACCAGCGATTCCATTCCACCCACTGGAACGTCCTCTGAGGCGGTGGACGTGCAGGTCAGCGACGTGACCTATCACTACCCCGACACCACTGTGGGCATCAATTCCATCAACCTTGCCCTGCCTGCGGGAAGCATCACCGTTGTTGTCGGGGAGTCCGGCTCTGGAAAATCCACTCTCCTGGACGTTCTCGCGGGGCTTCGAGAGCAAAACACTGGCAGCATTGCGTTTAACGGCACTGCCTTGGACGCGCCCAATCGCCTAGCACATACCTCTGTGATGTTCCAAGCGACAGAGCTCCGTCAGGGCACACTCCGCGACAACGTCACCGCAGCCGATGCCAACGCCGATTTAGACAGCATTGCCGATCAGGTGCAGCTTGTTGACATTCTTGACAAGCTGCCGCACGGCTGGGATTCCACCGTCGGCGAAGGCGGGAGCACGCTGTCCGGCGGCGAGCGTCAACGCGTTGGACTCGCTCGGGCGCTGGCCAAAAACACCGGCTTGTTGCTGGTCGATGAGGCAACATCTGCCCTGGACGCCACCAACGAACAAGCAATTGTAGAGGCCCTGGGCAGGCTGCGGGGTCACCGCACCATGGTGATTGTGACGCACCGCCCCGCGTTGGTATCCATCGCCGACACTGTTGTGGTGCTCAAAGACGGTGCCATTGCCGAAAACGGCACCGTCAACGAACTCATCGACAAGGGCGGGTTATTCACCCACTTGTGGCGCCGCTGGCAAGACGTTGAGCAGTGGACTGTTTAAGTAGTACTCGTGCGAGTAAAAAACTCATGCACGAGTTCGTTGAACTCGTTGGGGCGTTCCAGATAACCAAAATGCCCAGCGCGAGGTAACTCGACATACTCCGCCCCAGGAATGAGCTGGGCGACATCGCGCACTTGCTCGGGGAAAATCACGCGATCATCCGCGTATGCCAACGTCAGCACAGGCACCGTGATCTGCGGGTAGTGCTGCGACTGATCGCTGCCGCAGTCCGCCGCGATTTGTTGAGCAAGACCCACTGTTGATCCCTGCCCTGCGAAGGTGAGCAAGGCGAGCCAGTCGGCAGACGCGGCGTCGTCAAGCAGGGTGCTGGGGGACAAATTGAGCGTTGCGGTGGTCGCGGCGAGGTAGTCGGGGGCGACGGTAGACAGAGCATCCGTGACCGCCGCGAGTTCTTTCGACTGTGCAATCTGCAGGGGTGTGAGGCGCGCGTGGGCGGCCGCAGCAACGACACCCCGCACCAGGTCAGGCCGCTGGCGCGCAGCCTCCAGAACGATGCGGGACCCCAGGGACGTACCCACGAGGAATGCCGGTTCGCCGAGGTGTTGGTCGATGATGGTCAGGACGTCTTGGACCAGGTCGTTGAAATGAAACTGCTGTTCAGGGTTGATGTTGCCGCCGCTACCGCGGTTATCAAACGTGGCTACCCGCCACCCGCGAGCCACCAGTCCTGGGACTTGATGGGCATCCCACACGCGACCAGAGGCGTTCCGGCCCATCACCATGACAATAGGCGTGCCCTCCCCTGTGATGTTCAGGCCAAGATCTGCCGCCATTATTATTCGCCACGCGCTTCCGCCACGGCTTTCCTCGCTGACAGCGGCAAAATGTCAGTCCAGTTTTCATTCACATAGTCCAGGCATTCAGCGCGGTTTGCCTCCCCGAACACCACATCCCAACCGTCGGGGACGGCGGCGAATGTGGGCCACAGTGAATGCTGTTCCTCTTTGTTTCGAAGAACGTAGAAGCGTCCATTGTCATCATCAAAGGGATTGGTTGGTTGGCTCATATGTTCGCTCCTTGTTATGGTGCCGTGTCATTATTCATTCGCGTTCACTACTTGTGTTCGCATCAGGCGCTGAGCTGCCGCCGTGGATATAAAATCAGCGCGGCCCGAGGCGCGGTACACACAGTTGCTGCCTAGCCGCACCGCAACATTAATGTTTATTCATCATGTGTCGGCCGCGTCTCCAGGATACCCGCAAAGCAAGGCTCACCTAAACTATATAGTGAGAAGAAATGACTATTGGCATGTCAGAGGCGATAAATCGAAGGCATGTGGAGACACTAGTTCTTTGTTGAGGAAACAGCCATCTGAACCGTGCAAGTTTGTTCAACAAACTGAGGTAAGGATACCCTTGACGGCCTTTTTTTAGTATGCAACAATCGTCCACAATATTTGGCGCAGCATAATGGCTGACGCAGCTCAAGGGCTATGGCCAAATAACAGAAGTAATTTCCATAACACGCAAACGCGTCAGGAGGAAGGTCATGACACTGGCCGAAGCCAGACCCCAGGAAGACCCCCCCACCGTAACCGCCGACGAAACTACGGCACCTGTAGAACCCGTAGAAGCAGCAGAAGAAGAATATGAAGAATATGAACCGGAAGTGACGGACACGCGAATGGGCAGAGGATTCGGCGTGATCGCCGTTGCAGCGTTGATCGTTGCACTAGCCTCAGCAGTGACTGCTGGGGCCACAGTATTTTATATTTTAGAATCCACCACCCGGAGCGAAGAACGCACTGCGCAGCTTGTCGCCGCCCTGAAGGAACCGCAATCATATGCTCTCCAGGGTTCTGCGGGGGCAACAAACCAGTCGGGCGCAGTTCAAGGTGCCCAGCCGGGCCAACCTGGTGCCGCCGCAGCCCAGCCGGGTCAGCCTGGCGCACAGGCTCAAGCAGGCGCGGCTCAACCCGGTGCCGCCAGCGCTGGTGGTGCCGCACAGGGGCAACAGGGCGCGCAACCCCAGGCTCAGCCAGGCGCAGCCAGTGCAGGCGGCGCTGCACAAGGACAGGCAGCCCCGGCCGCAGCGGCACCGCAAGCTGCTGCCCCCGCACAGCAAGCTGCGCCCCAGCAGGCGGCTCCGGCAGCCCCCGCAGCGCCGGCCCCAGCAGCTTCAGCCCCAATGCCTTCCGCCGACCTACTGCTGCAAACCACCATGGCCGCAGCCCAGCCTGGTGTCCCTGGCGCAGAGCTAGCTAAGCGCACTGTTGACGGCCCCGTCACCGCAGGCACCCTAGAGCAGGTTGCTGGTGTGCGGTCCAGGATGGCCCCTCCCCCCGGCATGGAAGCCATGGGTGACATTGTGAAGTTTGATGTCCGCGACGTCGTCGTCACGGGCGACACCGCCACCGCAACCATGACCATCATCTGGCCAGCTGGTTGGGGCGAATGGACCTACCCCAATTCCGGTTTCCAGTACGTGGATGGCGAATGGAAGCTGCAAAAATCCACAGTCTGTAACCTCGCTTCAGCAGCGTGGGTCAACTGTTACTAATCATCACGTCTTATAGCAGGAGATTCTCAACACCATGACGCACCCCACCACTGGTCGTTCTCGCATGCCCATGTTAGCCATGGGTTCACCCGCAGGGCTTTCACATCGCCCCTTGTATCGAACCGCCCTGATGATGCTGGCGTTTGTCGCCAGCATCGTGCTGGTTGCTGGACTGTCGGCTTGTTCCTCGTCCGGCAGTGGGGCGTCGGGAGAAACGATCACAGTGAGCCACGTCTACGGCGAGTCTCAGCTGCCCACCAAACCCAAGAAGGTGGTGACGCTGGTTCCGGGCTACACGGATGCCATGCTGGCGTTGGGTGAGTCTCCTGCCGCAATTGCCGGTTACGCTGGTTTCCCCAAGTCGGTCATGCCGTGGGAGGAAGGCAAGCTGCAGGTTGAGCCTGAAGGCAGCACCCATGTGCTGAAGCTGATGAACCCCAGCGACGTCCCGCTGGAACAGATTGCGCAGCAGGAACCCGACCTGATTCTCGCCGGCGCTTTGGCCTCCAACGAGGAAATTTATAAGAAGCTACAGGATGTTGCCCCCACTCTCCCGGCGCTGGCTGACGGTAAGCTGGATTCCTGGCAGGACCAAACCAAGATTGTTGGCCAGCTGTTCAAGAAGGAAAGTGAGGCAGACAATATTGTTGCCTCAACGGAACAGAAACTGTCGGCTGTGAGCCAGGAATTCCCGGCCGCCGCAGGAAAGACGTTTGCGGTTGCGTTCTTTGGTGGCGCGGATAATATCCAGGTCGTGACGGACCCGAACGATATTACGGTGCAGATGCTCACGAAAATGGGTTTGAAGCTTCCAGACTCCCTCATCGGCCTGGGTGGCGGCGAAGGCGGCGTTCAGGGTAGGCTGTCCTTAGAAACAATTGATAAGATGAATTCAGATATCATCATCATGGGTTCGACAGGGGACCTGTCTGCAATGGAGTCATCTCCCCTGTGGCCAGGTCTCACGGCGGTACGGGAAAACCATGTTCTCAAACTGGATCCTGCGGCGGTCACGTCGTTCCGCGTGCCGACAGTCCTCTCGGTTCCGTGGAGTATCGAACAGATCAAACCCACACTTGCCACCTTTTGACTGATCGGATGGAGACATGGGAATTAGCAATCGTCCAGCTGTTGATACATCACAACCCCCCATCACAGCGGACGATGTGATAGAAGAGCTACAGAACCTTCTTCCCAACACCTCCATCCGCCCAGACTCTGATCTTTTTTCCGTCGGCTTTGACTCCCTGCGCATCATGCGGTTCGCAGGGTTGTGCAGAAAAGCCGGCTTTGACATTTCTTTCGCGGATTTCCTGGAAAAGCCAGAACCCGCAGCCTGGGCTGAGCTGCTAAACAGCCACACACCCAGCACCCAAGACCCAAGCGTAACGACGCCCAGCACCGCCCCCGAACCTGCAACGCCCGCTGACACCAGCGGCGCCAGCGACACCAGCGACGATGCCTCCCCATTCCGGTTGGCTCCCCTGCAACACGCCTATTGGGCGGGCGGCTACGACACCGACAAGCTGGGCGGGGTGTCGGCGCACCTCTACGTGGAACTAGACGGCCCCGACCATGAACCGGATACCCTGCAGGCAGCACTGGATACTGTGGTCGCACGGCACGACATGCTCAGGGTGAAAATCCTGAACGACGGCACGCAGAAAGTGCAGGCACAGCCTGACACCCCGATATTTAGTTCGCTGGATCTACGCGACACCAACGATGCCACCGTCGCCGCGACACTGGAGGATATTCGCTCAGAGATGAGCGGCCAGCGTGCGGCAGCTGACCTGGGCCGGATGATTGATGTTCGCCTCACCCGCCTCCCCGGTGGGCGTGCACGCCTGCACGTGGATTTTGACATGCTGGCTGGCGACGCCATGAGCTACCGCATCGTCCTGGATGACCTCGCCGCCGTGCTCACTGGCGAAGAGCTTGCCCCCATTAGCAGCAGTTTCCGCGAGTATCTTGATGCCCCGGAGGTCACGTCCCCGAAGAACCGAGAACGAGATCAACAGTGGTGGGCGGAGCAATTGGCAACTCTGCCGGATCCTCCTAAGCTCCCCACCTATACCGGTGTGCCCGCACATTCAGTGCGCCCGCAGCGTCGGCATTTGTTCCTGGATGAGCGGCAGCGCGCCGCGCTTGAGCACCATGCGCAGGATAACGGTGTGACTCCCGCGGCCTGCCTGGCCACTGCTTTTGCAGAGGCCATTGGTTCTTTCACCACCGAATCGCGTTTCCTGTTGAACGTGCCGCTGTTCCACCGGCAGCAGATCCTCCCCGATATTGACTGTGTGGTCGGAGATTTCAGTTCCTCAGTGCTGGTGACCGTGGATGTCTCCCAGGAGCAGACGGTGCTGGATCGTATCCGTGCCGTCTCAGAAAGTATGCACGGCAGCATGCGGCATTCGGACTGGTCGGCGCTTGATATTTTGCGCGATATGAGCCGTAGTCGCGGCAGTCAGGTGATCGCCCCGATCGTGTACACCTCGGCGGTGGGTTTGGGGGAATTGTTCTCTGCTCGGGTGCGCTCGGTGTTTGGCGATCCAGTGTGGATCCTCTCGGAAGGCCCGCAGGTTCTCCTTGATGCGCAGGTCACGGAACTGGATGGTGGTTTCCTGGCCAACTGGGATGTCCGCGAAGGAATGTTCCTTCCGGGAGTGGTGGACGCCATGTTTGAGGCGTACCGCGCCAATGTTGACCTGCTGGTGCGGGACGCGGAATGGGCATCGGCACCGTTCCCCAGTGCCGTTCCGGAAGAGCAGAATCAGGCTCGGCGCGATACGGAAACCACAGCCCCGCTCCCTGAGGACGCCCTGCTACACCGACGTTTCTTCGACCTTGCTGACACACATCCTGACCGACCGGCCGTGCTGTGGGGTGAGGACGGTGTGTGTACCTACGCTGAGCTGCGGGATGATGCGTTGCGCGTCGCAACGTCGTTACGCAAACACGGCGTAGCACCTGGGGATATTGTGGGTGTTCGCATCGCTAAAGGCCCACGTCAGCTCACGGCGCTGCTGGGCGTGTTGGCGGCGGGTGCGGCGTGGGTGCCGCTGGGTGCGGACCAACCCGCCACGCGCCGGAGCCGCATCCTTGAGCGCGCCGACGCTACTGTGGTGCTGCACGATACGAACGCGCTGTCCGACCCGGATGAGGGGGTCACCGGTGTTCTGCTTGACGACGCCCTGACTACCGACCTCCCCGAGGATGCTGCGGCGCAGGCGACCACCCAATCCCCCGACGATGTGGTGTATGTGCTGTTCACGTCCGGTTCCACCGGGGAGCCCAAGGGTGTAGAGCTGACGCATCGTGCCGTCATGAACACCATCAACGCTGTGAACGAGATTGTCGGCCTTACTGCCGACGACCGCACGTTGGGCCTATCGTCCCTGGAATTCGATTTGTCTGTGCATGACATGTTCGGTCCGTTGAACGTCGGCGGAGCCGTGGTGACACTCACCGAGCAGGAACGCCGCGACGCGGAAGCATGGATTGGTTTAATGACGCGGCACCATGTGACCCAGCTGTATTGCGTCCCACCGCTGCTTGACATGTTGTTGTCTTCAACATCAACAACCCAGCTTGACAAGCTGCGCTGGTGTCTCCTCGGCGGGGACTGGGTCACTCTCGACCTGCCCGGACGCCTCAGGGAACGCGCACCACACTGCCGCTTCGCCGGACTTGGTGGCGCCACCGAAACCGCCATCCACTCGACCTTCTTCGAGGTTACGGACCCAGAAGCCATCGATCCGATATGGGGATCGGTACCCTTTGGCAGCCCACTGCCCAACATGCGTGCCCGCATCGTTGATGATGCAGGACGCATCAGACCTGACTTCGCGCCCGGTGAATACCTGGTGTCTGGACCTGGCATTGCCCGTGGTTACCGCCACGATGCCGAAATGACGGACCGTAAATTCCCCACCATTGATGGGGCACGCTGGTACCGCACCAACGATCTTGCGCGCTACCTTCCCGGCGGATGCATTGAATTCTTGGGCCGCCGAGATGACCAGGTGAAAATCCGGGGCTATCGTATCGAAATTGGCGAGGTTGAGGCGGCGCTCCGCCAGGCCCCGGGTGTGCACAGCTGCGTGGCTGTGGTGTCGCGCCCCGCTGGTGGTCCGCGGGATGGTTCCGCCCATTTGGGTGCCGTCATCGCCGCTGGCAGCAACCATGCGCCGGACCTGGAAGAGCAGGTACGAGCGTTCCTCGCCGAGACCCTGCCGCCCTACATGATTCCCGACCTCATGGTGATCGTAGAGGCCATTCCGGTGAACAAGAATGGCAAGTCAGACCGGGAGTACTGTGCCCAGCTCATCGACACTGCCCGGCGCGACACGGTACAGCAGTCCGCGTCGGAGCCACCCACTCCAGGCACGTTGGAGCACCTGGTGGCAGGCGTGTTTGCCGAGGTCATTGGCGTTCCCGAGTCTGTCATTGGCCTGGATGATGATTTCATTCAGGTGGGCGGGGATTCGGTTCTGACCACCAAGGCCGCCTCTGTGCTGCGTGATGTGCTGGACGATCCGAGCCTGCCGGCGGTGTTGTTGTTCGAGTCAAGGACGCCGCGGAGTGTCGCGGCGTCGTTACGCGAGGTAGAGGCCGAGCCGGGGTTGTTTGACCGGACTGCGGCGATTGTGTATGAGCTCGACAACGAAGGTCTGTGAATGTCTGCCGAGGATAATGCGAATATTGTGCGTTTGTGGGCGGCGGAGACGCATGTGCTGCCGCCGGTGGAGCGGGGGACGTCGACACGCGTGGTGACCCCACCGTTGTTTGTGGCTGCTGATCAGCGGGATGCTGCGGCGCTGTCTTTCCAGTGGTCGGTGCCGCAGGTGGGGCTGCCCACAGTGGATGAGGTAAGCCTGGTGGACCCTGCCGACGAGTCGGGTCGGCAGGTGCCGGTGTCTGATCCGGCGGAATTGTTGGCGTTATTGCAGCGTGTCGCGGCATTCAGGGCTGGCCGAGACACCCCTGATGACCCAGACCTGGAGGCCGTTGGGCACGCCCACGAGGCGCTTGTTGATGTGTTGAGCACCACTAACAACGCTTCCGACGATGCTCCCGCAGCAAGCACCCCTGCTGAGCCCGCCGATGGTTCGGTGGAGGGCCACACGCCGGGCGCGTGGCTAGAGGCCGATTCCTTCTTTTTCCCCACGTTGCGGGGCCGGGACACGCTGAATCACAGCGGCCCGACAGGCACGACGTGGCTGGCCGCCGCCGGTTTTGGTGGCCCGAAGGATGACATGCCGGAGCTGTCTCTGGATGGGCTTGATCTTCCAGGGAAGATGGCGGGTGCCGCAGAGTTTGAGGGCTGTGAGCTTCGTGAAGCCCACGGCCCAGCCGATGCGGAGTGCATCTCGGGGTGGATGCAGTCAGAGTTGCTGTACACGTTCCGGCAGCCGTGGTCCGTGGAACGCTGGGAGGAGGAGCTGGACCTGCTGAACAGCCAGCCGTTCACCCAGCCCTATATTTTGAGCGCGGAAGGCGCCCCCATTGGTTACATTGAGGTGTACCGCCCCGCGCACATGAGCATCGGGGCGTCGCGACCCACCGACCCACGTACGGTGGGCATCCACATCGGTGTTGCCGATACGTCGCGGGTGGGCAAAGGCATGGGCCGTGACCTCGTGACGCTGTTTGGGGTGGCGGCGCTGCTGGGGGATAAAGCACTATTTTCCCACGCGCTGGGGGAACCAAACCTTTTGAACAAGGCCGCACGGGGGGCGGCGAAACACACCATGGGTGGCGAGGTCGCACAGTTGGCGTTTCCGCATAAATGCGCCGCGTTGCTGAGCTCGGCACCACCAGTTTTATCAGCAGTTATATCAGCGAGGGCACAATATGAGTGATGCAGTATCGGATCGGTCGGATCGTCGTCGGGAGCTGCTGCGGGCGCGGCTCCGCGCGGAAGGTTTTAAACAGCAATCGGCGGATCAGGCTGCCGATACTCAGGTGGGTGATTCCGGCACCGTCACCGACCAGCGCATTTTAGGAAGGCTCATTGCAAACGCCGGGGCGGCAGGCATGCTGACCTGGGCGTTTCCCGTTCCTGAGGATGCCGCAACCCAGTCTCGGATACGCGATGCCATCATTGCTGTGGCGCAGCACCGGCCGGACCTCAGGACTACGGTCTCTGCCGATGACACCGGCGGGTTGCAGCGCACTGTCCTTACCGCAGACACTGTGGTCACACCCTCCTCCGATTCCGCAGAGCCCACGGAGGTGGATGCGCTTGCCGCCACCCCCATCGATCCCACGTCCGAACCGCCGCTTCGCGCACGTTTCCTTCACACTCCCGACGGCACGATGCTGGTTGTGAGCACCCATCACGTTGCCGCTGATGAGCACACGTGGGTGCTGCTACTGCGCGACATCAATGCCGAGATTGCCTCCCCGGGTGTGCTGTCCGCCCAACCCACGCCCCCGCGTAGCGACGCCACGACGGCCCAGGTAGCCACGGCAACTGAACGTCGACTCGCCGCCGTGCGCCCCGCAACCCACGACGTGGACGGTGAAGCCACGCCGCAGCCCGACCCCTTCGCCGCTGAGCGCACCACCACCGCCGACAACACTGCTGACAGGATTACCCTGCCGGTACCCCAGGACTGGGTTCAGGCTGTTCAGGACCGTGCCAAGGCAGACAACACCACCGTCCTATCGGTGCTTATCGACGCCGCGGCACACGTCATCGCCCGGCGCGCCGGCGCTGCACACGATGCCACGGTGGTGGTGGGAACCCCGACGGATGTGCGCGACGCCCTGGGTGCAGACGCCACCGAATCGGATGGCGACCGCGTATCCGTGGTGCCGTGTCCGATCCCGGTAGGGTCGCCCCTCTCTGATGTCGCTGACGCTGTGCGGGCCGCCAGCGCGGATCGTTGCGCTGGCCTGGACGATGTGATTCGGGCTGCGGGATTACCGCACATTCCGGGCAGGTCGCCGCTTGTGGACGTGGTGGTGACGCATCGTGCGGGAACCCGCGACCTTGTTATTGACGGCGAGCCGTCAGTGGGCGTGTTTGTGCATTCCGGTGCAGCACCGTTTGATGCGGTGCTGTCCTTGGAGGAATCTGAACAGGATGCCCAACTGACGCTGGAATTCCGGCATGCGGCCCTGCGCCCGACAACAGCACAGCGTGTGCTTGAGGAATGGCGGGATGCTGCCATCCACCCAGCTCAGAGCACGGAAGTACCAGACCTGCCTGAGGTAGCCACCACTGCACAGGATGTGGTGCGCGCCGTGGCGTCGCATGCAGCAGCCACCCCTGATGCTGTGGCCGTGGAGGATGGGACCACCACCCTCACGTACGCCCAACTCAACGCGTCGGCGGCCACCCTTGCTGAGCACATCACCGCACAGGGGGCACGCCCCGGTGATGTGGTGGCGTTGCGGCTGTCTCGCGGAGTCGGTATTCCTGTCGCCCTGCTTGCGGCGCTGCGGGCGGGAACACCTTTTGTGGCGATTGACCCGAACCACCCGGCGGAGCGTTCCCGCATGATCCTGGACGCGGCCAATCCCGCGCTGATCATTGACGATTCCGACGTGGCCACAGCCCTCGCCAGCCCTGTCGATGCACCCCAAGCACCTGACTGGTCGCAGGCGCATCCCGCCTACCTGGTATTCACCTCCGGGACCACAGGCACCCCGAAGGGCATTGTGATTCCCCGTTCCGGCCTGGATGCTGTGCTGGGATCCATGCAGGACACTCTCCAGCTCACGGCGGATGACACCTACCTGGCTGCCTCCACACTCGGCTTTGACATCTCCATTGTGGAAAACCTGCTTCCCCTCCTCGTCGGGGCAACAGTGCACGTGGCACCCGCTGATTTCTCCATCGACATTGACGCAGCCTGCGCGCTGCTGCACCGAGTACGTCCCACCGTCATGGAGGCCACCCCGTCGCTGTGGGCGGAAATCGTGCACCAGGATCCACAGGCGGTGCGGGGAATCCGCGCCTGCGCTGGTGGAGAGGCGCTTCCCCACACCCTGGTGACCACGCTGCGGGACGCAGGTGCGGACGTGTTCAACCTGTACGGCCCCAGTGAAGCCGCCATCGTGGCCACATCGCACCACGTCACCGGCGATGGCACACCGCCTTTGGGCACCACTCTGCCCAGCGTCGGCGGAGACATTCTCGGGGCGGCCCTCACCGCCACTCCTGATGGTGCACTCGGCGAACTGTATCTCTCTGGACCACACCTAGGCTATGGGTACCTTGGCGACCCAGCGCTGACCGCGCTCACCTTCGTGGCCGCGCCGGGTGGGCAGCGCCGATACCGGACTGGTGACCTGGTGGCACGGGACGTCGATACGCGTGACCTCATGTACCTTGGCCGCGCCGACGAACAGTTATCGCTGCATGGCCTGCGCATCGAACGCGGTGAGATAGAGGCCGCGCTGGCAGCGGCACCGGGCGTGACAGCAGCGGCGGTGCGGGTGGATACCACGGCGGAAACCCCCGCAATCGTTGGTTATGTGGTGCTCGCCGACGCTCAGGACGATAGCGTGGCGGCAATACAGGCCGCTGTGGCCGATGCCTTGCCAAGCGCCGCCCGCCCCAACGCAATCGTCGTGGTGGATGAGTTTCCGCGCACCCCCACCGGCAAAATTGACCGCGCGCGCCTGCCGCTGCCAGAGGATACCGGCAACCACCAGCATCGTGCAGCAGATACTCCAGAGGAACACGCCGTTGTGCAGGCCGTTCAGGACGTGCTGGAGCTTGACGGCACCCCGTCCATTGATGCTGATTTCCGAGCCCTTGGCGGGCATTCGCTCCTTGCGCACCGACTGGCACTCACGCTCAGCACCGCACTCGGGGTGCATGTTCCCGTGCGCGCCGTCATTGAAGAACCCACCCTCGTGGCACTGGCTGAGGCATGCGCGAATCTGCGTGATGCCGATGCCACGGACATAACTGAACAACCTGAACCGCCGCAGGACGCCCAACCCGAGGATGGCCCCATCGAAGCGCTCGCTGGGCAGCGCCGCGTCATTCTTGCCGAGCAACTAGACGGTGAGAATGGTTTGTACACCATTCCGCTGTTCGCCACCGTCACCGGCACCATCGACACCGACCGTTTATCCGCGGCCCTGACCTCAGTTGTTGCCGCACACCCGGTGCTGCGCAGCAGGCTGAGCATTGACGACGCCGGAATCATCAATGCCACGCTGCTATCCCCAGAAGAAGCGCTGGCACAGCCCATTGCCGTACATCAGCGCACGACCACCCCAGGTAGCCTCGCCACATTCCTTGACGAGCTTGTGCGCACCCCCTTCCCCGCCACCAGCGACCAGCCGCTACAGGCATACGTTGTGCAGGTTGCTGAACAAGGCAACAACAAGGACACCGCGTCAACCGTGCTGGCCCTGCTGTTCCACCATGCGTTTTTTGACGAGTGGAGCCTCCAACCCTTCTTCACCGACCTGGCGCGCGCCTACGACAGCGCCGATGCCGTCAGCACACACAGCGGACCGAGCTTCCACCGTATTCATGCCATCACCAGCACCACAAACCCAGCTGACGTGGACTTTTGGTCGCTTCGCCAACGCGACACCGCACCCGGCGCGCCCGCTCCCCTGCCGTTCTCCCGGGCGGCCGCCGTCAGCGCCGGAGCGGCAGGAACAGCCTTGGGTGGGCGCGGCCCGGCCATTCACCGCACCGTCACCATCCCCGCGATAGCCGCCGCAAGCCCCGACCCCACGCTCAAAGCCACCGCTGGTGACGTGGTCAAAGCCGCCGTGCTGCTGTTCCTTGAGCGCGCCGGGGCAGACCCCGCCATGGGCATTCCCGTGTCTGGCCGGCATCACCCGGAGCTACTTGACGTCGTGGGATACTTGGGCAACACCCTACCGGTCACCGTTGATCACGCCGGGGATGCCGCAGTGTCCTTCAGCCATGACCTTGACACAAGGAAGCTGATTGAAGCGGTTCACCACGAAGTTCTGGACGTGGCGGAGCATTCCAGCATCCCCATTGAGGAGCTGTCCGGCACCGCGCCATTCCAGGTGATTGTAGACCACCGCGTCGGAGCGCCGCAGGTCTCCGCCACCTCCGACTGGAGCAGTGAACTCCTGCCCATGGTGCCGCCGCTACCGAAATTCCCGGTCACCATCGTGCACACGGAACTTCCAGAGGTAGATGGCACCACCACGCACCGCATTGACGTGCTCTTTTCCGGCGACTACTTCGAGCAGCGTGGCGCGGATGCCTTCGTAGAAGCGCTCCAACACACCATCATGGGTGTCGCGCAGGCCCACGCCGCCCCGCAAGGACAGTCAGATGTCTCCACCACCCTGGGCGCTATTGCGCTCAGTCCTGGGTCCCGCAGCACCGAACCGGAAACAGCGGGTGGACGAGGCGTCGATACGCAGGCCGATACCCAGCCAGACCTGCGGGATATGACCATCCCCGAGCTGATCGACCGCCAGCTGACGGAACACCAGGACGAGCCCATGCTCTCCACCGTGGGTGTGACCCTGACGGGTGCGGAAGTGCAGCAACACATGCGTGGGCTTGCGGCGCGGATCAGCGCGGCGTACGACGGTGTAACCGCTGGTCGCATGGTGGCCATCCACCAACCCACCCGCTTCGACGAAGTGCTCACCATCCTGGGTGTCATGGCCTCCGGGGCGGCGTTTACCGTGCTCAGGCCGGACGACCCGGCCGACCGTCTTGCGGCAATCCTGGCCGACGCGAACGTGTCACTGATCATCTCCAGCGACCCCGATAAACTCCCCGCAGGTCATCCGCCTGTGCTACCGGACTCCCAGGACACCCTGGGCATATCGCAGGAACTTGCTGCTCCCACCCCCCAGCGCAACCCGAACTATCCCGCCTACATGGTGTTCACCTCTGGGACAACGGGACGCCCGAAAGGCGTGCTGGTGGATCAGCGCGCCATGTCCGGCCTGACCGGGCTGATCTTCGACCTGTTGAGTGCCACCAGCAGCACCGACCCGAACAACGCGGCCTTCCGCCCGCGCTTGGTGTCCATTGCGCCCATGTCCTTTGACGTGGGATTGCTGGAGGTCATTGCCACGTTCTGTACCGGCGGGCATTTGTATGTCGCCCACGACATGGAACGCGTTGGTCCTCCCCTCGCGGAGGCCGTGCGCAGGCACCGTGCCACGCACTTCGCCTCCACCCCCACCGTGCTGGGATTCCTCGGCGACCCCAGCTCCATTTCCGAAGACGTGCAGGTCTTCTCCGGTGCCGAGCCACTGCCCGCCGATTTGGCGGAACGGTGGTGCGCGCGGCATCGCCTGATCAACCTCTACGGCCCGACGGAAGTCACCGTCAACGCCATCCACGGCTTCATCACACCCGACCCCACCAGCAGCGCGATCCCCATTGGCGTGGCCGACCCGCATGTCACGGCCGTGGTGCTGGACAGCGCCCTGCAACCCACCCCCATCGGTATGGTGGGCGAATTGTGGCTGGCGGGCGACAAACTCGCTGTGGGATACCCGGCCATGCCGGGCACTACCGCTTCCGTGTTTGTCGCGGCCCCCGATCACCTGGGGCTTCCACCCGGCTCGCGCATGTACCGCACAGGCGACCTGGCGGTACTCCGGCCCGACGGCCAGTTCCTGTGCCTCGGCCGCGTGGACGATCAGATGAAAATCCGTGGGCTGCGCATCGAGCCTGCAGAAATTGAAACCGCGCTGCGTGCCGACTCCCGCGTTGACGGCGCCCGCGTGGTTCACGTCCCAGGTTCGCGGATTGGCAGCGATCGCGACATTCTCGCCGCCGCTGTCGTGCCCACCGAGGGAACCTTGTCCGCAGCAAGCCTCGCCGATATTCGCCACCAGCTGGCGTCCCAGCTGCCTAGGCACCTTGTTCCGCAGCGCATTGTGCAGGTCCCCGGCCTGCCAGTCACACCCAACGGCAAGGCCGACCGCGCCACCACCCTGTTGATGGTGCTGGACGCCCTGTCCAAGGCACCCGACGAGGCTCCTAGCACCGAACAAGCACCCCATGCGGAACCTGCAGCGGAGCCCGCTGCCCCGGTATCGCCACAGTTCCAGGCCCTTGCCGAGGAAGTGGCCATCCTGCTGGACACCGATCCCCGAAGCATCCGCGAAGACGATGACTTCCTGGAACTCGGCGGCGACAGCATCCTGGCACTGCAGCTCATCGCAAAGCTCAAGGACCGCGGCTGGGTCACCGCTGCCCGCGACATTTTCGACGCCCGCACACTCGGCGACCTCGCCCGCGCCCTCACCCCAGCCGACGGCACTAGCGGTACCGACGACGCTGAGGCAGAGTCCGTCGCACCCATCGAACCACCCTCCGACCTGGGAACCTTCGCCCCCATCCGCGTCGCCGCCGAACACCTCGCCGACGCCCCCGACAGTGTTTTCGCACAAAGCATGTTGCTCACCATGCTCGAACCTGTCAGCGGACACGGCTCGGCGCTTGTCGACGCCCTGGTGGCCCGGCACCCCGCATTCCGCACCCGCGTCACCGACACCGGCGAGTGTGAAACCCTGGCCGAGGGCCAGTCGTACTTCGATACCGAGACCACCACACTCACAGGGGACACGGCCACTGAGGATTTGGCGCAGCTACGTCACCGCCTAGCCGAGAATCTTGATGTGCGCGCCGGGGTACTCCTTGCTGGTGCGGAAGTATCCACGGACTCAGGACCTATGTTGCTGCTGGTCGCGCACCATATGGCGGTGGATGCGGCAAGCTGGATGCAGATCATTGGCGATATGCGGCAGATGGTCATTGCCACGATGAGTGGTCGTGAACTGCCGGAGCCGGAGGGGACGTCGCCACGCGCGGGTTCCCTGATGGTACGCGGAACCGACGCCCCACCCCAGCCCGAACTGCGGGCACGTATCGCTGCGGGCGAGGTAAGCCCTGACGATGTCGCCGCAACGGCCGCAGTGGATACGTTTACTGTGGCAGGAGCCGTGGCGGACGAGCTCATTGAGCGTCACGGCCACGGCGGCACGCTACGGGACGCCCTGATGTCCGCACTGGCGCAGGCGGTACGGGCCACCGACCCGTGGGGACCACACCTGGTCACCCTTGATGTGGAGGACCATGGACGCGATGATGTCATTGATCCCCGCTCTGTGGGCTGGTGGACGCAGGTGTTCACCGTGGTTGATGACGGTGATTCTCTCCGCGAATTGCCCCCCGCGCAGCGCGGCGTTGCTGCTGGTGAACGCTCGGATATTTTGTTTAATCATTTGGGTGGCATGTTCACCACGGGCGAGGATTCATCCCCGGTGGGGTTCGTGCCGTCGCCGGTTCCTGAACTACCGGCCTTGGATACGGTTGTTGGCGACGATGTTCCCCTGCGTAATCCCCTGTCAGTGACTTCGGTAGTCACTGCCGAACAGTCAATCCAGGTGACGTTTATTCGCGGCACGCGGTTGGTTTCTGAGGAGACCACACAGCAGCTGAAGGAGGAATTCCTGGCCGCACTGGAACGCCAGGTTGGTGCACAGGGTGGGGATGCACGCGGCGTCGATACGCATGCACAAACCTATACCCTGCCGGTGACCCCCACGCAGGAAGGCATGTTCTACCTGGAGGAGCAGGGTGATCCGGGAGTTGCTGCGTATCTGACCAGGATGACGTTCACGCTGGATGGCGCGCTGGATTCTGAGCGTGTGTTGCAGGCGTGGTCGCGGTTGGCGGACCGTCACCCGATTCTGCGGGCGTATTTCACTCGGAATGCTGATGGGTCGGTTGTGGCCACTGTTGATCCCGCGTTGGAGTTGGACGCCCGCTACGATGAGGCGTTTACCGAGGCCGATATGCTGCGCCCGTTCGATGTGACGGCTGGCCCGTTGACCCGGTTGCGGATGAAACAGGTGGACACTGCCCACGCTGATGCTCCGCAACGTCACATCGTTGACGTGGTGTTCCACCACATCGTGGCCGACGGCTGGTCGGCTCCGCTGCTGATCAGGGACTTCTTCACTCTGATGGACCCGGATCAGGATCTGGTTGTGGTTGATCCCCTGCCGTCGCTGTTGGCGGTGCGGCAGTCCACGAGTCCACTGTCGGCATGGCGGAAACCCCTGCGTGCTGCGCAGCCAACTATGCTTGCCGCCGGCGGACGCGATCAGGGTACCCGAACAGAATTGAGGTTGACTTTTGATGCAATAACCTCGGAGGCTCTGACCACCACGGCGCAGCGCGAACATGTGACCGTTGCGGCGCTGATTCACGGCGCCTGGGCGCGCGTGCTGTCCGAACTCACCGGTCAAACACGCGTGACCTTCGGTTCCGTGGTGTCCGGCAGGCCATTGGACGCCCCCGGCGCGCAGGAGGCTGTGGGTCTGTACGCCACCACCATTCCCGTCGCCGTCACTGCCGACTCCCCCATGGATGCGGCGCGTTCCGCCTCGCAGCTGCTGCTTCTCGGCGCGGAAAACCCGCCGTCACTGGCGGATGCGCAACGGCTGGTGGAACATGGCGACGCCAGCGGCGCCGATGCACCTGGCGACCTGTTTGATTCCCTCATGGTGGTGGAAAATTATCCCCTTGACCAGGCTGCATTGCTGGCCCCGCTGGATGGGGTGACTGTGTCGGACTTGTCGTTCCAGGATGGGACGCACTACCCGGTGATGGTGGTGGCGCATAGTGCGGATCGGCAGGTGTCGTTGCGCATTGCCGTGGCTGACGGTGTGGAGCTTGTTGGCGGGGCAACCACAGATGATCTTCTCGCGCATCTGGAACGGCACCTTCGCAGTATTGCCGGCCTGCCGCTGCTAGCGGACCAGGTCGCTGGCTTACCGATGGTGTCCGCTACTCAGCGCCTATCCGCCGCCGACACCGATGACATCATCAACACCTATGCGTGGGCGCTTCGGGACCGTGGTGTCGGCCCCGGCGATACGGTTGCTGTTGCCCTACCCCGTGGGGTGGAGCAGGTGTGCGCCACCCTTGCCGTCTGGCTGGTCGGTGCCGCAACCATGCCCATTGAGGTGGATTCCGCCGGCACCATGACAGCACGCGCCGCCGCGATTGTGGCCCGCGCGAACCCCACTGTGGTCGTTGATTCCGCGCTGCTTGCGGAGCTAGCCGCCACCAACTCCGCATCCCGACGCTTCACGCCCGCCGACCGCACCAGGCGGTTGACACGTGACGACGCCGCGTACATCATTCACACCTCGGGAACCACTGGTGTCCCCAAAGGCGTGGTGGTGCCGTGGCAGGTGATGGAGGACTTGATCCACTGGCAGACCGCCACCGGAATCATCCCGTCGGGGGCGACGCTGGCGCACTATGCGCCGGACCAGTTTGACGTATCCATGCAGGAGCTTCTTACCGCCGTGGCTGGACGACATGCCCTTGTGGTGGTTGCCGAGGAGCAGCGTCAGGACATGTCTGCGCTGGCACGCTTCCTGGATTCCCAGGGTGTTGATGTGCTGTTTGCCACGAACGTGGTGTTGAACGCGCTCGCCCGCGAGTACGCCCGCAGCGGAAAGCCAAGCGTGAGTGTTTTGGTCCAGGCCGGGGAGGCTTTGCAGCCCAGCGCGGATCTGCGTGCCTGGTGTTCCTCCCCTGATGGCCCGGCACTGTATAACCAGTACGGCCCCACGGAAACGCATGTGGTGCTGGCCACTGGCAACCTGTCGGCGGATTCCGCGGCACTCGCAGCACCGTCCTTGGGTGCCCCGTTGCCGCATGTCCAGGCGTTGGTGCTGGATGAGCAGTCGCAGCCCGTCCCTGATGGTGAACCTGGCGAGTTGTACATCGCTGGGGCGCTGGCTGACGGGTACCTTGATGACCCAGAACTCACCGCCGAGCGGTTCCCCGCCGGGATTGGTGCGGTGCCGCGGTGTCACCGCACGGGTGACGTGGTGGTGAAGAACCCGGATGGTTCTTTTGAGTATCGTGGGCGCGCCGATGATCAGATGAAGGTTAGGGGTGTTCGTATCGCCCCCGCCGAGGTTGTTGCCATCGCCCAGGCTGTTGCCGGTGTTGCGGAGGCTGCGGCGTGTGAGGTGGATGGCGTGTTGTGCCTGGCCGTAGTTGCCGGTGCAGACGCCCTCGATGCTGTTATTGCTGATGATGTGCGTGAGCAGTATGCCCAGCTGGTTGGCGGCGGCGATCCCGCCGGGAATAACGCTCTTGTGCCGGAACGGGTGCTGGTGGTGCCAGAACTACCAGTGACAGCTAACGGCAAGACTGATATTCGGATGCTGCACTCCTGGTTCCGCGACGGCGCACCGTCTGGCCAGGAGGCAAACAGCACCGCCACGCCTGGAGTGGCCGCCGGTGTGGTGAGCGTCGGGGCGTCGACAAGCGTGGATTTGGTGGCATCGATCATGGCGGATGTGCTGGCCGAGCAGAACAGCGAACCCACCCGCGTTCATCCCGACGATGACTTCTTGGCTTTGGGCGGGCAGAGCCTGTCCGGCACGCGGCTGAGCGGTCGGCTGAGTTCCGCTCTGGGTACCCCTGTGTCGCTGCGTACGATTCTGGAGCACCGCACCCCGCGCGCCATTGCGGAGGCGGTGGCCGCCGGTGACACAGACACCGGTTTTACTCCCGAGGAGTTTGCCGAGCATTACGCGCAGCACACGCCGACGCCGGGTGTCCCCGCGCCGGCCACACCTGCGCAGCGCAGGTTCTGGGCGTTGGCGAAGGTGAATCCGGGCGACATTACCTACCATTTGCCGCTCATGGTCCGGCTGACACCGGAAGGGCAGGGCGATGCTGACTCCCTGGATGCTCGCACCATGGCTGGGCATGTTCAGCGTGGTGTGGAGCGCCTGGTGCGGCGGCATGAGTCGCTACGCACGCTGTTGTCTGGGGATGTTGACGGCCCACAGCAGGTGGTACTTCCCGCCGACGAAGCGGCCCATCGCCTGACCATCACGGTACTGGCGGATGAGGCGGAGCTGCTGCGGCATCGCGCCACCCCGTTCCGTCTCGACCAAGATATGCCTATTCGGGCGGCGGTCTGCCCTGATGGGGATAGCGTGCTGTTATCGCTGGTGATTCACCATTCCGCCTGCGACGGCTGGTCGTTGCCGCTGCTCATGGCTGATTTGGAGGCGGCATGGACTCATGCCGAGGAGGCCGCAGACACCACAGTTGTGGAACCCGCGCCGTCACCCACTGGCATCATCGCCACCTGGCAGGATGCGTGGGAAAGCTCTGGCCAGGAAGCGCGCGACCGGGAGTACTGGCAGGAGCAACTGGCTGACGTGCCCTGCCCCTTGCCGCTTCCCCTGGATCGCCCGCGCAACCCGGAAGGCGCGACGAAGGGCATGTTGGCGTCCTATGCGCTGAGCGATGCGGAGGTGCAGGCCGTGTACGAGGCGGCCCGCACTCTGGATGCCACGCCGTTTATGGTCGTGCATGCCGCCGTGGCTGCGGTGTTGTCGCGGCTGGGTTGTGGTGAGGATATTGCGCTGGCCACGCCGGTGTCGGGCCGCCATGGTGGCATGGATGAGGCTGCGGTGGGTTGTTTTGTCAACCTGCTGGTTTTGCGGACATCGCTTGCCGGCAACCCGGATTTCCGGGAGCTGGTGGACCGCATTCGGACCACGAACCTGCAGGCCGCTGAGCACGGAAGTATGCCATTTGACGTGTTGGTTCGGGAGCTCGCTGCGGGCGGGTCGAAGGCTCATCATCCACTGGCAACGGTGGGTATTGGCCTGCAGAACCTGCCGTCCGCATTCCCGGCCCCTGACGGTGTGACGGCGACGATTCTGCCGGATAATCCCGAGGTGTCCCGCTTTGACATGAACGTGGACGTGTTCTTGGGTTCCGACGACCCGTCCGCCGACCTGCCCGCGCAGCTCGCCATCGAGTTCGATTCGGCGCTGTTTGATGAGGCCACCATCGCCCGCATCGCCCGTCGCATCAAACGCGTGCTGTTGACCGCTGCCGCCACGCCGGACACCAGGCTGCACGACCTGCCGGTGTTGCTTGACGACGAACGCGCGCACCTGCGCACCACGCACGGCACCGCTGCCCAGCCGACCGAGGCAATCCGGCAGCTGGTTCGCGGCGTTCCTACTGTGGGAAGCGTGCTGGCAGCCGACGGCTCGTGGCTGTCCGCCGAGCAGCTTGAACAGCGCGTCACCGCCGTTGCTCGCCTGCTGGTCGCCCACGGCGTGAAACCCGGCGACGTGGTGAGCATTCTGTGCCAACGCACCGTAGGCCAGCTGGTCGCACAGCTGGCGGTGCTGCGCACGGGTGCCGCGTACGCACCGATTCTTCCCGACACTCCCGCGGAGCGGCTTGCCGCGCAGTTCGCGCAATGCGACGTTCGTGTTGCTCTATGCAGCAACACGGCAGGTCTTGAGGTTCCGGATTCGGTGACGCTGGTGGACATCGGCGATGACGCGGCGTCGATAATCGGCGAAGCACCCGAGGTTGACCTTCCAGCGGCGGAGAGCATTCCGGCCGATGCCCCTGCCTACGTCCTGTTCACCTCCGGGTCCACGGGAACGCCAAAGGGCGTGCTGGTCTCTCGCGCAAACCTGGAAGCGCTGCTTGCTGCCACCAACGACTCCGTGCCGCTTGCAGAAACGGATGTACTGCTGGCGCTGTCGCCCTTCTGCTTCGACGTCACCGGTTGGGAGTATCTGGCACCGATGGCTGCGGGTGCGCGGCTGATCATCGCCAACGACCTGCAATACCGTGACCCACGCGCCATCGTGACGCTCATGGCCGAGCATGGCGTGACCTGCTGCGAAGCAACCCCCGGCCTGTGGTCCCTCATTGCTGAGGCCGCAGCGGACGAACTTCGCGGTGTGCGTGCCGTCATCTCTGGTGAGGACTTACCGCAGACCGTAGCCACTGCCGTGGCTGATGCCGGGGCCCAGGTATGGAACCTGTACGGCCCCACCGAAGCCACCGTGTTCGCCACAGCAGGTGAGCAGAATGCGGGTCCCGTGGATATTGGCCTGCCGCTGCCCGGGGTGGAGATTCGGGTGCTGGATGATTACCTGGTGCCCGTGGCCAACGGTGCGCTGGGTGACCTGTACCTGGTCGGCCCACAGATTGCCTTCGGATATGTCGGCCGCGCTGACCTCACGGCGGCATCGTTTGTTGCGGATCCACAGAGAACCGGGCGGGTCATGTACCGCACCGGTGATCAGGTTCGCCGTCACGCCAATGGTCGGCTCACCTATTGGGGACGCCGCGACCAGCAAATACAGCTGCGTGGACACCGCGTGGAAATAGGCGAAGTAGTCTCCGCACTGCTATCACTGCCCGAAGTAGCCAAGGCGGCAGCCAAGGTGCTGGAACGCGGCACAGCGAAAACACTGGTGGGATACGTTGTGCTGGAGGACAACTCCGAAGGTACAGCCCCAGATGAGAGCACCCTGCTGCTCGCACTCCGGCGTATCCTCCCCGACTATTCAGTGCCCGCGCAGCTGGTATTCCTGCCGGACATGCCGCTTACGGACAATGGAAAAGTCAACGTCGCGGCGCTTCCCGACCCGGAACCGCAGGAATGGCAGGCCCCCGAGACGGAAACGGAGAAACTGCTCGCCGGTATTGTTGCCGAGCTTCTGGACAGCGATGAGCTGCCTGGGCGTAACCAAGGGTTCATTTCCCTGGGTGGCGATTCCATCACCGCCATCAGATTGGCGGCACGGGCCGCTGAGCAGGGACTTCCCATCACCATCCAGGACGTGTTGGTGGCACCCACCATCCACGAACTGGGTGCCATCGCGGATTCCAGGCCGCGGCAATCCGACACCACAGCGGAGACAGCATCGGAGGATCACGCCATGGGTGACCTGTCCGGCCTATCCGGTGATGATTTGTCCCGCGTGCTGGGAGCATTTGGAGATGACAGTGAGTAAAGCAGTTGTTGATGTTCTCGCGGCAACACCGCTGCAGGAGGGGCTGTTGGCCCTGCACCGCCTGAGTTCCGGTGCGGACCCGTACCACGTGCAGTTTGTGTTCCGCATCGACGGCAACCTTGATGAGGCCCTGCTGGCGCGCTGCGCGGATGCGATGCTGGTGCGCTACCCCAACCTGCGTGTTGCGTTTTATGACAAGAACGTGGAACACCCGGTGCAGGTGGTCCCCGCCTCGGCAAAGCTCGACTGGGAGGTGGTGCAGATGACCGCTAATAGCGCCTCAGATGCCACCACCGATACGGATACGCGCGACGCCCAGGCTGCGGAGTTTGCCGCGTCCGACTTCAGCGAGCCGTTCGATCTGTTCCGCCCCGCCCCATTGCGGCTGAGGCTGCTTCGCTGGGATTCGCATTGCCACCACCTGGTGCTCACAGCGCACCACATTCTGATTGATGGCTGGTCCGCGCCGTTGTTTTTCGCGGAGCTGATTAACCTGTACCGGCACGGTGGCCACGCGGAACTCTTACCCCCTCCCCCGGATTACCGGAAGTATATTGCCTGGCTGCAGCAAAAATCCAAGGAAGAAAGCCTGCAGGTGTGGCGTACTGCGCTGGGCGAGCAGCCAGCCCCCTGCCTTGTCGCTCCTCAGGCCCCCAGTTCCCCCGGGTTGCCACCGGTGGTGTTTGAGGCGCAACTTGACCGCGAACAGACCGAGCAGCTGCAGGCATGGTGCAGGAAGCACAACGTAACGGTGAGTAACGCAGTGTTGTTCGCGTGGATGATGGTGTTGGGAACACTGACGGATCGCGATGAGGTATTCACGGGCACGGTGGTGTCGGGCCGTCCGGCGGATCTTCCGAGTGCGGAATCCATGATTGGCCTGTTCATCAACACCGTCCCCGCCCGCGCCACATTGAACCCCCGCGAGGATGCCGCCACGCAGGTGCAAGCGCTTCGCGACACCCTGGTGGCCACCCGCCCTCACGAGCACATCGGCCTGTCCGACATTCAACGCGCGGCGGGCACCCGCGACCTGTTCGATACCCTGGTTGTGTTCCAGAACACTCCCCTGGGTGCCGCGACAACCGACGACAATTCCGGGTTCAAGGTCACTCCCCTGGCAACCAACGATTCGACGCACTACCCCCTCACCATCGTTCCCGCCCTGGTAGATGGGGTGTTCCGGGTGAAAGTGGAGGCCCGCGCGGATTTGATGGAGGGCACGTTACCCGCGGCCGCCAGTGCGATTGCCTCGGCGATCACGACACTGCTGCGCACATTCCCCACCGCCGATGGACTGCCGTTAGCACAGGTGGGAAACGGTTTTTCCGCTCCCACAATCCCGTATGCACCGACGTCCGAACCCCGCACCCTGCCGCAGCGTATCAGGAACCTCGCAGATGCCAATCCCGATGCTCCAGCACTTGCGGACGCAACAACGCAACTCACCCGGCGCGATCTTCTCGCCCACATCCTGGATATTGCGCGCCTGCTTATCGACGCCCAGCTCACCACTGGTCGGCGCGTGGCTATCCTGCTTCCCCGCACGGTGTCTCAGCCCGCGAGCCTTGTGGCCTGCGCCTGGACGGGTGCGGTGGCTGTGCAACTGGACGCCTCAGCACCCGATGCGCATAATCAGTCGATTATCGAACAGGCGGGGGTGGATGCCGTACTCACCACCGGCACAACCGCCGCATATGGCGACGTACCTGTACTCACGGTGCCGCCAATAGATACGGCGAATGCGGCGAGCGTCGATAAGCAGCTGGCGCAGGTACCGGACGCGTCGTCGCTGGATGCGCCGCTGTACATGGTGTTTACCTCGGGTTCCACGGGCACCCCGAAGGGCGTGGTGGGTACGCAGCGTGGGTTGTCTGCGCTGATTGCCGCGCATGAGCGGTGGGTGTTGCCGGAGGATCGTCAATTGACCGTGGGGCATGCCTGGTCCATGGCGTTTGATGCGTCATGGCAGCCGTTAACGGCGTTGTTTGCGGGCCATGCCGTGGCGATTCTGGATGAGCAGCAGCAGCGTGACCCGCAGCTGTACATGGAGGCGTTGCGCACGCACGGGGTGGACATGATCGAAACCTCGCCGACCATGTTTAGCCAGCTTGAGCCGCGCGGCCTGCTGGATGCCACGGATGAGTGGCCGGGTCTGAGCGTGCTGGGCTTGGGTGGCGAGGCGATTGACCCCGCCGTGTGGTCGCGGCTTGCTGAGCGTGAACGCCCAGCGGTGTTTAACTTCTACGGTCCCACCGAGACCACGGTGGATGCGGCGGCGGCACGGCTGTCGGACTACACCACGCCGTGCATTGGCGCGCCGCTCCCCGGCCTGAAAGCCCGGGTGCTGGATCGTTGGTTACGCCCACTACCAGCGGGTTTGCCCGGCGAATTGTATGTGTCGGGGTCGCAGGTGGCGTTGGGCTACAGTGACCGACCAGACCTGACCGCGGGGAGCTTTATCGCCACGACCTCGGGCGAGCGCGCCTACCGGACCGGCGATGTGGTGGTGTTTGATCCGAACGATCAGGCGCTGCGCTACATCGGTCGTGCCGACGACCAGATCAAGATCCGGGGTTTCCGGGTCGAGCCGTCGCAGGTGCTACATGGGGTGCTGGCGCTGCCGGGGGTGCGGGATGCGCGTGTTCAGGTGGTCACCACCGATGCGGGCCCACGCCTGATCGCGGTGATTATTCCCGCCGAGGATGTGCTGCCCGATGCCGTGGACGATCCGGCGGGCACCTCGGCGCGCCTGATCGGGCAGCTGCGCAGCGCCGTGGCAAGCCACCTGATTCCGGCCGCGATTATTCCGGTGCGGGAATTCCCGCTCACCCGGAACGGCAAAATCGATGTCGCCGCGCTGCCCAGCATCACCGCCGATGCCGTGGTCACGCCGCCGGAAGGTCCGGTGGAGACGCAGCTCGCGGCCACCATCAGTCGGCTGACCGGTGTGCAGGCCATTGACCGCGACGCCGACATTCGCGACCTGGGGCTGGACAGCATTCTGCTCATGCAGCTGTCCTCCGACCTGCAATCGCTTGACGACGCCCACCCCGCGCTCAAGCGCCTCACTCCCCGCATGATCCTTGGCAACCCAACCGTCCGGGGCATCGCCGAGCAGCTCACTGCTGCGGATAGCGTGAATGCCGCGCCCGACTCCGGGGTGGGAACCTTCCGCGCCATGCCCGTCCAGCAGTGGCTTATCGACGTCGGCGGTGGCAGGCGCTTTAGCCAATGGGCACTGCTCAATCTTCCCCAGGGCACGGATCGCACCCATATTGAACAGGCCATTGGGCGACTCCTGTCCGACCATGGCATGCTGCGCGCCACCGTCAATGCCAACGACGGCACATTCACCATTCCCGCCGAGGTACCACCGGCCGAGGAATGGTTGAGTGTTGAAGAAACTGCGGGCAATGACATTGACGTGCTGCGTCAGACCGCCGAGAGTGCCATCAACCTGATCGACCCCATGGCCGGGCGAATGCTGCGGGCCGTGTGGCTCAAACCCCAGCAACAGCTTTTGCTGCTGGTCCACCACCACGCCGTGGACGGAACCTCGTGGCGCGTGCTGATCGGCGAACTCATGAGTGCCACCGGCGGCAGCGAAACAACCTCGTTTGCGCGTTGGGCGGAGCTGATGGAGCGGCGTCGAGAAGCACTAGATACCCAAGCACTTCGCGACACCTGGGCATCCTATGTAAAGCCCCGGGACCGCAGCACGCTGGGCAGTCGCGCCGTGGATCCTGCCATGGACTTGGCGGCCGATGCGCACACCGCGACCTCGCTCACCCCGGCGACGGAGGTGCTGCAGCGTACTGACGAGGCGGGCAGCGGCACCGGCGGAAGCGTGAGCCTGCGGGAGGTGCTGCTGGCCATGCTGGCGCGCACCCTGCACCGCTGGCGCGGGGTCGGACCGGTGGTCGTGGACCTGGAAGGCCACGGTCGTGACACCGACATTCTCGACGCCTACGGTCACCCGGGTGATGATCTCTCCCGGACCGCAGGTTGGTTCACTACCATCACGCCGACGCTTCTGCCTGCGGATATGGGCGATGAAAGCATCAGTGCGATGGCGGGGCGTGTGGCGGACTCCATTGCCGCGCAACCCAGCAGCCCTGTTGATCACTCCCTGGCCTGCGGGGTGAGCAACGGCCCGGCGGAAATTGAGGTGAACTACCTGGGACGTCTTGACGCAGGCGCAGGCGGCATATCCGCAGACAGCATTCCCGAGGATGCCTGGAGCATCAGCACGGACCGCGCCGTCTACGAGGCGCTGCCCGAGATGCCCGATCCCGAGCTACCCCGCACCTACGCGCTGGAAGTCACGTTGTCCGTGGTTCCAGGTGAAGCTGGTTCGGGTACTGAGGGCGCTAGTGGGCCGCAGCTCAGCGCGCATTTCAACCTGGCCACTGGGGTGTTCACCCCGGATGACGCGGCAGCGTTGCGGGCATGCTGGGAGGAGGTTGTGGAGGGCGTCGTCACGCCCTGAGCTGGCCGTGCGTGAACTGGCGTTATTCCCGGTGGTGGGACAGCCAGTTCGGGCCGGTGAAGGTGAAGCATGTCAGGTTTACTGTAAACAAGTGGAGAAATAGAATTTACCGCCACAATCCAACCTGACACCTAACACTGAGCGAGAAAATCGCGAGATGTGGAGTGCTACATGTATAGTCTATGTTCTTCTAGTTAGATCTTGCTCTCTGTGCCCTTCACCAGGTCACCTTGCCGCGTACCTAAGATCATGGAGACCCGCCTACAGAGGGTAACCGAAAACAGATTTGCCTAAATCACCAGGTAGATGAAGCAAACATAGCAACTTAGCTCAACAAAAGTCCGTCTTACGCATAACTACGTTCAACATTCGCTAGAATCTGAACGTATGAGCGATGGGAACAAAGATCAACTATCCAGTATACGGAAAGAAATTGACCAGATTGATTATCGACTGGTTGAAATTCTGAAAGAAAGGCAAGACCTGGTAAACCGAGCCTCATCTTTAAAAAAGAACGAACATGCCGTTCGGGATTCTAGTCGTGTCGAAGAGGTCATTAAACGAGTACGAGGCTTAGCCGAAAAAATAGGAATGTCTCCCGAAATTGTTGAAAAAGTGTATCGTCCAATGATTGATGCCTATATTGAGTATGAGATGGGCGAATATCGCTCATCTCATACAGATCGAGAAGTCGTTTCGGATGATGAAACCGGGTCTGAAAGCTAGGCCGATTTATCGTTGAAGCAACTGGTGCGCACACGCTCCTCCCAGACGACGTCATTGTATTTATCTGTAGATGACACTGTTGGTGGTGCTGGGAGGAAGTTGCTCAGGGCGTCGTCACGCCTTGAGGTGGCCGTGCGTGAACTGGCGTTATTCCCGGTGGTGGGACAGCCAGTTCGGGCCGGTGAAGGTGAAGTTCCGCTCGCCCTGGACGTTCTTGGACACCTCGTCTAGGCGCTGCATCTCCTCGTCGGTGAGGTCCACCGCCAGGGAACCCGCATTTTCCTGCACGCGCTCGATTTTGCTGGTGCCTGGAATGGGTACCACCGGCAGGCCGTAGTGTTCGCCTTGTTTCCGCAGCCACGCCAACGCCACCTGTGCGGGTGTGGCTGTGTGGCCATCTACAACGTGGTTGTCGGCCACAGCGCGCAGCTCCGCGACCACCACCTGGTTAGCGTCAAAGTTCTGGTCGTAGCGGGGCTGGTCCGCCAGAATCGAGGCTTGAATTTTCTCTTTTGTCAGAGTTCCCGTGAGAAAACCCCTACCCAGCGGCGAGTACGGCACGAAACCAACACCCAGTTCGCTTGCTGCGGGCACCACATGGTTTTCGACATCTCGCGACCACACGCTCCATTCACTTTGCACCGCAGCGATCGGATGGACCGTCATGGCGGCGCGCAATTCGGGAGCTGTGACCTCAGAAAGCCCCAGGTGGCGGACTTTTCCTTCCTGCACCAACTCCGCCATGGCCTGCACCGTCTCCTCAATCGGGCGGCTCAGATCCGGGCGGTGCATGTAGTAGAGGTCAATGGTGTCCACGCCCAAGCGACGCAGCGACTCCTCACAGCACTGCCGAACATACTCACGATCACCCCGCACCCGCGTCTCTGGGTTGTTGGACAGCCCCGTGATCCCGAACTTGGTGGCCAGCTGCACCTCGTCCCGCCTCGACGCGAGAACCCGGCCCACTAGCTCTTCATTCGTCCCCGCCGGATCTGTGGTACCCGGGCGAGGTTTGCCGTACACGTTCGCGGTGTCGATGAATGTGATGCCACAATCAATCGCAGCATGTAGGGTGCGTTCCGCCTGCTCCTCATTCACATCCCCGTACACATGGCTAAGCGCCATACCGCCGAAACCCAGTTGACTGACCTCTAGGCCGTCACCCAGGTGAATAGTAGGAATAGTCACAACAATCTCCTCTGTTGTTCACGAATATCGGGGTCGGTGACCGGCTGCTCATCGCAGTCCAGCCCCCGCTCGATGAGGTCCGCGTAGTGCTCGATCTTGGCATCCACAGCCTGCAAATCCTCCTGTAGCTGCGCAATCTGCTCTTCGATTCTTGTGCGGTGGTTACGCAGCAGAGCCATCCGACGCCCATGGCTCGCCGCCCCCTCCGTCACCATCCCGCAGAACTGCCGCATATCTTCCACCGGCATGCCCGTGCGCCGCAATCGAACAATCAACTGAATAATCCGCACGCTCGCCTCATCATAGGACCGTCGACCATCACCCTGGCGCGGCACGGGAGGGATCACCCCTTGACGTTCATACCAGCGCAAAGTGTCCTGCGTCAGTCCCGTCTGCTTAGCGACGTCCGCAATCCCGAGGTGGTCTGTAAAGTCCATGTCACCGACCCTAGGCGCTGGAGTGCGCTCCAACGCAAGGGGTGATTATTGCATTCTGTGTGAAGTTCGCCTCTGCCGGAGGACGATGCTGAGCCAGCACAGCAGCATCACCGCGACTATCAGCACACCGATGGGTATTGCCTTAAGCATGCCGTCACATCATAGAGTGCGACTTTTATTCACCCACCTTTGCCCCACGGATTGAACGAAGATTGAACAACGTTGGTGCAACAGATTTGCGTACAGTCTGCCTACGCTCAGGCGCGAAAATGGCGTTTCTTGAGTCTGAGCCTAGGCATACCTTGCACCCACCTTTGGGGGTACCTCAATTTCGCACCATCTACCCTCACATCATCAGCAAGATCGCTGATCACCCTACATTAATCGCCACTGCAGCCCCAATAATCACAATAGTCACACCAGCCTCAAAAGTGTGATCTTTAACAAGTGGACTTATCAAAAAAAGCCACCTGTGATTCACTGTTTTTTATGGCGAACAAAAGTAGCAGATCCACCATCGCCGCACCGGCACTGGTTGAGCTCCTAGGTCCGCTCCCTGATCGCGTAACCAGTGCATGGGTATCCAGTCACATTATGGCGCTGGTCGCAGAGGGACGGCTGCGTACTGGATCCATTCTGCCGTCGGAACGTTCGCTGGCAATCACGCTTGATGTGTCGCGTGGAACTGTCACGCGCGCGATGGAACAGCTGCTTGAGCACGACATGCTGGACAGCAAGCGAGGTTCGGGGCATCGTGTTCGCCTTCCTAAACGAGCTGCCCGCCCAGTTGAGTCGCTGGACCCCCATCCCACCCTGGCGAGCAATGACGCGATTGACCTGCGCTGGACCGTCATGCCGCCGCACCCACTGGTCCAGGAGTGCGCCACGGCCGTCGCCTCGGGGATTGGTTCGATTACCTCGTTGGGAGCGAGTCCGGCACAGGGCGTCCCCGAACTCATCGACGCTATCTGCCAGCATTACAATCGCCGTGGCCTGCCCACCTCCCCAGAGCAGGTGGTGGTTACCAACGGCGTGATCAGTGGTCTACATTTGTCTCTCATTGCCGCGACGCGCCCGGGTGCGCTGGTGGGCGTCGAAAACCCCACCTACCCCAACATCCCGCGCGTGGTGAACACCGAACGCCGCCGCATCACCCCCCTCGATGTCGCCAGCGGCTTCCCGGCCGCGCTGACGGCGGTGCTGCACTCAGGCACACTTGATGCGGCAATTATCACACCTGATTTTCATAACCCCACCGGGCATGTGCTTTCCGAAGCCCATCGCACCAACATCCTGCGTGCAGCCGCCGTGAGCCGCACCCCACTGATCATTGACGAGTCCCTTGTGACATTCAACTGGCGCGGCAAAGAGATGCCATCACCAATGGTGAGCACTGATCGCGACAGCGCACCAACATTCCTGGTGGGCGGGACGTCGAAATCCCTGTGGGCGGGGCTGCGCGTCGGGTGGATCAGGACGTCGAGACGCGCCACCGATGCCCTGGCAAACATTCGGCTGGGTGTTGACCTAGGTGCGCCAGTAATCGAGCAGCTGATGGCAGCGCAACTTATGAACCGCACCGCCAATGCTCAAGCCCCCAGCCACGCCGAACTCATCGCCACGCAGTATCGAGCGCTCACAGACGCGATGGCGCGGCACCTTCCACACTGGACCTATCAGGCACCAGAGGGCGGATTATCGCTGTGGTGCCAGAACCTCACTCTTCCCGCGCACGAGCTGGTCCAGCGCGCCAAAGAACGTGGCGTGGAGCTCTTGCCGGGCGTGATGTTCTCCCCCAGCCAGCGGGACTGGTCACATGCGCTCAGGCTTCCGTTCACCAGCCCGGTACATGACCTTGAGCACGCGGTGGAGATTCTTGGCGAGCTAGATAGACTCTAGCCTTAAACGTCTGCGTAAAATGTGCTTATCCCCAAGCTGCAAAACAGGGCATTTTCGTGCTTGAGCATAAGCACACTTGACAGGGTGGAACATTTTTACACCATTTTCGAAAAAACGGTGTAGTTACGTCTTGTGCTACTCCCGCAACCTGGGACTTTTCCAGAGTCGCAGAACGTAATTACACCGTTTCCCATCAAAGCGGTGTAATTACAGCAAAACCCAGGACAGAGGCTAACCCATACAGGCAGTTTCCTAGACCACAGCCGTTGAACAAAGTCGGTGCAAACTTTGCGGTGCCCTCTCTGCTCTCCCACCCCCCCACAACCCAAAACACGCAAAAACCGTGAACCCTACAGAGGGATCCACGGTTTTGTCATGGTGGGCGAAGGGGGACTTGAACCCCCACGTCCCGAAGGACACTGGCACCTGAAGCCAGCGCGTCTGCCATTCCGCCACTCGCCCGAGTGTTTTTGGCCGCTGAGCGACTTGTTTAAGATAGCACACAGTCGCAGCATTGCGTCAAATACGCTGATCACAGCATATTTTCATCCAAGCAGCTGCGCAGTCTATCCACCGCTGCCGCCCACCTGCCGAGATACATCACCAGCAGCTCCCACACCCTCTGCCTCACACCCACCAATCACCCACCCAACCCTCGCCGAAGATGCGACCTTAAGCGCCACCTTAACGTTTACCTTGAGGCTTAGCCTGACTACTTTACCACCCCGTTTGCCTTTGGTTTCTCTTTTAGTGGGGAACTCACCTAGGGAGTTGAGCGTTTGGAACCTATACTAGGCAGGACACTCTTTTTTCGTTTCCGTATGGTGGTTCCTTTGGCCGTCAGCTGACCGTCGGCCGATCGCTGGCTTACTGGCGGCCCCATGCGGGTGGTAATTCGTTGAGTTAGGAAGGTAGGCGTGCGATGTCTGTGATGGGTCGGTTCGCAAAGCTAGACAGTTCTTTGCAGCGTGGCTTAGACAATGGCTTTGCCTTCGTGTTTGGTGGCAAGGTCGTCCCGGCCGAGATTGAGGAACTGCTGAAGCAGGAGGCCGAGGACAACGTTGTTCACACTTATGAGGGTTTCGTTGAGGTACCTAACGAGTTCCGCGTGGCTGTAAGCCCGAAGGATTTTAAGAATCTATCGTCCCAGGCACCGACGTTGCCTGGTGATTTCGCTGATCGTTTGTCGCGTTTTTTCCGCAACCAGCGCTGGGTTGCCGCAGGCCCGGTTGTGGTGGAGATTTTCAGTGAACAGGGGCTTCGCACCGGCCAGTTGAAGGCTGAGTCCCGCGCGGATGCTGGTACCCAGTTGGTATCAGGTTTTGAAGGCGTTGACGCCCCACAGGCAGGGCATCAGGAGTCGCGCCATGAGCCGCGGCAGGCTCCGCAGCGGCGTCAGGAAACACGGCGTCGTGACCCGCAGCCTCAGTACCCGCAACAGCCTCAGGCGGCACCGTACACGGCGGCACCGCGTATCGACGTCCCGTCGGCAGCTCCTGCTGCCCCGGCCGCGGCACCCGATCGGCAGAGCTCGTATGAGTACCCAGAGACGGTGGTTGTGGCTGCGGGAAGTATGTACGGTACCCCCGAGAAGAACCCCGTTGTGAGCTTGCTGTTGCAGGATGGGTCGAGTCGTTCGTACATGGTGCAGGAAGGCTCAAACATTATTGGCCGCAGCAACGAGGCGGATTTCCGCCTGCCAGATACTGGGGTTTCTCGGAAACATGCGGAGATTACGTGGGACGGTCGCGATGCGATTTTGGTGGATTTACAGTCCACGAACGGCACGGCCGTCAACGATATGCCGATCGAAAACTGGTTGCTGGCGGATGGCGATGTGATCGCTATTGGTCACTCCTATATTGAGGTCCGTATTGTAGAGGATTAGATTAATTTCATCTATTTTTCTTTTCTAGGAGGCGCGGAGAAACCATGGACTCTGTTGTATTGCTTGCATTCCGCATAGGTTTGCTGGTCTTGCTGTGGTTTTTCGTGCTGATGACACTTCGCGCATTACGAGCCGACACAAAAACAACGGCTAGTTTGGCCACAGGCGGAGGTGCTGTACAGACCGCCAGCCCAGCTAAACCAAGCATTGTGTCTGCATTAAAAAAGTCTGATGCGCCAAGCCAGCTTCGGGTGATTGAAGGCCCGTTGGTGGGATCACATATGGATATTTCCTCGTTGGATGAAGTTGTGATGGGCCGCAGTCCACAATGCACGTTTGTTGTGGGTGATGATTTCGCATCGGCACGTCACGCTCGTTTGTTTAAGCATGGTTCGGAGTGGTTTGTGGAGGATTTGGACTCCCGCAATGGCACTTTTGTTGGTGGGTATCGGATTGATCAACCGGAACGTGTGAATTCCAATAGTGATATCAAAATTGGTCGAACAATTGTGAGGCTCGAACCCTAATGCTGAAGTTAAATTATGCTGTCGCGTCTGACCGGGGTTTGGTCCGCGGGAACAACGAAGACTCGGCCTACGCTGGCCCGAACTTACTGGCCCTAGCAGACGGAATGGGCGGCCACGCGGCTGGTGAGATCGCCTCCCAGATGATGATCCGCCACCTCCAGAACCTGGACGGTGACCCGGGCGACAACGACATGCTGGCCATGCTCGCCTCCGTCGCTGATGACGCCAACCGCGCTATTGCCCGCGCTGTGCGCGACGCCCCGGAAACCGACGGCATGGGCACGACTCTCACTGCCATCATGTTTGACGGCGAGCAGCTGGCGCTGTGCCACGTGGGCGACTCCCGCGGATACATGATGCGCAACGACGAGCTGGAGCAAATCACCGTTGATGACACGTTCGTCCAGTCCCTGGTCAACGAGGGCAAACTTGCCAAGGAAGATGTATCCACGCACCCCCAACGTTCACTGATTCTCAAGGCATACAACGGTCGTCCCGTGAAACCCTCGCTGCGGACCATTCCCGCTGAGGTGGGTGACCGCCTCATGCTCTGCTCGGACGGTCTGTCCGACCCGGTGACCGATTCCACTATTGCCGACGCACTGCGCTACGGCACTCCCGACGAGGCCGCCCGCCGTCTTGTGGAACTAGCGCTGCGGTCCGGCGGCCCAGATAACGTCACCGTCGTCGTTGCTGACATCCTCAGCAGCAGCGACCACTCCACCGCCGTCCCCTCAACCCCCCTCACTGCTGGTGCCCTGCTTGGCGACGCCCCGGAAGACCCGCGCCCCGACACCGCCGCTGGACGAGCTGCGGCCATGGCTGCACGGGAACCACAGACCATTCCCCCGGCGGGTAGCGCGCCAGCGGACAAAGACAAAGAGGAGCCAACCGCAGAGGAAAAACCGAAGAAACCACGACGTCGAAAACGCCGATTTTTTCTCACGTTTTCCATCCTCCTGATTCTTCTCGGGGGGATCGTTGCTGCTGGCTGGTGGGGTAATAACCAGGTAAAAAAAACATATTTCGTGTCCACCTCTAAGGACGCGATTGTTATTGAAAAAGGGCTGAACTATTCGGTATTTGGGCGTGACCTGCACACACGCGCCCACAATCTCTGCATGGACGCAGAGGGGGATTTGTCGTTGCTGCAGGCAACTGAAACAACAAGCAACGACCCTAAGTGCCGGACGTTTAAGCTGCAGGACCTTCCCGAATCGCTGCGTAGCAGTGTGAGCACCCTGCCGGAAGGCTCCTATGACGATGTGCTGCAACAGACGCAGCGTCTCGCGCAGCAGGCCCTTCCTGCATGTGTGACCCGTGCACCAAACCCCGATAATCCCAGTGATCCATCGTCCACTGGTGCAAATTCAGGCGATCTCACAACACCAGGCGTGAACTGCCGGGAGGTGAATTAAATGAGCATGTGGCAGCGCGTATCAATGCGTCGTGTTGAATTCGGTCTGCTGCTTTTAGGTGCCCTCATCATGGCGGTGACTGTCGTTAACCTGGAGCTTTCCCAAGGCAACGAGCTTTCCAGCTCTGTGCTGTGGGTCATCGGCGGCTACTTTGGCGTGTTCAGCATCGCGCACCTGGCTCTGTGTTTCCTGGCCCCCTATGCGGACCAGCTGATGTTGCCCGTCGCTGCCCTGCTCAATGGCCTAGGCCTGATCATGATTAACCGCCTTGATGTGGCGCGTGGCACCAGCATGGCACCGAAGCAGGTCATGTGGGCGTTGGTGGCCATTGTGTTGATGATCGTCGTATTACTGGTGGTGCGGGATTACCGCACCTTGTCCCGCTATTCCTTTTTGCTGGGTTTGGTGGGTTTGGTGCTGCTTGCGCTACCTATGGTGTGGCCGAGCGGAACCAATGCTGATGCGAAACTTTGGATCTCCATCGGCCCGTTTTCTCTGCAACCTGGTGAGTTTTCTAAGATCCTCCTGCTGCTGTTTTTCGCCCAGCTTCTAGTGAATAAGCGCGCATTATTCCAGGTAGCTGGCGCCCGTTTTTTGGGTTTGGTCTTCCCGCGGTTCCGCGATTTGGCTCCGATTTTGGGCGTGTGGGCAGTGGCACTGCTCATCATGGCCGGAGAAAACGACTTCGGTCCCGCATTGCTACTGTTCAGCACAGTGTTGGGCATGTTGTACCTGGCCACGGGCCGCTCATCGTGGCTGATCATCGGTACTGTGCTGGTGGCCATTGGTGGGTTTGGCGTGTACCAAATTTCAGACAAGATTCAGTCCCGTGTCCATAACTTCATGGACCCGATCGGCCATTACGACACCACTGGGTATCAGTTGTCGCAAGCGCTGTTTGGCATGTCGTTTGGTGGCATCACTGGTACGGGTTTGGGCCAAGGTTATCCCCAGCAGGTGCCAGTTGCGGAATCGGATTTCATCCTCGCCGCTTTGGGTGAGGAACTTGGCCTGGTGGGTCTCGCCGGAGTTTTGGTGCTGTTTGCCATTTTTGTCTCGCGCGGTTTCCGCACAGCGTTGCTCACTCGCGACTCCTACGGCAAACTGGTGGCCTCTGGGTTGTCGTTGACGTTGGCTATTCAGGTGTTCGTGGTGGTTGCGGGCATTTCGGCGTTGATGCCGATGACGGGCCTGACCACACCGTTTATGTCTCAGGGCGGATCATCGCTGATGGCCAACTACATTCTGCTGGCTCTTATTCTGCGCATTTCGGATACGGCCCAGCAGTCGATGATTGCCCCAGCGGTTGAGGCGTCGAATAGCGAACCTGTCGAGGAAGGGGCGGTGCGTTAACCATGAACCGTTCTATTCGTTTTGCTGCTATTTTTGCCTTGCTGCTCACAGTGATCTTGATGGTGAACCTGACCAGGATCCAGGTATTCAGCGAGGAACGGTATGCCCAAAACGGCTTGAACAAGCGTCAGTTTTTTGAGATGAAGTCCATTCCGCGTGGACAGATTTCCACGGGCGGGCTGACCTTGGCACACTCGGTACAGGGTGCGGATGGTTTTTACCAGCGCGAATATGTGACCAATCCGGTTCAGTACGGCCCCGTGGAGGGCTACCTGTCGGATATTTATGGCGCATCAGGCATTGAGTCGAGCTACAACGGCATCCTGAACGGCGACGATCCGTCGTTGTTCGCGGCGCAGTGGAAAGACGTGATTCTGGGCCGAGAAAAGAAGGGTGCCAATGTGGAACTCACGCTGGTACCAGAAGTACAGGACGTTGCCTACCAGCAGCTGAGTTCTAAGGGTTACGCGGGTGCCGTGGTGGCTATCCGACCAAAGACTGGCGAGGTTCTGGCCATGGCTTCGACACCGAGTTTTGACCCCAGTTCCATTGTGAACCCAGAGACGGCGGAAAATTCGTGGGCTGAACTGACCAGCGATTCGGATTCGCCGCTGCTGAACCACGCGACGCAGGAAACCCTGCCGCCCGGGTCGACCTTCAAGGTGATCACCACCGCTGCGGGTTTGGCTAACGGCTATTCCCCGGATTCGCAGTTGAATGCCAGGCCTGAAGTGACGCTTCCTGGCACAACTGCTACTTTGGAAAACTATGGTGGCATGGCCTGCGCGCCAGGTGCTACTACATCGTTGACGGTCGCCTTCACAAAGTCCTGTAATACGGCATTTGTGGAGATGGGCATCGGCGTGGGTACGTCGGAATTTAACAAGACAGCTGAGGCTTTTGGTGTTGGTGAAAGCTACGACTTGGGTGTTCCTATGGTCGCTGGAACGGTTGGCGAGATCACAGATGATGCTGCCCTGGGGCAGTCGTCGATTGGTCAGCGCGACGTCTCCCTTTCTGTGCTGCAAAATGCTGTCATTGCGGCCACAGTGGCTAACGGTGGAAAGCGCATGAACCCCCATATTGTGTCCAAGGTTGTGGGTCAGGACCTCAAGCCGATTAAAACCATTGGTCCAAAGGAACTGAACCAGGCTGTCTCCCCTGAGGTGGCATCACAGATCACGGAACTCATGAAGTCTTCCGAGCGAAACACCGCCGGTTACTCGGGTTCAGATATTGCCTCCAAGACGGGTACCGCCGAGCACGGCGAGGATTCCCGCAATTCCAACCCTCACGCGTGGTACATTGCATTCGGGCCAAGCCAGGATGCGGATGTCGCTGTCGCCGTGGTGGTGAAAAATGGTGGTGATCGGGGCCAGCAAGCAACTGGCGGTTCCGTTGCCGCCCCAATTGGTCGTGCGGTTATCGACGCCGCGTTACGTAGCGCACGGTAGTCCCGGAAAGGTCAAAGCACATGAGTGATAACAACGATACAACCGGGATTGAGCGCCTCCAGCAACTCATCGGCCCCGACTACACCCTGAAGTGGATCATTGGGCACGGTGGCATGTCTACAGTGTGGCTGGCAGACGACGTCAACAATGGCAACCGCGAGGTCGCGATCAAGGTTCTGCGCCCCGAGTTTTCCGACAACAGCGAGTTTCTGAGCCGCTTCCGCAACGAGGCCCTAGCTGCGGAGAAAATCGACTCCGATAATGTGGTGCAAACCTACGATTACCGCGAGATTACCGACGCCGCTGACCACACCTTCTGTTTCATCGTCATGGAGTACGTCCCTGGGGAATCCCTGGCGGACCGTCTGGTACGTGACGGCGTTGTCCCCGAGGAGGACGCCCTCGATATTTTCGAGCAGGTGGCCCACGGCCTGTCCGTGATCCACTCCCTGGGCATGGTCCACCGCGACATTAAACCCGGCAACATTTTGATCACAGATTCTGGGCACGTGAAAATCACCGACTTTGGCATCGCCAAGGCCGCCGCAGCCGTGCCACTGACCCGGACTGGCATGGTGGTGGGCACCGCACAGTATGTGTCCCCTGAGCAGGCTCAAGGCCAGAAAGTCAGTCCGGCATCTGACGTGTATTCGCTGGGTGTTGTGGGTTACGAGATGCTGGCGGGCAGGCGTCCTTTCAACGGGGATTCCTCGGTGTCAGTGGCCATTGCCCACATCAACCAAGCCCCGCCGCAGCTGCCGCAAACAGTGACCGGCCCGGCGCGTGAGCTTATTGGTATTGCATTGCGTAAGGATCCGCAGCGCCGGTTCTCTGATGGTCAGGAGCTGGAGCGGGCGGTGTCGGCTGTTCGGTTGGGGCAGCGTCCCCCGCAGCCGCGTTTCGCTGCGGCTGCAACCGCCGTCCATAGCCCACCACCAGCGTCGCTGCCAGCAACAAAGCTGGGTGAAGCGGTGAATGTGCAGCGGCATGTTCCGCAGCAGACGGCCCATTCCGCGCGGCCGCCGCAGACTCGACGCCCGCAGGATCAGGGGGCATCGTCCAAGTCTGGGCGTAGCAACGGCGGTGTCATTGCGCTTGTGGTTATCGTGCTCATTGTTGTTTCAGCATTACTTATTTGGATGCTGTACAATTCTGGAATCTTGAGTGGCGGTTCGGCAAACGAGACGTCGACAAGCAGTACACCGTTGGTGACGGAGTGGGTGACCACAACGGTTAACCCAACGGGTGGGAATGACGAGCCTGTATCACAAGCCCCAACAGGCGGCACGTCCTTGGAGCCTGTTCAGCCTTCAAGAGGAGCACCGGAAACGCAGAATGCTGCGCCCTCGGAGTTTATGTCGGAGCAAAACAGCAATTCGGAGCAACGGCGGCGACGCGACGAGGACACTTATCCTTCGCAGTATTATCAAGAACCGTCCTCCGCTGCATCGGTGCCCAGCGTTGAACAACCGACTAGTGAGCAAAATGGAGCATCTCAGTGACGGCCATGATACTTTCAGACCGCTATGAGCTTGGCGCAATCATTGGTACCGGTGGCATGTCTGATGTCTATGAGGCCAATGACACGCTGCTGGGCCGAAGCGTAGCTGTAAAAATGCTGCGCCCTGAGCTAGCTCGGGATGTAAAGTTCAAGGAACGTTTCCGACGCGAAGCCCAAAATTCGGGTCGGTTGAATCACTCGGCGATTGTGCAGGTGTACGACACCGGAGAGATTGATATTAGTGGCACTGCGGTGCCATTTATTGTCATGGAACTGGTGCATGGCCGCACGTTGCGTGACATTGTGCGCGAGGAAGGCGCATTCAGCCCTGCGGATGCAGCAAGGATCCTGGTCACCGCCTGTGAGGCGCTGCAGGCATCGCATGATGCTGGGATTATTCACCGTGATATTAAACCGGCGAACATCATGATCACCAACACCGGCGCGGTGAAGGTGATGGACTTTGGTATTGCACGTGCGCTGGATGACTCGCATTCAGCGATGACGCAAACGTCAGCAGTGATTGGTACCGCGCAGTATTTGTCGCCAGAGCAAGCTCGCGGGAAGATGGCTGACGCCCGTTCCGACGTGTACTCCATCGGCTGCGTCTTCTACGAGATGATCACCGCACGCCCACCTTTCGAAGGCGAATCCCCCTTTGCCATCGCCTACCAGCATGTTCAGGAGGATCCGAACCCGCCGTCGGATTTCATCGCGGATTTGTCGCCCACTGCCGCGTTGAATATCGACGCCGTGGCACTGACAGCCATGGCCAAACACCCTGCGGATCGCTACCAGTCTGCGGCGGAATTTGCGGAAGACTTGAAGCGAGTCAGCCGCAACGCTGTGTCGCAGGCGGCGCGTTCGCACTTGACCACGACGGATGCCCCACGACGTGGGGCTGGTGCTGCAGCCGGTGCCGCTGGAGCTGCCGGCGCTGCGGCGTTAGGTGGTGCTGCGGACACTGCTGCGACGCAGATTGTTCCTGTAGCAGGTGCCGGAGTCCCATCGTCAGAGCAGGCATACCCAGCGACCGAGGTGGTCCCTCCGATACAACCCACGGGTGCATCATCCCCAGTGGATTACTCCGGTGGGACGTACAACAATGGCTATGAGAATGGCTATAGCACCGACTACAACGACGGCAATGACGACGGTTACGAAGAAGACGAGCCAAAGAAGCGTTCCGCCGCGACCTGGATCATCGCCCTGTTCACGGTGCTTGCACTGTGCGTTGGTGGATATTTCGCCTGGGATTACATTGGCCAGGGCCTTGGCCTCAGTTCCAAAACTGAGAAGGTCCCTGATGTGAGTGGCCAGAAGGAAGATGAGGCCAAAGCCAAGTTGGAGAAGCTTGGCTATCACGTGGAAGTTGTGCAGCAAACCAACCCGGATGTGGAACGCGGCGTGGCTATTAAAACCAATCCCGCCGCTGGGTCGTCTGTACAATCCAGTGCCACGGTCACGCTGTTTATTTCCTCTGGTAAGGAAGTCACTGAGGTGCCAGATCTTACCGGCAAGACCACGGAGGAGGCATCGCGCCTGCTGGAAGAGTCTGGTTTAGAGCTTGATCCTGTGGTCAAGGAAGAAGAATCGGACACTGTTGATGATGGTGCTGTGGTCTCACAGAACCCGTCGGCCGGTTCCCAGGTGAGTAAGGGCACCAAGGTGGTGATCACCGTGTCCACTGGTAAGGCCCAGGTGCGTGTGCCCACCATCACTGGCATGAAGTGGGAGCAAGCGCAAGACAACATCACCTCTATCGGCCTCAATCCTCGGGTGGCTAATGTTGACTCTGACCAGCCGGAAGGCACCGTCGTGGGTATCGACGGTGAAGGCACCAGCGTGGACAAAGGCTCCACTGTCACCGTCCGCGTGTCCAACGGTCAGATGATCAAGGCACCGTCGCTGATCGGGCTAAACGTGTCACAGGCTCTTGATGCTCTCCGTGCCGCAGGTTGGCAGGGATCCAACAACTCGCTGCACCAACAGCAGGTCCGCACGGGAGCGTTGCTTGACCAAGGCAAGATCGCCAACCAGTCTCCCAACGGTGGTGCCCTTGTTCGCAAGGACGGAACCGTCACGGTCGGCGTGTTTGTGTTCGATCTCTTGGCGGTGCAGCCTTAATAGTCCCAGTACATGCCAACAACGTTGCCACCCCGGCGCGGCATAATGGTACATTGTGAGCATATAAATTGCGCCTCGCAGTGAGCCCTTGGCCGCGCCGTGGCTGCAACCAATCAATTTCTGGAGTTTTACCCCATGCCAAAGTCAAAGGTCACTAAGAGTTCCTCCCCGGCCCCTGTGACGTCTGCCAGCCGGACCCCGGTGAAGATCAACACCTCGGGCACACCCATGTGGTACAAGATCATCATGTTTGCCTTCATGATTGTTGGCCTCCTGTGGTTGGTGGTCAACTATCTTGCTGGCCCGGATATCGACTTCATGCTGCAGCTGGGCGCATGGAACTACCTCATTGGTTTCACGCTTCTGATCATTGGTCTGCTGATGACCATGGGATGGCGTTAAGCCACACATACTTTCTGAAGCACCCCGCCACCACTGGGCGGGGTGCTTTTTCGTGCCTAGACATAGGCACATCTAGTAAGAAAAGCTTCTATTGTCGGCGTGTCGCTACCACCCGGTGCAGTAAACATGCGTATGCTAGTACGCAATTCATAACGGGTGCTACAGGGCACTCCACAGAGGCAAGCATCAGGGTCTGCGACGGGGCGCATACCAGGAGCTCAGCGCAAAAGTTATCCACAGGCTGAGCGAGTTACACACAGGTAATTTGTGGATAACTGGATTACCCACAATTCACCGTGTGTGGGGAAAGTTATCCACAGGCTGTGAAAGAACATGTGAATTTTTGCCCAGGATACTCTTTTCACACCGTTTCCACAGCCTGTGGATAAACCTGTGCACTAGTCTCGCTGCGCGGTCACACGTTCGAGTAACCAGCGGTTTTTGCACGTACAACCCTTATTTCATCAGGGTTTTAGATAGCCCGCTGGTATGCACCACTCCTGCTATTGTCCACAATGTGGATAACTACTGTGGATAACCTACCGGTGGGGATATATCAACAAAATATCCCCACGGGCGGTGGACAACTGATCCGTAACTACTCACAGGCCAGTGGATTTAGTGCAGTGAATTCCACAGGCCCCCTGTGGAAAACTGACCCGCGAACTCAATAACGCGTGTCATCAACGCCCCCACTACCGAACCAAACACGGCCAGCACACCACCCCAGCGCATGAGCATGGTTCTGGCGATGGTGAGCACCACCGCCATCACAATCCCAGCTGTCAATCCACCAGCGTGCCCGGCCAGCGAGACTCCCGGGCTGAGCACGCTGAAACCTAGATTGACCAGGATCAATGTAATGGCTCCCCGGAGGTCGGTACTCCCCCGCCGTTTCGCTGCCAGCCCAGCGAACACCGCCATCAGCGCATAGGCACTTCCCGACGCCCCCACTACCGCATGCTGCGGATCCAACCACACCGATAGCGCCGAGCCGGACACACCCCCAGCAAAATAGACTGTGGAAAATAGCGCGTGGCCTATTTTCTTTTCCACTTCCCTGCCCAGCAGGTAGATCATCACGATGTTAAACAACAGATGAGCTGGTCCATCATGAAGGAATGTCGCCCCCACTGCACGCAACGGCCCGACGATGCTGTCCACCATGTCCGGCAGGTACAGCACCCAATGCTGGGCCAGCGAGCTTTCATCAAGATTGTGTAGAAACGACAGGGATTGCACTGCCGTCAGCAGGTACACCACCACGTTGGCGGCGCACAGAGTAAAGGTTGCGGGTGCTTGCCTAAACAACCGGCGAAGCACCCTTTTGACTTCGCGCACTATCTCCTCCTTTAGGTACGCATAAAAACAGCGGCCCTGCTGTGGATTGCTGACAACGAGCGAGCGTCGATAAGCAATAAACGAGCAGGGCCGCAACAGATGCGGAAAGCTTTATTCAGTGATTTCGATGCTTTCAATCACCACAGGCTCTACCGGGCGGTCACCGGGAGCGGTGGGGGTTGTGGCGATGGCGTCCACAACTTTCTGGGACTCCGGGTCAGTAACCTCACCGAAAATGGTGTGATGGTTGGTCAGGTGACGAGTTGCGTCCGCATTCACAGTGATGAAGAACTGCGAACCGTTGGTGCCGGGGCCAGCATTCGCCATGGCCAGCAGGTACGGACGGTCAAAGCTCAGCTCGGGGTGGAACTCGTCGGCGAACTGGTAGCCGGGGCCACCGCGACCGGTGCCGGTGGGGTCGCCGCCCTGGATCATGAAGCCATCAATGACACGGTGGAAGATTGATCCGTCATAGAATGGACCCTCAGCATTGCCAGCGGCATTCGGGGCCTGGTACTCCTTCGAGCCCTGAGCCAACCCGACAAAATTCTCAACAGTCACAGGGGCATGGTTTCCAAAAAGCTCAATGGCAATATCACCACGATTGGTGTGCATAATCGCCGTAGCGGTTTTCTTTGTCATGCACACCATCGTAATGAACACCCCTCCTGCTGTCACCCGTAAGGAAATATCGCTACCCTGGATGAAAACCCACCGAAAGGACAACGGATGACTCCACAAACAGTGCGTCTCGCCTACAAAACCGGGAAAACCGCCTACCGCACCTTCAAAGACTATCGCAACCGCAAAACCGCTGAAGCCTACGATGCCACCTCCGAGGTGCTTAACGACGCCGCGAACACCTACCACTCCCTCCGCGCCAACGTCCGCGAACTCGCAGGTGACATCGGTGAAGAACTGAACAATCGCCGCCAAGAACTCGTCAAAGAAACCAGCGCCACCGGCAAAAAACTGTCCCGCGCAGCCCGCCGCAAAGCCGCGAAACTGGAAAAGCGCGCAGCCAAAAAAGCAGGAAAGAAAAAGTGCTGCCGCAAAGTCGGCAAACTAGGCAAGTTCGCCTTGTTTGGCACCCTCTTCGCGGGTATCGCAGGCGGTATCTACTACTGGTGGGCACGTAGCACCGCTGAAGAACCCGGCACCGAGCCGCCCCGCGTGGAAGAACACTCCCGCGACGACTACGTCGAATCACGGTTGGTCTACACCACCCAGACGCCTGAGGATAGCGACGAAGAGTAGATTCGAAGAGCCGCTCTAGCAGCGGCGATGCAGTGATATGTCGATTTTGGGCGGGAAAATCGACATATTCGGGGGATATGTTTATTCTCTAGACATGAGCGACCACAGCCCGTTCGACCCAAATATCCCGTACAACAACCTGCCGCCACTACCGCCGCGTGACGAAGTAGAAACTGTCGCGGTACTCAAGGCCGTCATCGCCGCCAATAAAGAACTTGGCGCACTGGATTCTGCATGTCGTCTCATTCCTAACCCGGCCATTATCACCTCAACAATTCCGCTACGAGAAGCCCAAGCCTCCAGCGAAATTGAAAACATTGTGACCACCAACGACGAGCTTTTCCGCGCCGCCTATGCAGTGGACGCCGAACCAACACCCGCGACCAAAGAAGCTTTGCGATACAACAAGGCACTTCACTTAGGTGTGGAATCTTTAGCAACACGCCCACTATCAATCCACACCGCGCAGCAGGTCTGTTCCGCCCTGCACGACGCACCTGCAGTAGTGCGATCCATGCCTGGCACGTACATTCGCGATCCGGTAAAAAAAATCAAGTTCTATACCCCGCCGGAAGGTAAAGAGATCATTGAACAGCACCTAAGCCAATGGGAACGCTTCATCTACTCTGACCATGGACTTGACCCGCTTGTTTTGTTGGCACTGCTGCATTACCAGTTTGAAGCCATCCACCCGTTCTATGACGGTAATGGGCGAACGGGACGCATCCTCAACATTTTGCTCTTGGTGCAAGAAGGGCTACTTCGCCTACCAGTTTTGTATCTATCCGGCTACATTGTGAACAACAAGGCCGACTACTACAGGCTTTTACGCGCCGTCACCACTGAAGGGGCATGGGAAGAATGGATCATCTTCCTTGTCAAAGGTATTGAAGAATCTGCGCGCACTGCGTCAACGCTTATTGAGAAACTTTGGCGACTACAAGACCAGACAGCCTCTGAGCTTCGCGAAAAAGCTGGCATCAGCCCGGCCAAGGAACTCGCAGAACTCCTGTTCACCCATCCCTACATCCGTATCAAAAACATTGAGGAGGCTGGCCTGGCGAAACGCCAAACAGCCGCACACTGGCTGAGCACTCTTGCGGATCTTGGGATCCTCGTCGAAGTGAAGCACGGACGGCAGAAGGTATTCATCAACCAACGCGCACTCGACGTTCTCACCGCGCCCTAGACCAGGAGCGATGCAGTGATATGTCGATTTTGAGCGGAAAAATCGACATATTGGGGGGATATGTCGATTGAGTGTACATATGGGGTTAGGGTATGGCATTGGTGCAGGTTATATCTAGTTATTCTTCTTTCAAACCAATCTCAGTCAAGCCTGAATCAGAGTTTGTTGCCAACCGCACGGTGGTGTCTAACAAACCAGGGAATCGTGCGCTAAGGTCTTCACTCCTCAGTCGCACAAAGCAGCGCGTTCCTTCCATTCTTGTCTGCGTAATACCAGCACTACGCAGGATTTTTAGATGATAGCTCAACGTACTGGGAGCTACTGGCGCGTCTAACTGTCCCCAAGCACGTTCCTCTCCGTCGCTCAGCAGTTTGATGAGTCCTAGGCGAATTGGATCGGACATTGCGTTCATTACTTCTGGAAGAGTGACATCCTCAATGTTGGGGTGAGTTGCATGCGCCATACGACTAGAGTACCTTGCGCTCTGTTATTCTATGTTCGTCGAACATAGAATAACAGAAAGGAGCTGCTACTATGCCCATGACACACAGAGCCTCGTACCCCAGTTGGCTTTTCCTACTGTTCACCGCCACACTCGCATTGGGGACTGACGAATTTGTCATCTCTGGCATCTTGCCCGCCATAGCAACCGACCTAGGTGTTACCACTGGTCATGCTGGATTATTGGTCGCAGCATTTGCGTTAGCATTTTGCATTGCATCACCAATCATCGCAGTAGCCACAGATAGATATGACAGAAAGAAGGTCCTGGTTGGCGGGCTGATTATATTCGCAATCACTAATGGGTTAATGGTTGTAGTAAATAGCTTTTGGCTTGCCCTGGTACTCCGCGTTATCGCAGGTATATCAGCCAGCGCAGTAAGCCCACCTGCCATGGCCATCGCAGGTGGCCGCGCTCCTTCTGGGCGTGAAGGAAAATTCCTATCAATCGTCACAGCTGGACTGACTGTTGCATTATTTACTGGTGTCCCCTTCGGTGCCTGGCTTGGCGACATTTGGTCATGGCGAGTGACCTTCTTAGTCATTGCACTGGTAGCGGCAATTGTTACTGTCTTATCAGCAGTATTGCTGCCATACGTGCCTGGCAATACCACTACCTCGTTTTCGGAACGATTCAGTCCCCTATACAACCGTGACGTGATCCTGCTTGTAATCGCAATGTTCCTCAATGGAGCAGGTGGTCTCACGTTTTACAGCTATCTTGGTTCGATCGTCGAAGTCGGACTTGACGAATCTCCAAGCAACGTAACTAGGACGCTTCTATTAGTTGGTGTAGTTGGTGTAGTGGCTGTTTTCTTAGGTGGAATCCTCACTGATCGCGCAGGTCATCGGGCTGCACGCTCCATCATCATTGGTGGCCATGCCGTATCACTGGGATTTATCGGTACCTTCCTTTTATCCAAAGGCACCTACGGAATAGCATTCTTTATGCTGATTGCCTGCTGGTCAGTATTTGCATGGGCACTGAGTCCAGCCATGCAAGCAAGCCTCATTGCGGCTGATCCAGATCGAGCAATGCTTGCCGCATCGTTAGGAATCAGTGGCATGTATGGTGGTGCTGGAATTGGTGCTGTTATCGGTGGATTCCTATTTGACCATGTAGGCTTAGCAGCCATCCCCCTCGTATCTAGTTGCCTCATAACCATTGCCTGGGTTTCAGTGCAGTTTATTAGACGTTCACCCACCTCTACTTTCAAGGCTCAGTCTTAACACCAATCGCCAATTTTGTTGTGGTTTAGACTACGAGCACTCCCACATCCAACCGGAAACTCACTGATCCACGCATTGCCAGTGCAGCAAATTGTGAAGGCAAAAGATCAGGAGGCTACAAAGGACATTACTGAATCATCAGCAAGGGTGAGTTCCGATTAGCAGGTGAACTGGCAAACTAGAGTTTGATGTAACCCATGGTTGCTGCCAAGTTAATTCTCCCAGCGTCGGAGGTGTGGGTTCCAGGTTCCCGAAATGTCTTTCCCTGCAAGCACGTCATCAAGGCATTCTCCAACGATAGCTAAGGCCATATGCAAGTCTTGGTAATCACGAGGAAAATCTGCAGCATTAGCCGCCTGCTTCGGGTATCCATCCTCCCACTTCACTCCTGGAACTTGGATGCGCTTAGGGAGAATGACCATTGACCTTTTGTGAACCTCCCGTGAAATCAGCGTGCGCAGTCTTTCTGCATCAAGCGGGTGAGCAGTAACAATGCGTACAAGATCAATGAGGTCGTGAAACCGTGTGGATGCTCCAGTGACCTGGTGATACTCGTAGCAGGCGCATAGTTTATCAGCAACGACACTTTCGACGGCTACCATAGAGACAACAGCACCAGAAGGCAGGCTGTCATGGGTGATGATCGGAGTGATCGGCACCTGATCGACCGGGCAATCCAGGTGCTGTTGCGTAGATAGATCCACACTGAACTGGACGAATTGGTTGCCTCCAAGCATCATGACCACTTTGACAGACCCCCGAGTTGGATCTTGTGGATCTTGGTTATCTCGGGCGGGTTCTTTCAGCACGAAACTGAAGTCGGGATCAGTGGGTCCCGGGGAATTGACAAGTTGCTTGAGTTCCTGCAGAGCTTCTGCTGGCCGGAGATGGGTATTCCGGGCCAGATCAATGTCTTCACTGCGTCATCCTGATCCTAGACGAAGGAGCAGACTCGTTCCGCCCTTGAGCACCCATGGGCATTCCTGGTGAGAAAACATCCTGGTAAGAAACATATCAAAGGCAAATTGATGTTGAGCATTCAGCGCTGTCACCCCCTGGCGTTTCGCCTCAGCTCGAAGCTTTGCCAAGAGCTGGGTCCGCTTCCGCACAATCAGCGCTACCTGGGTTGCCTTAGTCATTGTTGTTTCCGTTCTGCCCTTCATTGTCATGACCTGCGCTTAGTGTCTTGATGCTTCTGGTACCGAGCTCTCGCATATGATCAAGATGCACTTGCGCAGCAACAGTTTCCTCCAATGCAGGCATCGATGATTAAGCAGAAGTTCCGATGATTCGTGCCGTTGCATCCGTGTTTTGGCGCAACGCACCCTCCCAAGAAGCTTGAGAAAAATGGCTTCCGTAACCAAGGTCAAGATTGCTGATGGACTTGACCAAGTTCGTGTAATCAAAATTCTTGAGTCTAGAGGTCATCAACCCTCTGACCGCCTCGGCTATGGCCCCTTCAAACGCAGACGTATTAAGGCCTTCCAAGGCTTGGGCAACAACTAAAAATTGGGCAGCTTCAGCACTACTCTCATCTTCTGGGAATCGCAACAACGACTCTGCAACAAGTTCTTCACCGCTGTCATAACCATATTCCTCGGCATAAGGGGCAAGACGCTTCGAAAGGCTGGAGACCTTAACGCGATGGTCATGGACCGCGTCAGCAATGACGTGGTGGAGCTGATCGCCGTCCAGGTAGTCTCTGGCCAGATCCACAACAGTACGCAACGCTGTAGTTACCGGAATCCCCTCAACGACGGTGATGTCGTCATCAGGAAGTGCTGCAATGCGATGGCGAATATCAGCAGCAGAAGACTGCTTACGCAGCGGGGAGGAAAACATATGTTTGGCCGGCGTGATATCCCCTAGGTCCAAAACACTGGCAGCTGAAACGTGAGAGACCACAATCGGCACCTCATCTTTCAACCGATCTTCAGCCAAAACCTGCGGCGAAGTAGCCAGCCATGCGGCCCGAATCTCTGTCAAGGCATCTTCTGCAACTCCAGCAAGAATGTACACGCCACGACGAACCCGGCGAATGATATCTCGTTGACTTAACCTGGTCATCGTCGTGGAGTCTATGCCAGAATCCGCAGCTTGCGCCGAGGTGACTAAGCCGTACTGCAAATACCCGAAGGTATTCAGGATGGCTTGAGCCTCAGAAGTGTGCATGTAGTAAACATAGCACAAAAAGGCAGAGTCATCTACGTTTACTACATCTACTGTGTAGTAAACGTAGATTATTGCTCGACTGGTTCTATGTTTCTTACATTCTAAATGTAGTAAACATAGACTGTGTTCCTCTATAGCTCGGCGACTGCATCACCCATCCGCATCACGCTGACCCCAGAAACGCCCCCAATACCAGTTAAACAAGAAAACCGCTGGGCCTCACATCTAAGACCCAGCGGTTACGCTGTGGAGCATAGGAGAATCGAACTCCTGACCTTCTGCTTGCAAAGCAGATGCTCTACCAATTGAGCTAATGCCCCTTTGTTCCAATGGTGGGCCTAGCAGGATTCGAACCTGCGACCTCTTCGTTATCAGCGAAGCGCTCTAACCGCCTGAGCTATAGGCCCTTGGAACGAGATAGAACTTTACCGAGTTAAATGAAACTAGGCAAATCCGCTGGTTAACTACCTTTTTCGGAACTGACTTACATAGTAGCTGATACTACGGCATCGCGCCACTCGAAGGCACCCCCACGAGCACGCCGACAGCCACCGCAACACCAGGAAGTCTCCCAGATGTCACAGTGGCTGCAACATGTACTATGACAGCCCACGGTGCACCCGGGGCGTCGATAAGCGATAAACGGCGCGTTAGCTGTTGGCGCCGTCTTTGGTTTCCACGACGAGGCCGCCGAACAGGTCCACGAAGCTGTTGTACAGGACAGCACCGATGGGGGCCAACACGGTAACCAGCAGAGCGTTAATAGCGCCGATGAGAGCTGCAATGCTGAGGACCGTGCCGAATGAGAGGAAGCCGCCACCGCCGAAGCCGTCATTGACTCGCCCGAGGACGCCGGTGAGCTGCATCCCTAGGAAAAGGATGACCACGCACAGGATCCATGCGACCAACCCAGCAAGGGATAGCGCCAGTGCCGTGCGGAACATGGACATGGGTGAGATTCGGTGAACGGTTACTTTACGGGTGGCCATTAGCTCTCCTCGCCTGCTGTGGTGTCGGGGGCGTCGATAAGTGTGGGAGCTTGAGCGTCGTTGATTGCCACAGCTTCGGCTGTTTCTTCGCCTTCGCCTTCGACGTTGCGGTCAATGGCGAACAGCTCCACGTCTTTTTCTAGATTAACTAGTCGCACGCCCATTGTTTGGCGGGACGAAGGACGTATCTGACCAACTTCGGTGCGGATCACACCTCCGGCTGAGGTTATGGCAAAGATTTGGTCATCACTATCCACCGCCAGGGCACCAATAAGCTTGCCACGTTTGGGGGTGTATTTGAAGGTGACCACGCCCAAACCGCCACGGCCCTTGACAGGGTATTCCTCCATGGCAGTGCGCTTGCCGTAGCCACCGGAAGTGGCCACCAGGAGGTAGTCGCCGTCGCGAACCACGCACATGGCCAGGAGCTGGTCGTCGCCACGGAAGCGCATGCCCTTCACGCCAGCGGTAGCGCGGCCCATGGGGCGCAACGTGTCATCGTTGGCGGTGAATCGAATTGCCTGGCCTTCCTCGGAGACCAGTAGTAGGTCGTCATCTGCGGAACACAATGCCGCGCCAATAAGGCGGTCGCCTTCGTTGAGGTTGATGGCAATCAAACCGCCGGAGCGAGAGGAATCGTAATCGGCTAGGCGGGACTTCTTCACGCGGCCATGGGCGGTGGAGAGCACCAGGTATTCGGCGTCCTCGTAGCCCTGGATCTGGATCACCTGCGCGATGTGCTCGCCGGGTTGGAATTCCAGCAGGTTGGCCACGTGCTGGCCGCGGGCTGTGCGGGATGCCTCCGGCAGTTCGTATGCCTTGAGGCGGTACACGCGACCGTAGTTGGTGAAGAACAGGATCCAATCGTGCGTGGAGCAGACGAAGAAGTTGCGCACCACGTCGTCCTGCTTGAGTTCGGCGCCGCGCACGCCTTTGCCGCCGCGCTTCTGGTTGCGGTAGGAGTCAACCTTGGTGCGCTTCGCGTAGCCCGTGGAGGTGATGGTCACCACAACGTTTTCGCGGGCGATGAGGTCTTCCTCGGTCACGTCGCCGGTAGCAGCCACGATCTGGGTGCGGCGATCGTCGCCGTGCTTATCCACGATTTCTTTGAGTTCGTCACGCACAATGGCACGCTGGCGCTCTGGGCGGGCGAGAATATCTTTCAGGTCGGCGATGATTTCTTCAATCTCTGCCAATTCATCAATGATTTTCTGGCGTTCCAGGGCGGCGAGACGGCGCAGCTGCATAGCCAGAATGGCATCGGCCTGGACCTCATCAATGTCCAGTAGATCCATCAGGCCGTTGCGGGCAATGTCCACGGTTTCAGACCGACGGATCAGGGCAATAACCTCATCCAGCATGTCCAGTGCTTTGACCAAGCCTCGCAGAATGTGGGCGCGCTTTTCTGCCTCATCCAGGCGGAACTGGGTGCGCCGAACAATCACATCAATTTGGTGAGCCACGTAGTAGCGGATCATCTGGTCGATGCGCAGGGTGCGGGGCACGCCGTCAACAATAGACAGCATGTTGGCGCCGAAACTGGTTTGCAGCTGCGAGTGCTTATACAGGTTATTCAGCACCACGCGCGGCACAGCATCGCGTTTCAGCGTGACCACAATGCGCATACCCACACGATCGGAGGATTCATCCTCAATCTTGGAAATGCCAACAAGCTTGCCCTGATTCACCTGCTCCGCGATGTTGGAAATCATGTTATCGGGGTTGACCTGGTACGGAAGTTCCGTGATCACGATGGTCTGGCGGTTGCCTTCCTCTTCAATAGAGGTCACGCCGCGCATACGAATTGAACCACGACCAGTGGTGTAGGCATCTTTAATGCCCTGGTCCCCCACAATAAGGCCAGCGGTCGGGAAATCCGGGCCTTTAATGTACTCCATGCATGCTTCCAATCCCGCAGCTTCATCAGCATCCGGGTTGTCCAGCATCCAAATAATTGCATCGGCCAATTCGCGTAGGTTATGCGGCGGAATGTTCGTGGCCATGCCCACGGCAATACCGCCGGAACCATTCATCAACAGGTTAGGTACACGCGAAGGGAGCACTGTTGGTTCGGTGGTTTTGCCGTCATAGTTCGGAGCAAAATCCACGGTGTTTTCACGAATATCGCGCACCATCTCCATGGCCAGCGGAGTCAAGCGAGACTCTGTATAACGCATGGCGGCGGGGCCGTCGTTACCGCGCGAACCGAAGTTGCCCTGGCCGTCCACCAGCGGATACCGCATTGACCATGGCTGGGCCATACGCACCAATGTGTCGTAAATAGCCGAATCACCATGCGGGTGGTAATTACCCATTGTGTCCGCGACAGGCTTCGCCGACTTCACATAGCTACGCTCCGGCCGGTAGCCATTATCAAACATCGCATACAAAATGCGGCGGTGCACTGGCTTCAGACCGTCCCGCACCTCCGGGAGGGCACGACCCACAATGACCGACATGGCGTAGTCGATGTAGCTCGACTGCATCTCCTCGCCAATATCCACCGGGTGGATGCGGTCAAAAAGGTCGCCGCCACCATCAAAATTATCGTCGCTCACAATTCACCTGTTTCCTTGAGCTTGAGAGACTTTCCCCTCCATTCTACGCGAAATCGGCGCTGTCAGCGATTATCCCGCCGCGTAACGACGTCCTGCGATACCATACTGATACCATTAACTCATGGCCATGACCCTCCGCCTCACACCCGCCCAAGACCGCGCGCTCACCCTCCTCGCTGAAACCCACGGCACCAGCAAACAAGAAGCTGCCGTCCGCGCCATCGTCTCCACTGCAGCCCGCACGCTTAACGACGCCCAGGTGGCCGAACTTGCACGCAACACACTCGCCGATCGCACCACCCTCGAACGGCGTATCCGGCAGGTAAGTAGGGTGAAATGAGTGAGTATAAGAGTATTTATGAGTTGCGTGGACTGATCGGCCTCACCCCTGAACAACTCCTGATCATTGCCGACGAAGTATGCCACCAACACCACTGCACCATCACAAACTTCTCCACATTATGTGCCGCGAGCGCTGTTACAACGGCCGCCATTTCCGGCATTGACATTCATGGTGGGGACCTCGCTGCAGTCGAACATGAGCTTGCTCGTGTGATTCTGGTATTGAAGCCGCTGAACAAGAACAATGACGTGTTAGCTGCAGTAGCTGTGGAGGTATTTCACCAGGTTAATACGTAGGGGTTGAGGCTGGTGAGCACTCCATCTCATAGTAAATGCATACCAAATGGTCAAAAATTACACTTCGAAACAACATTTTGGTGAGCATTTACTATCGGAACCCCCTCCCCACCCCCGAATGTTCGTCATCCTACCTATCTACCCACCCGTTTCGCGGGCATCGGCGTGTCGCACTTGTGTCCTTGTGTGTTTACAGGTAACATCTGTGACTGTTGTGATTGCAGTTAACTAATGTTGCTGCGGAGGAAGAGTTGCAACACCTGAGGCGGCCTCCGTCGTTGAAAGCTTCACCCCCCTTGAGCTTTCAACCATGGTGGTCGCCATTTAGTATTCCCTGCAGGATTGGTGCCATGGCCTGCACAATCTCTTCCCGGTTCTGTTCCACGAGGCCGGGGAGCTTCAGCACATACCGTCCAACAAGCAACCCGATGAACTGTGTTTGGGCAAGTCCTATGCGCTTTTCCAGCACGTCCTTCTCCAGCCCCATGCCTTCTAGACGCGTACGGATTCCTACCCATAGCGCGTTGTTCACAAAGTCGGAGAGTAACTGCGGGGAGTCGATTTGGCGCTTGAACGCAGCAATGATGTGGTCTAGCAGCGGGGAATCCCATACAGAGAGTGCTTCATTCAGCATGGTCTCCCCCAGCTGTTCGAAGGGAATGTCACTCATCCGCGTCACAATCGTCTCCACATCAATGGGAAACTCTATGGCCGCACGGAAGAGTCGTTCTTTACTGCCAAAGTAGTGCGGGATCAGGGCCACATCGCACTCTGCTTCGGCAGCGATCGCCCGCAGCGTTGTAGCCCTGAATCCAGTGACGGCGAATTGCCGTCGCGCGGCGTTGAGGATTCGTTCTTTGGCGGGAATCTGCGTCATGCAGCCATTTTAGGCTGTTTACCGTGGAACGCCGTCAGAATGCTGGCTGCAACCATCCACGTCAGATACGGTGGCCGTATGGATCAGTTCATCACCCCCGCCGTCTGGTGCAACGGTACCGCAGACGAGGCAGCCCAGTTTTACGCCAGCGTCTTCCGCGACGCATCCGTCGTCGAGCAGGTTCCTGGGGTCGCGTCCACAGTCAGCATCCACGGTTTCCGGCTTTCACTCATCAACGGCGACGATCAGTATGCCCCGAATCCGTCGATCAGTTGTTTCCTGAACTTCGACCCGCTTCTGTTCGGCGGCGAGGAGCAGGCCCGCGCCTACCTTGATGAACTCTATGAACAGCTGAACACCGGCGGCGTGCTCACGGAGCTGGGCGAGTATCCCTTCTCGCCGCGCTATGCGTGGGTTCGTGACCGCTTCGGCATGACGTGGCAGCTCATGCTTACTGACCCAGCTGGTGAGCCACGCCCCTTCGTCATCCCATCCTTCATGTTCGGCGGTACCAACCACGCCAACGCAGAAGAGGCCACCGACGCCTGGATTACCTTGTTCGACAACTCCCACCGTGGGGCTCTGCACCGCTACGAGGAGGGCGCACCAATAGATCCAGGTACGGTCATGTTCACCGATTTCACCCTGCGCGGCACCTGGATGGCAGCCATGGATTCTGGGACTTTCCATGACTTCACTTTCACGCCTGGGGTCTCCATGATCGTCTCCTGTCGCGATCAAAAGGAGATCGATCACTATTGGGCGGGTTTGTCTGCGGCGCCAGAAGCCGAGCGCTGCGGCTGGTGTGTAGATCGCTGGGGCGTCTCCTGGCAGGTTGTTCCACACAACATAGCTGAGCTCATGGCCGATCCCACGACGCGCGACCAGATCCTGCAGATGGGCAAGATTGAGCTGAATAAACTCAGATTTTAGGTGGTTTGCCTCGGAATACTGAGTGCCGCAGTCACCAGGATCCCCACGATGAACAGCACTAGAATGGCCACGTCTTTCCAGTAGTTGTCCCCCAGTTCAGGCTGTGCCGCGAGTTCTTGAAGGGCATCGATAACGTAGGATAGCGGCAGGACATTGGAAACTATTTCCAGTCCCCTCAGCATGGTGTCCCGGGGGACAAGCACGCCACTGAGCAGGAATTGCGGCACGATAACCACAGGCATAAATTGCACAGCCTGAAATTCATTACTGGCAAAGGCACTGGTCATAAGTCCCAGCGATCCACCAACAATGCCTGATAGTGGTGAGACAAGAAACACCCAGCCGAGCGGTGCGGCAGTAGTGACGTCGAGTAGCCAGTGCGCCACCCCCACCAGCAGGGTCGACTGCAGGAGTGCGAAGAAGCTAAAGGAAATCCCGTAGGCCGCGAGGAATTGAATGCGGCTGAGCCGCGTGGTCCAAAGGCGTTCGAGAGTGCCGTTTGAGCGCTCACGTTGCATACTCACGCTGGCGATGATGAACATCATAAGCATGGGGAATACTCCCAGCATGAGCACGGCAATGCTGTCAAAAAGCCGCCGGTTGCCGTCATAAATGAGGTACATCAACCACAACATGAATGATGGCACCAGCAAAACAAGCGCTACAGTGCGTCGATCTCTCAGAACTTCGGCAATAACACGTCGTGCGGTGATGAGTGTGAGTGACATGAGGTTCACTTCCCTTGTGCTTTGATGAGGGCCAGGAATGCATCGTCAAGAGTCTCCGTACCTGCAGTACGCAGCAACCCCGCCGGGGTGTCATGGGCGAGTAACGCACCCTCGCGCATAAGGAGTACGGCGTCGCAACGCAGCGCCTCGTCCATCACGTGGCTGGACACCAGGAGCGTTGTGCCTTCGGTGTCGGAAAGCTGCCGCAGGTAGGTCCAGATGTCGTCGCGGGTTACTGGATCCAAACCGACGGTCGGTTCATCCAACACCAGCAACTCAGGCTTTCCGACGAGCGCGCACCCCAAGGACACCCGTCCCCGTTGCCCGCCCGAGAGCTGAGCCGCCGGACGGTGGGCAACGGCAGCGAGTCCCAGGACGTCGATAATCGCATCAACCTGGTCTTTTATTTTGACCGGGTTGAGTGCGGCGAAATAGTCAAGATTGGCTTTGACGCTGAGGTTTGGGTAGATGCTGGCTTGTTGCGTGACGTAGCCGATGCGCCCGAGGTTTCTGCGCGAACCCGCGGGATTTCCCAGAACTGTGAGGGTGTTTTGGTAGCGCTGCACGCCAATGATGGCGCGCATGAGGGTGGTTTTTCCGCATCCTGAGGGGCCGAGCAGACCGGTGACCGACCCCGTTTCAACACTGAAAGTCATGTGGGGGATCACCGTGTTAGCTTTTATTCTACCCCTGCTTATTCCTAGGTCCTGTGCTTCAATGGCGGCATCCATCGTTTCATCCTCGTATGCCTTGAACTGGCTCAACATTTGTTGAATATTGCTTACAAGGCCGAAGATAACACCGTTATCGAAGCGCCGTCAAGGCTCCCAAGAGACCTGTTCCTCACAACCCGCCGCCCAATAAGGCCGCAGAAGCGCTGTTGTTCGGTAGTCTCTTTGTAAACCAATTTTTCTATTGAAGGAGTTCTGGTGACGTCACCGTCTACTTTCCTTACATCCGATGCACACCGCGAGGCCGTTATTGCAGACCTCAGCACCTTCGTTGACAACACCGTCGGCGAACAGGGCGGCGTGTCCGGCACCGTCATCAAAGGTGCCCTGTCCGCAGCTAAGAAGGTGGACAGCAACATTGTCAACAAGGCTGTTGCTCGCCTCCTCCCCGATCTCGCTGAAGCTCTTGACCCCTACTGGGCAACCTTCAAGGAAGGTGGCCACGGCGACAGCTTCGAGGCATACCTGCAGGAAAACTCCAGCGCCCTGTCCAACTCCGTGCTGGAAACAGCTGACAAACAGGCCGAGAAAGCCCCCGCTGCCCTGGCTAAGGTGTACAGTCCGATTCGCGGCAAAATTGCCAGCGTCGTGGAAGCTAACATCGCCAAGGTTGGCCCGATTGTAGAGAAATACGCGGGCTAGTTTTAGTTAACATAACAAGCCAAAACCAATAAGCTAAACAACACAGTGGGCGACCACTCCCCAACAATCGAGGGGTGGTCGCCCACTTTTGTACTTTTACATCCCGTTACACGTCCAAGAAACGTACATCCTTGGCGTTTCGGGTGATAAAGGATCGGCGTGCGATCACATCGTCACCCATGAGGATGGAGAACAATTCATCGGCGGCTGCGGCATCTTCCATGGTCACGTGCCGCAGAATGCGGGTTGAAGGGTCCATGGTGGTCTCCCACAGTTCCTTGGGATTCATTTCACCAAGACCCTTGTAGCGCTGAATGCCGTCGTCTTTGTTGATCTTGCGGCCTTCCGCGAGTCCTTTCTCCAGTTCCTGGTCGCGTTCCCAGTCGGAGAAAGCGAATCCAGGTTCACCCTTGGCCCATTTGAGTTTGTAGAGCGGTGGCTGTGCCAGGTACACATAGCCCTGCTCGATCAGCTGCGGCATAAAGCGGAACAGCAGGGTAAGCAGTAGCGTGGCAATGTGTTGCCCATCCACATCGGCGTCGGCCATGAGGATGATCTTGTGGTAACGCAACTTGGCAATATCAAATTCATCGTGGATGCCAGTACCCAATGCGGTGATGATTGCCTGAACTTCATTGTTTTTCAGCACCTTGTCCAGACGTGCTTTTTCCACATTGAGGATCTTGCCGCGCAGCGGCAGGATGGCCTGGTACATGGAGTCACGGCCGGATTTTGCGGAGCCACCAGCGGAGTCACCCTCCACGATGTAGAGTTCGGATTTCACCGGGTCTTTGGAGCGACAGTCGGCAAGTTTACCGGGCAGGCCACCAAGGTCGGTGGCGGACTTGCGCCGCACCAAGTCGCGGGCTTTGCGGGCTGCCAGGCGTGCCTGGGCGGAGGAAACTGCCTTAGTGATAATGGCTTTTGCTTCCGCCGGGTTCGCTTCAAACCAGTGTGCGATGTGCTCATTGGTCATGCGCTGCACAAAGGAACGCACTTCGGTGTTGCCCAGTTTGGTTTTGGTTTGGCCCTCGAATTGCGGATCGGCCACGCGCACGGAAATGACAGCTGCGAGTCCTTCGCGGCAGTCTTCGCCGGAGAGGTTGGCTTCTTTTTCCTTCAACATGCGGTGTTCGCGAGCGTAGCGGTTCATCAAGGAGGTTAGCGCCGCACGGAAGCCTTCTTCGTGAGTGCCGCCTTCAATCGTGTTGATGGTGTTGGCAAAGGTATGCACGCTTTGCGCATAGCCGGAGTTCCACTGCATGGCGATTTCCACCTCGTGTTCCTCACCTTTTGCTTCAAAGGAAACGATGGTGGGGTGGATGGGGGTTTTGGACTTGTTCAGTGACTCCACATAGTCCTTCAACCCCTCTGGGTAGTGGAAAACACGTCGCTTCGTTTTAGTAGTCTTAGCTGCTGCTTCGCCGGTGGATTGCTCGCCATCACCATCAGTGGCCTCATCGAGCAGGTCCAATTTTTCGAGGGATTGCTCCCCGCCAGCAGCCTCGCTAGCGCTACCGTCGCCGTCCACGGCTTGGGCTTCATCGCCTGCGGCCGCAAGGTCTTCGAGTTCGATTTCCTCTTCCGTGGCGCGCAGGTCGGTCAGTGTGATGGTGAGACCTTTGTTCAGGAACGCCATTTCCTGAAGGCGCCGCGCGATGGTGTCGAATTTGAAGGTGGTGGTTTCAAAAATTTCCGGGTCCGGCCAGAATCGCACAGATGTGCCGGTGCCTTTGGCGGGTTCGCCTTTGACGAGTTCTTCAGGGATGGCGTAGGTGAAGTTCTGCAACCAGTGGAAGCCTTCGCGTTTGATGTCGGCTTCCACTTTGGTGGACAGAGCGTTGACCACGGAGATACCCACACCATGTAGACCACCGGAAACGGCGTAGGAATCGGAGTCGAATTTGCCGCCGGCGTGTAGCTGGGTCATCACCACTTGAACGGTGGGTGCACCAGTGGGGTGCATTTCCACGGGGATGCCGCGGCCGTTGTCAACAACTTCCACTCCCCCGTCTTCCAGCAGTGTGACGTCGACTTTGGTGGCGTAGCCTGCCATGGCTTCATCAACGGAGTTGTCGACGACCTCCCACACAAGGTGGTGGAGGCCGCGTTCACCGGTGGAGCCAATGTACATACCTGGGCGTTTGCGTACTGCCTCAAGGCCTTCAAGGATAGTGATCGACGATGCGTCATAATGGTGCTCTGTGGCAGACACGTGATGCAACACTCCTAAATTATGTTCTAATAGACCCCTCTATAGTACACCCCTTAGGCCCCCTACACGACTTAGGTTTCAACGCGTCTAAGCGCCTTTAAATCGCCGAAAACGAAATTTAGCCTTATCCGTAGGTATCGCGCGGCCCCCGACCTTTCACATGGAGGGGGCCTTTTCGCCAGCTCGGGACTGATGGGCCAAAGATCTTCAGTTCCTCTACCACGTTCGGTCCGACCTTCTGGGTAATCGTTTGGAGAATTTGCCGCTGCATCATGCGGAGGTTCGTCGCCCACGCCGTGGAATTACAGCTAATAAACAGGGATTTCCCCTTCAGCATCTCCACTGTCGTGTGCTCGGCAATCCTGGCACCCACCACGTCTTCCCAGTGCGAATGCACCCAGCCACCAGCAAGTTCCCGCTGCCAGCCGCGTTGCTGTATCTCGCGGTTGAGCACCGAATCCAGGGATTCGTAGTCACGACGTTTCGGCAGCGCCCGCCCGTCTGGCCCGGTTGGCCTGCCGCGCTTGCGTATCGACGCCCCCGCCTCCCGCACCTCTCGTGGCCCACGCACAGCACTGCGGGTGGGCTGCGTAGCACGCCCCTGATGACTCAGGTCCGGGACTTTACCGAAACGCTTGCGGGCAACGTCGCGAATGTGCGAAAAGGCAGCGGAAACGGAATCATCAGGCGTGGTCATCTGTCATATCCTCCACATCCAGCACGGATTTTCGTGTTCCATCATTGTCTATTGCCCTTACGGTGTGGGTGTGCACCACGGCATCGTCGAGGCTATCCGGCAGGTCATCGCCCACCGCCGCAGTAATGAGCACTTGTTCAGCTGTGGTTGCAATGCCGACCAGTGCGCGGCGTCGTTGGGTGTCCAGTTCAGCAAACACATCATCCAGGATCAAGATAGGGTCGGTGCCATCGGACCTGAACAGGGAAAACACAGCAAGCCGCAGAGAGAGTGCAAAAGACCACGTTTCACCGTGACTGGCAAACCCCTTAGCGGGCTGGCTGCCCAGCATCAGTTCGAGGTCGTCGCGGTGTGGTCCCACAAGGCTAAGTCCCCGCTCAATTTCGCGTTGTCGCATGTGCCCCAGTTCGGTAAGCATGGTGGCTTCCAGCACGTCAACATCAACAGCAGCATCGGGGGCGTCGATAAGCGTACTGCGGTAATGGATGTGGGCCTCGCGGGATTCCGGCGCGAGCGTGTGGTACGCCTCATGGACGCGGGGAGCGAGGTCTGTGACAAGCTGCATTCTTGCGGCCGTTAGTTGAGCACCAAGTGCGGCAAGCTGACCGTCCCAAACATCGAGGGTGGCAAGCGCGCTGGCGCCGTCATCGTTGCCGTAGCCCCGACGAAGTGCCTGGTTGGCGGATTTGAGCAGGGCGTTTCGCTGACGCAGAACCTTGTCGTAGTCAGCTTTGACACCGGCAAGGCGGGGTTGGCGAGTGGACATAACCTCGTCGAGGTAGCGGCGTCGTTCAGCGGGTTCGCCGCGCACCAGCGCCAGGTCCTCCGGCGCAAATAGCACCGTTTTCACCACCCCAAGGAGTTGCCGTGGTGTGCTCAGGCGAGTGCGGTTGAGCTGTGCCTGGTTTGCTTTTTTGGGATTAATCAGCAGGTGGGCGGTCAGTTCTCGGCCATTATTGACTGCCGTTCCTGAGATGCGCGCGTTATCTGCGGTGGCTCGAACCAGGGGGGCGTCCTGCGAAACTCGGTGCGAGGACAAGTGCGCGAGGTAACCGACGGCCTCAACCACATTGGTTTTTCCGTGGCCGTTCCGGCCCACAAATACCGTCACACCAGGATGCAGGTCAACGGTAAGTTCGGGCCATGAGCGGAAGTCACGCAGTTCAAGGTGTCGCAGGTACACGGCGGTAAATGGGCTTATCCAGGAAGCCTGACTGGCATGAGCAGGTACGTCAGGTTTGTCTGGGGAGTGGCAAACACTCCGTTGTCGTCGGCCTCGGGGACGGTCTCTGGTTCGGGAATCAGGATCGCGGGCCGGGATGGCTGGGTGAACCCAAACATCACGTTTTCTGTGTGGATCACAGACAATCCGTCTTTGAGGTATCCAGTGTTAAACGCAATGGTCAACGGGTTGCCGAAGAAGGCGCAGGGCAGGTTTTCCTCGGCATGCCCGGCCTCAGAACCACCGGCGGAAAGAACAAGCTCACCATCGGAGAATTGCATGGTGATCTGGGAATTTCGGTCGGCCACCACGGAGACGCGCCGGATGGCGTCTTGCAGGGGGCTGATCTGCACAACTGCCATGGATTCGTGGGTTTTAGGAAGCAGGGGCTGGAAGTTCGGGAACTCCGCGTCCAGCATGCGGGTGGTTGTTTGGCGGGCGTCGGACTGCAGACCGAAGAGTCCTTCCCTGCCAAGTTGTTCGCCCACACCGACGGCAATGTGCAGGTCATTTCCCACCTGGGAGTCGATGGATCGTGCGTTGTCCAGCAGCGTTTTTGCCGGGATGAGCAACTTGGCAGTTGCGGATTTGTCGGTGGCTTCCCAGTCGAATGTGCGTACAGCCAGGCGGAATCGGTCGGTGGCCGCGAGGAGCATGGTGTCGCCGTTGATGTCCATGTGCACGCCGGTGAGCATGGGCAGGGTTTCGTCCCTACCTGCAGCAATAGCCACTTGTGAGACGGCTTCACTGAACAGTTTGGGGTCAATGTTTCCGGTGGTGTGCGGCAGCTGAGGCAACTGCGGGTAGTCGTCCAGTGGGATTACAGGAATTTCAAAACGCGCGGAACCGCAGGTGACCAGCACGTTGCTGCCCTCAACACGTAGCTCCACGGGTTTGTTCGGCAGCATGGCGGTGATGTCAGCGAGCAGCTTACCAGCCACGGCAATGCGTCCGGCCTCATTGACCTCGGCGGGGATCTTGACCTGCGTGGATACCTCGTAGTCAAAACCGGCGAGTTCCAAGCCTTCATCGGAAGCGGTGATCACCATGCCGCGTAGCACGGGTTGAGCTGGTTTGGCAGGCAGACTACGGGCAACCCACCCGACTGCGTTGGCGAAGTCGTCCTTGTCAACCCTAAATGACACCGCTTGTGAGTCCATGCTGGTCTAGCTCCTAGGAAAAATGAAACGTACACCTCACCCTGATTCCGCCATCTGACGGTGCCACGAGTGCGTGGAATTACAACACCAACGTACCCGCCCGCCGCCGCAAACTGAATCTCGCATCTTTTGTTATTCGTCTGCTCGTCCTTGCTCGCAGCCTGTGTGGCAGGGTCGCATGATCATTGTTATCCCCACGCCCTATTTCTTCTAGAGAAATTACAAGTTTTAAGAGAGTAAGAACAGTAAGTCCTGTGCACTCTGTGGATGAGGGCTTGTTATCCAAGCTAGCACGCAGAAAACGTGGTGTGAACAGCCATGTGCAAAACCTGTGGATAACTTTTGCGTCTTGTGGATAAATTTGGCTGCTTGAGATTTATCCACAATCTATCCCCATGTCATCCCAATTTTCTTCACATTTTCGCCGTGGTTGTGCACAACCCATGTCATCCACAAGCTACCACTAGAAAGTGGCAAGGATCACTGAACTACATTCTTGTAATTACACAGCTGTGAGTAAATCTGTGGATAACCTTCCCTTCCGGGGGTAGGCCGTCGGCAAAATCACAAAAGTCCCCCTAGCTACCCCTCCCCGCTGGCGGTTCCTTTACCGCCCGCGGTTTTTGATGATCTGTGTGAGTTCCTGAATCTGGTTGTACGTGTCCCGCTTTTCGGTCATTTCTTTGCGAATCTTGCGGTCGGCGTACATCACGGTGGTGTGGTCTTTACCACCGAAGTTATCCCCGATTTTGGGTAGGGAAAGATCGGTAAGCTCGCGACACAGGTACATAGCGAGCTGTCGGGCATAGGCCACTGCTCGGGTTTTACCTGATCCCCGCAAGGCATCAAGGGAAACATCGAAATAATCGGCGGTGACCTCCATGATTGTGGATGCTGTGATTTCCACGTCAGGGGCCTCGGGCATGATGTCGCGCAGCGCAATTTCGGCCATTTCGCGGCTGATAGTGGTCTCCCCGTTGAGTGAGGAGTACGCGGACACGCGGATCAGTGCACCTTCCAGCTCTCGGATGGATGCCTCAAATCGGCTGGCGATGAGTTCCAGCACGTCACGATCCATCACTGTCTGATCTATCTGGGCCTTCTTCTCCAGAATGGCAATGCGTGTTTCCAAATCCGGCGGCTGAATGTCCGTGATCAGCCCGCCTTCAAAGCGGGTGCGCAGGCGATCTTCCAACGTGGTCAGCTGCTTCGGAGGCCGGTCCGAAGACAAAATGATTTGCTTGTTGGCCTGGTGCAATGCGTTGAACGTGTGAAAGAACTCTTCCTGGGTTCCTTCTTTGCCTTCCAAGAATTGGATGTCATCGACCATCAAAATGTCTAGGTTGCGGTAGCGACGCTTGAACGATTCTTGCCGGTCATCGCGAACGGAGTTGATGTAGTCGTTGGTGAATTCCTCACTGGACACATACTTCACACGCAAGCCCGGCTGCAGCACCTGTGCATAGTTGCCAGCCGCGTGCAGAAGGTGCGTCTTCCCCAGGCCAGAACCCCCAGAGATAAACAGGGGGTTGAAGGCATTCGCCGGATTTTCCGCCACTGCCACTGCTGCTGCGTGCGCGAACCGGTTGGAGGAACCTATGACGAAGTTCTCAAAGGTGTAGCGCGGGTTCAGCGACCGATCCTGTTGCGGCGCGGGCCCTGCAGGCTCGCGTGTAAAACGACGCCCATCGTCGTGGGTAAACCTGCCTCGGCTGATGGTTGCTGCCTGGTCAGGCATGCTTATCGACGTCGTGTTCCACATGCCCTCAGGATGAGCTTGCGCTGGTTCCGGAGTTGCGGCAACAATCGGCGGCTCAGGGTCAGGTTCCTCCACGCCTGGGTCAATGCTTACAGCCAGGCTGTAGGGGCGGCCCATACGCTCAGACAAGACTGTGGTGATGTAGCCACCGAGGTCTTTTTCCACAGCATCTTTCGCCATTGCATGGGGAGTTGAGAGCACAGCAAACCCGTTGAACAGGGCGATGGGTTTGACCAGTTTCAAAAAACCTCGTGCCCTGCCATTGAGGGTCGGAATACCTGAATCAGGTTGCTCTGAAAGGCGCAGGAGGTCTTCAACAACCTGTCGCCATGTCTCCTCAAGGGAGGTTGAATGTTCCGCCACCTTCGTCCTCACATGCTCTGTACGTACGCCACGATGATCCACGGTGAAATTACACAGCGGGAGGGACAAACTCTACTCTGTCCACCGCGTCATCCACAGCCTTGAATGAGTGTTATCGTGCGCTTCCACAACGTTATTCACAGCTGTGGATAACTTCCGGGGTCATGATTTATCCACAGCCTACCTCATGCACTGTGGATAAAAAACATTGCAGCAAAAACTCCCCCTACCTGGAGGAATGTAATTTCATAACCCTTAGTCTCAAGGTCAGATTGAAAGTTATACACAGGCTACTTGACAATTCACATGGTGGATTCTGTGTGAAATTTTCACAGTGCAGGATCGTCTGCGCAGCTAGGTATGGTTTTTGCTGACCGCGAACAACACAACCCACAGCTCCAAACAACATGGCTGTTATTTAAGGGGTGATGGCGGACTATCCGACGCGTCGATTTGTTCAGGAGTGCCACCTGCGCGTAGTCTGGCAGGGTCTGGCGCGTTACTGCTGCCTTGCAATGAGAGGTAGTACACGCGCATTTTCGCAAAATTTTTGCGACTTCCACTCTTCCGCTCCACTCAGGGGTGGACGGTGTGAGGTTTACAATCATCCAACTTCGGGTGGGCAGCTTTGTTGTGAAGTGCTATCACCTGACCAAAATCTGAGGAGTGTTTTCCGTGGCAAAGGGCAAACGGACGTTCCAGCCGAACAACCGTCGTCGTGCGCGTGTTCACGGCTTCCGTACTCGTATGCGTACCCGCGCCGGTCGCGCTATCGTTGCGGCTCGTCGTCGTAAGGGCCGTGCTTCCCTGACCGCGTAGTCTTCGCGGTCACAAGTTGAGGGCGCGGCCGTGCTACCAGATCACCTTTCATTAACACCATCGCAAGCATTTGCGCACACTGTTAAAAGAGGTCACCGGGCTGGCACAAAAACCGTGGTCGTATACCTCATCAAGCACACCACCAATGAGGGGCTCGTCCGTCAGGGAGGGCCCCGATTTGGTTTCATTGTGTCTAAAGCCGTCGGCAATGCGGTGACTCGTCACCGTGTCACCCGGCGGCTTCGGCATATCTGCCAGCAACTTGCCCAGGAAACCCGTGAGGTACCAGGCATCACTGACTGCGACATTGTTGTTCGCGCGCTGCCGCGCAGTGCACGGGCAAGCAGTGAGCAGCTGAGTGCTGATGTTGCACGCGGCGTCGATAAGCTTGTGGCTCAGCTGCAGCATCAGGAGACAGGGGCCTGTCATGGCTAGGCCGACACTTGCGGCGCGGATGCTCATGCGGAGCGTGGGTTTTTACCAAAATTTTCTGTCCCCTCTTAAAATGGGTCCTAGTTGTCGGTTTGAACCATCATGCAGTTCCTATGCCCTGCAGGCGATTAGTCAGCGGGGAGCTGTGATGGGAACCATCTTGGCAGTCACGCGTTTAGCTAAATGTGGACCCTGGCATCCGGGTGGCTATGACCCTGTTCCGCAACGCAGGAATCATAAGGTCACTCACGTGGACTGCTTCCATCAATAAAACCAAGGAGTTTTGAACCACCGTGCTCAACTTCGTTTACTGGCCCATCTCGGCCATCCTGTGGTTTTGGCACAAGCTTTTAAGCTACGTGCTGGACCCGGGCTGGGGAATTACATGGGTGCTTTCAATCGTCTTGCTGACGTTCACCATCCGCGTGTTCCTGGTTAAGCCTTCCCTGAACCAAATGCGGTCAAGCAGGAAAATGAGTGAACTGCAGCCGCGCATGGCTGAGATTCGCAGCAAATATAAGAACGACCAGCAAAAACAGATGGAGGAAATCCGCAAAGTCCAAAAAGAGATGGGCGTTAACCCCATCGCTGGATGTTTGCCGCTGCTGGTGCAGATGCCGGTGTTCCTCGGCCTGTTTCACGTACTCCGATCCTTCAACCGGACCGGCACCGGTTCCGGGCAGCTCGGTTTAAGTGTCGAACAAAACCGCAATACCGCGAACTATATCTTCAGCCCATCGGATGTTCAGTCCTTCCTAGACGCACGCCTGTTCGGTGTTCCGCTGTCCTCCTACATCTCCATGCCAGAGTCCATGTACCAGGGCTTTAGTGGAGCGGAGTTCACCCGCACAGACATTATGATGGTGGCTATCCCGCTTATCCTGATCACCGCCACTGCCACGCACTTTGTTGCACGTATGGGTGTGAACAGGCAGAAAGCACGCTTGGCCTCCGGCAAGCAGTCCGCACCTGCTAACGATCAGATGCAGATGCAGATGGACATGATGAACCGCATGATGGTCTGGTTCATGCCGCTGACGATTCTGTTTACTGGTGCTTTCTGGCACATCGGCCTGCTGTTCTACATGGTGTCCAACAACATCTGGACGTTTTTTCAGCAGCGTTTCATCTTCAATAAGATGGATGCAGAAGAGGAAGCAGAGATCCAAGCCAAAAAGGATGCTCAGCGTGCTAGTGCCCCCAAGCCGGGTGTGAAGCCAAATAACTCGAAGAAGAACAAAAAGCGACGTAGCTAAGTAAAAACCGCCCAATCCGCCGTGAGGGGATGGGCGGTTTTTGTGTGCAACGATATAGTGTGATGCACACACCCGCCTTCATGTTCATTATGGCCCGGCTGTGCACAGGCTAAGGAGAATGTTTCACGTGAAACCATCACATACATCTGATACCCCAACTGTAGCGGCCCGCGTTTTCGGCGATAACCTGGATAAATCTGTTCGCTACCATGATCTTTTGGCGACCACTGGTTCTGTCCGTGGGTTTATCGGTCCCCGGGAGGTGCCTCGGCTGTGGGATCGTCATGTGCTCAACTGTGCGATCATTGGTGAGGCGATGCCGCAGGATGCCAGCGTCGCGGACATCGGTTCAGGTGCCGGCTTACCAGGCATTCCACTGGCCTTGGCTCGGCCAGACCTCAGTATCACACTCATAGAACCTCTGTTGAAACGCTCGACATTCCTTCTGGAGGTCGTTGAAGAACTGCAGCTCGACAACGTCACGGTAGTGCGTGGGCGCGCAGAAGAAAAAGCAATAAAAGCCGAGGTGGGAACAGTAGACGTGGTGACCTCGCGCGCGGTCGCCCCCCTGGGGAAACTCGCCCAGTGGTCACTCCCCCTCGTCACGCGTGGCGGTGTCATGATTGCCATGAAGGGAAGCTCAGTCTCAGAGGAGCTAGAACGCGACGCTAAAATCATTAAAAAGGCTGGTGGTGGGCCTGCGGAGATACAACTGGTGGGTGTTGGAATTGTGGAGGAACCCACCCACCTCATCCGCATCCCACGCGTGCGTTGATGACCAGCACAACAAGCCCTGAAGTGGGGTGCTGGAATGCAATGACTTTAGGCACTAATGTGGAAGAAGTGTAGGAATTATTTCTTCGTTTGAGCGCTGTTATGCTTGACTCTGGGCACTCCAAGCAGGGTATCCATGTGCGCGTTTAGGCAGTTCAGGCGTGGTAAATAATGAGCCGAACGTGGCTGGTCCGCGGGTTTCCCGGTCAGCAAAACTCCGATGGAAAAGGGGACTTCACGTCTATGGACGACCAGTACTGGGATGACACACCCATCGCGGCCGCTGCGCAGCGCGCGGCGCGGGTGAAAACCCCGAACTCGTTGACCCTTCCGCGCCCAGACCGCCCTCGACGAATTACGATTGCGAACCAAAAAGGCGGGGTGGGTAAAACCACAACTACTGTCAATTTGGCGGCTGGCCTTGCGATATATGGGCTTAAAGTGCTGGTTGTGGACCTGGATCCCCAGGGCAATGCCTCCACAGCATTGGGTGCCGATCACCACGTGGGCGTACCGTCCAGCTACGAACTGTTGATCGGTGAATGTGCCGCTGAAGATGCGATGCAGCAGGCAGAGTTTAGCCCCAACCTGTACTGCATTCCAGCGACTATCGATCTTGCAGGTTCTGAGATTGAGCTGGTCAATATGGTCCGTCGTGAGTACCGCCTGGCAGACGCGATCCATGAGGACTTCCTGCGCGAAAACGGCATCGATTATGTGTTCATCGACTGTCCCCCGTCACTCGGCCTGCTCACCATTAATGCTATGGCGGCGGTCACAGAGGTGTTGATCCCCATTCAGTGTGAGTACTACGCCCTGGAGGGTGTCGGACAATTGCTGAACAACATTACGATGATCCGTCAGCATCTTAACCCCCAACTTCATATCTCCAATATCATTCTGACCATGTACGATGGCCGCACCAAGCTGGCTGAGCAGGTCACCGAGGAAGTCCGTAACCACTTCGGTGCTGTGGTGCTGGGCACCACGATTCCGCGTTCCGTGAAGGTCTCAGAAGCTCCTGGATTTAGCCAGACAGTGCTTGAATATGACCCGGGTTCCCGCGGTGCTATGGCTTATCTAGACGCTGCGAAAGAACTTGCGGTTCGTGGTGATTTTGTCCCCACTGAGGACTCCGGTCCCATTGGTCAGCCCCCTGAAGGTTATGTTGCCGATGCCTAAACCTTTGACCCTCCTTGACGTAACCACCCCACTGAGCTAACCCCCTAGAAAGGTTTAGTGTCTTCATGGCTCCTGATAAACGCAAAGGCGGACTCGGGCGAGGTCTTGCTGCGTTGATCCCTAATGGTCCTTCCACAAACAAGCCACGTTTGGGTGAGGACGCCGCGAATATCCTCATGGGCGGTAGTGGCCCACTGGCAGCGGCGACGGAAGAACCACAAGCTGTAGAAACAGCTGAGACCGAGAGCGTACCGGCACCCACTCGGACACAGAAATCCGCGAAAGCTACAAAAAAGACCACCAAGAAGGCACCAACAAAGGCTGCAAAGAAAGCTGCTTCAGCGAAAAATGTGTCGGACCAGTTAGCGGCGGCACATGCTGCTGTGACACGGCCGTCGACACGCACGGCAGGTACCAAACTAGACGGCGCATCACAGGAGTCCAGGGAGAAGGATAAGCAGACACCTAAAGCTGCCACTGCCCCCAGCGCCACGCCGCGCACTCCCGCGACGGAGACCACCCAAGACACCAAGGAGACTCAGAAAAAACCAAACGTTCCACAGTCTCCCGAGGATATTGGCGCAAGCTACCAGGAGATTCCGGTCAACCAGATTGTGCCGAACCCGCATCAGCCGCGCCAGGTTTTTGATGAGGAAGCACTCGCCGAACTGGTGCACTCCATCAAAGAATTCGGCCTCATGCAACCGATTGTGGTGCGCCGCGCCGCTGATGACTCCGGTTTTGAGATCATCATGGGTGAGCGCCGTTGGCGCGCCGCCAGCAAAGCCGGTCTGGAGACCATTCCGGCGATTGTGCGGGAAACCGACGATGGTGCCATGCTGCGCGACGCGTTGCTGGAGAATATTCACCGTGTGCAGTTGAATCCTTTGGAAGAGGCGGCTGCTTACCAGCAACTTCTGGAAGAATTCGATGTGACGCAGGCCGAACTGGCGCAGCGTTTGGGGCGTTCCCGCCCGGTGATCACCAACATGATTCGCCTGCTGCAGCTGCCGGTGTCTGTGCAGCGTAAAGTTGCGGCGGGTGTGCTGAGCGCTGGTCACGCCCGCGCGTTGCTCTCGCTGCAGACCGGTGCAGATGCGCAGGAGTTGTTGGCTGCTCGGATTGTTGCGGAAGGTTTGTCCGTGCGCGCTACGGAGGAAGCGGTGATGCTGGCCAACCGTGGCGAGGAGCAAAAGCCGAAGAAACCGAAGGATAAGCCCGCACCGCCAGCATTTTTGACGCAGGCTGCGGATCGATTGGCGGACGGCTTGGACACGAAAGTCACGGTCACGATGGGTAAGCGGAAAGGCAAGATCGTGGTGGAGTTTGGCGACCGCGAGGATTTCGAACGCATTATGTCCATTATCAACTCACAGCATTAACCACTCCTCACTGGAGGTGCCGTGTGTTTGCATCGTTGTTGCCGCTGAGTACTGACAACATCAGCTTGCTTCACCCTGTAGCGGGCCGCTGCGTGTTCTGGGAATTGGAACCCTCGGCCGCACATCATGTCCAGAACCAGGGGTTTTCGGCCCTGGAGAAGGAGGCGTGGTTGTCCCGCATGCTGTTGGAGTATGGCCCCTGTGGCTTCAACATCAGCTGTGGCATTGACGACACCCCGGCACTGGCCACCGTGCTTTTTGGCGACGAGAGGAACCTGCCGGGCGTCGAAAACATGCCCACGGCACCCGTCACCAACGGTGCCGATGTGATTTCGTCCCTGTTCGTTGAGACCGGCTTCGAGTGCCTGGGGTTTGAGCAACTGCTTATCGACGCCGCGTTAACCCAGCTCACCCGGCAAGGCTCGCGAGTGGTGGAGGCTTTTGGCCTGCGTGCGGGTGCCTTCATCGCGGAGGACGAGTCCGTGGGATGGGGCATTGGCACACCCGCGTCAGTAGGGCTGATCCCCGAAACCATACTGCTGGAAGCTGGTTTCACGGTTGTGGCTGACCATGACGTGCTCCCTCGCCTCCAAATGACGCTGCCTCCCCCACAAGGCTTGCTGGCCGTGGAGGAGGCGGAAGAGTTGATTCGTCAGGCGCTTACAGCAGTTCAGACCTAAGCAACTCAGAGAACTTATAGGTGCCGGTGGGCTGGGTGTCCTGGTCGAGCAGATACAGGCGCTTCACGGCCACCACAATGGCCTCTGCGATGGTGTCACGCTCGGAAGGGTCGGTAAGGATGGCAACGTCGTGGGGGTTAGTCAGGTAGCCCGTGACCACCTCGACGGTGGGCATAGAGGTCAGCCGCAGCATTTCCCACGTGCGGCCATGGTTGCCGCAGTTTTGCAGGTCGGTTCGGGCGACAATCTCGCGTTGGATAAAGCCACTCAGCGCCTCCCCAGTCAGCGAGCTACTCCCCTGCTCCGAACCGAAATAGAACGTGGCCACGCCGGAGGCTTTCTCGTTCTGATAGCGGTCGCACTGGAGGCACAGCATCAAATCCGCGCCAAATGCGTTGGCAATGCCCGCGCGTTCCTTCTGACTTGGGTTGTCTTGGCGCGGGCGGGAGACGATGGTCTCCATACCCGCGGCAATCATGCGGCCCTCAATACGGGAGGCAAGATCCCACAGAATCTCCTCCTCGGTGATGTTGCCAAACAGACCTTTAACGATCTGGCCTTGATCGTTACCGCCCAAGGCGGGGTCAATGACCACGCGTTTTCCAGCTAGTTGCGGGCCGGCCTGCCGTACCTGCTCCCTCTCGCGAATCGCATGCGGCGAGCCGCCGGTGATGCGTAGGCCAAGGTAACTCAGTGCGCGTACGGTTTCTGGACCACAAATGCCATCAGGCTGCAGGCCAGAGTTTTCCTGGTAATTGACCACGCCAGCGTGGGTGGCGGGGCCGAAATGCCCATCAATACGGTCAGCGTAGAATCCGAGGTCGTGAAGCTGCTGTTGCAGCTGGCCAACGTCATCCCCCACCATCACATTCGCCGGCTGGAAATACAACACCCGCATACCTAGGGTGTAGGAGGCTTCGCGCAAAATTTTCAGCGTCGCTTCGCTGATCTCGCCGTTGGGGACGAAACCGCGGCTTTGTTGAAAACCTTGAAGTGCCTCTGCGAGGGCAGCGTCGAAGAATGTGTCTTTTTCTTCGAACTGCTGTGCCTCTTTATCGATGACGTAGCCATCAAAGCTGGGCAACAGCCCAAGTCGAGCCAGGGTTGCGCGGACTTCCGCCACACGAGGGCTCCGATCGCCAACCCGCAAGACATCTGACACGGTTTTCAATCCTCCACAAATCTATATCAGCAACGCTGCTATCACGACGCGTACAGTACAGATGGTAGTAGCCAGACTACCAACTAGGTGAGGGATTCCAGTTTAGCCATGTAAGTCTCTGCGGTGTTCACACCGTTTAGTTCAAAGACCTTCTCGCCCTTATTGAAAATAATGACGGTTGGGATTGACAAGATCTGGAACATCGCACCCAGTGTACGCTCTGCGTCCATGTCAACTTTACCCACAACGACGGAATCTCCCATCTCTTCCGCAACTTTTTCAATTTCGGGGGCAAGTTTTTTGCACGGACCGCACCATTCAGCCCAAAAATCGACCAAAACGGGGGTAGCAGAATCGACAACGGTAGAACGAAAGTTCTCTGCAGTGATGGTAACAACCTGAGACATGATTTTCCTTTTGAGGAGTGAATAAATTGATGAGTAAGTTTAAGAAACGAGGTAGTGCTGGGCGTCGATAGCCGCGCGTGCACCCGAGCCTGCGGCAGTGATGGCCTGCTGATAGTGGTCATCCACCAGGTCACCAACAGCGAACACCCCAGGAACGTTTGTCTTAGTGCTGGGGTGTGCAACCAGCACATGGCCGGAAGCATCAGTGTCCACTTGGCCTTTCACCAGTTCAGAGCGGGGATCCGCGCCGATAGCCACGAACATGGCGGCGACATCCACCTGTCGGGTCTCCCCCGTCACGGTGTCCTTCAGCTCCAGACCGCTGACCTTATTGTCTTCGCTGAGTACACGATCCACCACCGCGTTAGTGACAAAGGTGATCTTCTCATTTGCGCGCGCACGTTCCAGCATGATGGCGCTGGCGCGGAACTCCTCGCGGCGGTGCACCACCATCACGCTCTTGGCGAAACGCGTGAGAAACAGTGCTTCTTCCATTGCGGAATCCCCGCCACCGATCACGGCAATATCCTGGTCGCGGAAGAAAAAACCATCGCAGGTGGCGCATGATGATACGCCGTGGCCCAGCAGCTCCTGTTCGCCCGGAACCCCCAGGTAACGGGGTGCCGAACCCATGGCCAAGATAACGGTGCGCGCCTGGAATTCCTCATCGCCTACGAAGATCTTCTTGATCTCCCCGTCCACTTCTAGGCGATCAACCAGCTCCATGCGCAGATCCGCGCCGAATCGTTCGGCCTGGGTGCGCATCTGCTCCATCAATTCAGGCCCCATGATGCCCTCTGCAAAACCCGGGTAGTTTTCCACCTCGGTAGTGGTCATGAGTGAACCACCAAATTCGATCCCCTCAAAAACAATGGGTTGTAGATCTGCTCGCGCCGCGTAGATCGCAGCTGTGTAGCCGGCAGGACCAGAACCCACGATGGCAACGTCATGGATGGTGGGTGTGTCAGGGGATGCCTCTGTCATTGGTAATCCTTCTGCTTGAGAATAAACAGCACTGCTCCACAGCGATTCTAGGTCACTGTGGGGCCGTTGAATCTTTCCAACGCCGAGGTACCTCTCCCTATTCCACACGTTACTGTGATCTGCTACACCAGTGCTTCTTGTCGCAGAAGTTCCCTGAGATGCTCTTTTGCCCGCGCCCGCCGGGATTTTATGGTCCCCGGGCGCACCCCCTGATAGGCCGCCAGGCTGTTCACACTGTGACCCACAATATCCACCTGAATGATCGCGTCCCGATGTTCTGGGCTTAAACACCCCAACACGTCCCCGATGAACAGTTGCGTCTCGTAGCTGCTCACTGGGTCTTCACGCAGCAGCCTGTCCGCGAAGGCGGTGTTGCGCTCATCGTCCAGGATTGCGGCTTCACAGCGCTCCCTGTGGTGGATGAAATCATAGCCACAGTTCATCACCAGTCGATGCAGCCAGGTGCTTAGCGTGCAGTCCCAACGAAACGAGCAGAGATTTTTGCTTGCGCGGAAAAACACTTCCTGCACAATGTCAAGCGCATCATCATCGTTGGCGGTATAGCGTCGTGCCACCCACCACAATCGTGTTTGGTAGCGGCGTACAAGAGCCGTGAACGCGCAACTATCACCCCCAAGAAACGCCTCAACTAGTTCCGCATCTGACAATGAATCTGGCACACATGTATCCATGATCCCCCGAGAACCCCACTCCCGATTATGTTGTTAATCCCGATAGTGCAGGTGTGCAGCACACCTGATGTCACCTATTGTGACCCTATTCGTCGTTTCTTTGCCAGAAGGTCACACGAAAGGGGGTAACCGGCTCATAAAGAACCCATAAAAAGCGGGTTCCCACAACACAGGAACCCGCCCTAGTAGACGTAGGTGTAGATTATGTGCTAACCACTAGCGGGGCTACCGAACACAGTTATGGAATTGATGGTCGCCGCCTCAGGAAGCGGCATCTCAACAACCCACACCAACACCTTGTTAAAGCTCTCTGAGTTCTGAACCTCAACATCCGTAATGCCGCGATTCAGCTCAGCCTGCCCAATCGGAACTGCCCCATCAAACGTGGTGGGATTCGGGTTGTTAAACCCATAAATTGCCACACGGGAACCGGGGCGGTCAGTCACCAATTGCAGCTTAGACACCGTAGAAGGCTGCTCAAGATCCAACAACAAGCCCACGCCCCGTTTGGTCCCCACGGAACCAAACTGGTTGAGGTACACATCGGTACTCCACGCCGTGGTGGGATTGTTGTCAATCACCAGCGGGGCTAGCTCCGGGTTGTCCTCAGTGCCTGCGACAACGGGTGCGGGTTCCCACTCCTCAGCATGCGTTACAGGTAGCTGTATCGACTGCCCATTTCCAGCGCCGTTGTGCGTGATCGGGGAATCCTGGTTGTTGTTGAACACACTCATCAGGAAGACGGTGATCACCGCCGTGGTCACCACCAGGCCCACCGAGAAAATCGCAATCAGTGCAGTCATGCGGCGGGAATAGCCAGCACCACCAAAGCCACCAACTTGCAGTTCCGGATCGGGCACATCCTCCACCCGCACGATCAGCTGCGTATCCTGCTCGGCCACCGCCTGTGCATGAGCACGGGCGTAGGCGTACAGCTCATCCGCAAATTCGTGCGCGTCGGTAGGCTGAGCCCCCGCGGGCAGTTCCGCAGCCGGGGCGTCGATAAGCATGGTGAGCGCGCTACCCAAACCGTTCAAGTCCTGGTCCTCACTGCTGGTGGACAGCACAGCTGGGAACGCCAGAATAGCGGTGCCAGTGCTGGTAATGCGGATGCGGCTCTGGTGATCCAAACCCAAGGTCAACGCGCGGTCATGAGCACGTGCCGCAGCCTCAGCCAGCGGGCGCAGTGCTAACGTCGCCGCAGCTGGGTTAGCACCAGCCTTAGCAACCGCGTCCAGGGAGGAACCGGTCACCCAGTCGGCAATAACGATGCAGCCAGTGCGGAAATTCAGCACCTCAATATTCGGCGCAATACCCGGATGGTTTAGTTGCGCCAACTCCAGCGTTGCCGCTGTAATATCCTCAGCATTTTCCTCCGTGGTGGTGGTATCCACCGTCACCAGCGCCACCTGACGCCCTGTCGCCTGTTCCTGGGCATGCCAGAAACGCGCGCCGGGCACGCCACCATGATCGGCAAGGAGGCGGAACCTGCCGTCGGCGACCGGGGCGCCAGCCACCAACCGGGGGCCCCGCACCGCACCAGCAGACATGGGCGGAAGCACCTGAGTCGCAGTGAAATCGCTGGCGGCCAGCAGCTGCTCGGTCTCGCTGATGGCTTCTTCGTCGCCCTCTTCCCCACCAGGCACAGCTGCGGGGGCAAAACGACGCAAGCCCGGGATGCGGCGCAGCACAGCGCCGAACGCCAACACCTCCTCCAGCTTGGAACGCCACAGCACCACGCCCGTGACCACCAGGAACACCACGCCGGCCAGCATGGTGCGAATAATGAACCCGACACTGCCGAAATTCTCGAACAGCCCGCCGAGAATCAGCATGACCAGCATGTCTAGGCCGTAGGCCACAACAACACCGGCTATCGACGCCCCGATGGCCCACAGTGCTGTGTGCACCACACTGCGCCCATTGAGCACGCCAAGGGTGCGGCGCAGCAGGAATGTACCAATCACAGCACCCGCGACATAGCCAAAACCATTCGCGGCAGCCAGCAGGATCACCACATCCTGTGGCGAGGATGCCACCAGTGGAGCCAGCATGCTGAGCAGCACCTTCGTGCCCGTAATACCCGCGACAATGAAGGTGGGAGTCCACGCCTCCTCACGAGCATAGAACACACGCAGGTGCAGCAACACAAGCGCGTACGGGATCAAGGTGAAAGCAGAGAAACTGAGTGTCAGGCCAAGAATGTGAGCAGACGCAACATCGAAGTTCAGGTAGGCAAACAAGCCAATACCGATACTCGGACCGAAGGCGGTAAGAAAGAACACCACCGGGATCAGCGCGATCGTGGTAAGTTTTGTTGCCACCGTCAGGTCGTGCACCACGGCTTGGTCGTCACCAGCCGCAGCATTGCGAGACAGCCTCGGCATAATGGCCGTCAGCAACGTCACGCCAATAATGCCATAGGGCATCTGCAGCAACAGCCACGCCTGCTGGTAGATCGTCCACGCCGAAGCGTCATTGGCAGAAGCGACGCGGCTCGTAATAATCAAGCCGAACTGCGAAATACCAACATAAACAATAATGGCCAGCGCCATGCCACCGAACTGCTTCAGGCGATCATCAATCCCCCACAGGGGACGCAAATCGACGCCCGCCCGACGCAGCGGCGGCACCATGATCAGCGCCTGCACCACCACGCCCAACGTGGTACCCACACCCAGCAGCAAAATATGCGGATTGGCAATGTTCACTGGTTCTTTCGGGTCCAGTTGCCCCGGCAGAATGAAGTACAGTGCCAGCACTACCAGCACCACAACGTTGTTAACCACCGGTGCCCACGCGCCGGGCTTAAATATAGCCTTTGTGTTCAACACCGCCATGAACAGCGAGAACATGCCATAGAACAGAATCTGCGGGAGCAGCAGGAATCCGAACGCGGTGGCTTGGGAAACGTTGACTTGGCCGCCCCTGTCCAGCGCCATACTCACCAGTAAAGGGGCACCTATCACAGATGCCAAGGTCACGGTGATTAGCAACGTCATCGACAGCGTAAACAACCGACGAATAAACGCAGCGCCGTGGTCCTCGTCTTCTTTTTCCGCTCGCACCAGCACTGGAATCACAAGGGAGGTGAGCACCGCTCCCAGCACAATCTCGGTGACCATGTTGGGTAACGTGTTTGCGACGTTAAACGCTGACGCCACCGCCGGACCCATGGTCGCGCCAATGGCCATGTTGCGCAGGAAACCCGTGATACGGCTGATCAGGGTGGCAATGGCCATGGACCCGGTAGAGCGAACGACGTCGCTATCCGATTGCGTCTCATCAGCCTCAGCAGCGGAACCGCGGGGTCCGTTGGGGCCGCCTGGTCTAGCAGGCGTACCTTTACGGGGGCGCGACGGTGGCGGTGTGGCTGTTCCAACTCCACCGCGAGCTCCGCCAGCAGCTCCCACGACGGCACGCGGAGAAACTCTGGTTGGTGCCGCCGCAGCGCGGTTTGCTCGCGCGGATTCTGCGGCACCGCCCGCCGAACGTGCGGGCTCATTGACGGCGGAACTATTCACGGTCGTCGGAGGAGACGCCCCGCCCGTTGCTGGGCGCCGCAGCGCGGATGCCCGCTGCCGCTCTGCCCCGCCGACGCCGCGTGCGTCTGTTCCAGCAGTGTGACGCGACGGTGATGCCGCCGAGCCTCCCGATGGGGCAACGATGGGGCTGTTGGCCAACTGCCCATGTTGTGCCGCCCGGCTGGCCTGACGTGCACTCCTGGTGGTGCGCCGCCGCGGCTCTGGGACGGGAGCGGGGGGCGTCGGCTGCACGATACGGCCACGCTGACCCGTCTGCGCCGAAGATGACGATGATGACGGTTGCTGCTGATGTGATTGAATGCGTTGCTGGGCGTTTCGATCAGCCGAATGAGTGGGATCTGAAGGACTCACGTTGAACCATTCTGGAGGACGGACAGGGGTCTACTTGAGGTTTACGATGAGGAATAACTGAAGTTTTACAGCGGATACTACCCAAAAACCTCCCAGATTACCGCCCCGGCGGCCGTGGGGAACCTGAGTTTTGGTCAGCGTGTCCGTTGTTCAGACGACGTTCGTGCCGAGTGTCATCAGTAGTGTCAGACGACACGCTACTATCCGTCTGTGCTGCTTTAATAGAGCGTTTTGTAGCGTCTGATGCGGGTGATGTAGTGCTGGGCTTTTTGACCATGCGGCGCATACGGAAAAGCAGGGCAAAAATTAAACCAACTATCAGCGCCACCACACCATAGACACCGAAGAATCCGGCTCGTGTTTGCACGCCAATGTCCACCGAATCACTGATGGCGTTTCCTGATGGTGTGGCCAGCCACAACGTCAGGTCAGTGCGTTCGCGGTCGTTGGGCAGATCAGCCGTCATCTGCGTGGTAATGGACCCCTGAGCTGGGATACGTTGCTGGTCTGGGGTGTGAATAACCGCACCCTCAGGCCCCTGATACATGATGTGAGCATCCACCGGCAGGGGCAGGCCGTTGCGCGCCACAATCAACAGCGGCGACGAGGCTGAGGTGCGGGTATAGACGTTTCCAGGTGGCAACAGCGTCACGGACCTGCGCAGATTCACGAGCATCTCGCGATTCAAGTTCAGGATGGAGTCTGTCTCTGCGACGGTTGGGTCATAGGTGGCTAGGGAACGCCGCCCGCTGAGCGTCAATGCGCGCAAAAGGTCGCGTTGCAGTGGCGCGGTAAATTGATATCGGGTTAGTGCGATGGCGGGATCGTTGACCATCAGATGTGTCAGATCGTCAATATAGTTTCCCTGTTGTGTGACGCGCAGGATTTCCGTGTCGGTTGCAACCGTCGGGTCGTCATAAGGCGCGCCAAACCGCGAGGATGTTTCCGAGGATCCTGCCTGATCGCTTTGTCGCTGAAGGTCCGCCTCCTGTTCGGCGGAGGGCGTGATGGCTTGGGTCAGGGGCACGGGCCGCGCCAGGTTGTGACTGAGCAGGTCGCTTGCAGTGTTGAGGAGTGCGCGGGCATCGTCAACGGAGCCCAGTAACGCCGAGGGGGTAACAAGAATCGGGGTATTATCTGCGGATTCACCGTTGTTGGTGCTGTGGGCTTTTTCGTCAACACTCATGCGTAGCGCTGCTTGCGCGTTTAGGGAACGTGCCGTACCGGAGTCAATGCGAAAATCAAATCGGGTGGCGGGGCTGCTGTAGCCCACGGTTTCCGGGTCGGTTCCCAAGGCCGCCAGTGTCGCAGCGAGTGAGCTTTGATACCCCACGCCCATGATATTAGGCCCGAGGGCTGCGAACTGCCCCGCGCGCGGCACATCCCACACTGTGTTATCAGAAACCAGTACTCTGATCGGCGAGTTCGGCTGAGAAGAATGGAAACCGCTGTCAGGGTTCGGTAAGGAATTATCGTTCAGTGCGGTCTCGCCGCCATGGGGGTTGGCTGGTTCTGTGACGCCTGGGTTGTGGGATTGGGCGTATTCCCAGGCGTCTTCTGGCTTTCTCGCTGGTGTCGCGTTTGAAGAACCCGAAGTGGAGTTCCCGGAGGTACCCAGCTGTTGGGGACTATCACCAGTGTTTCCGTTAGTGTCGCCTGTGGTGTCTTCTAACGGGGAGTCGGCTACGCCGAGTCCGGCGACGGTCTGCTCGGTGACATACCCAGATGCGGGAACCACGACATTGCGCAGCGGAGCAACCCCTACGATCTGCTCAATAGTGGAGGCACCTTGGCTGAGGGCTTCGCGTAGGAGCCATTCGTTGCCGGTGCGCCCTAATGCGTTGATGTCCACGTTCGCCCACGGGAGTGCCACGACGCAGGAGTCCTTGGCGACACCTCGTAGTTTGGCCAGCCACTCCCCAGCCACCACTGGTGAGGAGCCGGGAGTGCTAGGCACGTCGTCCGCCTCTGACCCCCAACTGTCGCGTAGCCGTAGCTTGGGGGCAACGGGGCTGGGGCGTTGATCGGCCACGCTATACCCCTGGGACATGCGGGAAACGGTATCCACCAGCTGTGGGTCCAGCGCCAGGCAGGAGCCTTCCCGCAGCTTCGCTGCCGCGCTATTCGACGTCACGTGTGAAGCTCCACTGCTTGTCGACGCCGCTCCACCTTCCGTGGTTGCCTGCACGTACGCATCCAACAGCTGGTACAGGCGGCCGCCTTGGGCAAGTTCAGCGGCAAGGTTTTCGTTTTTCAGTATGAGGTGTGCCGATCCGGGTGCCGCCCCGGTTTCGCCAGCAATGATGTCAATCTTGGCGGACAGTGGCCACAGCATGGTCATGCCCGGGGATTCCTGTGTCTCATCGGACACTGACTGTGTGTCTGGATTCAGTACGGACAGCAGGAAATGCGTGGACCCCACATAGGCATCGCCTTGCCCCTGATCGCCGTTAACGTTCAGTGTCAGTGGGTATATCCCCGGATTGGAGATAGATAACGAGCGGTCCTGGTCCGGCGCAGTGGGAAGCTCCACATCAATGATGATCTCCTGGTTCGGTTCCAGCTGGTCCGGAAGCTTGAACTTTAACCCTGCCACCTGGAACGCGGAGGAATCCGAGGCGAGGATGGATCGGGCGTCGGCAAGCGAGTTTTGCTTGCTGGCGCGTTGCGCCTGAATGCTGAGGTTACGCACCACCTCGGAGCCTTTGTTGGAGATGCGCAGACGCGCGCGGGTGGTATCGCCGACGTGGATGGTGGACGGCTCAAGTGATTCGAGGAGGACGCGTACGGGGGCGTCGTCATCTTGGCTGCGCGCCGCCGGGTTAATCCATTGTGTTTTTATCTCAGGGCTGTCGGGTGT
>ERZ772874.17-NODE-17-length-95382-cov-23.717404_pt1 | contig 95382 bp, 81 predicted proteins | sample MGYA00580586_ERZ772874 | MGnify/ENA primary metagenome ERZ772874 (study PRJEB29015, sample SAMEA2737952) | human oral metagenome | biome: human oral; feature: human-associated habitat; material: dental | place: China | collected 2154 ... | reverse complement strand
ATTATATACAAAAGATAATATATAAGATTTTTATGCAACAAAAAAAGACTTCCGAAGAAGTCTTTTTTTGTTTGTGAGGGAATTAGAATTTGTAATTCAATTCTGCACGGTAAAAATCGGAAAGATCATTACCGCTTTGGTCTTTAGAGTTGAAACCATAACCAGCGCTTAAGCCTACATTATCTTGTACAGCGTAATCTACGCTAGCCATGTAACCTTTGTAACCATTAGATGTATTTGTTAAGTCATATGCTTGATCCCATGTGGAGCTTACGATTGGTGCGTTAGCTTTTTGGTTGAAGTATTGACCTTTTACATCCCATGTGCCTTTTTTAGCGATGTCGTAGTTACCATAACCAACGCCTGCTGTCCAAGCTTGAGAGTTATCTACGTTGGAAGCTTTCAACCATTCGCCACCAGCCCATAATTTATTTTTACGGAAGTCCGCATTGAAACCGTAAACATCTTGTTTATCGGAATTTACTGTTGCACCATTGTGATTCAAGTTACCGCTAGATAATCTAGAGTAGAAACCACCAACGGAGGATTCTTTACCAACTTTACCTTTTAAGCCTACATAGGATACAGATGGGTTATCAGATTTGGAGTTGCCTTCAGCAGCACCATCAATAATGTAACCATACGCACCTTGTACTTGAACTTTATCATTACCTACGTTCAATTGAGCACCGTCGAATGTATCATCGTACATCAAACCGCCACCAATTGTTTGTTGGAAACGACCAGCTTTAGCAGATACGTTGCTACCGAATTTATGATCTACGTAAGCACGATCGATTGTTGCATCAGCGCCTTTTGTAGAATCACCGAATTCATAGTTGCCTTTTACACGAACAACTGCTTCAGTTTTATCATTTACATTAGCATTAAATTGTACACGTGCACGGCCATCAGTTAAGGATTTGCTATTAGCTTTGTAAACACCTTTATCCTCAGAACCTTGATGACGGATACGAGCATCACCAGTTACTTTTACATTACCTACACGGTCTTCCAAACTAGATACACGAACGCCAAGGTTGTTCAATTCGTTGGAGAACTCATCTGCCAAACGGTTGATCATAGCTTGTTGTTCAGCGTTAGCTCGATCTTGGTTAGCCATAGCTTTAGCTACCATTTGAGCCATTTCATAACGAGTGATGTTGTTTTGGCCTTTGAAAGTGCCATCTGGATAACCATTAACGATACCAGATTGTGCTAATTGGGATACTGCTTGGTATGCCCAAGAATCTGGAGTTACATCGGAGAATGGATTTGCAGCAAATGCTGTTGTTACACCCAATACTGCTGTTGCTGCTAACATTGTTGCGAATTGTTTTTTCATAATGAATTCCTTCTTTCTTATAAATAAGAATTTATATTTGCAGAAGACATTCACTACATAAGTAGTATCACTATGAAAGATTTATTAGGAGTGTCCATGTTTCCTCAACTAAATTATCTATCTTAGCGCCACTTCTTTGTAGCGTAGCCCTTCTGTTGATGTGAATATACCACCAGCCAAAAACTTTGTAAAGCATTTTATACAACTAAATTTTATGAAATTTCTTTCATGAACATTATAAGTCCTATAAACATAGATTTTAACTGCATTCTTTAAAATTAAATTTCACAAAATTTCATTTTATAACCTTAACAATTAAATAGTTTTATTACTAATACCTGCTTTTTTGATAAAATTTACTTATTAGTTATTGATAAATTAATAAAATATGTTAATTAATACTATTGAATTGTTTTATCTTTATAAAGTTTCACAAATAAAATCTTTATTTTATGCCAATAGGTATAGCTCTAAACTTTTTACATATCTTATCCAAAAGATACCACTTAACTTACTTGGGCTTAATTTATAAAATAAAAAACCTATCTACGATGCAAACACATCTATAGATAGGTTTTCACTGTTATTAAATTGCGTAGGATACAAAGCCTAAAATATGATCAACAGAAACTGGGCCGATAAAACGACTATCACTAGAATGATTTCGATTATCCCCCATTACAAATACATGACCTTCAGGAACTGTTACAGGTGTAGACCGAGTATAATTCATTTTTGTATCTTTTGTATATGGTTCTTGTAATTTTTCTCCATTACGCCATACATAACCATCTTTAAACTCTAGTACATCACCAGGTCTACCTATTACACGTTTTACCCATACATCATTTGTTTGAGCGGATTTATTAAAAACAGATGCATAGTTCATCAGTGGTTCTTTTACATCATCCACCCATGTACGAACACGATTAACACGACTATCAATAATAACGATTTGTCCATATTCGGGCATATCATTCATAATATGATGCCATTTTGTAACAATCAAATATTGTCCATTGTGTAATGTATCATCCATTGATTCCCCAGACACTCTAGTAGGTTGAATCAAGAAAATATGAATTACCATAGCAATGATTAATGCCAATGCAATAGCATAAATCCAATCTAATATTTCTTTTACTATTGTATTACCTAACTTATTACTCATAGTTTCCTCTTAATGACCACCTTTCGTAAATCTCCCACCAAAGACATCATGTACGTCTTGGATCGTAATAAATGCTGTAGGATCTACTTCATAAACGGTATCCTTTAATCTTGTAATTTCTAGCCGCGTTACTACAGAATATAATACATGTTTCGGTTGTTTTAAATACCCGCCTTCTCCATACATAATAGTAACACCACGATTAAGATTAGCATTTAATGCATCAGCAATAATCTTGGAATTATCTGCATCGGTAATAATCATAACCCCTTTAGATTCTTCAAGTCCAGTGATGGTCACATCAATCATCTTATAAGCAATAAAATAAGCAATTAAGGAATACATGGCACTATTCCAACTATATACAAAGCCCGCTGCTCCAAGAATAACTAAATTCATGGCCATTACAATTTCGCCTACAGAAAAGGTGGACCGTTTATCAAAGATAATAGCTACAATTTCAGATCCATCTAATGAACCACCATTACGAATGATGAGCCCTACCCCAATACCTAAGATTATACCACCAAAGATAGAGCCTAAAAATGGATCTGTTGTAATAGGTGCAAAATCATGGGCAAACGTAGAAAATATTGCCATCCAGACAATAGAAAACAATGTGGATGAGGTAAATCCTTTACCGATTGCTCTATAGCCTAAATACAAGAATGGTAAATTGATAAGTACTACAAAGATACTAAAAGATATACCAGATAGTTCCGCAGCCATCAAAGAAATACCTACTACACCACCATCGATAATGTTATTGGGTACTAAAAATAAATCTAAGCCCACTGTATAGATAAAGGCCCCTAAAATCATCATTACACAACGCATAATAAGATTTGACCAGTTACGCGTTGAAGTTTCACTTGTCATGAGCTTCTCCTTTCCCGTATAACTGTTCCATAGCATGTAATCGCTTTTCTTCTAACTCATTAGCGTCTACAGTATCTTCTTTAGTAGCTAGTTCATTTTGAGCTAATTGCTTCGTATAACGCAAACCAATAACGAGAGCAGTCAAATCATCTACAGGTTCTGGTGGAAATTGCATAGATGTAGGAATAATCTTGCGCCACCCTGTAGGAGGATTATATTGCCAATATAATTTACGAGCCTCCTCCGTACTGTGAGATTCGTCTATTAAACTAGTTGTAATCTTGTGATTGCGTCCAATTTGTTGAAGAGAAGGATATAAATGCTTATGATTCGTACCATTACCACAAACAATATGAACGATACCATAATATTCGGTTAAAACACGTTCAATATCATCATTGAAGGTCTTTGAGGAAATAATTTTACGACATACCATATCGCCAGAAGGTCTTACTATGGCAATACCAGTCTTCTCATTTCCTGGATCCACTGCTAAAATATATGTATTTTCAATCATTTTATTATCCCCTTTGTAAATACAGTAGTTATATTTTAACATAAAAAGCAGGTCTTATGTAAAAATTTACATAAGACCTGCTTTTTATGGTGTATGAAACCAACATACTTTTATCATATTAATTAGTTTGCATTTTTGCCTTATCATTAAAAACCGGCATTTGGGTAATACGCAACTTAAGATGTACAGGACCAGACGAATAGGTATCGCCATCAGTATAAGCTTCAACGTGAACCTTACCACGCATAGTGTTGATTCGTTTAATAGCTGTAAACAAATCGTCACCAGATATCGTTCCAATATCACCAGATAAAGAATCAGGAATAATCCCCTTCTCCTTCGCATGCTCGTTTACTTGTTTCAAGAACTGAAGCATAGAGGACTGAGCATTAGCACCCCCATCCAGCACAGCAGAGTGAATGACTTCCCCATTTTTATAGATAAATTGTTGTGGATATACATGGATAACTGCAACTGCAGGTTCGCCTGAAATAATATTTCCTGCGGCTATCACTTGAACAACCATTGGTGTTTTAGAGTTAATTAGTTTTTGCGTAGCCACCTCAACATTTTGTTGATCTACATACACAACAGATTGACCATTATCTTCTATACCTAAGCGACGTAAAACAAGTTTATTTGTATCATCGATAATATGTTTAATAGCATTATTACTATCTTCTTCACTTAAACCAGGTCGTACAACAGCTTGTGCTAATAGCTGATCTACTTGGAAGAGAATGGTTCCTTCCCGTAAATGAATGATGCCATTCTGCAATTGTTCTTGTGTATTTTGTAGATTCTTAATATGCGCTTCCATCTTAGCACGTGTTGCTTCAAGCTCAGCTACCTTTTGAGACACCTCTGCATAAGAGGCTTGTAAAGATGCCAATTCGGCTTCTGTTGCGTCTTTAGCAGCTTGTGCACTCGCCAATTCAGCTTTAGTAGTCTCTACTTCACGGCGAATTTGTTCGATCTCAGCCATCCGTTCTTCAAGCTCTTGTTTATTTTGTTCTAACAAAGCCTGCCCACGAATCAGTTCTTGCGTCTTTGCAGCAACCTCATTATTCAGCTGCTTCATATCAGCTCGCAACTGATCCATACCGAACAATGCGGTTCGCACACTTTGAGACGTAAAGGTTAATACCCCAACTGTAGCTGCTGCAACCAAAAGGCCTGTCACAATAGTAACTATAATAGATGTGTGCTTAGGTCGTAATCCAAAGAGGGACATACGACGTTTACCAATTTTAGTACCTAACTTATCCCCCATGTAAGCAATGAGACCACCCATAAGGGCGATAATTATTAAGATTTTAACACCTACTAACATCGAGTCCCTCCTTTCCTATGATTACAATCTGTTATTTCGATACGCGCCAATTCAAATATAAGCCGGCAATAATACCTAAGGTATCTGGTATCAATACAGCCAATACAGTTGGCAATGCTCCGCCTTTGCCTAAGGCACCAGCAAAGGTCATCACCCCATAATAAATAAAGATGATAAGAATACTAATACCAAAGCCGATAGATGAACTAGAACGTTGTTTTTGAAGGCCTAAAGGTGCACCTACGAGAGCAAATACAAAGCTGGCCAAAGGAATTGTAAAGCGTTGATACATTTCCATTTCAAGTTTATTAGCATTAGTATAGGCTGCCTTATAAGCTCTGATTTGGTGACGTAACTCCTTAATCGTTAATTCCTCAGGTTTACGTTGATCTTGTTGAATATCTTTTGGTGCAGACTTAATTGGTAAGGATTGCTCCTTAAATTTCATAGTACGTTCTACACCATTACCAGCTGATAAATCGTAGATGATACCATTCTGCATCACCCAATATTGACCATTCCAGATAGCTGTATCAGCATTTTCAACTTGTTGTAACTTGCCGCCCTCCCCAAATTGTTGAACCGTAATCATGGACAACTGTTTGGTTTCAGCATCATAGCTCTTAGCATACATCAATGTGCCTAGCTCATCACCATTCATCGTTTTTAACACAATATGATTTTGTGTTTGAGGTGATGCATTTTTCATAATTTGTTCGCGCACAATCGTTTGATACATATGATTTGTACGAGGTACAACAAATTCATTAAATGCTACTGCCCCAATGGAAATGATGAGGGCAATAATATATACAGGCATGGCCAAGCGTAAAAAGCTTAGACCACCAGCACGCATAACAACGATTTCACTAGTGCTACTCAAACGACTAAAAGTCATAAGAGAAGCCAATAGTACTGACATTGGGAATGTTAAAATAACAATACTTGGTAAAGCCAAGACAAATGCTTGCATAACAAGCAACAATGGTGCTCCATATTCAGTAATATATTGAGCAATCCTAAACAATGTGCCTGTACCAATAAAAATACTAGTAAAAGCAAAAACCCCAAATAGGAATGGGCCTACAAAAGCTTTTAAAATATATTTATCTAATAATCGCATAGCCCCTCCTATAATTTAAAGTTATCCCCTAAATAATGTTCACGAGCGATTGGATCATTCGCAATTTCATCAGGGGTACCCTCTAGGAGGATTTTACCATTACTCAAAATATAAGCCTTATCTACAATCCCCAATGTTTCGCGAACATTATGGTCTGTAATCAAGATACCAATACCGCGGTTCTTAACGTGTAAGATAATTTGCTGAATATCAGCAACCGCAATTGGATCAACACCTGCAAAAGGTTCATCAAGAAGGATGAAATTAGGTTCTAAGGCGAGGCAACGCGCAATTTCTACACGGCGTCGTTCACCACCAGATAATTGCATCCCCATACGGTCACGGACATGTCCAATATGAAATTCTTCAATCAATGATTCCACGATAGCTTCAATCTCATCAGGCTTTTTTGCCGTAGTCTGTAGCATGGCACGAATATTGTCCTCTACAGACATAGAACGAAAGATTGATGCCTCTTGCGGTAAGTATCCAATACCTTCAGCCGCCCGCTTATACATAGGAATATTTGTTATATCCTTGCCATCAACGGTAATGATACCAGAACTTGGTCTTTCAATGCCTACAATCATATAAAATGACGTAGTTTTACCGGCCCCATTAGGCCCTAATAGACCTACAACTTGGCCTTTATCAACGCGTAGACTTACACCATCTACCACATTGCGTCCGCTAAAGGTTTTAACTAAGTTTTTGGTTTCTATATACATATATTATCCTTATTTATTCGGAACAATGACGAGTGTACTACGTCCACCTAATGTTTCAGCAGAATCATCAGCTAAACGAATTTTCAGTTCCGGTGCATTTAGTACATTACCATTTTGAACGGCATGCGCAGAACCAGATAAGAGTACCACTCCATCATTTTGGTTTGGCGTTTGTGTATATGTAGCTCGGTCAGCAGAACCAGACACGTTTCGTTCAGGATTAGAGAAAGTAACATTACCTTGCGCTACAGCACGAACTTCCTTCATCCATCCTTCTACCTTATCACCGGTTAAGGTTGTCCCTTCAACAATCAAACGGGCATTGCCTGTAACAAGACCGTATTCAGAGTCAGTACTATACTCAACACTGTCGCCAAAGATTTGGCGATCAGCACGTTGTAAATGAACGCCACCATTAGCAGTGAATTTATTATTATTGTAACTGTGAACCGCTTGAGCAGACATGGCCATATCAGAACCAATCATAGATACACCACCATCAAGATTTGCTTCTTGAGTTTTTGTATTGTACCAACCCTTGGCACCAGTGATAGTTTTATCCGCTTGGGTGATAACAACATTACCTGTTGCATCTGCACGACCTGAATTGCCATCATAAGACAATGTATCAGCGCTGATAGTCAACGGATCATTTGCAGCCCAAACTGTAACAGATGCGGTCATGAGTACAGCTAATATAGCCATACCAATCTGTTTTTTCTTATTCATCATATTTCCTCTCAATTACTTCTTTGTTAATTTCGCATGTCCAATGGCTTTAATAACTTTTAAAGACATATTGCCCTCAAGCTTGTCACCTGTGAGAGTTACATCCTTACTGTTATAAGTGAAAGCCGTTTTAGATGTCAATGTTTTCGTTTTGTTATCAAAATGAAGGGCCTCAGTTTTAAATTCTGCACCTTCCGTATTGGTAGCAGTAACGCCTTGATCAATATCAAGAGAGTTTCGATCACCCGTCAGTACAGCATGAGGAGCTGTAATCGTAGTAGTCACATCATCTTGATAGAACAGACCTTTCAAATTGGTCAGAACGATAGCTTTTGTACGCGGGTCATATTCAATCTTCTCAGCCGATAATGCCCATACTAACTTGCCATCCTTTTCCTCTTGCAAGTCCGCACCTTGGAAATTAACGAGTTGTCCACTTTGATTTTGAGTGGAATTAGCCTCATTAGAGTCTTTCATAATAAATACAATAAGACCGATTAGAGCTAATACTATAGCGACCACAATGGCAATTAACTTTTTATTGTTTTTCATGCGCTCTCTCCCGTATAGCTATCTTCTTATCGTAATCAATAATTTGATCCATCTTAGTCATCCAACGGTGTTGGAACCAAAGCCACTCATCTGGATGTTCACGAATAAATTCTTCCGTAACACGTACACAGGCTTCAGTTAGACGATACATATCAACATCTTCATCGCCAGTTTCCTCATAATGTAATGCTGGCAAGATATGAACGATATGTCCTCCTTCAGGCTTACGAGATGCAAAAATAGGTACTACAGGAGAGCCAAATTTCTTTGCAAATGTTGCTGGTCCCATAACAGCTGATGAATCTTGTCCCAAAAACGGAACTGGTAAACCATTTATATATCCATCTTGGTCAGCTAAGAATCCAAGAAGTTTTTTCTTTTTTAAAGCCTTAGCAGCAGAAACGATTTCGTTGCCACCACTAGCAAATACGTCAAGCCCCACCATCTCACGATATTCATTCATAAGGCGTGTGAATTGAGCATTAGGTTGTTTCTTAACAATTGTAGTGGAAGGATATCCATGAGCTGCCATAGCAGCCCCCATCCATTCCCAGTTGCCTACATGGCCAGTAAGAACGATAACTCCCTTATCTTCAGCAATGGCCTTTTCTAAATATTCAACACCACGCATCTCTATGTGTTTATTGATAAAGGATTTCGTCAGGTTTGGCATGTATAATACTTCCATAACACTGCGACCAAGATTCTTGAACAACTTATTAATTAATTGTTCCGCCTCTTGATCGTTCATATTCATGCCAATTTTAATATTATTTATGCCTCTAAGCTTTTGCTTCTTCGCTATTAGCCCATATACAGGACCTAAACAAGCGCCTATGAGCAAAATGAGCTTGTATGGTAGTCGACAAACAAGCCAACTAATGCCTTTAACTAAATGGTATTGCCATTCGTTATTCATTCTGCCCACCTCCTTTATTGTCCATGAGCATGGGCCTCTCGCGCATAATCTGCAACAACAGAATCCCATAAACCTTGATTCTTCAAGATATATTCTACAGCCTCTCTAACAGCACCATGTCCACCATTGACGGTAGAAATAAATTTAGCTATTGATTTAACCTCTAATACCGCATTATTTGGTGCCATCGGCAAACCTACGAGTTGAAGAGCTCCTAAATCATTAAGATCATCCCCCATGTAAGCAACCGAATCTAAGTCGATTTGATGTTTTTTACAAAGAGTTCTTAATGCTTCAGTTTTATTAGCATGCCCCATAAGAAGTTCATTAAAATGCAACTCCTTCGCACGGCGCTCTACCATCGGAGATACGCGAGCCGTAATAATTGCTAGCTTTATCCCTGATTTACGAGCCGCAGTCAAACCTAAGCCGTCTTTTACAGAAAAAGCTTTGAGCTCTTCTCCAGTCGATGTATAAATTAAAGAGCCATCAGATAGAACTCCATCAACATCGAGAACAATCCATTGAATATTCATTATACAATGCCTCTACGCAATAAATCCGTAATATGAACAATGCCAAGACATACATTATTAGTATCTACCACAGGTAAAACGGTGATAGGGCGAGGTTGATTTTTCTCCATTAAATGAAGCGCTTCAGCGGCCAATTTATCCTTCGTAATCGTACGAGGCACGGCTGTCATCATATCCTCTACGGGCCATTCTAAAAAATTGCTGCCAGAATCAAGTCCACGACGCACATCACCATCAGTAACTAGGCCTAACAAATGTCCTTCTTCATCAATAACATTTGTAGCACCTAACCCTTTTTCTGTCATTACAAAGAGTGCATCACGAACAGTAGCCCCTTTAAATACTGTTGGATTATCTTCGCCACCATGCATAATATTTTCTACAGTCAACAATAATTTACGACCTAAGGAACCTCCTGGATGGAATACAGCAAAGTTTTCTGGAGTAAAATGATGGCGTTCCAATAAACATACTGCTAACGCATCACCTAGTGCTAGAGCAACAGTAGTACTTGTAGTAGGTGCTAAACCCAATGGACAAGCTTCTCGTTCTACCTCTGCCAACAATACAATATCAGAATTTTTTGCTAATGTAGACTCTGGTTTCCCTACAACACAGATTAATTTAGCTCCTATGCGGCGCAGAGACGGCAAAATACTAATGATTTCTCCTGTTTCACCACTATTAGAAAATGCTAACACTACATCATCTTCAGTAATCATACCAAGATCACCATGCACGCCTTCACCAGGATGCATAAAAAGTGCCGGTGTCCCTGTACTAGCCAAGGTAGCCGCAATTTTACGACCAATATGACCAGATTTCCCCATTCCTGTACATACTACACGGCCCTTACAAGCCAAAATCATATTTACAGCATTTACAAAATTGTGATCCAAACGAGAACTTAATTCTTCAATAGCACGAGCTTCCTCATGAAGCACCTGTGCCGCTTGTTCTAAAATAGTCACAAATACCGCCCCTAACCTTTTACGATTTTATCAATAGCTACTAAATCACGAAGCACAGCTTCAAACTGATCTAAATACAACATATTAGGACCATCAGACAATGCTTCCTCAGGATTATCGTGTACTTCAAAGAATAACCCATCTACGCCACTAGCCACAGCCGCACGTGCCAAATTTGGTACAAATTCACGATTACCACTAGATTTAGTTCCTGCACCACCTGGCAATTGAACGCTATGAGTAGCATCAAAGATTACTGGATAGTCGAAAGAACGCATAATTGGGAAAGATCTCATGTCAACTACGAGGTTGTTATAACCAAAGCTAAAACCACGTTCGGTAAGCATAAGATTTTCATTACCTGTTTCTTTCATTTTATTTAGAACATTTTCCATGTCCTTAGGAGCCATGAATTGACCTTTTTTAACATTTACGCATTTACCAGTTTTAGCAGCGCCGTATACGAGATCAGTTTGACGGCATAAGAAAGCAGGAATTTGTAGAATATCTAATACTTCAGCAGCAGGTTCAATTTGCTCGATAGAGTGAATGTCACTGACAACGGGCACGTTGAGTTCCTTCTTAATAGAAGCAAGCATTTTTAATCCTTCCTCAAGACCTGGTCCGCGGAAAGAACTAAAGCTAGAGCGATTAGCTTTATCAAAGGAAGCTTTAAAGATATAAGGAACACCTAAACGTTCGCATATCTCTTTCGCTCGTTTACCGATAGCTAATGTGCGGTCATAATCCTCAATAACACATGGACCTGCAAGGACAAATAAACCTTTGCCACCACCCACTGTAATATCTTTAATTTGAACTGTTTTCATTTATTTCTCCTCTTGCTCGTAAATTGCATTAACACGAGCTAAGTCTTCAGGTGTATCAACACCGATAAAGCGTTTATTCGTTAGAATAACACGAATTGTATAACCATTCTCCAAAGCACGTAATTGTTCTAGAGATTCTGTTTGCTCCGCCGGAGTTGGTTCCATCTTGGCGTAGTTCAATAAGAATTCTCTACGATATGCATAGATGCCAATATGTTTTAGTGACGGACGCACAAAGTCATGGCGAGGATATGGGATTAAAGATCTAGAAAAATACATCGCATCATTACGATTATTTAAAATGACCTTTACCGCTGATGGCTCCTCATACTCTTCCTCTAATAAAGGAGTAGCTACTGTGGCCATCTGTAAGTTTGGATCTTCCTCAAATAGATGTGCCAAGTCATCAATAAGATTTGGATCAATCATCGGTTCATCACCTTGGACATTGATAACAACATCTAAGTCTGTGTAATGACTAGCAACCTCTGCTAATCGATCCGTTCCTGTAGGGTGATTAGGATCTGTCATCATAACAGTTCCTCCAAACTGTTGTACTGCAGAATATACGCGGTTATCATCAGTGGCTACAATTGTACATACTGTCTTTGTAGCTTGTGATACCCTTGCATAAACCCGTTCAATCATAGGTTTACCTGCAATATCAGCTAATGGTTTGCCTGGTAATCTTGTAGAACCATAACGCGCAGGAATAACACATCCAAACTTCACGATAAAACCCCATTTCTGTTATTCGTGTATCTTATTATTATACACTAAATCTCTAAATTTTCTATGAATTCTTGTTTTCCAGAAACAAATTCAATCCCTATAGATAGCACCAGAATCGGTATTTTCAAGTCTTCAATTGCATGCAACTGACTCAACTTAACTGCATCCTTTTCTGTAATGCAAATAGCATCAGCTTGATGAGCAAATGCTTCTTTCCAAATCTCAACTACATCATCATTTGAAAAGTCATGATGATCCCCAAATGGCACAGTATGAACAACATTATACCCTACATCAGTCAACGTTTGTGTAAAGGATTGAGGGTTTCCGATTCCACTTACAGCCATAATGCGTTGTTCCTTATAAGCATCTACAGAAGCCCCAACAGAGCCATTAGCCCACTCATTTAAGGTATACATAAATCGCGGTTTATGTGTTGTTTCATAAACAGGTACATTGGGAATCATCTGAGTTAATCGCTTTCGAATGCCAGATACAATACCTGGTGCTACTTGATCAACCTTCGTAAGAACGATAATATTAGCGCGCTGTAAACCACTAAGTGGTTCACGTAAAAGTCCCCGTGGCAATACATGTTCATAGCCAAACGGATTGGATGCATCGATTAGTACAATATCAATATCTCTTGCTAGTGCACGATGTTGAAAGCCATCATCCATAATAAGACAATCGGCACCTAGCTCATTAATAGCGATTTCTGCAGATTTGGAACGTTCACGTCCAATGATTACATTAGATTTTTGTAAAACCTTAGCCAGTAACCAAGCCTCATCACCACTGATAGATGGCTCTACAAGCATTGTTCCGTCTTTAGAAATAATAATATTTTTGTTATTATCTTCTGCACGGTACCCACGACTAAGAACAGTAGGATGAAGCCCCTTTTGAGTAAGCACATCACAAATAAATCGCACCATCGGTGTTTTTCCAGTACCACCAGCCGTAATGTTGCCAACGCTGATTACAGGCACTGTAACTTTCGTAACGCCTTTACCCTCATCAAATCGAGCATTGCGTATTGATACAGCCTTCTCATAACCTTTACTCAAAAGGTCTAAACTGGAACGAGCTATATCACCTAATACGGATTGATCTTCACCACTAACGATGGATTTGAATAATGCTTCCCCACTCATAGGTGACTCCTCCTATTTTGTAATACAGTAGACTAATCTAACAAATTTAGTCTTACTACGGAATAATTTGATGTTTCTCAAATAGCAAGCGCAACTCTTGTGTATTACGCCGCGTAGCACCACGATTTTCTTTAATGATATCCAGGCAGTTTTGCCCCATCTCGTTAGCCAAGTCTCTATCCTTACACAAACGCAAGACCATAGCGGTTAGCTCTTTGCCATTCTTCACTTGCTCACAAGCATTTCGAGAATTTAATAAGGCGAAAATTTCTTTAAAGTTAAACATATGAGGACCAACCAAAATTGGCTTACCATGTGCAGCTGGTTCCAAAATATTATGACCTCCAGTTTTAACAAGAGAGCCACCAACAAAGATAATATCGCCTAAGCTATACAGTCGTCCAAGTTCACCAATAGTATCTAAAACGACAACGGGAATACCTTCATGAACGGGCTCTTTCATATCACTACGACAAATAGCACTCAATTCATAATGCTTTGCAATATTTTGTACATCATGGCCGCGATAAATCTCGCGAGGTGCAATCAATAAACGGGCTTGTGGATACTCTTTCAATACTTGCTTAAAAGTTTCAAAAATAGCCTCTTCTTCACCTTTGTGAGTACTACCTGCAATAATGATAGGATGATTATTCCCAAAGCCAAACTCATCGAGAAGAGCTTGTTTTTCTTCATATGATACGGTGGCATACGTTTGATCGTATTTCATATTACCTGTTACGGTAATATCAGGTGTATGAGCACCTAAACTTTCAATATACGCCGCATCAAATTTGGACTGCATGCAGAAACGCTCAATAGAACGTAACATTTCACGCGTAAAAGCACTGATATACTTATAACGTTTCATACTGCGATCTGAAATGCGTCCATTAACCATCATAACTGGAATATTTTCCGATTCGGCGATACGCAAGAAGTTTGGCCAAATTTCAGTTTCTACGAGTAAAATAGTAATCGGCTTAATAATATGTAAAATTTTACGAGTTAAATACGGCAGATCAAGGGGAAAGAATATAATTCCTTCTGCTTCAGGAATGATACGATGAGCCATAGCATGACCAGTAGCAGTAACTACTGACACAACCACAACAGCTTCAGGAAATTCCTTTTTAACCTCTTTTACCAATGGACTGGTAGCCACAATTTCCCCTACGGAAGCGGCGTGAATCCAAATAGCACGACGCCCTTCAATTTTCTTTAATAGCGAAGCGGGCATATAGCCTGCACTTTGTTTGATACGCTCATAAAAGCCATCTTCAAAGGCAAGTCGGTATAAAATAACCGGAATCAAGCCTATCCAATAAAATATGAGCAATACGTTATATATCCAGTACATGGTTATCCTTTATTGGAGAATTGAACGGAATAAAGATGATTGTACAATCCGCCGTCAACAGCTAATAGCTCTTGGTGAGTCCCCTGCTCTACCAAGCGACCTTGATTAAGTACAACAATTTGATGAGCATTTTGAACAGTGCTCAATCGATGGGCAATGACAAATGCCGTACGCCCTTTCATAAGACGATCTAACGCCTCTTGTACAAGCTTTTCACTCTCAGTATCTAAAGCAGATGTAGCTTCATCTAAAATTAGAATTCGAGGATCTTTTAAAATAGCACGTGCGATAGCAACCCGTTGACGTTGGCCACCAGATAATGAACTGCCTCGTTCACCTACAATCGTATCGAGACCATCAGGCATTTTCTCAACGAACTCAAGTACGTTAGCCGCTTTAGCCGCTTCATACACTTCTTCATCGGAGGCATCTAAACGACCATACAAGATGTTCTCTTTGATAGTAGCATTGAATAAAACGGTTTCTTGTGGTACAAGACCAATTTGTTCACGCAAGGATTTAAAAGTAACATCTTTCACGTTATAACCATCTATTGTTATAGAACCACTGGTTACATCATAGAAACGAGGTAGTAGGTTAGCAAGAGTTGTCTTACCTGCACCGGATGGACCAACGAGGGCCACACTTTCACCAGCCTTAACAGACAAGGTAAAGTTTTCCAATGCAGCCTTTTCACCACCATAGGAGAAGGAAACATCGTTGAATTCTACATTACCTGTAATATTAGGCAATATAACAGCATCGGTTTTCTCCACAACATCTGTTTTAGTATCTAAAATCTCAAATACGCGGTCAGCAGCAGCCAATGCTTTTTGAATATTACCATACACTTGGCTCAAACGTTTTACAGGATTGGACAAGTTAATCGCATAAATCAAGAAGGCAATCAAAGAACCAGCCGTGATGGCACCTGTTACTACGGAGTAACCACCGTACCAAAGGATGACCGCTACAGCGATTGCCGCAGAAAACTCAACCATTGGACTTAACAAACTAGTCAATTTAGTAGCTTTAATAACCGCTTTAAAGTTGCGATCATTTTCATCTTCAAAACGCTTGCGCTCAAAATCTTCACGAGCAAAGGATTTTACAACGCGAACTGCACTAATTACCTCTTGTAAAAGTGCCGTAATATCAGCTACACGCCCTTGGACATCATGCCCCGCCACGCGAAGCTTCTTACCAAAAACATTGATAATCACTAAAACTACGGGAACCGTAATAAAAGTAACTAACGTCAATTTCCAGTCAATGAGAAGCATGGACACCAAAGAACCGATAAGTGTTACAGATTCAGTGATAAAAGAAATCAAATTATCTACCACAGCCGTTTGCAATGCAGCTACGTCATTTGTAAGATTACTCATGATAACGCCCGTTTTGCGTCGATCAAAGTAAGATAAACTTAATCTTTGTAAATGATTGAATATGGCCTCACGGACATCGATAATCACGCGTTGTCCGATGTAGGACATATTATAGGTTTGACCATAGGTAGCAAAACCACGAATTAAAAAGATGAGTATGATAGCACCTACAATGAGGTTCAACATAAACATATTCTTTTCATCTAACACTTGGTCTACTACATTCTTAATCAGCCAAGGCACTACCAAATAGGCAGCAGCGGCGACAATCATGCAGAACACTGCAAAAAGCATCCGCTTATAATAAGGCTTTACAAAATATAAGAGCCTAGAATAACTATTCATTACATTTCTCCTTACCGAGGTTATACACAAGATGTGCCACTCGTTTTACTGCACCAGGCTCACCTAATTTATGACGTACTTCGCGCAATTCACTACGCATAGCTTCGTTTTTCTCTACATCACTAATCAATGGTTCCACCAAAGATACAATCGCTTCTGGTGTGACAGCATCTTGTAATAATTCAGGAATAACCTCTTTACCAGCTACAATATTAGGCAAGCCCACATGTGTTACATTCACAACCATCTTACCAATACCATAAGTAATTGGTGATACGCGATACAATAACACGGTTGGCAATTCCATCATAGCCGTTTCTAATGTAGCGGTTCCTGATGCGGCAAGGCACACATCACAAATCTGCATCAAGTCATATGTATGGTCTTCCGTAATCGTAACAGGTACCTTATGAGCATCGATAAAAGCTTCTAACTCACTTCGATCAATCGTATGTGCTCGAGGCAAGAAGAATTGAACATCTTCATGTTTCGCCATCAATTGCTCACCACTTTTTAGCATCGTATCAAGCAAGGATAAAACCTCTTGTTTACGACTGCCAGGCATGAGCAATACTTTTTTAGCCTCTTTACGAGCCCCAAAGTATTCTTCGGCCGCTTCTTTAGTCATCGTAGGATGTACAATATCAAGTAAGGGATGACCTACAAAGTCTACATCACATTTGTACTTGCGATACGCTTCAGCTTCAAATGGGAAGATAGATGCTACCTTGGTTACATACTTACGAATTGTATTACCACGACTACTGTGCCAAGCCCAAATCGTTGGAGCAATATAATATAAAACAGGAATCTCCAGTTCATGAGCCACCGCAGCTAATTTCATATTAAAACCCGGATAATCTACACAAACGAGAATATCTGGTTTTTCCTTCATCATGACACGTTTCAAGTACGTGCGCAGCTTAAAGAATTTTGGCAATGATTTCACAATCTCTACAATACCAATGACACCAAGGTTCTTAATGTCATACACGATACGAACACCAGCGCGTTCCATCAGGGTGCCACCCATACCAAACATCTCTACAGAAGGATCTATTTCTCTCAATGCATTAGCTACACTTGCCGCATGAGTATCACCGGAAGCTTCACCGGCGGAAAACATGACTTTCATTATGCATCCTTTCTGGAATTTACAAATTCTTGGTCTACAGCACAGATAACAATACCATGACGATCTGCCATATTAAGCACATCTTGTTGTTGTACGAAAATAGTCTTTTCCGCTTCTACAGCTAGCACCTTACAACCGCTATCAATCATAGACATGAGAGTTTTTATGCCTACTGCGGGCACATCAAAGCGTACGTCTTGATTTGGTTTTTCAGTTTTAACGACAACCGCATCTCCACGACCGAGTTCGCCACCTCGTAAGATACACTTATCAGTACCTTCAATGGCTTCAATAGCCATGGCCGCCTTATGCTTAACAACAACGGTTTGCCCTATATCAAGAGCCCCCATTTGTTTAGCTAGTTCAAAACCAAAACAAATATCAGCCCATTGCTCATCTGTAGGTTGTGTTTTTGAAAGCACCCCTACCTTTGGCATAAACGGTTTTAAGTATGCTGTTTGATCTAATACTTTAAAGCCTTCCCGTTCTATTTCATCAACGATAGCGAGCATAATCGTATCATCTTTACGATTTTTAAGACGCTTTAAAACACCTAATGTTTTTAAATCAGGAAACGTAAGACCTTTAAATAGAATCTCTTTAGTAACTTTCCCAAGCATAGTTAACTCTTCAACCTCTTCTTTTTTCAAGGTTTTGAAGATTTTACCTAATTTAGCAACACCAATATCATAGAAAGCATCAGCCTCAGCCTTTAGAGCTGGGTCTATATCAGATACTACACCGATAACAACCACCTCGTGGCCCAATACATGAGCAGCACGCATGAATTCTACAGGCAAAACACCAATGCCCGCAATTAATCCTACCTTTGCCAAGACTATACCTCCTAGATGACCTCACGGCCTATATATCAATTAGTAATTTCAAGTTCACTATGAAAATTCCTAAAAATAGACATAATCATATACAATATATTTTACTATAAATAGCTACTTTTTACCATTAAAAAGCCAAGCTTTATGCCCTTTTCTTCATCATTTTATTAAAATTTCCTTATTACTTTTAAGCACTAAAACATCTACAAATATATCTATCAAAACTTTTTATAATTATGAAAATATAATGCAAATTATCATTAATATAAAACTCAACCAGTTATAATATGCACAAAAAGACCTCGTACATGGTACGAGGTCCTCATAATTAGTCACGACGAGTACGCATAATGCCTCTATCGGCATTGCGTAGGAAGCGTAATAAATTTTCAATTTCTACGGAAGAGTCCAATTGTAATTCCATTTCTTCAATTGCCTTGGATAAGCTGAATCCAGAACGATAAATAATGCGGAATGCCTGTTTCAAATCACGTCGTACATCTTCGGAAATCCCTGCACGAGATAATCCTACAGAGTTAAGACCGATAACACGTGCCGGTTGACCATCAGCAATTACGTAAGGTGGGATATCTTGTACCACCTTAGCCATTCCGCCAACCATAGCGTTACGACCGATTTTAACAAATTGATGAATACCAGCAAGACCGCCAATAACTACACGATCTTCAACGATAGCGTGACCAGCAAGGCCTGCACAGTTACTCATTATTACATTATTACCAACGATACAGTTATGAGCCACATGTGTACATGCTTGAAGTAAGCAATTATTGCCTACACGTGTTTCTTCACCCTCACCAGTAGCGCGGCTAATAGTTACGAACTCACGAATAACCGTTTCATCACCAATATTACAATAGCTTTTTTCACCTTTAAATTTTAGATCTTGCGGTTCCAACCCAATAGATGCGTTAGGATAAATTTCACAACGCTTACCAATGGTTGTCCAACCACCAATTACAACATGTGCACCGATTTGTGTGCCATCGCCAATCTCGACATGTTCGCCGATAACAGCGCCAGGACCTACGATTACATCTTTGCCCAATTTAGCATTTGGATGGACTATGGCTGTACTATGGATGTTGGATTCCGCATTTTCCATGCCTACAACTATCACTACAATCACTCCTCATTTATTATACAAGGGCAAACATGTATTCACCGCTAGCGCACAATTTGTCGCCAACATAGGCACGGCCTTCAACCTTGCCCATTTTACCTTTAATTTTAACAATATCTACCTCCATGCGAACTTGATCGCCAGGTTTTACAGGATGGCGGAAACGCACTTTATCAATACCTGTAAACATAGGAGTAAGCCCACGATTTTCCTCAGGGTACAATAATGCAATACCACCAACTTGAGCAATAGCCTCAGTCAATAATACACCTGGCATAACTGGGTTCCCTGGAAAGTGACCTTGGAAGAACAATTCGTTGAATGTAGCATTTTTAATACCCACAGCACGTTTCATAGGTTCTAACTCAACAATACGATCAACCAAAAGCATTGGGTAACGATGAGGTAAAATTTCTAAAATATCTTCGTGATTAAGAATCATGGCTGTGTCTCCCTTATTTCTTCCATTATACTGCGAGCCAATCTTGAATTTAATTCATGACTCGATTTCAAAGCAATTACATGACCTTCGATTCGTCCTAATAAGAATAAGTCGCCTATAACGTCTAAGGCTTTGTGGCGAACTAATTCGTCATCAAAGCGAGGTACAGACAAACATTTCTCATCATCATAGACTAACGCATTATCTAGGCTACCACCTTTTGCAAGGCCCATGGCCTGTAATTGTTCTAATTCTTTCATAAATCCGATAGTTCTAGCAGCACTAATATGCTCTTTAAAGTATTCTGGTGAAACTTCAAAATCGCAATGTTGTGTACCAAGCAACGGATGACTGTTAATTGATGTGAATGTTACGCGATAGCCATCATATGGCAAAATCACAATAAAACGATCTCCATCATAAACAGCATGAGATCGAGTCACTTTATATACCTGACGCGGAGCTATTTGTTCTTCAATACCAGCCTCTTCAATAAGATTGACAAAAATAGCACTACTGCCATCACCTACTGGAGGTTCTGGAGAATCCATTTCAATATAACAGTTATCAATATTCATAGCACTGAACGCTGCCATCACATGCTCTACAGTGAATACCTTTGCTTCACCATTTTCCAACGTGGTAGCGCGCATAGTGTTCGTCACATTATCAATGTGTGCTCGCACAGAAGGATGGCCTTCAATGTCCGTGCGGACAAACACAATTCCTGTATCTTCAGGTGCAGGTTTGAAAACCATATGTACTGGTTCACCGCTATGAAGGCCAATCCCTTGATATGAAATAGCCTTTTCTATTGTTTGTTGTGGCTTACTCATAAGAATGTCCTTTCATAATCCGAATTCACGTTTACTATACACCAATATGTATTATACCCTATTTGCATAGGCGTTACAAGAAATTTACCATATATTACGCTAATTGAAAAGACTATTCTTAGTCTTTAAAATTTTAATAGATTATTTTTAAACACTAAATTATAAGTTATAAAATAAAAAGAGATTTCATCCATGCTAATAGGAATCAGTTTCATCTTGGATATTCCACAATCGCATAAACAAAATCTCTTTAAAATTATTAACTATTGAAAAACATCAGGTGGTGTATCTATTTGTTCACCATAAAAACGACGAGTCCATTTCCAACGGTTATGAAGCCAAAACCAATCTTCAGGATATCGCCGAATATAATCTTCAATAAACTCATTTAGACGAGTTGTTGTTACCGCTATATCACGCTTTTTATCATCTGTGCGTTCCACATAAATTGGTGGATGCGCTTCAATCTCATGTTTCTCAGAAAACGGACTATAATGTATGGTTACAAAAATAATGGGCACATCTTGCATACGAGCCAATACAGCTGGTCCCGCAGCCGTCAATGTTTCATAACCAAAGAATGGTGCAAGAACGCCATCATCACCAGGGTCCTGATCCATAATAAGGCCTAAAAATGCACCTTTTTTTAGTTCATTAATCATTTCACGAACACCTGTTTTATAGGTCACATGTTGATGCATAATCCGACGATATTCATTGATAAACTTATCGGCATCACCATTCTGTTTCATAGCCACAGAAATCAACGGATACCCTTCAGAAGCAAGAACGGCACCTAGGAGTTCCCAGTTACCACTATGAACAGCGGCTAAGATTGCACCTCGACCATTTTCTAAGGCATCATCTAAGTACTCTCGATTAATAAACTCCACCATATCTTTGTATGCACCATCTTTAATTTCAGGATAGCGTAATACATCAATAATCATACGGCCAAAGCGTGTGGTGCTAGCTTTCGCAATACGTCGAGCTTCTTTAGGATCATCTGTAATATTACAGAATAAAATTTGGCCTATCGCTAGGCGCTTGCGTTTAGGTGGCACCACTAACCACGCAATTTCACCTAGCAATGTACCAATAGCATATTGCAAACCTTTAGGTAATAAGCAAATAAAGGCACTAAAGATTTTCATAAACCTATACATGGATTATTAGCTCTCCTTAAGCTGTGCTTTCAAAGCGTCAATTTCTTTTTGTAATTGTTTTACAGTTTTCACCATTTCTGGCAAACGATTCTCGTAAGCAGCCAATTTCAACCACTCTTTATGAGGTCTCATTGGATATCCCGCCATAACAGAGTTAGATGGTACATTGCCAGTAATTCCTGTTTTACCTGCGAATTGTACATTATCTCCAATTGTAATATGACCAGTACAGCCTGTTTGTCCTGCAAAGATTACATGGTTACCACATTTTGTACTACCTGCAATCCCAACCTGTGCAATCAAGAAACAATCTTCTCCAATCTCAACATTGTGGCCAAGGTGAACAAGATTGTCAATTTTTGTACCGCGACGTACCAAGGTAGATCCCATTGTAGCATTATCAACAGTAGTGCAAGAGCCAATTTCTACATCATCTTCAAGAATAACATTGCCTACTTGAGGAATATGCGTATGAATACCATTTTCTGTGGCAAAGCCAAAACCTTCACCACCGATAACTGCTTTAGCACGCAATACAACGCGTTTACCCAAAATACAGTTCTCATGTACGATAGCACCTGCATAGATATCAGAATCTTCCCCAATTCGTACATTATGACCAATATATACATAAGGTCGAATCGTTACATTATCACCGATAACAGCATTATCATTAATAACACAATAGGCACCAATAGCTACATTTTTACCAAGTGTAACATTCTTGCCAATAATAGCTGTACTATGCACTTCACGGGGAACTACAACAGGTGGATGGAATACTTCTAGCACTTGGGCGAATGCGGCTTTTGCATTATCAACTACGATTTGCGCCATCGGTGCATTTTTTACTTCCGATTCAACGATAATAGCACCCGCTTGGCATAATGCAATATGTTCAACATATTCACCTATTGCAAAAGTTATGGATTGTTTTACTGCTTGCTCAAAGCTACGTGTCTCAGTAATGACAATAGACTCATCCCCTATAAGTTGACCGCCTACTAAATTTGCGAGTTCCTGTAAAGTTTTTTCCAAGGCAAACTCCTCCCCCGTGGTAATTCTTAATTATTGTGCAGCTTCAGTTGTACTTGTTGTAGCTTGATCTGATTGTTGTGCATTTTGCTGAGCATCTTGTTGCTCTTGGGCTTTAGCTGCATTTTCAACTTCTTTGATTTGGTCGTCAGAAGCTTTACCCATTTTTGTAATCAAATCATCAGTTACATCAGAGCCACCACCAACAACAGCGCCTTTTTCAATAATAACATCAAGCTTTTTCTCTTTCACAAGTTCATTGATTTTTTGTTCTTGATATTGACGATATTCTTGCGCTTTTGCATTTGCAAAGGCATTTAATTCTTGATTCGCTTGATTAAATACATTTTGTTTAGATGCTTCATCGGCAGCAGCAATTTTAGCATCTAATTCGGCTTTTTTAGCGTTAATTTCTTTAGTAATTTCAATTCCTTTTTCAGTGCTGTTTGCTACTTTTACGCTATCAACATAACCAACATTATTAGAACCACAGCCACCTAAGATAGCCATAGAAGCTACTAAAGATGCACCTAATACTAAAGATTTAATACGTTTATTCATAATATAACTCCTTATTGAACTCGATAGGACGCCTTCACTGCATCAGTAATATCAAGCCCTTTAATATTACCACCATCATCGATGATGACTAAATCCAAATGTTGTTCCTCAGCAATAATTGCTACACGCATACGAACATCTTCTAAAATAGCCTCATGAAGTGCACTCACTTCAGCTTCTTTATCTGAAAGTTTTTTTGCCCATGTATCATTCCACTCTTGCGCCACAGGCAGGTTATTATTAGCAATGATGGATTGTGCTTGTTGTTGTACCATGGAGTCTCGTTTCTCAGCTAATTCCTTCTGTAGGGATGCAGCGTATTGATTGAGCTCTTCCTGCCCTTTTTGTTGCATTGGAGCAAGCTCAGCCTGTACCTTTGCTTTAATTGAATCTATATCGAAATCCGATGGTTTTCTCTTAGCTAATAAGTCCTTTAATCTTTCTTCTTTTTTAGCTTTTTCAGCCATAGCCGCTGCTCTTTGTGCATCATCTATATATACACGTGCATCATAGGCATATAAGTCTAGTTGAAGGTTTACGATTTCCAGATCATATTCGTTAGTACTAACCTTTAACTCAGCTAAATACTTTTGAGTCAATTCATTGCGTTTCGCATTTAATTGCTGATTTAGTTCATTCTCTTTTGTTGCAATACGAGTTTGCAATTCGACCGTAAGAGCATCTGACAAGGTTGAATCCAGTGCAAGCGTTTTCAACTGTTTATCTTGTGTCTCTGACTTGGCATTTAAGGCTTGTTGTTCAAGTTCATATTGACGTTGTAAAAGTTCCAGTTCATTTTTGGCTTGTTTATAATCCGCATAGAATGGATTAAACTCTAGTACATCATCAATGCGTACAACACCTATTGACATGCCATCAGGAGCCTGTTGGTGATTTGTTACAAAACCATAGGCCCAAACCATAGCACTTATTGCAGCAACGAGAAATATGACTAGTCCTATATATCGTTGTTTCCCGTTCATTGTCGTTCTCCCTTACATAGAACTACAGTTTATTTTTTTGCATCAGTAGCTAGTTTTTTCAATACTTGATCTGTAATATCAACACCACCGTATAGTACAGTGTCTTTAGTCATAACAACGCTAAGACCTTTAGCATCACCAACCGCTTTTGCAGCCTCCATAGCTTTATCTTGAACGGATTTAGCAATTTCTTGATCTTTTTTAGCTAGGTTTTGACGAGCTTCTTCAGCAATTTTTTGTTTAGTAGCATCATCTTGTGCTGCATCAATTTTAGCTTGCGTTTCTTGTTGTAATTGGCTTTGATAGCTCATATATTCTTGAGCTGCAGAGATATAAATTGGATTATCTTGAGACAACATACGAGATGTATCGATAACCCCAATAGTACTAGTCCCACTATTACTACTAGGCGAAGCCATTTGCGTATAAGCTAACGCACCAATACCAACAATAAAAATAGCAGCAATGACGATGGAAAAAATCTTTACATTCGCCTTGTTGTTCATCATTCGCATCATAATAGAGTGCCCTCATTTCTTTAAATCACTGCATCAAAGGATGCCATATAGAGATATTGGTGAAAGCCTCTTTAAAAAGAGGCTTTCACCATATACATTTACTATATTAGAATTGTGTACCGAAGCTGAAGTGGAATTTATTTTTGTGTTTACCCACACCATAGTCAAGTTTAACAGGGCCAATTGGTGTTGTAATACGAACACCAGCACCAACGCCATAGTTAAAGGATTTTTTGCTGGTATACCATGTAACATTTGGTGCATCCCATGCATCACCAATATCACCGAATAACACACCGCTAACTTTCTTAACAATTGGGAAACGAAATTCCAATGTAGCATTGTACATCTTTTTACCACGGAATTGATCATCTTCATAACCACGTAAGGAATCAGCACCGCCCAACGTGAACAATTGGCTATAAGGAGCATCACCTTGGATGAAACCAGCACGTGCACGGAATGCCAATACATTCTTAGCGCCCAATTTCTTGTACATACGAGTTTCAGCTGTGAATTTGTAGAAGTCAAAGTCACCGCCCAAGCCATGACCAGCCCATTGTGTAGTATAGGAAATACGGCGACCACGAGTTGGTTCATAGATATTGTCACGGGAATCGTATACCTTTTGCCATGTAATGGAGTTAATGCGGCCGAAGTTGTTACCAATATAGTTCTCAGCCTTAAAGTTATGACTACCATTTGGATTATGATTATCCGGACCAGTACCCGCACCATTCTTATCATAACGGAAACCATTCTCAGAGTTTTCATCAGGATCAAATTTATATGTATCTTTACGGGATTCTAATGTCAAGTAGTCACGTGTATATTCCCCAGTTTGACGACCGAAGGAGATATTGAAACCACGAGATTTCTTGTTGTATTCTGCTACTTCATTACCATCTTCATTGTAATCTGTGTATTCATCTTCGCGATTGAAGAAGGAGAAGCCAAGGGATGTACCCTTGCTATCGATCCAAGGTTTCAAGTAGGAGATTTGGTAGTTCTTATATTTTTTCTTACCACCGATTTCCCAGTGAACTTTAAATTTATCGCCAGTACCACGGAAGTTATCTTCACCAAACTCAACGATCCCCATCAATCCATCAGATTTAGAGTACCCAGCACCTAATGTAATGGTACCTGTCTTATGTTCCAATACGTCGATTTCAATAATTACATTATTTGGATCTTGTTCACCTGGCAATATACGAACGTTTACGTCATCAAAAAAGCCTAAGTTATATACGCGTTCTACAGAACGACGTACCAAGAATTTATTAAAAGGTTTTCCTTTCTTTTGAACAAATTCACGAGTAATAACTTTATTGCGAGTTTTCTTGTTACCTGCTGGAATGATATCTTCTACGATACCTTCAACAATGTGTATATGAAGTACGCCTTGGTCATCTACACGGATACCATCAACGTGTGCTAACATATAGCCATCGCGAGCATATGCAGCATTAATCCCTTGAACTTTTTGCCCTACGGATACAGAGTTAAGAACTTGACCTGGTTGAATGTCCATGAACTTAGTCAATACTTCAGAAGAATATACAGTATTACCTTCAAAAGAAACCCCAGTAGTAACTGGATTTACTGTTACGGCAAAGTCCAATTTTACGCCTTCAGGCACTAAAGTAAATATAGGATTTACTTCAGAGAAGTAACCAGTATTACCAAGATTAGTTACATCTTTAAATACGCCATCAACAGATACAGCATCGCCAACTTTTTCAGTTAAAATTGGCAATAAATTTGCTTGTTGTTCAGCTGTAACGCCAGATATAGATAAACCGGTAATCAATTTACCTACGTATGGATTAACAGATTCTGCACTAGCAGATGTGACATATTGTGCTTCTACTGTTGTAACAGCTTGAGTTTGGCCATTTTCAGCAGCCTTATCAAGGTCAGTACCACCAGTAGTTTTAGATACCATTTTTACTTGTTTATCATCAGTTTTTAAAACAGCATTATTTACTGTAACAGTTCCATCAGAACCTTTTACTACAGTGCCGTCACTAGATATAGTCGTATCACCACGAGCAGCTAAGATAGCTGCATCAGTTTCATCTTGTATAGTTGTAGTAGTTGCATCAGCATTATAAACAGCTTGTGTAGTAGCTGCATCATTTGCTGTAGCAGCATTAGTCGTCGTTGTGCTATTTAAATCTGGAGTATAGCCAGCTTGTACCTCAGCAGCAAATACACTGCCTGTCCCCATGACAGCGGTCAACACGGACGCTGCAAGCATACTTTTATAAGCTTTTGGTTTAAACATAAATTCCTCCTAGAACTCATCCCCATAAAGAGTTTACATCTTATTTATAAAGACTAATAAATCTTTATCATTATAGCATAAATTGCTTGGAATGAGTACTATATTAAACAAATTTTATGAAATTAATATGACTAGAATGTGCATACCTAAGGGGTTTACACATTCTAGCCACACTCTTAAAAGCTACGTGTCCAACGACCACCTATATAATTGTTCCCTTTTGATGTATGCCATCCCGTGAACTTAAGGTTTCGTTTAACAGAATATTCTATACCATATTTATTTTGTTTGTTATTAATACCTTGAGAATAAGTCAACATGACTCTCGGTAATACATATTTACCGATTTCAATATTATAATTACTTGCCGTATCCCTATTGGTTGGCTCATCGGGATCAATGGACCCTGTTGTAATATTGATACGGTCTAACCCAAGTGTATTTTGTAATGCATCTTGTACATAGCCAAAAGCAAACATTTGAAGCCCTGCTGTAGCCACAGCATTCACATCTTCATTTGTCAAAGTACTACTATTCGAATCTGCACCCCGACCGAAGGTCAACATGGAAATGATTTGCTTTCTAGACAGTGTAGGATTAGAGGACAATGATAAGTCCATATGATCCACTGTCCCTTTTACACCGAGCATAATAGTGTAATTACTTACATTTGTTTCAGCCTCTAATTGTAAGTTTGGTAAATAAGAGCCGCCTACAAAATGGGCATTCCCTTTTGTAATATTAAATACATGGCTCAAATACTTAAACGTGCCATTTCTAACATCGAATTGACCACTAGCAGTTGGATTTTTTAAGGATCCACCAAAATGAACATCGCCACTGATAAACATGTTATATAAAGTGCGATCATATAAACGTACACCTTTACCCGCATGAACAGTAACATCTACCCCCATATCACTAGTACTTTCACTAGATTGTAAGGAAAGCGGAATTTTGAATTGAAGCTTTTCAAGATTTAAAGTACCAATGAGGGTCGGCAATCCATCTCGGTCAGCAATATAAAGTTCACCATTCAGAGGTCCTCTTACATATTCACTGCGAATCTCTAAATCATCCAGTTGAACTGCAGCCTTGTAATTAGTAAGAGTATGTCCAGACCAATTTACTTTAGCCGCCAAACCAGCTGAGCCTTTTCCCATATTGATACGGGATTGGAAATCACCTTGTTGACCAGAGAAGATTAAGTCTCCATCAATACCAGTGATTTGATTTTCTACACTTGCCAATTTCATCGTACCATTACGTACCGATACAGTACCATATGCTTCAGGTTGATCAATAGTACCTGTAATATGAACCGCGCCTTTTAACGGACCTGTTGCTTCCTTAACACTAGTTGTAACAAGAGGGATAACGGCCATATTGGCTTCGTTAAAGTCAATAGTTACATCCATAGATTTGCTATCATTTGCTGGAATATAACCAGACGTAAAGATTGCGGCTAACGGAATCTTACCATAGACACTTAGCTTATACCCACTTTTAGCCCCTTGAATTCTTTGAATTTGAATGACTTGATCTTGCATTGTAGCTAGTGCAAAACCTTCATCAATGCCAACGCCATTAAAAGATCCCGACTCTACAGCACCGGATAATTCCACTTTAGGATTCTTAGTTTCTCCAGTAATATTCACAACACCAGTCACCCAACCAGTAGCTTGAATATCCTTGCCTATAAGTGGCAAGAACGGTACTATATCAACATCCTTTAATGCAACCTGTAAATCTGCTTGACCATCAAGATCCATCGTACCTCCTATTGCAATAAGACCGTCCCCAACAGGTAGTTTCAAAGTTGTAACTTTAAATTTACGATTAGCAAAACTTGCATTGATAGTTGCATCACCAACAATTTTTTCATCAATACTTACATCATTAATCTTGCCTGTTACATTAACACTTGGATTGTCGCGTGTACCTCCAATTTCAACAGAACCATTTAATTTACCATCAATATGTTCGTTGGACCGGTCTAGCAAGGTTAGTAAATTCTTTACGCTACCATTAGTAACATCTAATACACCAAATAGTTGTCTACTGTCATCAAACTTCATACCACCTTTAACAGCATAGCGACCACCATCGGCTTCAGCGAAGGTAAAGTCTTGTACATTCACAACCGATTTATCTGCATAAACACGACCATGAATATCATGCAATAACTCCCCATTAATCGATAGAGCATCAGATGAAATATAGCCATTGAATTGAGGGTTATCCATAGATCCAGTAATTTGCCCTCGACCAGATACCAACCCATCAACTTTGTAACCCGTATTAATGAGCAATCTGCCCATATCAATATTTTTACCTTCAAAATCAACATTAATTGCTTCTTTAGATACTGTACCTCCACCTGTGATAGTTGCACCATAACCTTCAATATCAAATCTATAAAGCTCTAATGTATCATTCTGATAGTTATATTTTGCAAACGCATTAGTCACGAGTTTTCCATAAGCAGAACCATCCCACAAATGAGCACGGCCTTCTATAATCGGATTTGCAGCCGTTCCTGTAATATGATTGTCCGTTTCAAACCAACCCGTAATAGGAACATCTGTAACAGTACGAATCATATTTTCAATACGAGTAGCCCTAGCCCTAGCATTTAAATCTAACGCATCCGTATCAAGATTATACCAACCATTAACATCATAGCCCCCATCGCCATCACCAATATGTCCGTTGGTAATAGTGAGAATATGGTTATCTAGCTTAATATCACCATGGATATTATTGAATCGAGCCCTTTTATAATGTACCTCTTGGCCCCATACAGTGCCCGTTACATTTGGATTATCTACTGTACCTTTTATCGCAAAAGAAGTATTTAAGATGCCATCAACATCTTGACCAATAATAGGACTTAATGCGGTCAACGGCAATGCATTACCTGAAATAGTGGCATCTATGTTACCATTCTGGATATAGCCATACCCGCTAAGTGCCCCATCCCCCATAGTACCTACAACGGTTATGTTTGTACGATTATCAGCATGCGTAAAGTTAGCTTTTGCAGTATCAACCACAACACCGTGAATACCTATTTGGCGACCTTCAACAGCGCCTACGGCATCTGTAACTTGATTATTTTTTCCTAAAATACGAATCTCACCATCGATATTACCTGTAATCGGTGTGCTCATATCTTTTGTGAAAGTGTCTAAAGGTAAATCTTGAGTCTTTATAGTAGCATCAAAATCCCCTGTATCAGCTACATATTGACCCTTAACCTTTGCGCTACCTTCACCTATAGACAGGCGCGCATCATCAGTACGAACTAAACCGTTATCATATACGATATTCCCTTGTAAACGATCAATATAGTAACCTTTATAAGAAATACCATCACTAGCAATCGTTGCATCTACACGAGGGGCTACTGTCGTACCACCAATATGTGCACGTCCACCTACAATGCCAGTAACACCGACATCTGTTATCGCTTCTAAAGCTACTTTATCAGCCACAACATTAAGATTTAAATACTCTTCCTCTTTACCCAGTGTAACTAATCCATTGATCTTTGCTACTTGATCATTTACCCGCCAAGAACTACGACTAATAACGATTTGATCATTATTAAGCATAATACGCCCCGTGCCATCGGTAATATTATAAATTGTATTACCCCGTTTATAAGTGCCTGTTAAGCCTTTAAAGCCTACATTACCACTCATGATGTATTTACCATCTTCACTTTTAAGATTCAAATGTACATCTTGTAATTTACCACTCGTTACAGATAACTCCTTACGAAGTGGAACAAAACTCATAATACCAGCAGTATCAATTTCGTCAACTTGTACAAAGAGATCAAAATTAGATACATTGTTCATATCAATTTTGCCATTCATGGTAATTGCGGAACCGTCTACATCAGCAGTAAAGGCGCCTTTAGACATGCCACTCATATTAAGCACCATCGTCCCATCAAGATTTTCTACATTCCTCTTTATTCCATCTTTAGTACGTAGAGCTACGCGACCATCATTAATAGTCACAGAACCATCAAAAGTACCCGACTTATTTGGATCGGATGGTTTTACTAACTTAGTTATACTCCACGACCCATCAGCTAATTGCCATATATGAAAGTCTGGAGCCTCAACGATTACACTTGAAATAGCCGTAGCTCCTGATGTGTTGCCACTAATAATATTCGGTAAAGAAGATAGTTTAACTCCTACAGCTACCTCTTGAGCAGTTCCAACTAAATGTCTATCTCTATCTTTGATAGTTACATCTGTTAAAACAACATCACCATTCCAATTAATTCGGAGAGAATCATAGTCTATAGATCCGTTTATGACATTATTTAGTTGTTCTTTAACTATAGGTGCTATGTAAGTTTGAGCCATAGGATTGATGCTGGCGCCAACAATACCAGATAAACCTAAAATCGCTGCACCGATAAGGAGCCACTTTTTACGGGTCATAATGATACTCCCATACACATTATGAATAATATAAATATATATACTAATCTTACCACAGACACAGTAATAACTATAGTATTTTCAGGATAAATTTTATAAAACCTATCAATAACACGCATTATCTATAATGCCCACTACAAGAAAAAAGACGACCAAAGTCGTCTTTTTAAGGATCATATTATTGATTGCCGCCTAGTTTTGCCAATTGTTCAACAGCGCCACTATTACCGATAACTTCAGCACCTTGACCTACAGGTGTAGACAATGGAACGCCTGTTAATTGTTCAAGAGCCGCAATGCTAATATTGTAATTATAAAGAGCTTCTACATAGTTATTACGAGCTGTTGTCAACTTAGTTTCTGCATCAAGTACATCAAGGTTCGTACCAACACCTGCACGGTAACGAAGCGTAGCAATACGGAAACTTTCTTGACCTTGTGCGACTGCAGTTTGTGTACTTTGAATTGTTTGTTCTGCAGATCGTAAATTCAAGTATGCTTTTTGTACGGCTAACAATACAGCATCAACAGTTGCCAAATTAGCTTCTTTTGCTTGTTCAAGTTGTGCATTTGCTTTTTTAATAGCATTTTGTGTTGCACCACCATCCCATAAGTTCCAAGTAGCACTAGCACCAACACTCCAGGACTTTGTGCTTGTACCAAAGTATCCATCTGGATCACCATAGCCACGACCAGCTTTTACAGCTACAGTCGGCAAATAACCCGCCTTAGCAGATTTTACAGCTTCTTCTGCAGATTTTACATCAAGAGCCGATTTAACAAGAGCGGAACGATGAAGCATAGCATATGCTTTCGCTTGCTCCAAGGTTACATTATATGGTTTATATTGTAAATCACGCTCTGCTGTAGTGATAGCTGTTTGTGCAGGGTATGCAATAACTTGATTTAAGTTCGCCTCTGCTAAATTTGCAGCATTTTGCGCTTTTACAAGAGATGTTTGAGAATCATCAAGATTTGTTTTAGCGGCCAATACATCAGAGCTCGCCACTAAACCAACATTATATTGTGCCTCTACATTGGTTACATGACCTTGATAATCTTTAACAGCTTGTTGTGCTACATCTACCATATTACGGCTCATAATCAATGTATAATAACCACTAACGGCATCATATTTTGCTTGTTGTAAAGCCTCTTCATAGCTAGCGCCAGTACCTTCACGAGTATAACGTGCAGCATCAATATTCGCATCAATTTGAGGACTAAATACAGGAGCACTAATAGAGAAGTTGTGGCTACCAGATTTGCCACTACCAGTATCGCCACCCGTTTTTTGAGCACTCCAACCATAACTAACACTTGGATTCTTACCAGCTGCCACTTGACTTACCGCAGATTTAGCAACTTCATAACCCCATTTAGTCTGTTTAGCTGTACGATTATTAGCTAACGCTAAATCAACAGTACGAGCTTCGTTTAAAGTTATTGTATGTTCATAAGTTTTACTATCTAAAACAGATTTATCTGCTAATTGCTTTTGTGTTAATTGAATGGCTTCTTTTTGATATTTGCTTAATTGATCTCCGTTGTTAACGGATGTCGTTACTACATCAGCGGCGAACGCACCAGTAATAGCTAATGAAAGCATTACACCTAAGGAAAGAACCTTTTTATTCATAATATGTACCTCCATACTCATATAGAGTAAATGTGTTAGTCATTAGAATACTTGTTTAATACCGAAATAGGTACCTCCATTCGCAGAACTGAATGGTCTGGTCATTTGAATAACGCCATAGGTATCTTTATGTAAACGTATATCACTACGAATACGATATTTACGATGATTAAGGTCATATACCGCGGCAGATAAGGATACTGGGCCACGTAGGTTATAATCTACACCGAGACCCAATTCACTTTCAAAAATACCGCCACGTACCAACCATTTAGGACTAATAAATTTACCTGCATTTAAATCAAAGTTAGTATCATCTCCCAGATTAGAAAGGCCAATTTCAGCCATTCCTTTATTATTAAAGGCACGAACTCGACCATTCACACGGAATTCATTACCCGTTGTGTTATACAGCAAATCTACAGATGGTTCAACCTTAGTAGATGACTTTTTTTCAGTCATACCAACCTCTACAATAGTTCCATTTGCATCCGTTTGGTACGCCTTACCACCCATTAATTTATTGATGCGAGCTGAAATCTGTGCCGTATTATGTAGAGTCTCCTTAATATTATCTTGTGCCTTAGGATCTGTTACAGTAGATTCCATGGTACGAGCCATATTATCTACACGATCAGTAGTTTGTTTTAAATTAGTTAAAATAGCACGCATATCATTGCCTGCATTACCATCAGCATTAAACTGCTGTGCTGCTTGATTTAACTGAGCTGTTACATCCGCCATATTTTGTGTAATAGCTACAGCATTATCAGCCATTACCGCCGTAGATTGCAAGGAATGTTTAAGTGCACTTTGAGTTGCTGGATCACCAATAATACTATTGATAGACTGCAACATTTTCTCGGTACCATCCATTAACTTTTGCGCACTTTGCATAGCCTTATCCACAGCATCAGCGCCTTCACCTTTAATGGAGTCACCATCTTGTAAATATACTTTAGACTGTCCTGGTGAAATTTGAATAAATTTATCACCTAAAAAACCATCTGACCCCAAGGAAAAGATTGAGTCACTTGGAATCTGCGTTTTTTCATCAAGTTTCATCTTAACCACAACGCCACGCGGTGTAATTTCAATATCCGAAACAGTCCCAATAGCCACACCAGAATATTTAACCTGATTCCCATTTTTTAGACCATTTACTTGAGTGAAATCACCAGTAATTGTCATTTGCGGTTTAGCCCAAATATCGATACGACCTACAAATAGTATGCCTGCAATAAATAGAACTATACCTATTAGTGTAAAAGCCCCTACCTTGGCCTCCGTCGTCCACTTCATTATATATCTCCCATCGCAGATTCGTTAATCGGCTCTGCTTCACCATGAATAAATTGTTGTACCTTCTTATTTGTAGAATTCTTAAATTCTATTGTATCAGAAATTTCTACAAAATGCCCCTGATCGAGTAAAGCTATGCGGTCAGCAACATAAAATGCTGACTGCATATCATGTGTTACCACGATAGAAGTACAACCAAGCCGATTCTGCATCCCCTTAATTAGCATACTAATCGTACCTGATGTAATAGGATCTAACCCTGATGAAGGTTCATCATAAAGAATTAAACTCGGATCTAGTGCTATAGCACGAGCTAAGCTAACCCGCTTCTTCATACCACCAGATAGCTCATTAGGCATATACGACTCATATCCCTTTAAACCAACCCAATCAAGTCTTTCTGCCACAATGCGTTTGATTTCATCATCCTTTAACTTCGTATGTTGACGCAAACCAAAGGCTACGTTTTCACCTACCGACATAGAATCAAACAAAGCTGAATATTGGAATACCATCCCCATCTTTCTTCGTACTGTATTAAATTCATCTTCAGATAATGTAGTTATATCTGTGCCATCTACGATAATCTGCCCTGATGTAGGACGTTGTAAACCTATTAATAAGCGAAGTAGTGTACTTTTACCACTACCACTGCCACCTAATATAACTAACGTCTCCCCATCATTAATAGTGAGATTAACAGAGTCTAAAATCACACGTGACTCATAGGCAACTACAACATTGCGCAGTTCAATCATAAATCCCTCTAAAAATATCTACTAAAATAACAATGTAGATAAAAAGTAATTTAATACAAATACTAGAATAATACTAGTTACTACAGAACTAGTAGTGGAAAAACCCACAGCTTCTGCGCCCATTTTAGTTTCCATGCCCTTATAAGCACCTACCAATGCAATGACAGCACCAAACACACTAGACTTTATAAGACCTAAAGTGAAGTCTGAAATGGTAGAAAACATTTGAATAGAGTCTAAATATGTACTAGGCGCCAAACCCTTGATAACAGTGGCTACAAAGTAACCACCGGCAATACCGATAACAACACCATAAAATGCCAAAATCGGCACCATAATCATACACGCTACTACACGTGGTACCACGAGGTAACCAACAGGGTCAACAGCCATAACACGTAGGGCATCAATTTGTTCTGTTACCTTCATTGTACCAATTTCAGCCGTGATAGCTGCGCCAACACGGCCGGCTAATACTACACCAACTAAGATAGGTCCCAATTCACGGCCCATAGCTACAGCCATAAGGCCACCTACTGTACTTTGAGCACCATAGGTAATGAGTACATCTGTAATCTGTAAAGTCATAACGGCACCAGCAAAGAGCAAAGTTAAGCTAATAATAGGCAAAGAGTCTACCCCTAGGTGAGCCATCTGCTGAAATACATGCCACAGATTAATCATTTTTAATTGTTTTATTGTTTGCCACACTAATAATGTAGCACTACCCATCTGTGATAGGCCGTTTATGACGACTCGACCTATCGATTCTAGCCAACTCAACAGTGTCTCCCTTTCCCTTACAGTTTCAACTTATTCAGGTGTATTTGTTCCACCAGCATTAGCCTCATCTTTTTTATTAGTTTCTTTCGACTCTTTTTTAGGGTCCTTTTTAGACTCAGCTTTATCCGTTTTATCTTTTTTAGATTGATCTTCCAATTCTAACTTGCGCTCCATCTTAATCTGATGTTTCGCTTCTTTGACACGTTTTGCTAATTCTTTATCACGATCAGCGGGCTTCATTACATGAATCGTAAATTGACCATCACCTTGCACGATGTACTCAGTATCAACGGCAGTCTTTTCAGGTTTCTTTTCATCATCCTTACTAGAACTCAAATCTTCTTGACCTGTTTTTTTCTTTACATCCCCTGGCATAGGTTTTGATTCCACATCTTTAAGTTTAGCCTTTTTAACAGATTGAGAGCCATCTTCATCAACTAAGCTAATGCCATCTTCCAAAAATTCTACAACGATTTGATTATTTGTATCAGTCTTTTGAATTTCATCATAAAGCTCATCAAAATCTTTATGAACTTTCAAACGGCGTAAAATTTCGTCGGTTAAATTATACTTTTGTTTTTCCAATACGTATGGCAATGGAATCTCGCCACCGCCACGTACCTCTAAGGTATATTTACCAATAGCTTGATCTTCTGGGACCTTAAAGAAGATTTGTTTAATAACCTTTTCGCCGCGGAACGGTTCTAATGTTACATCTACTACGATAGTATCCCCAGGAGAAACTACAGTAGACGAAGCAGAAGCATCGATAAGCTTTGCTGTTTTCTTATCTTGCGTTACGTTTGTTTCAACCGAAATATCCGAAATTTCATAGTTGATGAATCGATTGTTCATAAGAACATCAATGACATTATAAAATTCATCAACTGCTTTTTCACTAATGGAATCAGAGCTGTAGAACATATTTGTCCGCGTTAATGGCTTATGTTCTTTCCCTTTTGGCGTAATAGTATAAGAAATTGTAGCCGTACCAGAGCCACTGCGATCCAATGTTTTATTCAACATATTGTATAAAGCTGTAGCTGCTAAAGTTGGTGTCATTTCACCATCTTCAATAACCTTGACGGAACTAGTTCTATCACGGCCCATATCAATATCCTTTAAATGGAATCGCAATGGAATACCTGGCGAAATCACGCCTGATACACCTGCAATACCGGCACCTCTATCTTCAGTAACAGAACCAATCTCTTTACCCATAGAGCCAAGCTTAAAGGCAGCATTATAGCTTTTTACAACGGTAAAGATACTTGCATTGTGCATAAAATAGTTAGAAGATCCATGTTTTAAGAATGGATGACCAAAGGCAACAACCTTTCCACCATCTACATGAGTAACAGTACCAATAGCGCCCAATTTGAGGTCCCCATCAACTAACAAAGCAGCTACAGAGCCACCAGCCTCTAGTGGTTTTGCAATTTCATCACCACTAGCACTTGCCGTGTCATATGTTTCATATTTATATTGTGGTAACTTCGATTTAAAGTATTCCATTGATGCCGCATCGAAGCCATATGCCATAAGTGGAGTGCCTAAAGGAATCAATTGTGTATCATCCCAAGGTTTAGATAAGTTTTTCTCATATGGTATATTCCATAGTTTGACCATATCCTCAATAGGAGTAATCATACCTATCGTACCATCTGCAAACCCCCAGCCATAAGCAACAGCCCCAACGAGTTTACCATTTATATATACAGGGCTACCACTCATACCATGTGCAATGCCACCAGTTTGATCCATAACGGGTCCGGAAAACTTTGCTAAGATAAGATGACCAGATGGTCCCTTATCCTTCATGACACCCAGTACCTTTACATCAAAGGTAGAAATAGTATCCCCTACGATTACAGTTTTTGCAATACCTTCCATACCTGTTGTTACATCATTGACAGGCATAAAATCAATAGCCTGTGCAGTTGTAAGTGAAGTACAGAAGAAAAGCGCCAGTATCGCTTTTCTATACCGACGCCAAGAATGAGAAAACTTCATTCCTTCTCTCCTTTATTTACTTTCTACAGTGACAACGATTTGATCACGAGAAACGTCTGAACCCACTGTAACATTAACCGCCGTTACAGTACCAGTTACAGTAGATTTAGCAGCAGCCATAGGACCAGCCAATGTCTCTACAGTCACCAATGTTTGGCCTTCTGTTACAGAAGTACCAACAGAAACTGTAGAAGCAACTTTACCTGTTAATACACTTTGGTATGATACAGGGGCCGCCATTACAGAGCTAACACTTAAAATGCCTAATGCAGCTAAAACTAACACTACTCTTTTCATAACGATCCCTCCTTTTACAAAATTAGTTATGTATTTATAGTATACTAAATTATTAGTAATATTTCAAACAAAATTGTATGCAACGAATCTATTTTATGATTACTATATCCTCATAACTCATAGGTGCAGAAGATTTGTGTACATAATCATCATTGATAACTATATCAATGCTACCTTGATTTGATAATTCAGCGCCATCAACAACACCTAATTTAGACAATAACTGAGCTCCTTCTTTTTGAGTCACACCTACAGATTGAAGTTCCGATTTATCAACTGTTAGCACAACTAAATCATGTTCCTTTGTGGTTCCAATGAAACTACGACCTTTGTTATTAGATTCATCAGCTCCTACATAGCGACCGCCTTTCATCACCATAGTGCCCACGTCTAAACTAGCTCCACCGGTAGTACTAACTTGAGCAAGTTCTTCTCTATTTTGAATCGTAATAGGTGTTCCAACTTTTAATTTACGTAAAGCATTTCCAGATTCGCCATGACCAGACAATACGTATTGGTTTTCCCCAATTTTAGAATTTCCCTTTTGTTTACTAATAACCTTGCCATTAGCTACAGTCACTTCATAACCATATTCATTGGTCTTTGTAGAAGGACCATAAGTTGACGTATATAGGGTCATGGCATTCTCTTTACGAGCCGTATCAACGGAGGTGATTACAAAACTCTCATTCTTTGTTTTAGCTTGAAGCAAAGGTTTTTTCTCTTCTATAAAATATCCTCGATTTGGTGTATATCGCAAAGTGCCACGATTAGAAATGCGTTCTAAATCAATAGCTCCATCACTCGCCACTGAGTAAGGTCGTTCAAAACTGCCACCTTTTACCTTCGCCCCAATCAAAACCGTATGAGCTTGAGAGACAGAAGATAATGTTTTACCTTCTGGAACATGCGCCACTGCCATAGGAGAGTCATTATCTACGGTCAATGCAAAGGCTTGAATTTTCCCTTCCGCTACAGTGTTATTGATTTTGCTATATCTTACAGATTTATTTACATCTTTTGTGGTCTGTTGCGCATAACCAGAAAATAAATCTACCACTATACGCGATGGCTTAGCTAATGCAAATTCATGATGTTGTACATCTTTATTTGCGGTTAGGGTTACCTGTAAGCCCCCATTAACCGGTTGTAAACCAATGCCTTTAAGCACTCCGGTTTTTTTGTCATTTTGCGATATAGGTCCAGTTAAACCATTTGTAGTGCCCCCTAAATTAAGCGTAAGGGCATGTGTTTCTTCATTATAAGATCGAGTCCAAGATACAGGCATTTCAGATACATCTAAAACAATTCGGCTTGTGCCTTCATGATTAGATACGCGTACTCCTGTCAAATTACCTGCCTCAGCATAAGGAACGGTACTGCCTAGTAGACCTAAAACAGCAAAAGTCATATACAGATATCGTTTCATATTTAATTCCTCTATAGCTACAAACCATATTATTGGTCTTATATTGTTACATCAATTTTACACAATATACTTTTACTATAGTATACAGCATAAAGATGAAAAATTCAAAATAATAAACGAAAAACGAGGTTACAGTCTAAAGATACCCCATACATAAAATAGAATAACTGTAGACTATAACCTCGTCAATTTAAGCTTACATCATCATGATATATTATTGTAACTATATTATTGTAACTCGTCTAATGTATCACGAAGCTGCGACATTTCATCTAGAGCCTTTGCAACACCTTTAATTACCGCATATCTTGGAGATTCTACAAGGTATGCAGCGATTCCAATAGAACGTGTAATAACACGATCTAATCCATCGATGAGCGCACCACCACCAGTAAGAATAATACCATGATCGTTGATAGCAGCCACAAGTTCAGGTGGAGTTTTTTCTAGAATGGACTTAACGCCTTCCAAAATATTAATCACTTGTGATTCTAGAGCACGTTGAATCTCTAAAGAATTCACAGCAACCATCTTTGGTAATCCAGAACTTACATCTCGTCCCCGTACCTCGATCGTGCGCTCCTTTGCACGGCGATCCACAGTCCCTACAGAAATTTTAATTTTCTCTGCTGTTAGCGGACCAATAACCAAGCGTTTCTTACGACGGATATAACGAATAATAGATTCGTTAAAAGAATCTCCACCGATGCGAAGTGATTCACTTACAACCACCCCCGTATCACAAAGAACAGCAATATCCGTAGTGCCACCGCCTACATCGACAACCATCGCCCCTACGTGCTTAGCATCATTGAGACCAGTCCCCATAGCAGCAGCTAATGGCTCTTCAATAAGAACAGTCTTTTTGGCACCGGTTCTGAGTAAGGCCTCTAAAATGGCGCGTTTCTCTACAGGTGTAATGCCTGATGGCACACATACGATAATACGCGTCTTCATCAATCTAGAAGCAGGTACAACGGAGCGAATAAAGTACTTTAACATGAATTCTGTCATATCATAATCTGCAATAACGCCGGCTTGAACTGGACGAATGACGGAAATCCCTTTTGGAGTCCGACCTACCATAGAACGTGCAGCTTCACCTAAGGCAAGAATATCACCGGTTTTATCATCCCGTGCGATATACGCAGGTTCATCTAATACTAACCCCTTGCCCTTCGCAAAAATGAGGATATTTGCAGTCCCTAAATCAATTCCCAAATCAAAGTTTAAAGATCGATTTAAACGACTCATTAAATCCCCGACTTGCTCAGGTCGAACTAAACGTTTTAATGTCATGGCTGGCGTTGTTTTAGCAATTGCTACAGTCTCACGACTACGTCGTTCAGCACGGCGCATTTTTGTAACTTTAATCATGGTCTCACGCATATTGGAGGCTAAATGATTAGCTTGTTTTGCCACGCCATTTGAAAGCTTAGTAGACTTACGTTTTGTCCTTCTCAATGGTTTGCGTGTAGTACTCGCTTTCGAATTTTCAACCTTTGCAACACCTAAGTTCTGTTGCTCGTTGTATAAAGCCGGCCCTTTAGAGCGCCGGCTTCTTTTCTTTTTATTTTGTTTTGGCTGTGTACTCTTATTCGTCAACCCGAACAATATCAGCACCTAACCTTTGCAATTTACCTACAAAATCATCATAACCTCGGTCAATATGATGTAAACGACCGACTTCTGTTCTACCTTCCGCAGTCAATGCAGCACATACAAGCGCCGCTCCCGCACGCAAATCAGTAGCATTTACTATAGCCCCATGTAAGCTTGGCATACCTTCGACAATAGCTTGACGATTGTCAATGTCGATATGCGCTCCCATTTTACGAAGTTCAGCAACATGCATAAATCGGTTTTCAAAAACAGTTTCTGTTACTGTACTAGTGCCTTCCGCAATCGTAGTAAAAGCCATAAATTGAGCTTGCATATCTGTTGGAAATCCAGGGTATGGCAATGTTTTAATATCCACAGCTTTAATGCCTTTACCACTACTGATAACGCGAATACCGTCGATTTCTTCCTCTACTGTTACACCAGCTTCCTTTAATTTAGCCACTACTGGTTTTAGATGTTCTGGCAATGCATTTTCCACGAATACATCACCACCTGCCATAGCAGCTGCGATTAAATATGTACCAGCTTCAATGCGGTCAGGAATTACTGTATGAATAGCACCGTTTAATTGAGGTACACCTTCAATACGAATCACATTTGTACCAGCTCCGCGAATATTAGCCCCCATAGCATTTAAGAATGTAGCCAAATCAACAATTTCAGGTTCTTCTGCAGCATTTTCGATAACAGTTTTACCTTCCGCCATAGAAGCAGCCATAATTACATTCTCTGTAGCCCCCACACTTGGGAAATCCAAATAAATTTGAGTTCCTTTAAGTCCTTCCGGTGCATGAGCATATACGTAATCTTCAGTAATTTCAATTTTTGCACCTAATGCTTCAAATGCTTTTAAGTGAAGATCAATGGGGCGTGCACCGATAGCACATCCACCAGGCATTGAGATTTTAGCCTCCCCTTTACGAGCCAAAAGTGGACCCATGACAAGGAAGGATGCACGCATTTTACGTACAAGTTCATAAGGAGCTTCCGTAGCAGTCAATGTAGAAGCATCAAAAACAATTTCACCATCTGCATTATTACGAGCGATTTTAACCCCCAAAGACTCGATAACTTGGCAAATCGTGCCTACATCTTCTAAATTTGGAATTTCAAGCAATTTACTAGGCGTTGATGCTAGCAAAGTACCGGCAATAATAGGGAGCACTGCATTTTTAGCACTACTAACACGTACACGTCCTTCCAACCGATTGCCACCTTGAATGATTAACTTTTCCAACAGAATTCCTCCTACACTTTATATCGTTCATCTTGTATAAGCTACAAGGCCTTGTATTTATAACGTCATATACTAAATGTTATTATACTATTTTTCGATATATCTCATCAAGAGAATGAGAGAAAATACAAAGAAAAAAAAGCCCTGAATATACATCAAAAACTTATGTACAATTTTTGAGTACATTTCAGGGCTTTCTTCTTATTTTGCTTTTAATGTTTTAAGTTTATGATCCATATGCACGGTATCAAGGAAGCGAACCGTACCAGTTTTAGACCGCATTACAATAGTATGCGTACGCGCACCACCTGGAAAATATTGAATTGGATTTAATAAGTTACCACGTGTAATGGCAGTAGCCGCAAAGATAACATCATCAGTACGAACTAAATCATTTAATGTGAGCACTTGATTTACATCGGCAATACCCATTTCATGGCAACGACGAATTTCTTCTTCCGTTTCTGGCTTTAAGCGAGCTTGCATATCGCCGCCTACACATTTCAAGGCTGCAGCCGCTAGTACACCTTCAGGTGCACCACCAGTACCTACAACCATGTGTACCCCAGAACCTTCGATACAACATTCCATAGCTGGATTAACATCACCATCAGAGATGAGCATAATGCGAGCCCCTACTTCACGAGCTTCTTTCATCAAGCCTTGATGACGCTCACGATCAAGCATAACCAACGTGATTTCATCTACATTACGTTCCATTTTAGCCGCTACATTTTTGATATTTTCGGTCAAAGATTTCGTAATATCGATAGCACCCGCACCGCGAGGACCAACACAAAGTTTCTCCATGTACATATCTGGTGCATGTAACAAGCCACCTTTTTCTGCAATCGCCATAACTGCAATAGCACCATTTTGACCTTTAGCAATCAAGTTTGTCCCTTCGATAGGATCAACTGCGATATCTACTTCTGGTCCGCCAGCGCCTACGTGTTCTCCGATATAAAGCATAGGAGCTTCATCAATTTCACCTTCTCCGATAACCACAGTACCAGAAATGCGAACAGAATCAAACGCTTGACGCATAGCATCTACAGCAAGACCATCGGCTGCATCCTTTTGACCGCGGCCAAGCAAACGACCACTCCGCAAAGCTGCTGCTTCAACGACACGAGCAAATTCCAAAGACAATGTACGATCCATAATGGGCCTCCTTATAAGTCCTCTATGTATTGATATAACTCTTACCTAGAGCCTCTACTTAACTTATTGATTAGCTTGTTTCCAATCTTCCATAAACTTTGCAAGCCCTGCATCAGTTAACGGATGTTTCATAGCTTGCATGAGCACTTTAAATGGAACCGTTGCAATATGAGCACCAGCTTTAGCACATTGAGTAATATGTAACGGCGTTCTCACACTTGCAGCAATAATTTCAGTTTCGATTTCATGAATAGCAAAAATATCTGCAATATCTTGAATCAATGTAAGGCCATCCATACTGATATCGTCAATGCGACCAACAAATGGACTCACATAGGTTGCACCTGCACGAGCGGCTAATAAGGCTTGGTTTGCAGAGAATACTAAAGTCACATTCGTTTTAATGCCTTCTTTGTTCAAAGTAGCAACAGCTTTAAGGCCTTCTGGGGTCATAGGCACTTTAATAACCACATTGGAACCTAGTGTTACAAGGTCATGTGCTTCTGTTACCATGCCTTCAGCATCAGAGGAGATTACCTCTGCACTAACAGGACCTTCTACAAGATTTGCAATTTCAGAAATAACTTGTTTTAAATCGCGTTTGGCTTTCACGATAAGAGATGGGTTTGTCGTAACACCATCAATAAAACCGAAAGCATAAGCCTCTTTTATCTCATCAAATTCTGCTGTATCAATAAAGAATTTCATAGAATGCCCCCTCTTATTTCACAGGTGTAATGACTTCAACGCCACCCATGTAAGGTACTAAGACTTTTGGAATCACTACGGAGCCATCAGCTTGTTGGTAGTTTTCCAAGATAGCTGCTACCGTACGACCTACTGCAAGACCAGAGCCATTTAATGTATGAACGAGTTCTGGTTTACCTTTAGAGCCACGACGGAATTTAATATTAGCACGACGAGATTGGAAATCAGTCATATTGGAGCAAGAGGAAATTTCTCTATACTTGCCTTGTGCTGGCATCCACACCTCTACATCATACGTTTTAGCAGAACCGAAGCCCATATCACCGGTACAAAGAGTAATAACACGGAACGGTAATTCTAATAAACGTAATACCTCTTCAGCATTATCTGTCAATGTTTCTAATTCTTTGAAAGAATCTTCAGGTTTAGCTAATTTAACCATTTCAACTTTGTTGAATTGATGTTGGCGAATAAGACCTCGAGTATCACGACCTGCAGAGCCTGCTTCGGCGCGGAAACATGCGGTGAACGCAGTATAGTATTTAGGCAATTCTTCTTCGCTTAAAATTTCACCACCATGATAGTTAGTCAATGTAACCTCAGCGGTCGGAATTAAGAAGTATTCCGTATCCTCTACATGGTACATATCTTCCGCAAACTTTGGCAATTGGCCAGTACCAGTCAAAGTTTCACGAGTTACCATATATGGAGTCATCATTTCAGTATAGCCATGTTTGTCTACATGAAGATCTACCATGAAGTTGATAAGGGCGCGTTCCAAGCGAGCACCTAACCCCTTATACACAGTAAAGCGAGCTCCACTCATTTTACCTGCACGGTCAAAATCAAGGATATCAAGGCTTTCACCTAAATCCCAATGAGCCTGTATATCAAAATCAAATTGACGTGGTTCGCCCCATTTACGTTGCTCCACATTTTCATCTTCATCAGCACCTACAGGAACAGATACATCACACATATTCGGCAACATCAATGCCGCATCACGCAATTTTGTTTCCACTTCGCGAATACGGTTATCAAGCTCAGCAATCTCATCGCCTACTTTTTTCATTTCTCCGATTTTTTCATCAGCATTTTCTTTATTGCGTTTTAATTTGCTAATTTCTTCTGTTACGGAATTGCGAAGCGCTTTTAATTCTTCTACTTGACCGATCAATTGACGACGTTCATCATAAGCGGATACAAAGGTTTTCAGATCGCCTTTTGTATGACGATTATCTAAATTTTGTTGCACTAAATCAATATTTTCACGGACAAATTTTAAATCTAACATACTATAAACCTCATTTTCCAACTATGTTACGCACAATATATTCAATACGTTTAAGTATACCATATATTGGTGTATTTATCATTAAATTATGTGCTATATACTAGTCTTCACACTAATAATTTATATTATTCATCATCTTCTTCATCTAGCAAATAATCTTTTGCCATCCATTTACGCGTGCCTGTAAAAGAAATGGTTACCCATTTTTCCGTTGGGTTACCACCAATTTCTTGGTCAATTTCATTGCGAATAGCATCAATTTCAGCAATAGTTTGATAGGGAAAGCTTTTACGAACTAAAATATCAATTTCAATAATTCGAGTATTGCCGTATACTTGCACACTCGTCACATAATCTTTAAAATTATACTTTTCCATAAAGCGATCCATAATTTCTTGCACTTCATTATGCAATGAAGTTGGTGCCCACCCCAATATTTGTTTCATGGATGGCACAATAATACGAAATGCAGACGGTATCATCTGTACAGCTAAAATAATTAATACAATAGGGTCAATATAAGTAGCCCATCTAGCATATTCAGTACTTTCTAGCATAGTAGCCACAATGAAGCTAATCAAGATAGCCGCTTCTAACAAAGCATCGACATACCAACTTACATTATCAAATTTAATCAAGTTAGACTGTAAACTTTTATTAATACGACGTACATAAAGATAGTAAGCAGTATCTGCAATAGTAAAGAATATAGCATAGAAAATAGCTGGTCCGAAGTCTACGTGACGTCCACCAGACAAAAGATCTGTAATCCCACTAGATAAGGCATAAATTACTATGAGAAGAATAAAAAAGCCTTCCACGGCTAGCACCAGAGGTTCAAATTGCCAAAAACCGAATTGGAATCGCTTACTCGTTTCTCTGGCAACTAACTTGGCTGTCATAAGCATCATAATCTTAATAACCACATCAACGAAGGAAAATACCCCATCTAACAACACTGCGCTAGACCCTGTCACAATCCCCATTACAGTACCGCTCACCGCAACTAGCGCCATCAAAGCAACAGATTGCATTAGTAGCTTTTGTTCAATAGAGCGCCTTGCTCCTAATATATCCATTAAGACCCCCACTTTCTTAATTTGTACATTTTTTTATTATACACCAAGTGAATTGATGAGCAAAATTACTACTATTACGAGCATTAAAAAAATGCTATAAAAAGGATAAAACTCATATTAAAAGACTCTTCTCATACTCCAAGCACAAGCTATGAGACACAATAAAAAGCAGCTGGTTTGAATGATATACAAACCAGCTGCTTTAAATACATCGATATTCTTTTCTGTAAAATATAAACTTTATCCTTTTGGACTCGGAACTACGCGACCAGCCACATAGCGTTCAATGATATGACGATCATCCCCTACGTATAACCACCGCTCTAATCGTTCTTCCAAAGAACGTTCATTTGGATCGAATAATGAAGTATCATCAATGATAAGAGCATCTAATTCACAACCATCTTCAAAGCTTCCAACGTGACCAAAGAATTGTCCCCCTCCCTTTGTAGCCATATAGAAGGCTTCACTCAAGGTAAGAGGTGCATAATTTTGATCTACTTCAGCCCATTTCATTTTCGATAGTCCAATGGCTTCGGTAAGAACCTTTGCCATCGACACAATATGTCCACCAGAAATGTCGGAACCTAAACCAATTGGTATATTCCGTTCAAACAACTTACGAATCGGTGCAATTCCGCTAGAGAGATTTACATTTGAATATGGACAATGAGATACCATAGTCTGCGTATCGGCCATGCGGTCCATTTCTACATCACTCAAATGAATGCAATGAGCCATTACAGTTGGCACAGTGCCCATCAAATGATGTTCATAGTACACATCTGTATAGTTTGACGACTCAGGATGCAATGATGCGACCCAATCAATTTCGCCGTGATTTTCCGACAAATGAGATTGAACAGGAACATTGTATTCTTTCGCTAATTTAGCAAGTCCTGTCATGAGTTCACTCGTACAAGATGGTACAAAGCGAGGTGTAATGATAGGCTTAACCAAAGGACCAAACTGAGCTGCCCCATCTAACCAAGCCTTTGTATCGAGCAAAGACTGTTTCGTTTCCTCTATAAGAAATTCTGGGCTGTTTCGGTCCATATTTACCTTGCCTACATAGGCTGACAATCCTGCTTTTTGTAAAAGCTCCATCAACACTAATGTGCTGTCTTTATGGATTGTGCCAAACAAAATACTTCTCGTCGTACCATTGCGCCATAAATCGTGAACAAAGGCACCATATACCAGGCGAGCATAATCTGGATCACTAAACTTTGCCTCTTCAGGAAATGTATAAGTTTCAAGCCATGGTAAAAGTTCCTTATCCATGCCAAGGCCACGATTACAATATTGTGGTGCATGTGCATGGGTATCAACAAAGCCAGGAATGATGAGATTATCTCCGTAATCAACAACATCATATTCTGCATAAACTGTAGGAATACTTTCACCACAATGAACAACCACCCCGTCTACAGCAATAATATAACCCTGTTGAATGGATACAAATGCCGATGGATCAGGTGTATATAAGATATTTCCTTTTAAAATAAGTGTCGAATTCATATAACCTCCTCGCGTAATCAGAACTCTAAAGTATTGCGCCCATATAATACGCTAGATTTTTCTTTAATAGACTATGCTATATGATTCATAGTATATGCTATTTAAATAGCAAAGTGAATAATGAACGCCACAGTCATGATGTACATAATAGTATGAATTTCGTGACGACGACCTGTAGCTAATTTAATTAATGTATAAGAAACAAATCCAAAGGATAAACCTTGAGCAATACTAAATGTTAATGGCATAAGAAGAATTGTTAAAAAAGCTGGCAACGCTTCTGTGAAATCAGTAAAATCAATATGCGTTACTTCACTCATCATAAATACGCCAATAGTAATCAGTACAGGCGCGGTCGCTTGTACTGGTACCAATAAGAACAATGGTGCAAAAAACAAGGATACCAAGTATAAAAGACCAGTTACTACTGCCGTAAGACCTGTACGACCACCGTCGGCAACGGCTGCCGCACTTTCAATATAAGAAGTAACTGTAGAAGTACCTACAACAGCACCTGCTGCGGCACCAATAGACGTACATAGCAACGCTTTGTTCAAACCTTCGAACTTACCATTTTTATCTACCAAGTTAGCTTTTCTCGTTACACCAATTAATGTACCGATATTATCAAACATATCTACAATGGTAATAGAGAAAATAATAGAAAAGATACCATATTTAATAGCACCCATTACATCTAGTTGAGCGAATGTATCAACCGGAACCGGTGGTATCAAGTTAAAGATATCCGCGCTTGTAGCAGGCATCTTAGTTAAACCTAACCCCATTGCTGCAATTGTAGTGAACACCATGCCAATGAGCAAACCGCCTTTAACTTGTTTTGCTAGCAAAATACTAGTAATAAATAAGCCTAACAAAGTTAATAATACTGCTGGATCTTGCATATTACCTAACGTTACAAAGGTAGCATTATTAGGGACGATAATGTGAGCATTTTTAAAGCCAATGAAGGCAACGAATAGACCAATACCTACACCAATAGAGGTTTTCAGTACTTGTGGAATACCATCTACAATTTTATTAAGAACTTTGGTAACTGTTAAAATAACAAATAATGTACCGGAAATAAAAACGGCACCGAGTGCAGTTTGCCAACTAAGGCCCATAGCACCACAAATGGTATACGAAAAAAACGCACTAAGGCCAAGACCAGGGGCTACAATAACGGGGACATTGGCTACTAAACCAATAAGCATAGTTGCAAACGCAGTTGTTAAAATTACAGCCGCTACGGCACTAGCATGAGGCATTCCTGATACAGATAGTAAATTTGGTATTACTGCCAGTATATACACGGATGCAATAAACATGGTAATACCTGCAAAGAACTCAGTTTTTACTGATGTTCCATGTTTGGTCAACTTGAAAAATCGATTAAGAAAACCATTAGCTTGATTAGCTCTTTCATACTCCATTGAACTCATCGCACTTACCTCCTAAACTTTTAGATATATAAATTTAGATAAACAAAAAACGACTACAAGAGCATCATAAATAAGCTCTTGTAGTCGTAAATCTCGGTTCACGCTAGAGAGCCTTGACCCATCACGTCAAGGTTATACAAGGAATGTCATGTTACTATAAAATTTAATATCATTATCTTATTTATAGGTATTAAAACTAAATAAGCATCAATCAATGATTTTTTGTCATTTATATTATGTATTTAACACATTTCACAAGCTTAGTATAAAATCATTTTTATACGCTGTCAATAATTATTAATAAAAAAAAGGCTCCCTACTCAAAGAATAGGGAGCTTTTTGGTTTTAGATTATTCAACTGCTTCTTCAGCTTCAATATGCTTAGGGGCTTCTGGTTTCATCAACGGGAACAATAATACATCGCGAATGGATGCAGAATCTGTTAAGAACATAACAAGACGGTCGATACCAACACCAAGACCAGCTGTTGGAGGCAAGCCGTACTCAAGAGCTGTAACGAAGTCCTCATCCATACGATGAGCTTCATCGTCGCCCGCTTCACGTTCTTTTAATTGATCCAAGAAACGTTGTTTTTGATCGATTGGATCATTTAACTCGGAGAAGCCATTTGCCAATTCACGACCATAGATGAAGGCTTCAAAACGTTCTGTAGCCAATGGATTTTCACGACTTGCTTTAGCAAGTGGAGAAATCTCTTTCGGATGACCATATACGATAGTTGGCTGAATCAAGTTTTCTTCTACATAATCTTCAAAGCAAAGATTTAAGATTTTACCAATACCATCATTTTCTGTGTATTCTACATTTAAGCGATCAGCAATAGCACGAGCTTCTTCTACAGTTGTGACTGCATCAAAATCTTCACCAGTGTATTTTTTTACACCTTCAGCCATTGTGATACGATTCCAAGGAGGAGTCAAATTAATTTCTGTACCTTGGTATGTAATTTCTTGCGTGCCAAGTACTTCTTGAGCACAGTAGGACACAAGATTTTCTGTTAAGCGAATGGCATCCTCTACATCGCCATAAGCTTGATAGGATTCAATAGTAGTAAATTCTGGATTATGACGATTATCGATACCTTCGTTACGGAAGCAACGATTCATTTCGAACACGCGGTCCATACCACCAACGATTAAACGTTTTAGGTACAATTCTGGTGCAATACGCATATAAATATCTATATCAAGCGCATTATGGTGAGTGATGAATGGACGTGCAGCAGCACCACCAGGGATAGCATGCATCATCGGTGTTTCCACTTCCATAAAGCCATCACGCATCATGTATTCACGAATTTTAGCAACGATTTGAGAGCGTTTTACAAATGTATCACGTACTTCAGGATTTACAATTAAATCAACATAACGTTGACGGTAACGAAGTTCTGTATCCTTTAATCCATGCCATTTTTCTGGTAATGGACGTAAAGACTTAGATAACAATGTTAATTTGTTAACTTTAATGGTAACTTCACCAGTATGAGTTTTAAATACGTGACCTTCTACGCCGATGATATCACCTATATCAAGCATTTTAACGTATTTATAAGCCTCTTCGCCCAAAACATCTTTACGGAAGTATACTTGAATATCACCAGATTTATCACGAATATTCGCAAATGCCGTTTTACCATGGGAACGGATTGTCATCAAACGACCTGCAATAACTACAGGCTGACCATCATATTTCAAGAAGAAGTCTTCTTTAATATCTTTTGCGTAATCTTTTACGACAAAACGTTGACCAAATGGGTAAATACCATCAGCTTCATATTCGGCTAATTTATCGCGGCGAATTTGCATTTGCTCATTCAGCTCTTCTTGTATATTTTTAATTTCTTCACTCATGTTATCGCCTCTTTGTCGGTAATTGTAAATTATTGGATTGCTAGCACTTTGAATGTTACAGGACCATCTGGTGTGGAAACCTCTACTTCATCACCCTTACGTTTACCCAAAATAGCTTTACCTACAGGAGATTCATTAGAGATACGATTGTTAAATGGATCCGCTTCAGAGGAACCAACGATAACATATTCCAATTCATCGTTGTACATAGTGTCAAGTACAGTAACTTTACTACCTACAGATACAACGTCACCTTTAACAGATTCATCGATGATCTTCGCAGTGTTAATTTTATTCTCTAACTCTACAATATGACCTTCAATAAAAGCTTGTTCATTTTTTGCATCATCATATTCAGAGTTTTCACTGATATCGCCATATTCAATAGCAGTTTTAATACGTTCAGATACTTCAATACGGCGTACAGATTTATAGTACGCTAATTCTTCTTCTAACTTCTTTAAACCTTCGGCGGTAAGTAATGTTTCTTTTACGTCTGCCATGGGTACCCCACTCTTTCTACATATAAATAATAAGAAAAAGTGTCATAGTAAGATGACACCTTATCTTTTGTTTCTAAATTATCTCAACCATTATATAAAAATACTATTCATTTGTCAATCTGACTAACCTTCGGACAATATTTTACGATACGATTCTAGCTCATTGTGAAAGCTCGTTACAGTATGAATTGTATTCACGCGATTGCGCCAATATGCAGATTCTGGTAATCCCTTCATATACCACCCCGCATGAGTTCGTATCTCCTTAACGGCCATACCTTCACCCTTGTATTGGCATAACAAGTCAAAATGCTTTAATAACATATCTAGGCGCTCTATATCGGTCGGTCCTGGTAACACTTCACCAGTAGCTAAATAGTGGTGAATGCGACCAAATATCCAAGGGTTTCCTTGTGCCCCACGACCTACCATTACGGCGTCACAGCCTGTTTCATCAAGCATTTGCTTAGCATCTTCAGGCTCCACAATATCACCATTGCCAAGTACAGGTATAGATACAGCTTCTTTCACCGCCTTAATATAAGACCAATCCGCATGCCCACTATACATTTGCTCCTTTGTGCGACCATGTACGGCAATAGCAGCTACACCTGTAGACTCAATGCGCTTTGCAAAATCCACTACATTAATAGAGTCACTATCCCAACCGATGCGCATTTTTACAGTAACAGGTACATCGACAGCCTCAACAGCTGATTCTGCAACACGCGCCGCTAGATCAGGATTTTTCATAAGTGCTGAACCATCGCCAGAGGTAACTACCTTTTTTACAGGACAGCCCATGTTTATATCTACAATATCGGCGCCCGCATTGGCCACAACCTTAGCCCCCAAAGCGATTGCTTCTGAATCAGAGCCAAAAATTTGCATAGATACAGGACGTTCTACATCTTCAATGCGCAATAATTCATGAGTACGCTCATTCTTATATTTAATGCCCATAGCACTGACCATTTCGGTACACACCAAGGCTGCACCATGTTCTTTGGCCAATAGTCGATACGCAATATCGCTAACCCCTGCCATAGGCGCTAATATGGCTTGACCATCAATTTTGACAGCCCCAATTTGCCACAGTTTATTATTCATATAATTCTATTTCCCTTAATAAAAAAGGTACAGCATAAGCTGTACCCGAATGTACACTACTTCGTTACATATACGTAACTATATTATAGTAGCATTATTTATTTCTTTCGTAAATAAGGCGTAAGCCTTCTAATGTAAGCATTGGTTCTACATGGTCAATGCAGTCTGTAGCACTGCTAATAAGCTGTGCCAAACCACCTGTAGCCACTACAGTTACATGATCTCCCATTTCCGCTTTCATACGAGACACGAGTCCCTCTACTTGACCTACATACCCGTAGAACATACCAGATTGCATAGAAGACACTGTATTTCGGCAAATGACTTGTCCTGGGTCTCTCACATCGATACGAGGTAATTTGGCTGCCCGTTGGAATAAAGCTTCTGCAGAAATTGTTACCCCTGGAGTAATAACTCCGCCCACATAATCGCCATTACCTTGTACCGCACAATAAGTAGTAGCGGTACCAAAATCGATGATAATTAAATCACCTTTATAAAGTTCATGTGCCGCTACGGCATTTACGATACGATCAGCCCCTACTTCACGAGGATTATCATACTTAATAGCGATTCCAGTTTTAGTGCCTGGACCTACAATAAGAGGATTTACATTAAAGTAGCGCAAACACACGCGCTCTAATGTAGGCATCAATGGTGGTACAACTGAGGAAATAATGATAGCATTAATATCTTTTACATCAACCTTACGATCGTGGAAGAATAAGTTCATCATCAGCATGCCATATTCATCGGTGGTACGGACCCGATCTGTGGAAATACGCCAGTGCCCCACAAGTTCTGTCTTGTCGTATACACCGAGAACAATATTGGTGTTTCCCACATCAATTACTAATAACATTAATGCCTCCTATTTACGCGGACGAATTGATACGTCCCCTGCCACAATACGTTTAATTGTCCCATCCGGGATTCTTACTAATAAATTACCATCTTCATCAATATCTGTAGCTACCCCTTCATAGGTATTGCCAGGAGCACGCACTTCAATTTCTTCACCGAGAGTAACAGATAATTGACGCCATTCATTAAGGGTTTCGTCAAAACCACTATCGAGCACTTCATAGTATTGATGTTCTAATTCTTCTAATATAAGTCTAAATGCTTCTGTGCGCTCAATATCAATATCTTCCATCGCAAGAGATGTCGCAATTAATTTTAACTCTTCTGGTAGTTCTTCTTGTTTTGTTTTTACGTTGACCCCAATACCCATTACAATATGAGAAATTTCTTCCATAGAACCAGACATTTCTGTCAAAATACCTACCAGCTTACGACCATTCACAAGGATATCATTAGGCCACTTTATCCCCGCATCAGTTAGCCCCATCTTATGAAAGGCCTTTGTCAAAGCTACGGCGGCCATCAAAGTACACTTAGGAGCCTCTACAGGTGGAAAATCAGGACGCAAAATCAAGCTAAACCACAAGCCCTTGCCAAATGGAGAATACCAACCACGAGATAAGCGCCCACGACCAGCAGCCTGTTCCTCGGTAACCACAACCGTACCTTCTTCTGCACCTTGTTGAGCTAAACGACGAGCTTCTAGGTTTGTGGACTCCGTGGTATCCATATAGACATACCGTTTACCAAATATATCTGTTTTTAGAATTTGCTTCATTGCCAAGGGGCTCAATAAATCAGGTTCTTCCAATAATCGATACCCTCTCTTGGTATAAGATTCAATTTTGTAGCCTTTTTGACGTAACGCCTTGATATGTTTCCAAATAGCTGTGCGCGAAACATGGCAGGCTTCGGACATATCTTGTCCCGATACGAAACTACCTTGGTTTTGTCTCAAGAATTCTAGCACTTCATCACGCATAGTTTAGAGCCCCTTTCTTTGTCAACCTAGGTTTACAATTCGATTGTACAAGTGTCCCCTTCAAAATGCAAGGATTATTTAAAATAATTAATGGTATAATGTATATAGTATAAAGGTATATATATAAGAATAGATAACAATAATTCTGCCTATTATCCTCTGGAGAGATATATGAAACAGTTTACATTAGAAGAAAAAAATCAAGTATTAGAGAACCCTTTTATCCATATTCATCGAAAACTAGATGTACTCCTCAACATAGGGAAGTTACTAATGGAATGTGGGGCAAATACAAATCGAATCATTGAGGAAATGCTAAAAGCCGCAACATTTATGGGAATACCTCACAATTACTTAAATATCCATATCTCTTATACCACTATTATGGTCAATCTATTACACAAAGAACGATCCATAACTGTATTTAGAAAAACACCAGTTCACATTCCGAATATGGCTATGATTAACGCCGTATCAAAACTCACATGGCGCGCCTTTGAGCGACATTACTCACTAACAACCTATGAACGACTAATTGCCAAACTAGATACAACTATACCGACGTATCCAAACTGGATAAAAGGACTAGCTTGTGCACTAGGATCGGCAGGTCTTTCATACCTTTACAGTGGCGATATTATCGCATTCATTGTTACTATCATATGTTCTAGTATTGGTTATTTTACGCGCACCCTATCAGGTAGATTAGGGCTTAATGAATATGTAGGAATCGCATTAGGCGGATTTGCTGCCATGATATCGGCTTATGCTTTTTATAGTCATGTAAATAATGAATCCTTACTATATGTACTCGTTTGCTGCACCTTATTCATGATTCCTGGGGTACCATTGATCAATTGTGTCATCGATATCATTAATAATCATATTTTATCGGGTATGACACGCGCTATTAGAACGCTACTCATCGTGGGTAGCATGACTTTAGGTATGGCCATGGCACTCTATTTTAGCCCTGCACCGGCATTTAATTTCGTTGATATTAAACCTCATGTTATTTCCATAGAGCAAGTTATCGGTTCTTTTACAGCTGCAGCCGCTTTTGCGGTACTTTTTAATGCTCCTGTCAGACTATTAGTATCCATTGGTATTGGTGGGGTACTATGTGTATGTATTCGCAATATACTATCCGTAGAATTAGGATTTTCTACACCAGGTGCTACCTTTATTGGTGCTGCCATAATGAGTATTATTTTTGTAAAAGTTTCAACTTGGCTAAAAACATCTAGCACTATCATTATCGTACCATCTGCCATCGCATTAATGCCCGGTATACTGTACTACCGATTTCTCTTCGATATGTTACATATCAATGCATTAAATGATGCTAGTCTAATCCTTATGATACAAAATGGTGTAACTGGCACATTTACAACTATAGCTATAGCAATCGGTGTAGCTATACCAAATGTTTTGGCACAAAAATATTTGCAAAAACTAAAAGAACAGCGCATGACAGAGCTTCTTGCCACACGTCATATAAACGATGGACAGTAAAAAAGAGCTAGCCCTCAAAAAGGCTAGCTCTTTTTCATTTGAACAATATCCATTATTTAATATCATTAGATGATATTTCACTAAAATCTGCTACAGTACTAGTTGTTTCTTTAGCATCAACACCTTCTGATACTATGCTACCGTCTGCTTCAGAAGTTACTTTAGGCTCCTCAGCTTCAGGTTCTTTTGTTGTACCATATTTGTAAAGATTATCTACCGCTTTCGCATCGATAGTTTCTTCTTCTAACAAAGCATTTGCCATGTCATGTAAGAATTTTTCGTTCTCGCTAAGAAGTTTTGTTACATCTTTGTAAGCTTCTTCAACGATACGATGAATTTCAGAGTCGATTTTCGCAGCGATTTCTTCACTATAGTTGCGCTCATGGCCTAGGTTTTTCCCCAAGAAAATTTGTTCTTGTTGTTCACCGAACACGATAGGGCCAAGCTCATCACTCATCCCCCAACGAGTTACCATAGCACGAGCAGTATTAGTTACACTTTGAAGGTCTCCAGAAGCACCTGTACTGATTTCATCTAAAATCAAGGCTTCTGCAATTCGACCACCAAGAGCCACCCGAATATCTGCTAATAATTGAGATTTTGTTTTGTAGTTTTGTTCTTCCGTTGGAAGCATCATAGTGTAGCCACCAGCTGCACCACGAGGAATAATTGTTACCTTATGAACAGGATCTGCATGAGGCAATAGATGTGCCACAATAGCATGACCAGATTCATGGTACGCTGTTAACTTGCGATCTTTGTCGCTCACAATGTGACTACGGCGCTCAGGACCCATGCTAACCTTTTCACTGGCTTCTTCAACTTCAGCCATAGTAATTACTTTTTTGTTAAGACGAGCTGCCAAAAGAGCTGCTTCGTTTAACAAGTTATTCAAGTCAGCACCAGTAAAGCCTGGAGTTTTCTTAGCAATCGTTTTCAAATCTACGTCATCAGCTAAAGGCTTATTACGAGCATGAACTTTCAAGATTGCTTCACGACCGCGTAAGTCTGGACGACCTACGATAACTTGACGGTCAAAACGCCCTGGACGTAAAAGTGCAGGATCTAGAATATCTGGGCGGTTTGTTGCAGCGATAGTAATAATACCTTCGTTAGCACCGAAACCATCCATTTCAACGAGCAATTGGTTTAATGTTTGTTCACGTTCATCGTGACCGCCACCAAGACCGGCGCCACGTTGACGACCAACCGCATCGATTTCATCGATAAAGATGATACAAGGAGCGTTCTTTTTCGCTTGTGTGAAAAGATCACGCACACGAGAAGCACCAACACCAACAAACATTTCTACAAAGTCAGAACCAGAAATCGTAAAGAATGGTACACCTGCTTCACCAGCAACGGCTTTAGCAAGTAATGTTTTACCTGTACCTGGAGGTCCTGCTAATAATACACCTTTCGGAATTTTGGCCCCGATAGTTGTGAACTTGCCTGGATCCTTCAAGAATTCTACTACTTCTTCTAATTCTTGTTTTGCTTCTTCAGCGCCAGCTACATCTTTAAAGCTAACCTTTACATTACCTTCACCCATCAATTTAGCACGGCTTTTACCAAAGTTCATCACGCGGCCCCCGCCACCTTGCGTTTGTTGCATGATGAAGAAGAACAATACTACCAAAATGATAATTGGAATAGCAGAACCTAACAAGCTCATCCACCAAGCTGGTTGCTCAGGTGGAGCTGCAGTAATTTCTACACCATTATCTTGTAAAGTTTTGATTAACGTTTCATCAGTTGGCGCATAAGAATTGAATTCTGTTCCATTTTTTAGTTTACCTTTAATACCATGATCATTGGTAATCGTTACGGACTCAACCTTTTTCTGTTGTACTTGTTGAATAAATCCTGTATAACTGAGTTCAGATTTATTCGCACTTTGACCAGAGAAAGCGTCAATGGCGATAACGAAAGCGGCAATGATAAGTAAATAAAGGACGATATTTTTAGTAAATCGACCCAAAATATTACCCCTTTCAATAATAGTTTAGTTGTATAAACGAATTGAGTACATCTCGTTGAGAGATGCACTCATATATTATATCATATTTTTAACTTTGATACATTTCTTCCTTTAAAATACCTATATAAGGTAAGTGCCGATATTTTTCTGCATAGTCTAAACCATAGCCAATAACAAAATAATCAGGAATGACAAAGCCTACATAGTCTACTTCTACAGCCATTTTACGGCGTTCAGGCTTATTCAACAACGCTGCAAGACGAACGCTTTTAGCTCCACGAGCATGTAAATTTTCTAGCAAGTAATGTAATGTCGTGCCAGTATCTACAATATCTTCTACAACGAGTACATGCTTCCCCTCTACAGAGCGGTCCAAATCTTTTAAAATTCGCACTACCCCTGTACTAGTTGTACCGCTGCCATAGCTAGAGCAAGAAATAAAATCGAAACTCACATCCACATTCTCGTCGATAGAGCGAGCTAAATCTGTAAAGAAAACGATAGCACCTTTCAATACCCCTACAAGAACTACGGATTCCCCTTTATAGTCAGCACTGATTTGACGACCTAATTCAGCCACTCGTGCCTTTAATTGTTCCTCTGTATATAAAATATCTTTTGCATCTTGATGCATCTATATGACCTCCGCGATTCATATTAATGTTTGCAATATACCTTTATTGTATCACATTGAGCACTTACTTTTATACTTTTTATATTGAAAGTTTTCTCTTCCCCAGTGTTAACAATGTCGAGTAATTGCTCTTGATGAGCAGTAGTAAGCTTGATTTCAGGATCAAGGATGCTCACCAGTCTTTGCCACAATCGACGTTGTATAGCCAACGGCTCCTTACGTAACCCCCTACGAGATATAGACGCGCCCTCTTCAGAAATCGTTACTAACTCATTAAATGCCGTATCCGTTAACTGGGAGATAAGTATTACGTCTTCACGTACAGAATTCCCTAGTCTTACAATGGCATTAACAACGTTAGGATTAATAGTTTCTAACTCAGGTATAATGCGATGACGAATTCTATTTCTTTGATATCGCACATCCTCATTTGTCCTATCTACACAGTAAGAAATATCTTTTTCTTTCAAATATAAAAGTAGTTCTTCTTTTGTGATATCTAACAGAGGTCTTACTACTGGAATACTATAATCATTACTAACAACGGCCATGCCTGTCAAACCATTAAGTCCAGTCCCTCTAATGAGATGAGCTAAGATTGACTCGGCTTGGTCATCTTTATGATGAGCTACTGCAATATAGTCATACCTCTCAGACTGTGCTATGTCGGTCAGCCATTGATATCGAACTTGGCGACCTATAGTTTCCTCTGATAGTTTTTGCTCTTCACTCAATTTAGGCACATCAACGGTAGCCGTATAAAATGGCAGCCCTAGTATTTCCACTTGGTTTCGTAACCATAGAACCTCATCCTTGCTTTCAGAACGAATACAATGATCTACAATAGCAACTCCAAGCTCATACGCCGTGTGACGATGTGTGGCAATATCTTGCAATAAATGCAATAAAGCCATCGAATCAGGACCACCAGAACAAGCTACCAAGATACGACTATTCTCAGGAAATATATCATGTAATTTTAAAGTGTGATTAACGGTTCGAATGAGTGCTTTCACATTCACGGGCCATCGCCTCCATACCATCTTGATCGCTCACAAATACATGAGGGACCTCATAGGAATCCATAAAGGACGTTAAAATCTCCGCACCAGCAACGATGATGTCGGCACGACCTGCCGGTAAACCTTTCACTTGTAATCTCTCATCACGACTCATATAGCGCAGTTTCATAATGATACCTTCTACAGTTTCACGGCTCAATTTATGACCTTGCACCTTTGTACCATCATAGTGGTCTAAGCCTAAATCAATAGCAGCCAAAGTTGTTAGGGTGCCACCAATACCGATAAATTCACCAAATTCACCTTCAATCATCATCGGATCCCAAAGGAAACGGGTTTCCTCCCACACTCGTTGAGGCCCTTCATCAGATATAGATTGAAGGCGTACTGCTCCCACAGGATAAGAACGACTCCAGTACACTCCATTTTTGTTACCTAATGCAAGCTCTGTACTACCTCCACCAATATCGATGGTCGTGTAATGACGTCCATCATCTAATTGATTTCCTAAAGCGCCATAAAAGCCATAAATAGCCTCTTCATCACCAGATAAAATCCGCCATTCCATAGGACAATACTCACTAATACGTTCCATAAATGCAAGTCCATTAGCCGCTTCACGAACAGCACTCGTAGCAAAACCAAAGTAATAGTCAGCACCGTATTCATTTGCTATTTTTTTTATATCCGTAAAGGCCTGATAGGATGCTTCCATGGATTCAGCTCGCAAGGTACCATCTGTATTTCGTTGACCTAAACGGGTAGTCCACAACTGCTTAGGCTCATAACGCCACTCGTTATTCTCATAGGTAGCCAATAATAAACGTACTGAATTAGAGCCAATATCGATAATTGCTAACTTCATAATCGCTCCTTACATATACATAGCATTCTCCTAATACTATTATAGCGTTAATACTCTATACATAAGTAAAGAGATGGCGGAATGCCATCTCTCACTATTAATCTCGACGACCGCCTCGGCCTCCGCGTTTTCCTTCGGTATTGCGTTTTAAATCGTGTAATCGTTCATTACTATCGCGCAAGAATGATTTCATCTTCGCTTCGAAAGACTCTATACTTTGTTTCGATTGAACACGATGAGGACGTTTTTTTTCGTCCATACCCTCTTTAGGTTGTGTTTGACGAATGGAAAGGCCAATTTTATTACCATCAATGGATAAAACCTTAACCTTTACCGGATCCTCAACCTTTAAAAGGGTATTAATATCTTCGACATACCCATGAGCTACTTCAGAAATATGAACTAACCCCGTTTGTTTTTCTCCTAAATCAACAAATACGCCGAATTTTGTAATACCTGATACGGTACCATCAATAATGTTACCAACTTCGATTGCCATGCAACCTCCTAATTAATGCGGAAACCTTAAACTACAAACTAATGCGAAGCAAAAAATAATAAAGTATAACCTATTTTACATATGGTACTTCACCAGGTTTTACCAATCCTAGCTCCTCACGAGCAACCCCTTCTATGGTCCTTGGATCTTGTAACCTGGCCTTTTCCTGTTCTAACTCTTCATTTCGCTGCTGTAACTCTTGCAATTGTTGCTCTATATGTTGTTTTTCTTGATATACAGCCACCAAGCGATAAGCCTGCCCTAACAGTAACAGCACCATAATCCCTATGCCAATTCGCTTAATCCACATGAGGATAATACGCTGATCCTGTGCTTTGCGATTAGGACGAACCCGTTTGCGCGGCCTTTTTGGGCGTTGTACTTCCATAATGTCCTGAGTCATAATGTCCCCCAAATATTCATCATCTGTATACTGTCATTTTTAGATTATACCATATAACAGAGCTTGGGACTAAAGAAAATTACAGATATGTCTCATTAAGAACAATAACATAAATCCGTATAAATTTAAAACTCCATACGCAATTTTAGCTTTTTATACACGAAAGTAAACATCCACTTACATAGACTCAGCCTTTACAACATGTTCACGAATGACAGCACAAGAAGTTTTAAATAAGGCTAGCTCTTCATTGGTTAGTTGCAGTTCAAAAACATCTTCGATACCATCTTTACCAATAACAGCAGGAGTAGATGCAAATATTCCTTCTTCTCCATATTGTCCATCTAAATAACAGGAGCAAGGCAATACCTTCTTTTCGTCATGAAATACAGCGCGGATTAATTCTGTGGTAGCACTAGCAATCCCAAATTCCGTAGATCCCTTACCTGCTAGTACATGATAGCCACCAATTTTAACATCATCTAGTGTTTTTGCATGGTTAAGTTCAGGAAATCTATGGGGTAGCTCTCGATGTAATTCTAAAAGTGGTTTCCCTTGTACACAAATATGGGACCATGGCACCATAGCACTACCTCCATGTTCACCTAAGCAGTAGGCTGTAATAGAGCGATTACTAATAGTAAAGATATGCGCTAATTCTTTTTGCAATCTAGCTGAGTCTAGAGCTGTTCCCGTTGAAATGATGCATTTAGGATTCCACTCAAGATGTTTACATAAATAGGTAGCTACCACATCAGCGGGATTAGAAATCGAAATGATAAAGCCTTTGAAGCAAGATTGCTTGATACGTGGAATAACATCTTTAAGTACAGCTACGGTTTCACCAAGACTCTCGAGACGATCTTGATACAAATTTGGCAAAGGTCCCGCACTAAAAACGAGAATATCACAATCTCCACATTCTTCAATAGGACCTGATGTAGCAGTTACTTGATGTGGAATATAGCTAACGGCATCATTAATATCCATAGCTTGCGCTTGAGCTTTTTTCTCGTCAATATCCATCATATATAATTCATCAACCTCACCTTGTAAGGCTAAAGAAAATGCTACATGAGAGCCTACATGTCCTGTACCAATAATACCTACCTTGCGCAACTTCATAAGAGCCTCCATACCTTAGCATAAAACGATAACATATCCTCAAATGCCAATTATTTAAATCACGTATATCCGTATATGATTTACCTTAATAGAATCATAACTCATTTAAATTCATCTCATCCAAATTGAGTGGGAACAAATCTTTTCCTTCCATCGCTTGAGGAGATTTTTCTAAATATTGTTTACGCATGGACCATAAGATATCCAAATCTTTAGGATCTAATTTGGATAAAGCATATATCATAGTAAAATCAGAACCATAATGTCCACGTAAACTATCAGGCCCCCCCTTAGAGCCTTCACCACTAATGCGATTATTAAAAAAAACTTGGATACGACGATTATCTAAATCTATAATAATAAAACCTGAACCATCATACACATATAATGTATGATTAACACGTTTTAATGCACGTACTGTATTCGTAATAAAATACTGGTCCTTCAAATCGATGAGAGACGACTCATAACCAGAATGGTAAAAATCACCATAATAATGAGCCCCTCCATCGGTAGAGTCCAACAAACTTTTAAATTCGTCTTGCTCATCATTACTAAAATCAGACAATGCTTTTACCGTTGTTATATTCCGTAAACCTCGTTGATAATCATCCGATTTAGGAGGTTCTATATGTTGCCCTCTAAAGGTTATGGGCATCAAGCGAAGTGTATTATCAGATAAATTATAAATCCCTAGGCCTTCATAACCTAAGAAGTACACTTGTGAGCCACTGGTCTTCATCGCTAATATTCGTTTTGAAATAATGGCATCACTAGAATTAACTAGTGTATGCGCTTCCAGATCAATACGTACTGTTTTGCTATCATCATTATTTGCCCCTACTGCAAGCCAGTAGGATATCCCCATTATAATTAGCGCCAGTACATATAAACCAATACGTTTTATATTCATTTACACTCTCCATGAATCCCCAGTCATAAAACGTAAGAGCACACGTACAGCATGTATCGTGTTTACAAAGAAGCTAACCTTAGCCTATATACGATTTCATCTTATACGCTCAATTGAGCTAATCGGTCAGCAACCTTAATCCCTTTATATGTGAAAGTTGGTAGCAGCTGATATAGCGGTTCTAGCACAAAAGTACGCTCCCAAAAATGAGGATGCGGTACCACAAGACTTTCATCACATAAAGAAATCAACATCCCCTCTGTGTCATATACCAAAATGATATCTAAATCTAGTGTACGAGGCCCCCAATGAATCAATCGTTTTCGTCCGGCCTCCTGCTCTAATTGATGAATAAGGCTGAGCATTTGATGAGGCTCTAGCGTACTTTCACAAGACCACATACCATTAACAAAAGTATCTTGTTCCGTATATCCCCACGGCTTAGTTTCAATAAGAGCAGAAGCGACTAACTTAGAAACTCCCTCATGTTGTTGCAAGGATTGAAAAGCAGAGTTAATATAGCCCCTCTTGTCCCCCATATTCGAGCCTACACTGATGTAATAGGTATACATCAAATTTGTCCCCTTGTGGTTACTACTTCAACAAAATCTAAAATACCTGAAATCGGTACAGATGGTTTACGCACAGTTACAGACAACCCAACAATACCTTGATAATGTTGGTACAAAGAATCAGCGATAAGCGCCCCCAAGCGCTCTAGAAGATTATGCTTCTCACCCGTCATGATAGACTCTACAATCTCGTATACCTCTACATAATTGATGGAATCCTCTAATTGATCACTTTGACCAGCCTTTGTTAGATCAGTTATTATTTCTACGTCTACAAAAAATCGTTGGCCTTGCTCTTGTTCGGATGCCAAGTTGCCATGGTAGCCATAGAACGCTATATTTTTTAAAACGATTTTATCCATTATTCACCTCGTAATAGGCCATCCGCTACAGCTAAGGCGCGTTTATGCATGTTCACATTGTGAACACGAACCATGTCGATGCCTTGGAATACGCCTGTAATACAAGCAGCAACGGTACCTTCATCGCGTTCTTCCGGTGGTAATCCACCTAACATAGATCCGATGAAACGCTTGCGGCTCGGAGCAAGCAAAACAGGATATTCATGAGCTGTTAGCTCACCTAAACGCTGCATAACTTCAATATTTTGCTCTTCGGTTTTTCCAAAACCAATACCTGGATCAAGCCAGATTTGTTGAGGAGTTATTCCCTCCTTTAAGGCTTTATCGATAGCACAGAAGAAGAATGCTTTCATATCTTCAATGATATCACCATAATTTGTATCATTGCTGTTATGCATGATAATAACAGGTACATTATATTTAGCCGCTACCGCTGCCATATCAGGATCATAATGTAATCCCCATACATCATTTAAAATATGTGCCCCTTTAGAGAAAGCATATTCTGCAGTTTTAGCATGATATGTGTCAATAGATACAGGAACTGTAGAGGCCTGTAAGACAGGCTCTATTAATAGAGACAAGCGTTCTATTTCCTCGTCTGCGGTCAAAGGTGTAGAACCTGGGCGTGTAGATTCAACGCCTAAATCGATAATATCTGCACCATCTTCAATCATTTGCTTTACATGCGCTGCTGCTGTTTCTGGTGTGTTGAATTGACCTCCATCAGAGAAGGAGTCAGGTGTACCATTCAGTATGCCCATAATAAGGGTTCGATCGCACAAAGATAAACTTTTGCCATCATTCCATGTATAATTTCTACGTTTAAACATTTACCTGTCCTCCGCCTAACATTGCCAACGCTTCATCTCTTAATGTGCCCTTTTCGGCTAATACGCCTCGGCTTTCTAATGTAATAACCTTTGAATCTTGCTGCATGGTACCTTTGATGAGCATACACAACTGAGTCGATGTAATGCGTACAAATACGCCATGAGCGGATAAATCATTCATAATAGCATCAGCTAATTCAGATGCTAACCGCTCTTGTAATTGCGGTCTACGGCTGAGGATATTCACGATATCTTGAAACTTACTAAGTCCTGCCACACATCCATCCTTGGGTTGGTACACGATATCTACGGTACCAAAGAAAGGCAATAAATGATGCTCACACATGGAGTAAAAAGGAATCCCTGTAACTGCTACGAGACCTTTATAGTCTGTGCTGAAAGTCTCTCCCCATGCAGCTTTCGTGTCTAATCCTACTCCGCTGAATAGTTCACTATATAATTCTGTTACACGACTTGGTGTCTTCTCTAATTCTGGTGCCTCTGTATCAACAGATAAAGCCTCTAAAAATTGCTTTATCCCGTCCTTTGCACGTTGATTCATCGGTCCTCCTAAACGATCTTTGTCGTCCAATCCTCAATATTCCAAATATCCGTAACCCAACCTTGATAAAATTCGGACTCATGACTAACTAGTACAATCGTACCTTTAAAATCACGCAATGCTCGGCTCAGCTCTTCCTTCGCATATATGTCTAAATGGTTGGTCGGTTCGTCTAGCACCAACACATTGTACTTATTCTGCATGAGCTTACATAAGCGAACCTTTGCATTCTCACCACCAGATAATACGCGCATTTGAGACGTAATATGTTCATTAGTAAGGCCACAACGAGCTAATGCTGCACGCACCTCTGCATTGGTCATAGCTGGATATTCATTCCAAATATAGTCTAACGCTGTTTCAGAATTGGATGGCGTATCCTCTTGGGCAAAATAACCTACTTGTAAGAACTCACCTTTTACCAACTCACCACTAATAGGCTTTAATAAACCTAAGATAGTTTTTAACAACGTAGTTTTACCTAGACCATTGACACCGCGAATAGCGATCTTTTTATTTCTTTCAATTTGAAAGTCTACTGGTCTAGTTAATGGTTCATCATAACCTAATTGCAATCCGAAAGCCTCTACGATAAAGCGACTTGGCGTACGGCCTTCTTTAAAACCAAAGCTAGGTTTAATATACTCTTTTGGTTTTTCCAAGATTTCCATCTTCTCTAAGCGTTTAGCGCGAGAGTTCGCCATACCGCGCGTAGCTACACGAGCTTTATTGCGTTGGATAAAGTCTTCCATACGCTCAATTTCTTGCTGTTGACGTTCATACGCCTTAGCAGCTTGCGCTTTTTTCACCTCGTAAGCAGCTTGGAACTGATGATAATCACCGGTATAACGCGTAAGCACCGCTTGTTCGATATGGTAAATAACATTGACTACGGAATTTAAAAACTCCATATCATGAGAAATCAAGATGAATGCATTTTCGTAATTTTGCAAATAGTTTTGCAACCATTGAATATGCTCCACATCAAGATAGTTTGTAGGTTCATCCAACAATAGAATAGTCGGTTTCTCTAGTAAAAGCTTTGTGAGCAAAACCTTTGTGCGTTGACCACCACTGAGCTCTGTTACATCTCGGTCCAAGCCGATATCCACAAGACCCAAGCCTGCAGCCGTACGCTCAATAACCGCATCAATTTCATAGAACCCACGTTGCTCTAGAATCTCTTGCCACTCCCCAACTTGCTCGAGAAGCTTATTCATTTCATCTTCGGATACATCGCCCATGCGATTGTACGCATCATTAATGTTTTGCTCCATCACAAATAAATCGTCAAAAGCGCGCTGTAACACATCGCGGATGGTCATGCCCTTTTCAAGAACAGCATGTTGATCCAAATAACCAACAGTTACCTGATTGGACCATTCAATTTTCCCTTCATCAGGCGGCAATTTACCTGTAATGATATTAAGAAACGTAGATTTACCTTCACCATTAGCACCAATGAGGCCTACATGTTCACCTTTTAGCAAGCGGAATGATGCATCATCTAAAATTTGTCGCGCTCCAAAACCATGGGTTACATTTGAAACGGTTAAAACACTCATATCTATCTCCACCGGAATAAAAGCCGTCTTGTAGAAGACGGCTTGTTTCATACTTACTTAAATATTATATCTATTGTACCTTTTTGACCTCTATATGTCAAAACTTAGGTATCACTTAGCAAGGCATATCGCAAGGCTACAACAGCTATAATTTTAGCTCCTTTAATAGCTTGTGCCAATCCATAGTCAGAACCTGCTGCACAAGTGAATTCTGGCGTATGCGCTTCTAATCCCAAACCAATTTGCAACGTAGGCTGTGCCGTAGGCACTTCATAGGACACATTACCTACATCAGTACTACCATCAGCCTCATCATCAGGCAATATACGAGGTATTTCACCGAACTCAGTCATCACATCCTTAAAGAGATCTAATAGCTTTTTATCTTGACGCATATCCTTAAAGAGTGGCTCATAATGATGCATTTCAACTTGAGCACCATAGGATGCTGCAATCTCTTGAGCAGCCGCTTTGATAGCCGGCAAAATAATACCTTCTAAATCATCCACTGTACTACCACGAACAGTCATGCGAATCGTAGCCTTTGGTGTAACCACGTTTGGTGCCGTACCTGCCTCTGTAAAAATGGCCCCCACAATAGCCCCTTTAGGAAAGGTTTTCTTTAACTCTTTTATTTTTTGATATAATTCTACCGCACAATCTAAGGCATTAATGCCTGAATCTGTTAAGGATGCAATATGACAAGAGCGCCCATGGAAGGTAACCTCTAGTGGATGTGTCGCTAAGGATGTGCCCCCCACCTCATTTTCACCGCCAGGATGAATAATAAGCGCCGCCTCATAGCCCTTAAATAAACCAGCCTCTGCCATATATACCTTACCACCAATAGTTTCCTCTGCAGGGCAACCAAAGAAAGTCGTCCCCCAATCCTGTGGCGCACTTTGACTGAAAGCAACAGCAGCACCTAAGCTCATCATGGCAATAAGATTATGACCACAACCATGACCGAGCTCAGGTAAGGCATCATATTCTCCTAAGAATGCGATTTTATATTTAGCATTACCTCTATAGTCGGCTCTCAACGCGGTTTGTAACTCACGCATGTCGGCGAGACCTACTTGAGATATAAAATTCTGTTTTTCTAAGAATTGGTGAATCACCTTTACTGCTTTATGCTCATTCAAGCCCAATTCTGGATTATCGTGTAAATATAAGGAAATAGCACGTAATTCCGGTGCCATATTATCTATGATGGCACAGGCACGAGCCTCTCGTTCTTGTAGTGTCATAACTCCCCTTATTGTTATCTAATATCTTTATTATCTAATATCTTATTCCCTAATATTTTATTACCTAATATCTCGGTAACTACTATTTTTATCTAATATCTGTTTATCTGTTTGTCTGTTAGCTAAAATCGTTCACCTAAAAGCTCTTATCTATTTCGTATAAGGATGAACGATGATGGTATTAGAAATATATCTAAAGCTAATCGTCGCTCCTAGCGGTAAGGTTTGATGTGGTGAACCATGTCCCGTTGGCACATAGCATACAAAGGGATCTGGCATTTCTGGATTTCTATTTTCCTCCATGTAGCGCAATGCTTCATAACCTAAGTCATAATCTCGTTCATCTTCATCTCCTTCACAATCTGTAAAGGTGCCAATCACTAAGCCTTTAATGCGGCTCAACAAACCACTGAGGCGAAATTGTTGTAACATACGATCCAGCTTATAAGGAGCCTCCCCTACATCTTCAATAAATAGTAAGGTATCCTCCCAAGATTCATCCTCTAAAAAATAAGGTGTTCCTGACAGAACGGATAATATCGTCATATTACCACCACGCAAAATCCCTTCTCCTAGTTCGGTACCAATCGCACCTCTAGGAGGTTCTGGCAAAGGTTCTATAACTTTTAATTTACCTTCTAAAACATTAAATAATGCATCAATATCTGCCTTACGTTCTGCTTTAAAATCTACCCCCATAGGCCCATGATATGTAATAAGGCGACTGTATCGATTGATAGCCATATGGAGCGACGTACAATCACTGTATCCAGCAAAAGCCTTACGATACTTGCGAATCACTTTATAATCCAGTCGTTCTAAATAGCGCATCGTGCCATAACCACCCCGTAAGGCGAGCACCGCATCACAAGGGGCTGTAGTCATCATGTATTGAAACTCTGCGGCTTGCTCCTCAGGTGTGCCTCCATATAGCCCCTTTCGGCTTGCACTTTCACCCACAAGCACCTTATAGCCTTTAGCCTTACAAATTTCTTCTATTCTATGTAAATCTTCATCGCCAGCACTAGCAGGTGCCATAATACCTATGGTCATGCCCGGTGCCAAACGTTTTGGTTCAATCCAGTCCATATTTCCTCATAAAATACAACAAAAGACGTACATCAGGTGTACGTCTTAAGTGTATCTTATTTGTATGCTTTTTTAAAGTCAACAAGACCCAATGTGGTCCAGAAATAATTTTGAATTGTTCCGTTTGTTACATATGGTTGTGTTGTAAAGTACAACGGCATAACAAGAGATTCATCAAAGATCATTTTTTCTGCTTCATGCATCAACGCATCACGAGCAGCCCCATTTGGAGTTGTACGAATGCGAGCAATCAACTCATTATACTCATCACTATGGTACTGTCCATCATTATCTTCAGCAGAGAATACCTCTAAGAAGTTTTGTGGATCGCTATAATCAGCAACCCAAGAAGCCCGCGCAACTTGGTACTTACCAGCTTCACGGTCTGCTAAGAATACCTTTGTCTCTTGATTTTGTAAGCGTACATCTGCACCAAATGCATTTATCCAAGCATCTTGAATCGCTTCCGCAATGGATTTATGTAATTCGCTTGTATTGTACAAAATCGTAATTTGAGGCAATGGACGATTTTTACCATAGCCAGCCTTTTTCAAGATTTCCTTAGCTTGCTCTACATCTTCGTATACAAGATAACTACCAGCTTCACGGAAGTCTTCACGGCCATTGCTTTCGAGCATGCCATATGGTACGAACGCATAAGCCGCCTCTTTACCGCCTCTAACAATATTATTAACAATGTTAGCACGGTTGATAACCATAGAAAAGGCTTTACGCACATTTGGATCTGTGAAAGGTTCTGCTTTCACATTGAATACGTAATAGTAGTTACCAAGCATAGGGCCAATATGTAATAGGCCTGCTTCTTCTAAACGTTTTTGATCCGCTACAGGAGGCTCAACAGTCATATCAGCTTCGCCACCTTCAACTAAGGTGAGACGCGTACTTTGAGACTCACTAATAGGCCAATTCATTTTCTCTGTTTTCACAGATTCTGCGTCCCAATAATTTGGATTCTTGATGAAATCCATTTCCCCATTATGCTTCCAAGAAAGCAAGCGGTATGGACCATTGGATACTATAGTTTCCGCATTAGCTGCCCAATTTTCATGAGCCTCTACTGCTTTTTTGCTCACTGGATAATAGCTATGAGACGCTAATAGTTTCAAGAAATAAGCTGTTGGATTTTCTAAGGTAACTACCAATGTATCCTCATCAGTAGCCTTAACACCAACCTCTTCAGCCGTGGCTTTGCCAGTATTAAAGGCTTCGCCATTTTTCAATACATATAGCATGTATGCATTGTCCGCATGGACTTCAGGGTCTAATACGCGTTTCCAAGCGTATTCAAAGTCATAAGCCGTCAAAGGCTCTCCATTAGACCATTTCAAATTAGGTCGTAAGTGGAAGGTATACTCACGGCCATCATCGGAGATTTCCCAATTTTTAGCAAGTGCTGCTTCTGGTTCACTTTCATCATTCAAACGAACTAGACCATCAAATAATTGAAGTTGAACCGTAGCCTCCGGAGAGGTAGTAGACTTTGCGGGATCCAATGTGGATGGTTCCTGCTCAATAACATAGCGGATTGTGTGTTCATCGATTGGTTGAACACCACGAGGGTACCCAAATACAAATAAGAGTACGCTCATCCCTAGAGCGAGGACCATGAGTTTTAACAAGTTTCGTTTATCCATCATGGCAATGCTTCCTCTACAAATTCTTTCATGATGCGCCCAACTTGAGCGCCTAACTCTTTACCTCGGTCATTATCGATATCGCTCATTAAAAGAATAAAGCAAAAATGACCTCTAAATGTTTCTATTACACCCCCATCATGCTCTACGCGATCAAGGGATCCTGTTTTATGGTGAAAGCGTATGCCTTCTCCCCAGTAAAATGGTAAGATATCACGAAATTGTTGGCGACCTAAAATATTCCACATTTCTCGGCCATAAGCATCTCTATCACGACATTCAAAAATATGTTTATACAGACGAGCTAGTGACATGGCTGTAATATAATTATCACGCCCTTCAACCAAGGCATTAAGGTCCATCATCATGCGATTAAGCTCCATCTCATCTACACCAAGCTTTTCCGCTCGTGCATTGATATTTTCCATTCCAAGCACTGTGATGAGTAGATTTGTAGCAATATTATCACTAAGAACCATCATGAGACGGCACAACTCAAGATAGGTAAAACTATGTTTACCAACTAACTCTTGTAGTGCGCCGCCACCTTCAACGCGTGGAGTTCTAGATAAAGGAACGGTATCATTAATGTCCAATTGCTCAGTACGAGCTAAATGAAAGACATATTCCATGATAAGTACCTTAATTAAACTCGCACTAGAATGTACAGTATTTTCACCTCTAGCTGCGATGAGTGTTGGTTCCTCTTCATCATCGAATTGTAACACTGCATAAGATATATTTCCTGCTGGGGCCAATTCTTTAATGACTGTATCTAGTTGATGTTCCAGGGACTTGCCAACAATTAGTTTTTCCATACTATTCTCCCATTATATGTGCCAACATGCGATGCGGCGATCAGCCCAGTCTCGAAGTGGTGGACGTTCTGTAAAACAACGACCTTCAGCTTCTGGACATCGACCACTAAACAAACAGCCTTTTGGCGGTTCTAGTGGATTTGGTGGATCCCCTTTAAGAGGTGCCCCAATTGGTGCATGTGGCATAACTGGACCATTTAAGGCCGTCAATGCACGGGTATACGGATGTTGTGGAAATTCATATAAGTCCAATGCAGGACCTTCTTCCATAACAGCACCTAAATGCATAACAACCATGCGATGACTAATGTAACGCACCATGTTTAAATCATGAGAAATAAAGAGATACGAAATACCATGCTGTTCTTGTAAGCGTTCAAGTAATGTCATAATTTGCACTTGAATCGACACATCTAACGCAGAAATCGGCTCATCACAGATGATACATTGAGGCTGCATAATAAGAGCCCGTGCAATGCCGATACGTTGACGTTGACCACCAGATAATTCATGAGCATAACGCTCACCAAATGACATATTTAAGCCGACTTGGTCAAGCACTTCTTTTACGCGAATAACTCGATCCCGAGGTGTGTACTTTGGATCCAATTCTAAAGGCTCCTCTAAAATCGCATTAACCGTAAGTCGTGGATTAAGGGATGCATAAGGATTTTGAAATACCATTTGCATTACTGGATGAACAGCCTTTCTATCTACATAAGGATCGATATGTTGACCATTCATATAAATAGAACCAGATGTAGCTTGATGTAATCCCATCAAGGTATAACCAAATGTAGATTTACCACATCCAGATTCACCAACGATACCAAGGGTTTCCCCTGGTGATTGATATAGGCTCACGCCTTGTACAGCGTGTACCGTTTGTTTTGGCTTAAATAAGCCGCCTGACAGGGTGAACTCTTTAACGAGATTGTCAGTCTCCCATACGTAACTCATTAAAGTCCCTCCAACTTAGCTAACCAACATGTAAACTGGTGACTTTCACCAACATTTGTAACCATCGGAACCCGATTACCACAAATTCGCATAGCCCACTTACAACGAGGATTAAAAGCGCATCCACGTGGTAAATCAAATAAATCAGGAGGTTGACCTTCAACGGCCTTCAGTTCACCATGCCATTTACCTTGTGGCAATGCAAGCAATAGCCCCAATGTATATGGGTGACGAGGTTCGCTAAAGATACCATCTACCGTAGCAGACTCAACACATTTACCTGCGTACATAACCATAACACGATCGCAAATTTGAGCGATAACACGTAAGTTGTGAGAAATAAAGATGATACCAATGCCAGCCTCTACGGCTAACGTTTGCATAAGGCGCAAAATTTGTGCCTCTGTAGTAATATCAAGAGCTGTTGTGGGCTCATCACAAATCAAAATCTTAGGACGACCGGCTACTGCCATAGCAATACATATGCGTTGACGCATACCGCCACTCAACTCATGAGGATATTGAGACAAACGTCGTTCCGGTGTAGATAGGCCCATCTTCTTCAACAAATCGATGGCAATGGCCCTTTCATCGTAACCTTCACCATACGCATTTGTACGATGGATAACCTCATACATTTGCTCCCCAATCGTCATGATAGGATTCAAAGAGGTCATAGGATCTTGGAACACCATGGCAACCGTTGTACCACGAAGTTCATTCCAATCATCTTCAGTAAATCCAAGACAATCGTGACCATCAATCATAAATGTATCCGCTTTAATTTTAGTTTTACCATATGGCAATAAGCCCATTAAAGAGTTAACTAAAACGGATTTACCACATCCAGATTCACCTACAATACCTAATATCTCACCACGCTGTAACGAAATGTCTTGATTGCGAATAACTCGCAACGGACCTTGGAAGGTATTGATGGTAATGGATACATTACGCACATCAACAATAGCGTTATTCATTATCTATCTCCTTCCTTAGGGTCTAATACATTGCGTAAGCCATCGCCAAGGAAAGCGAAACTAAGCATGGTAACACTAATAGCAACAGCTGGGAAAATCAATTGGAATGGATAGGAGCGCATGCTACTAATCCCTTCAGAAGCTAATACGCCCCAGCTCGCCATAGGTGCATTTACACCTAAGCCGATAAAACTAAGGAATGCTTCTGTAAAAATTGCCTCTGGAATAGCCAATGTTAAAGTAATAATGATAGGTCCTACACAGTTTGGCAAAATATGACGCAATAAAATGCGATGCTTCGGAATACCCATGGCTTCTGCTGCGATGATGTATTCTTCGTTTTTAACTTTCAAAATTTGGCTACGTACGATACGAGCCATATTAAGCCAGTACGCAATACCTAATGCTACGAAAATAGATATAAGACCGGGTCCAAGTACAACCATCAACAAGATAACATATAGTAAAAGTGGAATGCCGTACAAAACATCTACAATGCCCATCATGATGCGGTCTACTTTGCCACCCATATAACCAGCAATACCGCCATAGGCAACGCCGATTACAAGGTTGATGAAAGCTGCCACAAAACCAATGGTTAAGGAAATACGCGCACCATACATAACACGCGTATAAATATCACGGCCCAATGTATCCGTACCAAACCAATGACTAAAGCTTGGACTTTGGTTCGCATCGATTAAAGATTGATCCGCATATGTATAAGGTGAAATAAGTGGCCCTAAGATAGCGAGTACAATCATCACCAAGATGATGCTCGCCCCGACTACGGACAAACGATTTACCTTAAATCGCTCCCATTTACTAGGACGCTTTATAAAACTAGTAATCTCTTCTTGAGGGGCCCGTTCAATAGGTAAAAAGTCTTCCTTATTCATCTGTCCCCTCCTCTGTTGTAACTCGTGGATCAATTAATGGATAAATCATATCCACCAAAATATTAAGAAATACTACAAGAGCACTATAGAAAATTGTAATACCAAGAATAACTGTATAATCACGGTTATAAATTGATGTTACAAAATACTGACCTAACCCAGGAATCGCAAAAATCGTTTCAACGATAAAGCTACCTGTTAACAAACTAGCTGCCAATGGGCCTAAGTACGTAATAACTGGCAAAATCGCATTACCTAGTGCATGACGAGTCAAAATCGTCCAAGAACCTAGACCTTTTGCACGAGCTGTACGAATGTATTCTTGTTGATACACATCAAGTAACCCACTGCGCGTTAAACGAGCAATAAAGGCCATCGGTTGTGCTGCTAATGTCAACACAGGCAACACCATATAAGATGGTCCACGCCATAAAGCTACCGGGAACCAGCCCAGTTCAAAGCCTACTATGTACACAAGGACAGCACCGATAATAAATGTAGGCACAGATATACCGATTGTAGATAATATAGTCACCGCATAGTCCACAATACTATTAGGTCTCATAGCGCTGATAGCACCAGCTGTAATACCACCAACTACAGCTACCATTAAAGATAATAAACCGAGCTGCGCGGAAATTGGAAATGCATCGCTAATAATATCGTTTACACTACGGCCTTCATACTTAAATGATGGGCCCAAGTCACCTGTAATGACGCCACCTAAATAGTCTCCATATTGTTTCCACACAGAATCATCGAGATGATACTTTGCCTCGATACTTGCTTTCACCTGAGGTGGTAATTTCTTTTCTGTTGTAAAAGGCCCACCAGGTATCGCATGCATTAGTGCAAATGTTACGGTAATGATGACCCATAAGATTATGATTGCGCCACCTAGGCGTCGAAATACATACCTTGTCATTGTCACTTTCCTCCATAAAAAGTCTATTCGTTTTATTATACTACACTATGAAGTTAATTTCATGATTAACATCATTACATTTACAGAAAGCCTTACATAACGTACAATAAAATATATATTTATTTGGAGGTGTCTATGACAGCAGTACCTAGAGTTTTAACAATTCAAGACATGAGCTCTATCGGACGCTGTGCCCTTACCGTTATGATTCCAATCATCAGTGCCATGCGCTGTCAGGCGGTTCCTTTGGCAACAGCGGTACTAAGCAATCACTTAGAGTATCCACACTATGAATTCGTAGATTTATCTGCTCATATGAGAGATTTTATGGACTGCTGGGATAAAAACGAAATTGACTTTCACGCTATCGTAAGTGGTTTCTTGGCATCGCCAGAACAAATTCACCTCGTCGAAGAAGCTATCAATCGATTTGCCTCTAATGACCAGATGGTTATCGTCGATCCCGCAATGGCCGACGATGGTCGCCTCTATTCCATTTATACTCCTGATATGGTTGTAGCTATGCGCCAACTCGTATCTAAGGCTCACATCGTAAAACCAAACTATACTGAGGCTTGCTTCTTATTAGATATTCCATTCTCAACAGACCCTATTAATGAGGATGAATTGCGCAAACGGTGCAAACAGTTACATCATATGGGGCCTGAAATGGTTATCATGACCAGTGTTCCATCGGAAACGCATGCGGTCATTGCCGTCTATAATGGTCCTACAGACCTTTTAAAAACATACTCGATTCCTCTAGTACCTGTAAAAGCTACAGGCACAGGAGATATTTTTACTGCTGTATTATCAGGTGCAGTAATGAGAGGATATTCACCTTATGATGCGGCAGAACTGGCAATGAATTTTACTACCAAAGCGATTCAAGCTACATTAGATACAGTAAAATCAATGAAACATGGTGTTGCATTTGAGCTCATCTTGCCAGAATTAACTCAACTATAAGCTAAAAATAAAGGGGAACTTATGGACTTACTTTATGTTGTATTACGAACATTGCTCATATGTATCATTGGTTTGCTCATTGCATTCCAAGGACGTCGCATGGGCCTATCGATTTTTAACCTAACGGGACGGTTAAATAGACTACAATTTATCATATGCTTTATCGCTTTGATGATTTTATTCCACATCGTTCACTATATCGATGAAATACTCTTAGATTTTGTCGTATCCTTACCGGCATATTGGTTGACTAGAGTCATTGTCTGGCTCTTATTAGCAACCCTCTTCCCATTATCTTGCGTCTTATTTGGTCGTCGTATTCACGACATCGGCTTCAATGCATGGGCAGGAATTCTTTGGTCGATAATTATGATCTTCGTTAATACTTACTCGGCTGTCTCTCCATTCAATTACATGCTAGAGCTTTTTATATGGCTCATCGGCTTCCTATTCTGGGTATTGCCAGGACAACCTGAGCCTAACCAATACGGTAATCCTCCATTTATGCCTGTAAATCAGCCAACATATGAATCCGTACAAACTCCTGTATCAAGCAAAAAACAAGAAAACCGCAAACCAGCTCGAAAACGTCGTAAAAAACGATAACCAAAATTAATAACTTGTAATCAAAAAAAACGTATCTCTCATTGATATGTACCCATTTTATTGGATATCCAGTAAAGGGGGGACATATCACATAGAGATACGTTTTTATATTTTATATTTCTTACGATATTAATTCATCAGTAACATCAACTCAATCAATGTACAGCCGATATAAGCAATAATAAACTTAACCTTTTGTTTACGCGCTCTATCATCATCTGCAATTTTAAGACGATTAGCAAGGAATCGCTTATCTCGAATTTGCAACAAAAGGTGTTTGATTCGCTCCTGGCTTTCATTGGCTGTATCCTCATCACAATCAGATGTCAATGTAGCTTGTTGCATAAAGATACGACGATGTAGTTTACGCATTTGAATTTTGATATTGTTATGTACAAATGCACTTTGCCACTGTTTGCGGGAATCAAAATACATGTACAAATACCGCGGAATATTCATAACTAAGAAGGAAATGATGAAAATCCCCAATGAAATCAAAAAGTACGTGGAGAATGAGAACTCTAACGTTTCCGTCGGTAAGTAGTGATGCAAGATAATAAATGTAATCCATACACCAATTGGCAACAAAAGAACTGCTGCAATATCAATAGAACGAAGCCAGCTAGTGCGAGTCGGCACATCAGGCACCGTAAAAGTATCTACAGGATCATGGAACGCATAGTAATCTAACTGCAACACAGATTGACTGGTACGCGGGTTCCCCAACAAAACAGGTCCATTGCTACCAATATGGCGCTCAGGCATAGGTATGAATTTTTTCACTTGTGTATTAGGCAATAAGTCAAACTGGATAATCCCTTTCTTCTCAAAGCGTACGGTAGATCCTTTTTCTCCCAATGCAATAGGGTTAAAGAATATACCAAAAAGACTGAGACACCAGTTTCCCAACAAGTGTAAAATAGAGTTCAAAATAAACCCACCTGTATCTATATTATTCGTATCAAGTCGAATTGCAAAAGATGATGAATAATCATCAAACCATAAATCCTCTAAGGTGAATTCCACATTAATCACATTCCCCCATTTTGTAATAATGGATAGAAATATTTGATTGTTTGGTTCAAATTCAAATGTTATAGCATAAAAGAACCAATGATTGCGAAGAGCGGCACGCAACATGCGATTAACCATATCTTCTTCAATATATAGTAAACGATGGTCAAACAAATCTTGTTCTAAAGGCGCTTTCTCTAATACAGGTGCCTTATCCACCACCGCATCACGATCAGATAATGCTTCATCCACCAAAGCTCGTAATTTGGTGAAGATTTTAGTCATAACCCCTCCAAGGGTGAAAAAATAGGTTTTAATATAAAAATTATACCATATGTTGCATGATTTATCGATAAAAGTATACTACATATACTATTAAATATAAATATAACTAAAGCCCCTTTTTACATAGCAAAAGGGGCTTTATTACTGTAGTTTAATATTGTTCCTATTATAATTTAATATTCATAATAGGTCTTAAATTGCAACATGAAATTAAAATATTGTCCAATCTACAATCAAGCATTTATAATAGATACCTTTATTGATATTTAGTTTTATTGAATACTTGCCATAGATAAATAACAGTATTCATAGAAACGCCCTCGAAGAGCTATCAATTCTTCATACGTTCCATCTTCAACAATTTGACCTCTATCCATAAATATAATTCGGTCCATTTGTTCTAAACCTTCCAATTGATGCGTAATATATAGACATGTCTTACCATCCACATAATGCATCAAATCACGATGTAAGGCTTTTCGAGTTACTTGATCTAAACCCTCTAAGGGCTCATCTAATAAAACGATTTGTGGATTGCGTAAAAACAATCTAGCTAATGCAATTCTTTGACGCTCGCCACCACTCAAACCTTGTCCTCCACTACCTACAATCGTATTCATCCCCTCTGGTAATTTTTCGACTACGGAGCGCAATGAGGCGCGATTAATGGCTTGCTCTAAGTCTTCTTTAGACGCCTCAGGTCTAGAAAGACGTATATTGTCTTTAAAGGATGCATTAAAAATATACGTATCTTGAGTTATAGTTCCCAATGCATTACGCCAAGTATCAATTGAAATATCTTTCAACTCCACTGCACCTATACGAATGGAATCACCATAATCATATAGTCGCTCAAGCATATTAAACAATGTCGTCTTGCCAGATCCACTAGCACCAACGATAGCAATAGATTGTCCTTGTTGAATATGTAGTCTAAGATCCTCATAAATATGGCGATATTCATCATAACCAAAGGATACATCTGTAAAAATAATATCATCATTAGGATTAAATGATTTTGGTGATATAGGATCTACAATAGATATAGGTTCATTACTAAGAGCCATGAGACGACTTGTAGCAACTTTACTTTCTGCACCATGATGAACTGCCGCGATCATAGGTTGTAACGCTTCAAACCAAGCCTGAGTACCAATGGCAGCCACCGCTACCATAACACTGGCCCAAACACCTGTTAATGCATTAGAGGCCATAATAGCTACAATAACTACAGTTAACTGAACACCGCCTATGAATAGTGTATTACCCATATTCATGCCACGCTCAATAGTACCTTTTTGAGCATCTACATTACGCATCATATGCTGAATACGCTTATATACCATTTCTTCATTGCCATAACTAATCACATCTTCCAGGCTATCCATAGTATCACTTAAAAGCGCTTTATAATCACCTTGTTGGGGCCCAATCGCACGTAAAGATTGTTTATTATGTGCATAAACGACCAAAGGTAGTATTACACCTAATATGAAGGCCGACAAAAGAATTGGCATAATCAAGCTATTGTCGATTGTAGAGGCTCCATATGCAATCAATACAGTCAAGGCAACAGCTGCTACAGGTGGAATCAAAGTGCGCAAGTAGAAGAATTGTAATACCTCTATATCCCCCATGATGCGTCCCAACATATCACCCGCCCCAAACCTTTTGAGTATAGCAGGTGCCAATGGTTCCAAATGAGCATAAAACCACAAGCGCAGGCCATAAAGACCTTGAAAGGCCATGCGATGAGATGTATAGCGCTCAAAATAACGACATACAGCGCGACTAACACCAAAGAATCGAACCCCTACGATTGCAAGGCTCAAATAAGTGAGCCCCGGTTGTAATGCGGCAGATGCCAACAGCCAAGAGGATACTGTTAAAAGCCCTACATTCATGAACACTGTTAAGAACGTAAATAGCAATGCCAATACTAATGACCACTTAGCGGGACTCAATACGGAGAACAATAATTTCCACCCTTGTAAGCCCATATTAGAGGCTTTTTCACCACTTTGGAAAGTCATAGAACTTTCAACGGCTTTAACAATACCATCAGTGCTATTAATAGATGTCTCCAAACCTAATGTAGTATCTAAATTAGCTGATTTTTTTATATGCAATGGTGCTTCTAGAGCTGCTGAAAATTGACCTAAGCCAGATGTAACAAGTTCTTTAAAATAACCATCTTCTTGAAGTAGGTCCTGATAAGAACCTTCTTGAATAATTGATCCACTTTTCAAGACATATAGTTTAGATGCCCAGTGCATAGTTTGTAAGCGATGTCCAATAATGATAACAATCTTATTTTCCATCAAACGCTGGATAGCTGCACTTATAATGGATTCTGTTTTTACATCTAGATGTGCTGTTACTTCATCAAGAATCAACACCTGACCCTTTCGGAGAAATGCACGAGCTAAAGCAATACGCTGTCGTTCACCGCCACTAAGACCTAAACCACCTTCTCCAATAACCGCATCAAGCCCATCTTGTTCTCGATTAATAACATCTAATAGTTGAACCTCTTTGCAAGCATCGAGAATATCTGCATCACTTACATCCATACCAAAGGATAAGACCTCTCGTAAGGTCCCTTTCATAATATGTGGATGTTGAGACACATAGGTAATTTGCTGACGCCACCAGTCGATATCTAAATCACATATATCAATGCCATCGATAGTAACTCTTCCTTTCGGAGAGTGTAAAAATCCACCAATAATATGGGCAATAGTAGATTTGCCAGCTCCACTTTCACCAACGAGCATAATAGGTACATTACGCTCAGCCTCTAGTGTAATATGGTATACCCCATTCTCACTATTTTCATAGGTAAAAGTTAAATCTTTAATTGCGATCTCTTGTATAGATTTCTCGAGTTTAGAATCACCACTTACTGGTAAGGACTGCGGACGATTCATAAATTCTTCGTATTTCAGAATAGATGTTTTACCTGCCATCCCCGTATGAAAAGCAGCCCCCAACTGTCTAAATGGAGTATAGAACTCCGGCGCTAACAACAAAATAAAGAAGGCTGAAAAGAATGTAATTTCACCATCTAATAAGGTTAGGCCTAAATATACCGCAATCAGAGCTGTACTTATAGTACTCACTAATTCAAGTACTAATGCAGATAAAAAGGCTACGCGCAACACTCGTAAAGTAGAATCTTTAAACTCTTGAGATAATCGACCAATAACCTTAATTTGATCTTTTGCACGACCAAAGAGTTTTAGCGTAGTAATCCCTTGCAATACGTCTAAAAAATGCCCCGATAGGAAGCTCATACGCTCCCATTGTTCCTTATTTAATCGATCAGCTTGCTTCCCAATCAAGATCATAAAAAATGGAATTAAAGGCACCGTAACAATTAAAATAATGCCAATTATTGGTAATGTATCTATAATGGCGATTCCCATAATAAGTGGAATCATAATAGCGTATAAAATCTGCGGAATGTAACGAGCCACATATGCATCAACTTGCTCTAAACCATCGGTAAGCATATGGATGACATCGCCATGACGTTCCTTATGTTGTACACCAAGCTTAAACATATGGGCCAAAGAGCGTTCTCTAAAGGATGCTTTTACAGCACTCCCCAAGTGATTTGCCACTGCCTCTTGAACGTAATGTGCCACCAATCTCATAACAATAGCTATAAACAAATAAATGATGGTATTCATTTCATCAGCTAGTGTATGTTCCAAAAATATAAGGTTATTTATTAAGGTTCCAAAGAACCAAGCTTGCCCAACAATTGATAGACTTTCTATTAAACAGGTTAAACCGAGTAATCCAAGCCGTCCTTTATGTTCTAGCAGCGCTTTAAATGCGGTACGCTGTATCATACTATCCTCTATGGTAAATCAACTTAAATATATAAAATCAAACAAATTTAAATTCCTTTAAATAGGCCTAAAAGAGTCCAAGTGAATCTAAATTTATCAATATTATAATCATCTTACCACAAAAAAGAGGCGTGCCGCTACGGCACGCCTCACATTAAGATTTAATTTTTACTCACAAGAGTTATAAGGCTATTCTATTAATAGTGTAAATCTTTTTCTGTTACACGATGACGGAATGTCCAATATACCCAAGATTGATAAACCAAAATGATTGGCACAAATACGAATGCTACACAAGTCATCAAAGTCAACGTGTAAGTAGAGTTAGCTGCATTAGTAATAGTCAAGCTCCACTCAGGATTCAAAGAAGAAACCATAATGCGAGGGAACAAACCTGCAAAGTATGCAGCTGTTACAGAAATAACAGATAAACAGCTGAATAGGAACCCCCATTTTGTATTCCGAGTTCGTGCTGCGCCCCAAGAAATGAGGAAGAACACGATAGTTAATGCAAAGCAAACTACAGCTAATACAGAATTAAACAAATCTGTATATACGTAAGTTGCACCTACCAATGCTAATGCACCGATAGCTGTAGGAACACCTACTACCAAAGAAGCAGCACGAGCGCGTTCAGAAATAGCGCCAGCTGTTTTAATAGAAGTAAATAAGCCACCATGGTATGTAAATACCAAAATGAACGCAATACCACAAAGTACTGTGTAAGGACTTAATAAATCAAAAAATGTACCAACATATGTCATACTTGCATCAATTGGAGTACCTTGAATCAAGTTACCTACTGTAACACCCCACAATAGTGCAGGAATCAAAGAGCCAAAGAAGATGCAGTAGTCGAATGTTTTACGCCATAACAAATTAGGGCTCTTAGAACGAAATTCAAAGGATACGCCACGAATAATAAGAGCTGCAAGCATCAAGAATAGAGCCAAGTAGAATCCACTAAATAATGTAGCATACACATGAGGGAAGGATGCGAATAATGCACCACCAGCAGTAATCATCCAAACTTCATTACCATCCCACACAGGACCTAAGGCATTGATCATTTGTCGACGTTCAACGTCAGTTTTACCAATGAATGGTAACAAAATACCAGTACCATAATCAAAACCTTCTAATAAGAAAAAGCCAGCGAATAGTACAGTAATTAAGATAAACCATACCACTTCAAGGTTATTAAAAATTAATTCCATAATCTCGCCTCCTCTTTTTCAACTACATCATGAGATGGGTTGCCATCCGGACCTTTTTTAATGTGTTCTACAGCAAGGTAGATAGCCGCGATAGCAGCCACGATATACACAAGTGTAAAGCCGATGATTGTAGTCATAATTTCTGGAGCCGTTACGGATTTAGACGCACCATCTGCAGTCAATTGCAAACCATATACAAGCCATGGTTGACGACCTGCTTCCGCTACAAACCAACCAGTGGAGTGAGCGATAAATGGCAATGGCAACATCCAGAACATAATTTTTAAGAATGTGCGGTTTTCAACAAGTTTATCTTTTGCATTTAGGATAAGACCTACAAAGGCAACAAGTAACATAAGAGAACCGGATGCTACCATGACACGGAATGTCCAGAAGATTGCTGGAACATCTGGAATATAGTTGCCAGGACCATATTGAGCCTCCGCTTTTGCTTGAAGGTCTTTGATACCTTCTACCTTACCAGACGTAAAGGAGTTTTGAGTCAAGAAGGATAAACCACCAGGAATTTCAAGAGCATTTGTATTCTTTTGTGCCTTAGTATCAATGTTAGCTACCAAAGAGAATGGAGCTGGATCTTGTGTTTCCCACAAAGCTTCCATAGCAGCCATTTTCATAGGTTGTACTTTTGTGATATATTGACCTTGGTGATGACCAGCTAATGCACCTAAAGTACCGAATACTAGAGCGATAACCATGCCCCATTTAGCAGAGCGACGGTAGAACTCTGTCGCATTATTGCGTAATAAGTGCCATGCACTGACTGCCATAATAATTACGCCAGCTGTTAATAAACCATTCAATACAATATGGAAAAATTGTCCAGGTACATAGCCATTTTGAACGATGATCAAGAAATTTTCCATCTCTGCACGGCCATTGCGTAATACAAAACCTACAGGATGTTGCATAAAAGAGTTTGCTACAAGAATCCAGAACGCAGATAGATTTGTACCTAATGCTACAAATGTAGCTACAAGGGCGTGAACACATTTATGTAAGCGATCCCAACCGAAAATCCAAACGCCCATGAATGTAGATTCCAAGAAAAATGCCATTAATGCTTCAAGGGCCAATGGAGCGCCGAAAATGTCACCCATAAAACGAGAATATTCTGCCCAGTTCATACCGAAATGGAATTCCTGAACAATACCAGTCACCACACCCATAGCAAAGTTAATTAGGAACAATTTGCCCCAGAACTTAGCCATTTTTTTGTATACTTCTTTACCAGTCGACACGTAGGTCCACTCTAAAGCAGCAACAATCACTGTCATACCTAGTGTGAACGGCACAAATAACCAGTGATAGATAGATGTTAGCGCGAATTGCAATCGGGCTAAATCTACAGCTTCAAACATGTGTTTTCCTCCTTAGAATAAAATACTAACATCACTTGACGAGCTTTTACAAAAAACCTTGCATCATTGCGACTGTAAAAAAGCTCAAGCCTCAGCGATAATCAACTGTTCTCGTTGGGCAAGGGTCTTAAAATTAACCGCTTCCAACTGATTGACCAATTGATGCTGAATCACGCCCATTGCTTCATTTATAGCACAATGCCCCTTACAAGACTTAGAGCAAGAACCTACATCATATAAACAACGTTGTAAATACGCATCCCCTTCAACGGCTCTAATTACATCAAGCAACGAGATCTCTTGAGGGCTTCGATTCAGGGCAAACCCACCATCTACCCCTCTGAAAGATTTCATAATTCCTGCTGCAATGAGACTACGCATAATCTTGAGCAAAAAGCGTTCTGGAATCAACTCTTGCTCAGCCAATACAGCACCAGTTATCTTCGATCCCGAAGGTAATAGCGCCATATGCAAGACCATGCGAAATGCATAATCCGTGGCCTGATTTAACTTCATAAAGTCTCCTTTCTCGTGCACTCGGACAAACGTATTACTAAATCTAGTATAAATGAAATAAAACAATACTGCAATGGTATTGTTTTAAATATAACGAAAAAATTCACTTAGTTCTCATGCACATGCTTTATGTGCCAAACGACTGCTTTAATCTGCACAAAATGCTTATTATTATCGCACTTTCAAAAAAAGACTGCTCCACAAAAGAGCAGTCTCAATATATGTATTATTTTGTAATTTCTCTCACCAAATGACCCATTTCAGGAATGATGAGTTTGCTCATCGCCAAGGTAACAGCCCCTACAGAACCAGGAACGGAGAAAATTAAAGTGTTATTATTAACACCAGCTTCTGCACGAGATGCCATTGCTTTTGTACCAATATCCTCTGTATAGGATAAATATCTAAAAATTTCACCAAAGCCTGGAATATGCTTTTCATATAGGCTATTCACCGCTTCGATGGTAACATCTCTCATAGCTATACCAGTTCCACCAGTGGAGATAATTACATCAACAGCCTCATCATTACACCATGGAATCATGGCATTTCTTATAGCATCATAATCATCAATGACAATTTTGCGTTCTACCACAATATGATTCGCTTGTTCCAAGAACTCTTGGACCTTATTGCCCCCCTTATCAGTTTCTAATGTACGAGTATCAGATACAGTTAAGACTGCAACACGTAATGGTCTTGCTACAACTTCGTAAGACATAATTCCTCCTAAAATAAAGGCACAACAGACGCCAATATCGGCCATCCATTATCGCGTAATATATCACGCAATGCCCAAGTATACTTAATAAGTGGTGCGCAATGTAGACGCAACCAGAACGATAAAAACGGTGTATCACCTTGGAATATGGCTAATCGATCTAAGGCATAGAGATTATCCCCTGGCTTTACTGTCCCTGGTTGGACGGTGAAAGCCATGTTATATCCAGACTGTTTAGTAACATATTGAATGAGCATATCGTTAAAGCCACCAGGATATGCCAAATAATTGATAGGTTCTCCTAAGATACCTTCCATAGATGTTTTACCACCGAGAATGGCATCAGGCAATTCGGTGGGTTCCATATGCGTTAGTATCTTATGATGATTTGTATGACCTTGAATATCAAAGCCGGAAGATTCCATTTGGCGCATTTGTGTAGTATTAACAAAACCAGGTGTATTAGCTGCGTCGCTAATCATAAACAAAGTAGCCTTCATATTATATTCCTGTAATATAGGTAAAGCATGTTCATAATTATCAACATAACCATCGTCAAAAGTGATAACAATTGGCTTATCTGGTAACGCCTTACCTTTCTGCAAATAATCATACAATTGATCCAATGTAATCGTATGATAACCATGATTATGGAGATATTCCATCTGCTCCTTGAACTGGTCCACATGCAGTGTTAAAGCAGAATGCTTATCATCATTTATTTGATGATAATTAAGCACCGGTACACCATATAACTTATAATCTGAAGATAATCCCCACATAATCCCAATAGAAACTGCTAAAATTGCAATACATATTGCAACAAAGTATAACAACTTTTTAATACAGCTCTTGCCATATTTATACATATAAAATAATCACTCCCATCTACTTTCATACATAATGAGAATACCACAAATATATCAGTATTATCAACAAAATCCCTCACAAGATTATCATAGATGTCTATGACATATCTTATGAGGGATTTGTAAATTTATAGGCTGATTAATCGTATTAAATCTAACACTTAATCATGTTTAATATCTAAAATAGAATGAAGTAACTTTTGTGCATATTCACTTTTTGCTTCACTAATTTGTGCGACAGGTAAGATTTCCTCAACCACCCCTTTATATAGAAATAGTACTCGATCGCACAAATACGTAACGGATGGCAAATCATGAGTGATAAAGACATAAGTAAAACCGTACATGGCTTTAATTTCCTTTAATAAGTCCATAATTTGTACTTGCGTATGTGCATCAAGAGAGCTAATAGCCTCATCGAAGAGAATAATTTGAGGCTTTACTGCAATAGCTCTAGCAATGCAAACTCGTTGTAGTTGACCGCCAGATAATTGGTGTGGATAGCGATATAAGAAGTCTTCGTTTAGACCGACTAACTCTAATAGCTTTATACATTCTGCATCTACATCGATAGACTCACCTGTACGACGTTTCAATGCGATAAAGGACTCATTGATGATATCTCGTACAGTAAACCGAGTGTTAACAGAGGTCGTATAATCTTGGAATACTACAGCCAATGTCCCTGGCGCTAAGGATTCCTTGCTATTATATAGATCTAATCCATCGATTTCCATAGAGCCTTTAAAGGGCTTTAATAAGGAGCACATGACGCGACCTAATGTACTTTTACCACTGCCAGACTCGCCGAGGATACCAAGACACTCCCCTTTTTCTACAGTAAAGCTCACATCGTGAAGGATTTGTTGATACTCTTTTTTGAAGATGAAATTACCTTGCTCTTTTGGAAAATGCACACATACATTATTTGCTTTTATCATCGTGCACCTCCCTGAGCTAATACAGACTTATAATGGTCTGCAACGGCTAATTTCTTTTCAATCAACAACTTTGTATAGGCATCTTTTGGATTTTTTAGGATTTCACTGAAAGGACCACGGTCCACAAGTTTCCCCTTATTCAATACGATAACTTCGTCTGCAATATGAGAGATAACACTTACATCATGAGTAATAAAGAGCATTCCTACATTACTTTCAGCCTTAATACGTTGGAACTCTTTAATGATTTCATATTGAGTAATGCTATCGATAGCTGTGGTAGGCTCATCACAAATGAGTAAACGAGGATTCATACTCATAGCGATACCAATCATAACGCGCTGTAACATACCACCAGATAATTGGTGAGGGAATTTTTGTAATACCCCTTCTGGATCATGAATGTGCATCTTCTCTAAAATTTTAATCGCCTCTGCTTTGTATTGATCACGAGAGAAAATACCGTGAGCATCAAAGGTTTCATAGATTTGATTACCAATCTTATACAGCGGGTCAAAGCACGTCATAGGGTTTTGTAGAATCATACCAATAGCGGAACCTCTCAATGTACGAAGGTCCCCATCCCCCATTTGCAATAAATCCTTGCCTTCAAAGATAGCACTACCAGAAATTTGGAAATCTCGATTTAACAAACCTAAGATGGCCTTTGTAGTCATACTTTTACCAGAACCAGACTCGCCTAAAATACCAAGACATTTACCAGCTTTCACAGAAAATGAAACATCCTCTAAAATTTGTTTACTCACCTTTGGTTGTTCAAAGGTAATATGAAGGTTCTTAACATCTAAGATTGTATTACTCATGACTGAACCTCCTTCGGATCTAATGCATCACGAATTGCATCGCCTAATAAATTGAAGGCAGATACGAGAACCACGATGGACACACCTGGGGCAATCATTTGCATAGGGTTTACAGTCAATACGTTTTTCGCCTCGTTCAACATAGCACCCCACTCAGGTAATGGCGCTTGAATGCCAAGACCTAGGAAGGATAATGTAGAAATGTTGATAATCGTCCAGCCTACATCAAGACTAGCGAGCACTGCCATTTCAGAAGCAATGCTAGGCAATAAGTGACGACCTAAAATATACGACTCTTTGCTTCCAATACAGCGAGAATACAAAATAAAGTTACGATCGCGATACTTCATTACATTAGTACGAATCATACGAGCATACCACGCCCATTTGATGATAACGTTGGCAATGATGATATTCTGTACATCTACACCAAGCAAGGCAATAACTGCAAAGATCATAATTTGACTTGGGAAAGATAACATCATATCTACAACGCGCATGATAACTTCGTCTACAATACCTCTAAAGTAACCAGATAAGAGCCCCATAATAGCCCCTAAGCTAATTGTGGCTAACATAGTCAATAGAGATAAAAACAAAGTAGGACGAATACCATAAATCAAACGAGATAAGATGTCGCGCCCCAAGTGATCCGTTCCTAGGGGATGATCTAAGGAATAAGGAGCAAATTTAATTAAAATATCATTTGCATAAGGGTCGTGAGGAGCAATCCAAGGAGCGAAAATGCCTATTAATGCAATTACACCCACAAAGGATAATAGCCCTACCACCATTTTGCTACGCAATAATAAGGCAATCATAGGCTACTCCTCTCTCAAACGTGGATCCACAATGTGTTGGATAATATCAAACAATAAATTAAATACAACAAATAAGAAACCAATAAACAATACATAGGTTTGAATAATTGGATAATCTCGATTAAAGATAGAACTAATACATAACTGACCAAGGCCAGGCCAAGCAAATACATTTTCTACAACAATGGTACCAGCAATTAGTTGCGGAATACTCATACCAATAGCAACGATACAAGTATGTAATGAGTTCTTCAAAATATGTTTTGTTAAGATAATATGCTGCTTCACACCGCGTACAGTGGCATAGGTTACAAAATCTTCTTTCATAGTCTCAAGCATATTATTACGTATTAAACGAATATACGTAGAAATATAGGTGAGGCTAACTGTGAAAGCAGGCAAAATTAGATGTTTCCACGTTGCACTACCACTAGTAGGTAATAAATCAAGTTTAATACTTACTACCCAAATTAAAAGTAAGCCAATCCAGTATGCTGGCATGGATGTTGTAATGAATACAAAGCCACGCATAATACGGTCAAACCAGCCATCTTTGTATACGGCACAGAAGAACCCAATTGGTAAACTTAGACCAATAACAAATACGAGAGATGTTAAAGATAAAATCAATGTAGCTGGTAAAGAACGTTCGAACTCACTTAACACTGTACGTGTTGGGTTAACATAGCTAACCCCAAAGTCGAGCTGCAAGCAACTAACTAGCCAATTCCAATAACGAACTAAGAATGGTTCGTCTAAACCTAGCTCAGAACGAACTTGAGCAACGATTTCTGGTGTAATAACAGGGGTCTGACGAACTCGTAATGCTACCTCTGCTGGATCAGAAGGTATCAAGTTAATAAAGACAAAGCATACAAAGGAAATTGCTATCATCAAAGGAATAGCAGTCAATGTACGCCGTACAATATAGCCAATCATATAAACTCCTTTACATGTGAATTAGGCTATTGTAGAAAACTACAATAGCCTAATGTAAGCTCTAATTGTATACATGAGAGGAACCTTATGATACTACTATCATAAGTACCTCCTCCACAATTCTACGGATAAGATTATTTACTTAAAGACATATCTTTGAATGGTACTTCGTATTGTGTTGGCATGAAGTGTACACCTTGAACACGACTATTGTAGATAGCTTTATTAGTTTCATATGTCAAAGGAATGTAAACAGCATCTTCATGGAGACGAGTTAACACAAATTTGTACAAGTCTTTACGTTTTGTTTCGTCCGTAGAAGTTAAGATTTCTGTAATAGCAGCATCGATTTCTGCTTTATCAGCCAAGCCTTGTTGAGCAGCAAAGTCACCGTATACTGGACGACGCATAGCAGACAAAGAGGATTGAGGATCGTAAGGAGTACCCCAAGAGATATTGAATACTAGGTCAAAGTTACCAGCTTTCATATTATCCCGGTAAGATTGTTCTTCTTCACCTTTAATATTCAACTTAATGCCGATTTTCTTATATTCTGCTTGTAAGAACTCTGCAATGTTCTTTTCTGTTACGCTATCTGCGTTGTACAACAAGGAGAATTCTAATGGCTTACCATCTTTTGTGTAAATACCATCAGCACCAAGTACATAGCCAGCATCGCTCAATGTAGATTTAGCTTTATCAGCACTGTACTCATAAGGTTTCAAACCTACGTCAGCGTAAGGAACAGATGTAGCAAACAATGTACCAGCCGCTGGTTCTAAACCGTAGAAGATACCTTCAGAGATTTTTTGTTTATCTGTTGCATATTGTAATGCATAACGTACAGCTTTATCATTCAAACCAGGTTTTGTAGTATTAATAACGATTTGACGAGTAGATGTTGGTTTAGAAAGATCTGTTTTAAAACCTTTCATATCTTTAAACTTACGAATAGCGTCAGCATCTACCATGTTTTTACCGAAGATTAAGTCGATTTCACCTTTTTCAAGTGCTAAGATACGAGTTTGGTTATCAGGAATAACTTTTACTACGATTTTCTTAACCTTTGGTTTTTCACCCCAGTAGTTTTCGTTCACTTCAAATACAGCGTATTTGTCAGTTACTACTTCAGTTAATTTGTATGGGCCAGAACCTACATAAGATGTTACACCATCTTTAGTCGTACCATTTTTCATGGATTTAGGAGAAATCATAGCGAACGGACGTGTTACACCTAATTCAGTCAACAATGGATAATATGGTTTGGACAAGTGAATAACAAATGTGTTTGCATCTGTTGCTTCATAACCTGTAATAAGATCTAAAGACTCTAACCATGTATGACGAGACTTGTTGTCCATGATAGCATCAAAGTTTGCTTTGATTGCATTGGCATCAAGAACTTCCCCATCGGAGAACTTCATATCCTTACGAATATGGAATGTATATGTTAAACCATCTTCACTGATATCCCATTTCTCAGCAAGACCTGGACCATAACCAGTATCAGTAATTTGAACCAATGTATCATACAACAATTCCTGTGCGTACATTTCACCGGCATACAAATGTGGATTCAAATCGCGAATATCACGGAAGTTAACAAAAGTAAGTTGATCAGGGTTCTTAACTTCTGTTGTAGAATTACCACAACCTAATACACCAAATAAACCCATGGTCAATGCGGCTACGCCTATAAGACGCTTAACTTTCATTTTCGTTCTCCTTTCAAACTGAGAATGAGATACATATACATAATAATATTTGCCTTTAGATTATATTATATTGATATTGAAAGTCAAATTCGATAAAAGCATAGGTAATGAGTTTTAAGTATTTATACATAATAATGTAAATATATTATATGATTTATCCGTCATATGTGGATATATTCATATAATTGTACGCTATATTACAAAAATATTTTATGAATGTATATTGAAATAAAACCTTATAAAATAATGATTATAAACAATCTAATAATACTATAAAAAATTTATTGCACAATAATCTATACTGATTCTAAAAGATTAGATATAGTTATTATTAATTTCCATACATTTTATGAAAATGCAATTCATAGTATTGATAAATGAAAATATTTATTAGAAATATTCAAATTAAGAAAATGAAAAAGCCCTATAAACAAAAAGATCTGACTTATAGGTGGTAAATATTATTAGTTGTATTCCTATTTTGAGTTACTATGTTGATTTACGGTGCGATACCATAGGTGCTACGCACTACAATAACTTATAGATAAATCCAGTTTACATTGATCAATAGTTACACAACTAAATTATAGCGGTCTATAGTAATTATATTTACTAGGCTTTGAACTTACTCAACTACTTGGTGGTACGGATACCAATGGTACTATGCTCGGAGGTATCAGTTAATTACAAATACTTGAAGCTACTCAACTGGTTTACGGTTCGGTAACATTGGCACGTTGTGCCGCGTTACCGTGTAGATTTAGTTTGCCTCCTACCACTAGCCGCGGCTTCCTATCACACTCGCCCATGGTGGTATTAAATATAGTCTTTTAATGTACGATACTGATTGTAGGGCTTCGTCGAACCTGATGCAATGGACGTATGCGTCGCTACGCTCCTTTACGCCCTATTGCCCTAGGTTTCCCACACCGTCTGACACGGACACATAGATTGATATTACTTCTACAACCTTAGCTGGAGACGGCTCTAGTAGGTATGTTAATCGACGACGAATAAAAAGAAAAAGGCCTACCTACAGGTAGACCTTTTCCTTTTTGTTAATCAGCAGCTTCCTATCCTCCCAGGCCGTCTCCAGCCAAGTACTTTCGGCGTTTATGAGCTTAACTACTGTGTTCGAGATGGGAACAGGTGGATCCTCATAGCTATCGCCACTGAATCTGTCAGAGTTTGTACTCTGAAAACCACATAGAAGTATATATATTTGTTGCACATTCTGCTTAATGTTTTGTATGTTGCGTCCCATACTCAAAATCAAGTTGGTTACGCTGCTTAAGTAAAGCCCTCGATCGATTAGTACCAGTCAGCTCCAAACCTCACGGCTCTTCCACACCTGGCCTATCTACCATGTCGTCTACATGGGATCTTACTAGCTTTTGCTATGAGAAACCTCATCTCAAGGCTGGTTTCACGCTTAGATGCTTTCAGCGTTTATCCGTCCCGAACGTAGCTACCCAACTGTACCCTTGGCAGGATAATTGGTACACCAGCGGTTCGTCCACTCCGGTCCTCTCGTACTAGGAGCAGCCCCCTTCAAGTTTCTTACGCCCGCGATGGATAGGGACCGAACTGTCTCACGACGTTCTGAACCCAGCTCACGTACCACTTTAAT